>Ga0070741_10004300_pt1 | contig 33406 bp, 25 predicted proteins | sample Coa_R1_4_FD_66440 | JGI IMG/M metagenome (GOLD analysis project Ga0070741, IMG submission 66440) | Surface soil microbial communities from Centralia Pennsylvania, which are recovering from an underground coalmine fire - Coalmine... | ecosystem: Environmental > Terrestrial > Soil > Unclassified ... | reverse complement strand
CGCCGCGAAGCCACCGCCGCCGACGATCCCGCCGGCACCGACCAGCGCGCCGCCCCCGGCGGCCCGCGCCGACGGCGCGCTCTCGGAGGCCGACGTGCGCGGCTGGCTCGCGCGCTTCACCGACGCGTGGCATCGGAAGGACGTCGGAGCGCTGCGCGCGCTCGGCGTAATCGCGAGCGACGATCAGGAGCGCGCGCTGCGCGACGCGTTGAAGCAGTACAACGACTACCGGGTCGCGATCAGCAACGAGACGATTCAGATCCAGGGCAACCGCGGCACCGTGTCGTTCGACCGCGTCGACTCCGACGAGACGGGAAAGAAGCTAGCGCATCCGCGGCAGACGTACCGGCTCGAGAAGGTCGACGGCGCCGTCGTCGTGACGAAGCGCTAGAACGTGTACTCGACCGCCCCCGCCGGAATCACGTCTGCGCGCAGACCGTCCTTCGTGAGCGGCACGATCGCGCCGACGTAGGCGATCGCCGTCGAGAAGATGTTCACCTTCAAGCCGACGTTCAAGTCCACGATGTCGCTCCGCGGAACGAACCCCACGACGTTGCCGGTCGGCGTGAACGCCCGCGTCGTATTCGGATCCCTGATGAAGTCGGTGTTCTGGAAATCCGACTCGAATACCTGAGGAATCCGTCCGCCCGCCGACACCGTGAACTCGTCGTCGACGAACGACGAGCTCCCGACGACGTCGAGGAGGATACCGACCTTCTCGATCGGCTGGATCACCCCCCCGATGCCATAGCGCGCACGGCTCCGGTCGAGATCCTGCGCGTCGACTTCCACGCCAAGGCTCCCGTGCAGCTCGTGGGGTCCCCAGTTCTTGGTCCCGATGATCGCGGGCGTGAGCGTCACGTCGCCGAGTCCCTGGAAATCGTCCTCGTTCCCGCTCGGCGTACGCACGGTGAATGCGCCCGCGAACAGCGGACCCGGACCGTCGTTGAATCGGTATTTCGTCCGCACGAGGATGTCGCCCACCCCGAAGGCGTTGTCGTTGAATCGCGCCGCGGTGGATACGGCGCTCCCGGCAATGATCCCGCCGCTCGCGGGATCGATGAGCGCCGAAGAGCCCCGGCCGTCCAGGTGGAGCTCGCTGTAGAGCAGCGGCACGAGCAGGTTCACGTCCCAGCGATCCGTGATGCCGTAGGTCCCCGAGAACGAGAAGACGTGCGTCATCAGGGAGAAATGTCGGCCGAGGAACTTTCCGATCGAGTTCACCTCTGTGCCGGTCCCGGGGTTGACCACGGTGCACGTCGGTGAGCCACAGACGTACGCCGATCCGATCCGCTTCCCGAAATTTCTTCCGTCCACGTCGCGGAGGTCCGCGAAGAGGTACGAAAACCCGAGCGTGAAACGGCCGACCCCCGCGGTTTGAGCGCGCTCCGCGAATTCGGGCCCGAGCGATCCGGACGACCGCTCGAAGACCTGAAGCTCCGGGTTGTAGGTGTACGCGAATGCCGGCGAGCTCGGGGGTGCCGGGAAGTCGATTCCGCGGATCGCCTCCCGTTCGATGATGGGCGTGATCGGGTCGACCACCGGTTGGTTCTCGAGAAATGGGCCGAGCGTATTGCTGGTCAGGAAGGCGCTCAGCTTGTCGGCGAGCGATCGGGCGTCGGCCGCCGGCACGGCAGCGAGAACCAGCACGAACGAGCCGAGGACGGCGGTGAGCCGGGTGCGCATGCAGTGTCCCCCTTTTTTCGGGCGCCGAGTTCGCGTCGGCTTGTAGCCGAACTCGGCCTGGAGTCAAGCTTTCCGCCTAACTTACGCCGGTCGGGGTGCGACCGCGCTCTCGTTCGCCGTTCAGTGACGCCGGAGCAGGTCGACCAGCACCCGTATCGTCCGCGGTCCTCCCGAAGCCGGGTGGATGTCCATCGTGTTCAAGGCGTGCAAGGGCTCGCCCTGTCGGCCGGCCGCGCGGAGGAGCCGCTTCCCTCGTGCGTTGAGCTTCAGCTTCAGGACGGCATGAAGTGGTACGCCGGCGACCGGGCGTCGGACCCGGGTGGAGATCGGAACCAGGTTGCCGGTGACCGTCGCGTGAACCTGACCGACGCAAAAGTCACCTCGAGTCGCCGTGGCGGGGGCCCAGGTCATGAGCACGGTCGACGGGGCGACCTGCTCGACGGTCGTGACCGCGCACGCCTTGTCGTTCTGGCATTCGCCCGCCGTGCACGCGTCCGGGCCGCAGCGGTCCCCGTTGTCGCACGCCGTGCCGTCGGCGACCGGGACGTGAACGCAGCCGATGGCCGGGTCGCAGGAATCGGTCGTGCACGAATTGCCGTCGTCGCAGCCGCCCGCGAGCGGCGTGTGGAAGCACGCGCCGGTGCCGGGCGTGCAGGTGTCGTCGGTGCACGCGTCGCCGTCGTCGCAGGCGTTGCCGTGCGTGCACGTCCCGGCGCCGTCGCACACGTCGCTGGTGCAGACGTCGCCGTCGCTGACGCACGTCGTGCCCGCCGGCTCGAAGAGACAGGACGGCGAGCAGCATCCCGTGCCGGCGCCACCATCGTCGCAGCGCTCGCCGGGATCGAGGATGCCGTTGCCGCAAAGGGAACCACCTGCTCGCGCGGCGTGCTCGAACAGCGCGACCAACGTACCGAGCGCCGCGACGACTAGGAAACGGCCGATCGTTCTCCGCATGGCGCCTTCTCCTAGTCGTTGCTCGCGCCGGCGTCGATCCACGCGGCGACGACGTCGTACAGCGCCCGACTGCCGCCGCCGCTCAGGTCGAAGCCGTCACGGAGCCCACCGCCGTGCGCGACGCTCGCCGACGGCTTCAACAGGAGATAGCTCGCCGCCGAATTCCCCGGCACCACGCGCCGGTTCGCGACGTTCGAGTCGAGCAGCGCCTGGTAGACGGTATCCCGGTCCTGCAGGAAGTCGAGGCTCGGGTGCGTCGCGTCGTGGCACGTCCCGCAGTTGTCCTGGAGTATCTGGAGGACGTCGGTGAACTTCGGCGTCGCGTCCGCACGCGCGGCGACGGCGGTGTAGCCGGCGACGCTCTCGAGCGCGCCGCTCTTCACCACGAGCGCGAAATGGTAGGCGCCTCCCTGATCGAGCGTGATCGTCGGCTTCGCGGTGTCGGCGCCGACGAGCGACGCGGTGCTCTGCGTCGGCTTCCGCACCAGCGACCACTCAAAGGCGTCGGCGTATGCGCTCTCGCTGCCGTCGAGCGTGAGCGGCTGGCCGAGCTCCGCGGCGGCCGGCGCGCGCGCGATCGCGACCGGACGCCCGGGTGCCGACGCCCCGCACGGCGTCTCGCGTGCGCGGAAGACGTGCCGGTTCGGGTCATAGAGGTAGTGGTGATCGAGCGCGGCCGGCACGACGCGCGGCGCGCTCAGGTCGTTCGGCAGGCCGACGTCGAGCGCGCGCCAGGTCGCGCCGGCGTCGAGGCTCCGGAGCGGCAGATCGTTCATGCCGCCCGTATCCGGCGTGCGGGTCGCATAGAGCGCATCACGCGCGAAGGGATCGATCTGCACCGTCAACGGCGTCAGCAGGCTCCAGTTCGATCCTTCGTCGAGACTCCGGTACGTCCCGGGCGAGCCGCCGCCGACCGCGACGAGGTACAGCGTCGTCGGCGTGAACGGATCGACGGCGAGATCGACGAAGCTGCTTCCCGTCGGCAGCCCGCTCGCGGAGATCGAGTCCCAGCTCTGACCGGAGTCGGGGCTCACGAAGAGCGCCCCGGTTCCCTGCAATCCGAAGACGGTCGCCGGCTGGGCCGGATCGAACGAGACCTCGTTCGCGGGGACGCTCTGGAAGACCCACGGCGGGCCGCCGTCCGTGCTGCGATAGAGGTGCGGGAAGCCCGAGTTCAGCGCGACCGCCCACGTCGTCCCCGACGGGTCGGCGAACAGCCGGTCGATGGAGTCGAACGGGCTGAACTCGCCGTCGTCCGCCGCCGCCCAGGACGCGCCCGCGTCGACCGTCTTGAACACCCCGTTCGTGGTGACGGGGAACCCTTGGTCGAAGGTGGAGAAGCGCGCCGCCAGGTAGAACGTTCCCGGAGCGGAGGGCACCGCGACCAGGCTCGAGATCGTCGCGCCGTCCGGCAAGCCGTTCGCGCTCCGGGTCCACGTATCGCCGGCGTCCTCGCTCTCGAACACGACGTCCGCGCCGTCGAGCGTCCCGACGATCGCGAGCCGGGTCGGCGTGCTCGGATCGGCCGCGAGGAAGCGGGTGTCGAGCAAGGCCGGAAGCGGTGCGCCGATCGGGACCCATTCGATGTCGCCCGGCACGAACTGGCCGAGCACGGACGGACCGTTCGGATCGCGGCTCAGCCAGAAGTTCTGGAACGTCCGCCTCGCGAGCGGCATGCCGCCCTCGTCGCACACCAGCTCCCGGATGCGCGGCAGCAGCGTCGCCACGTCGTCGAAGCTGTCGAAGTCCAGGGACCCCGAATCGATCTGGAGGTGGCAGCCGCGGCAGCCGAGCTTGACGACGTGGTCGTAGAGGTCGTGCGCGGACGACGGCGCGAGCGGCGGCAGCCACCCGGGCGGCACGAACGTCCCGTCGAACGGGTTCGCGAGCGCGGCGCCTCCGTACCAGCCGCGCACGAGCTGGACCGCGACCGGCGTGCCTTCCGCGGCGATCACGCCCTTGTTCAGGTCGTGAAAGCGCGCTTCCTGCGATGCGCGGTCGAGTCCGGGATCGGTCGAGTAGCGGAACGAATCGATGTCGAACGGGATGAAGCGCGCCCCGATGTCGCCGCGGTCCGGGTAGACGCCATCTTCACCCGGTGGCTTCGTCCGGCCGCCGTGGCAGACCGTACACATCTCGGGCTGGAGCTTCTCGCCGCGGCCGTCGAGGTCGATCTTCGTGATGCGATTGCCGTCGTGGTCGAAGGTGTAGAACTTGATGAACGGCGCGCCGCCGTCGGGCGGCGGCGAATACTCCATGGCGACGGTCGCCAGGATCGCCGCCGGACTTCGTGCGGCGTCGTCGACGGTCGGGTAGTTCTCGACGTAGTACGCGATCACGTCGTTGCCGAAGCGCATGAACATCTTCCGGCCGAAGCCGAGGTCGTTGTGGTTCTCGTAGATCGCGGACGTCTCGAGTCCGCCCGGCTGACCGAAGCCGTTCGCGGTCTTCCAGTCGGCCGCCGTCGTCTTCTCGTGCCCGGGATCGATCGCCTCGTAGTACGCGGCCGCGCTGGCGTCCGTCTCGACGACGTGTCCCTGGAACGTCAGGAAGTGGTTCGGATCGGGCGGGAGGGAGACGGTGAGCGCGACCATTCCGCCCGGCGGCAGGAAGCTGCCGGCCGCCGGCGACTGGTCGACGATCCCGAACGGAACCGTGAGTGAGGAGACGGGCGTGATCGTCCCGTGGACGAGCCCGACGTGCGCGAGCTCGACGTCCGCCTCCTCGAGGTTCAGGCCGAGCAGCGCCGGCACGAGGACGCCGCAGCGGCAGTCGAGACACGGGGCACTCGCGGCGCACGGCGCGAGCATGGGCTCGCCGCATTCCTCGCCGGGATCCGCGGTGCCGTTCGCGCAGAGACCGGGCGCGTCCGTGCATCGACAGTGCGTATCGCACGTGCGACCGTTGGCGCACGGCCGTCCGGGCGGATCGCACTGCTCGCCCCGGTCGGGCGCCAGCATGCCGTCGCCGCACGGCGCCGTACAGCTCTCGGCGGTGCCGTTTCGGCAGCACGTGCGACAGTCCTTTCGCGCCGCGTTGCACGCGCGCCGGACGTCTTTCCCGGATTTCTGGGCGGCGCGCAGGCACCGTCGCCGCTCGCGACGCGCCTTCCCCTTGCAGTCGGCCTGCAGCTCGCGGACGACCTGCTTCGCCGCGGAGCGGCAGGAGGCGAGCCGTGACGCGCAGGCGCGGAGACACGATCGTTTGGTGGCCGACGCCGGAGTGCCCGTTACCAGGAGCGCCGCGACGACTGCGGCGATCAGGGGGAAGGGCGTCGGCACCGTATTCTCGGAACGCATCCAGGCCGACGTTCTCGCACGACGGCAGCGGCGGGGACGTGGACCTGGGGCGTGATCCCTACTCCTTCGCGTGCGACGGTTTCAACCGTACCACCGCGTAAATCGCAACGTTCCGGTCGAATGACGGAAATTGCTTCTTGACGACGCGGGTCGGTCGTTGTACCGCCGCGGCCGGGCGACGACCGCCCGCTGCGCCATGCCAGACGTGCGAAATCGACCAGACGCCATGAGACGTGGCGCGACCGTGCTCGCGGCGGCGCTGCTCCTCGTCGGTGCCGTCGTTCCGCCGGCGCGTGCCGGCCTCAGCGGCCCCGTCCGGTTCCTCGCCGGATTCACCGCGAACATGCTCGACCCCGGCGACGACGGCTCGTCGGCGGCGATCGCCCTTCCGTTCACCGTGCGGTTCTACGGGCAGGACTACACGACGATCTACGTCAACAACAACGGCAACGTCTCGTTCGCCGGTCCGCTTCCCGACTTCACGCCCTTTCCGCTCGCGAACGCCGCAGAGCCGGTCGTGGCGCCGTTCTTCGCCGATGTCGACACGACGAACTTGCCCGGGTCGAACGGCGCCGGGACGGTGTACTTCGGGACGGACGTCGTCGACGGACACCCGGCGTTTGCGGCGACGTGGTCGGCGGTCGGCTACTACGCCTTCCATACCGACAAGCTGAACACGTTCCAGGTCGTTCTCATCGGGCGCGACGACGTTGCCGCGGGTGCGTTCGACATCGAGTTCAACTACGACACGATCCAGTGGGAGACCGGCGACGCCGACGGCGGCGTCGGCGGTCTCGGCGGCGGGTCGGTACGCGCCGGCTTCTCCGCGGGGACGGGCGTCGCGGGCACGAGCCAGGAGCTCGTGGGCTCGGGCGTCCCGGGAAGCTTCCTGGACGACGACACGGCGACCGGTCTCGTCCACGGCAGCACGCCCGGCGCCATACCGGGCCGCTACGTCTTCCCGGTCCCGTGCCGGGACGATGCGAGCTGTGACGACGGCAGTCTCTGCACGACCGACGCGTGCAACCCGTCGTCGCCGGACGCCGATGGCCGCGGCTGCACGCACGACGCCGTCTGCCCGAGCGAGGCCTGCCGGTCGTGCGACCCGACCACCGGCACGTGCGGCGCGGTCCAGGCCGACGACGGGACGCCGTGCGACGACGGCGAGGTGTGCACGGAGGGCGAGACCTGCCAGGCCGGGGCCTGCACGCCGGCGACGGTGCTGGCCGACGGCACCGCATGCGACAACGGGAATGACTGCAGCCAGCGCGACCAGTGTGCGGCCGGAACGTGCGTCGACCCGCCGGCATGCGGGGCGACGACGGTCACGCCGGATCCCGCGGGAAAGCCGGTGATCGTGGTCGGTTGTGGCGGGGATGGTCCGACCGCCGCCCGCGGCGACTCGTGCGCGGCGCAGGGCTTCGACGCGGGCGACGAGACGTCCATCGTCGCGCTCGTTCCGATCGCGACGGCGGCGGACGACGCGTCCGGGGTCAAGGTCACGAAGCGCGTCCGGAAGAAGCTCGGGCGGCGCACGGGGCACGTCGCGTTGCGCCTCCGGTTGAACAAGCGCGGCCGGCTCCTCCTCCGCCAGCGCGCCGCGCTGACGCCGCCGCGGCCGCTCAACGTCGCCGTGATGGTCGAGGTGAAGACACAGAACGGCACGGCGACGCTCCGCCGTCTCATCTCGCTGCTGAAGCACTGAAGCGGAATCGACGAGCGCGACGCCGCTACACGCCCGCGGGACGCTCGCCGATGATCTGCTCCGCTTCGAGCTCGCGGATCTCGTCGTCGCGTAGGCCGAGGATCGCCTGCAGGACTTCGGCGGTGTGCTGCCCGAGAGTGGGCGCCGCGGATCGGACCGTCTGCTGCACGTCGGAGACCAGCATCGGAAGACCCGGCAATGCGTGCGTTCCGGTGACCGGGTGTGCTTCGAGCGCGAAGAACCGCCGCGCGGCCATCTGCGGATTCGCGGCGGCATCGCGCGGGTGGAGGACGGGCGCGGCCGGAATCCCGGCGGCGAGCAGCCGCGCGACGAGCGCGTCGCGATCTGCGGCCGCGCACCATCGCGACAGCTCGGCGTCGATCGCGTCGTGCGCCGCGCGCCGGCCGGCGTGCGTCGCGAGTGCCGGATCGACGGCCCACGCGGGTCGCCCGAGCAGATCGACGAGCGCCCGCCAGTGCTCGGCGGTGACCACCGCAAGCGCGATCCAGTGATCGTCGCCACGGCACGCGTAGAGGTTCTGTGGCGCCGCCACCGGCCCCCGGTTGCCGTCGCGCCCGAGGAGCCGTCCGTACGCCTGCCACTCGAGGGTCTGGTCGGCGGCGGCATTGAGCGCCGCCTCGACCATTGTCGCTTCGACGAGTTGCCCGTCGCCCGTCCGGCGACGATGCTCGAGGGCGACGAGGAGCGCGAACGTCGCGTGGAGCCCTGCGAGCGGATCGCACGGCCCGCGCGGAATCATCGGAGGCCCGTCGGGGAAGCCGGTCACCCATGCGAGGCCCGATATCTGCTCCATCGTCTGGGCGAAGCCGGTCCGGTCGCGCCACGGCCCGTCGAGGCCGAACGCGGGCATGCGGACCATGACGAGGCCGGGATTCTCGCGCGCGAGCTCCTCGTAGCGAAGCCCCAGGTTGTCGAGCACCCGCGGCGAGAAGTTCTCGATCGCGACGTCCGCCCGCGCGATGAGGCGCTTGGCGAGCGAGAGCCCACGCGGGCGCGACAGGTCGAGCGTGATGCCGCGCTTCCCGGCATTGATGCCGTGGAACATCGCGGACCACTCCCACCAGCGCTCGGCGCTCGGCTGCTGCGTGCTCGCGAAGCGGATGCCGTCCGGCCGCTGGATCGACTCCACCTTGATCACGTCCGCGCCGAGCGCGGCGAGGAAGTGGCCGACGAACGGACCGGCCCAGAACATCGTGAGGTCGATCACGCGGAGACCGGCGAACGGCAGGGCGGCGCCGTCCGCGGGAGCCGTCGGCGCCGGCGTGTTCCAGCCCGGCGCGTGCTGGCCGAGCCGCGGCGCGGGCGTCGGCGGCCGGAGCGTGCCGCGTCCGAGGCGATATGGCGGCCGCGGTTGCACGACGCGACCCTCCGGCGACGGGACGTAGACGCCGCGCTCGCGGAACTGCGCGAGCGCCGGCACGGTCTCGCCGTTCCCGATCGGCGCGACCGGAATGCGGAGGAGCGTCGCGCGCTCGATCGCGTCCGCGATCGCGTGCTGCCGCGTCCATGCGTGAATGAATGCGTACACTTCGCGTCGTCGCTCGTTGCGCGTGAAGTAATGAGCAAGCTCCGGGTCGTCGACGAGATCACCCCGGTCGACGAGCACGAGGAAGTCGTGCCACTGCTGGTTCGTGATCGTGCAGAAGCCGACCCACCCGTCCGCCGCCGGCTCGATCGACGGGATCTCGACGGTCCGTCCGGTCGCGACGCCACCGAAGCTCGCGACGACCGTCGTGAACGGCGCCATCGAGAGATGAACGACCTCGAGGAGCGAGAGGTCGACGTGTCGCCCGCATCCGGTCCGCTGCGCGCTCCGCCAGGCCGCGAGCGCGCCGATCGCGGCGTAGCCGCCGCCGAGCCATTCGCCGAGGCGTCCGCCGGCGGCGAGCGGCGGGCGGTCGTCCGTGCCGCGTGCTGCGGTCGATCCCGCCCAGGCCTGGAGCGTGAACTCGGTCGCGGGACGGTCGCGCCACGGTCCGGTGCGCCCGAACGACGAGATCGAGACCAGCGACGTCCCGCGGCCCGCGACCTCGCCCCACTCGAGCGCGCCGACGCCGTCGATCACGACGTCGGCGCCGGCGACGACGTCCCGGAGCGCGGCGCGTCCCGCCGGCGTCGTCCAATCGACCGGGACGCTCCGTTTGGATGCGTTCAGGAAGCGGAAGAGCACACCGTCCTCGTCCGGCGGCAGCGCGATGCCGCTCGCCGTCCAGCGACGGAGCGGATCGCCGCTCGCGGGATGCTCGATCTTCACGACGTCGGCGCCCGCGTCGGCGAGGAGCTTCGTCGCGTACGGGCCGGCGATGTCGGTCGCCAGCTCGACGACGCGCAGCCCCGCGAGCGGGTGGCTCACGGAAGGACGTCGGGCACGTGGTCGAGATGGTAGAGCGCCTTGCAGTTCTCGTGGAGCATCTTCTTGACGTCGCTCCGCGGGACGCCGCGGAACAGGCGCTCGATCGTCACCCGGTGGTTCGGCCAGTCGCTACCCGTGTGCGGGTAGTCCGTCGACCACATCACGTGGTCGACGTTCATCCGATGCCGGAGCTCGATGCCGACGGTGTCGATCATGAACGTCGCCCAGAAGTTCCGGTGGAAGGTGCGGCTCGGCATCTCCTTCATGGTCTCGACGGCGCCGCTGAACCAGCGGTAGCGGAGGAACATGTCGTCGAGCTGCTCGAGCACGGTCGGGATCCAGCCGATGTTCGCCTCGACGAGGACGAACGCGAGACGCGGAAAGCGCTGCGGGATGCCCGAGAACACGAGCTGCGACGCGACCGGGATGGTCTGCGCCCCGGCCTTGGACGCGCCCGCGCCCGCCATGAAGCTCACCGTCGAGAGGTTCATCTTCCCCGCCGCGAGGCCGAGCTCGTTGAAGCTGCCGATGTGGACACCGAGTGGGGTCCCGGATTCTTCCGCGAGCGTCCAGAACGGGTCGTTCGCGGGTCCGGGATCGTCGTACGTCCCGTTCGGATACGCGGCGATGAGGGCGCCCTTCATCCCGTGGTCGAGCCCCCAGCGGAGCTCCGCTACGGCGTCGTCGACGCCGGTCGTCGGGATGATCGTCTGGCCGATCAGCCGGCCGCGCCCGGCGGCGCAGAAGTCCGCGAGCCATTCGTTGTAGGCGCGCACGCACGCGAGCTGGAGCTCGCGGTCGTCGGCGTACGTCCGCGCGCCGGCGAGCGTGACGCTCGGGTAGAGGACCTGCGCCCAGATGCCGTCGGCGTCGAGGTCGTCGAGGCGCGCCGCGGCATCGAAGCTGCCCGGCCGGATGTCCTCGTAGCGATATCCTTCGGCCCGGAACTGGAGATACGACAGCCCCGCGGTCGCGGTGAGGCCGAGCGGGCGGAGGCGCTTCCCGTCGTCGAACGACCAGACGTCGCCGCTCTCCGTGCGGAGGACCTTCGGCGCGCGCGTGCGGAGACGTTGCGGGACGCGCATCTGCCAGAGGTCGGGCGGCTCGTTCACGTGCGCGTCGGCGTCGAGGATCGGATAGTCGATGCTCGCGACGTCGTAGAACAGATCCGCCATCGGCGACCCAATAGCCCGCCGGCTCGGACGGCGGCAAGGCGGACGGCGCGCTATGCCGGGACGAAGAGCGGCGCGACGACCTCGCCCGACACGTCCGCGAAGCGCAGCGGCCGGAACACGACGCGGACCGGCATGTCGACGCGGAGCGCGTGCGGATCGCAGTCGACCATCCGCGTGACGAGGCGAACCGCGGGATCCTCGTCGATCGCGACGAGCGCCGGCACGTAGGGGACGTCGCCGCCGAGCTCCGGGATGAACGCGCGCCGGACGACCGACCACGAGAAGAGCCGGCCGCGTCCACTGACACGCGTCCACGTCGATGCCGACGCGCCGCAGGACCGGCAGGCGCCGTCGGGATACCAGACGTAGCGCCCGCAGGCATCGCAGCACGGGATCGCGAGCGCGCCGCGCGCCGCCGCCGCCCAGAACTCCCGCGTCGGCGGCCAGTCGACGTCGGGAAGGGGGAACTCATTCCGGAACTTCATCGCCGCCGGAGGACGAGCGTGCTCGCCTGCGGGCCCGTGTACCCGCCGTAGACGCCGATCTCCGCGTCCGTCACCTGCGCCCCCGCCTCGCCGCGGAGCTGGCGCACGACCTCGACCACGTGCGCGATGCCGAGGACGTACGCGTGCGACAGCATGCCGCCGTGCGTGTTGTACGGAAGCCGGCCGCCGTCGAAGTGGAGCGCCGTGCCGTCGACGAACAGACCGCCCTCGCCCTTCGCGCAGAAGCCCATGTCCTCGATCTGCATGAGCGAGACGATCGTGAACGGGTCGTAGCACGCGAGAACGTCGACGTCGGCAGGGCGGATCTCCGCCATGCGGAACGCCGGCGGCGCGGCAAAGACTTGCGGCGTCGCCGTGAAGTCGCCTTGCTCGGCCCAGTAGACGCGCGTCTTCGAGTTCCCGACGCCGACGCCGGCCACCTCGACGACCGGCCGGCGGAGATCGCCCGCGCGCTCGACCGACGTCATGACGTAGGCGGCGCCGCCGTCGGAGATGAGGCAGCAGTCCTCCTTCCGGAATGGGTCGCAGAGCATCGGGCTCGCGAGGTACTGCGCGAGCGTCAGGGGCTTCCCGTGCAGGACGGCGGCGGGCGTCAGGTTCGCGTGCCGGCGGCACGCGACGGCGATCGCGCCGAGCTGCGCCTCCGTTGTCCCGTACTCGTGCATGTGGCGGCGCGCGATGGTCGCGAAGTAGACGGGCTGCGGAAACCAGCCGAAGGGCACCTCGAGGTTCTGCTTGAAGAGCTCCGCCGCGTGCACCTCGCCGGGACCGCCGACCATCTCCGCGCGCTGCGTCGCCCACGCGACCGAGAACACGTTGACGATGGTGCGCGCCTTTCCGGCGCGGAGCGCGAGGGCGGCCTCGTACGGCGCCGAGCCCGCCCACACCATGCCGCCGCCCGCCGTCGACGCCCACATCTCCTGCGACGTCCCGAAGTGCGCGCGATAGTCGTCGGCCGTCATCTGCTGGCCGTCGAACGGCGTGTACATGATGCCGTCGACGTCGGCGGGCCGAAGGCCCGCGTCCGCGAGCGCGCGCTCGATCGCCTGCGCGCCGATCTCCCTCGGCGTGCGCCCCGACGCCTTCGAGTGATCCGCCTCCCCGACGCCGACGATCGCGACCTCGCCGGCCACGTCGTCGAGGTCGGAGGCGAACCCCCAGTCGGCGGCCATTCGCCGACTCAGTTCCGCTCGCTCTCCGCCTTCGCGACGCTCGCGGCGGTCTGGCCGAAGAGGACCTTTCGCGCCTGGTCGTCGAGCGGCGCGTTCCGGCGGAGCTCCGCGCCGACGGCGCGCCCCTTCTGCACGGCAGGGCGCGCGGCGACGGCGTCCCACCAGCGCGCGACGTGGGGGAAGTCGGCGAGGAGCTGCCGGCCCTGGAACTCGCGGAACACCCACGGCCAAGTCGCGATGTCGGCGATCGAGTACTCGCCGGCGAGGAACGGGCGGTCGACGAGCCGGCGCTCGAGAACGCCGAGCAGACGGTTCGCCTCGTTCGTGAAGCGTTCGATTGCGTAGGGGATCTTTTCGCCGGAGTAGTTCGCGAAGTGGTTCAGCTGCCCGGCGATCGGCCCCAGATTCGCGACCTGCCAGGCGACCCACTGGAGCGTTTCGTACTTGCCGCGGAGGTCACGCGGGAGGAGCTTCCCGGACTTCTCGGCGAGATACTGGAGGATCGCGGCGCTCTCGAAGATCGCGATCGGCGCGCCGCCGCCCGGCGGGTCGTCGTCGACGATCGCCGGCATGCGGTTGTTCGGCGAGAGCCGGAGGAACTCGGGCGTGAACTGCTCGCCGCGCCCGATGTTCACGAGCTTCACCGTGTAGGGCAGCCCGCACTCCTCGAGCATGATCGTGATCTTCCAGCCGTTCGGCGTGGGCCAGTAGTAGACGTCGACCATGCGACGCGACGTAGCCCGCACGCGATGCTCTGGCAAGCCGGCGCGCGGTGCCCCGGGTCGACAGCGAGCGCAGCGCCGTCCTATAGAAACGGCGGTCCGACTTCGCGAAGGAGACGAGCATGGAGCAAGCGCGCGTGCTGGCGGCGAGCCGGCGGATGTTCATCGACGGAGCGTGGGCCGAGGCGTCGAACGGCGCGACCTACGGTGTCCCGAACCCGGCGACCGAGGAGACGATCGGGACGGCGCCGGACGCGACCGTCGCCGACATGCACCGCGCGATCGCCGCCGCGCGAAAGGCGTTCGACACGGGCCCGTGGCCCCGGACGTCGCGCGAGGAGCGTGCCCGCGTGCTGCGTGCGATCGCCGACGGCGTGGAGAAGCGGAAGGAGGAGTTCCGCCAGCTCTTGATCGCCGAGGCGGGCGCGACCTGGCTCACGCACGACATCCAGCTCGAGCAGCCGATCCAGCTCCTCCGCCACTACGCCGAGCTCGCGCTGACGTTCGAGTTCGAGGAGCCGCTCCCGCCGCGCGTCTCGACGTCGATGCTGGGGACGCAGGTGAACTGCGGGATCGTCTACCGACAGCCGGCGGGTGTCTGCGGGCTCATCCCGACGTGGAACTTCCCGCTGTTCGTCGCCGCGCAGAAGCTCGGACCGGCGCTCGCGACCGGCTGCACGGTGGTCTTCAAGCCGTCGCCGTGGGGCCCGCTCGTGAACCTGTTCCTCGCCGAGGTGATCGCGGAGACCGACCTGCCGCCGGGGGTCGTCAACTTCGTCACCGGACAGTCGACGGCCATCGCCGAGACGCTCGTCTCCGATCCGCGGATCGACAAGGTGAGCTTCACGGGCAGCGTCGCGACCGGGAAGAAGATCATGGAGGCCGCGTCGAAGACGCTCAAGCGCGTACACTTGGAGCTCGGCGGGAAGTCGGTCGCGATCTTCCTCGACACCGACAACCTCGACATGATCGCGCCGCAGGCCGCGTCGCCGAGCTTCTTTCACGCGGGTCAGGGCTGCGCGATGACGACCCGCGTCCTCATCCCGCGGGAGGCGCACGACACGCTCGTTCAGAAGATGGTCGACTTCGTGCGCGGCATGGTGAAGATCGGTGACCCGGCCGACCCGTCGACGTTCCTGGGCCCGGTCATCCGCGACGAGCGCCGCCAGAAGATCGAGGAGTACATCGCGTCCGGGAAGAAGGAGGGCGCCGTGCTGGCGCACGGCGGCGGGCGTCCGAAGGACCTCCCGCGGGGCTACTTCCTCGAGCCGACGATCTTCTGCGCCGTCCCGAACCACATCCGGATCGCACAGGAGGAGATCTTCGGCCCCGTCGTCTCGGTGATCCCGTACGCCGACGAAGACGAGGCGATCCGGATCGCGAACGACTCGACCTACGGCCTCGGCGGGATGATCCTCTCGCGCGACACGGCGAAGGCGCTCGAGCTGGCGAAGCGGATCCGCACGGGCGTCGTCTGGATCAACAACGGCATCAACATGGTCGACGCGCCGTTCGGTGGCTTCAAGGAGAGCGGCCTCGGACGCGAGGGCGGTCGCTACGGGGTCGAGGAGTACACCGAGATCCAGCACATCGCGTGGAAGTCGTGAGCGCGTGGTGGCACAGACCTGGGACCCGGAGCGCTACGCGCGCACGGCGCGGTTCGTCGCCGACCTCGGTGCCCCCGTGGTCGAGCTGCTCGCGCCCCGGCCCGGCGAGCGCATCCTCGACCTCGGCTGCGGCGACGGCGCGCTGACGGAGCGACTCGTCGCGCTCGGCGGCCGTGTCGTCGGCGTCGACGCGAGCGCGGCGCAGGTCGAGGCGGCGCGGAAGCGCGGGCTGGACGCGCGGGTGGCGACCGGCGAGCAGCTGACCTTCGTCGGCGAGTTCGACGCCGTCTTCAGCAACGCCGCGCTCCACTGGATGCTCGCGCCCGATCGCGTCATCGCGGGCGTCTGGCGCGCGCTCCGTCCGGGCGGACGCTTCGTCGGCGAGCTCGGGGGACGCGGCTGCGTCGCGGCGATCGTGGCGGCGCTGCGGACGGTTCTCGCGCACCACGGCGTGGATCCCGACCCGATCCAGCCTTGGTACTTCCCGGACGTCGCCGACTACCGCCGGCGCCTCGAGGCTGCGGGCTTCGTCGTGCGGTCGATCGCCCTCATCCCGCGGCCGACCCCGCTCCCCGGCGACATCGCCGACTGGCTCGGGACGTTTGCCGAGACGTTCCTCGCCGCCGTCCCGCCGGCGTCGCGGGACGCGGTCGTGGCGGAGGTGCGCGAGAGGCTTCGCCCCGAGCTGTGCGGCCCCGACGGCGTGTGGACGGCCGACTACGTCCGCTTGCGCTTCGCCGCCGACAAGCCGGCCTGACGCATCGCGGTCGCCGCCGGCGATTTTCCTTGACACGTCGCCGTTTGCCGGGATAGCCGGGTTCCGCTCGCGACTTTCTTCGACGGAGGAGGGCTCCCAAGCATGCGAGTCGACTTCCCGCGTATCGGGCTGACGCTCTTGGCGACGGCGGTGGTCGGCGGGACGAGCTGGCTGCTGCTCGCGGACCCGAGCCAGGGCCGCCCCGCGCAGCGACTCCCGCGGATGGGAACGTCGCGCGTCCGGCCGGCGGCGGCCACCGCAGCCGGGTACGGCTACGGCGGCTATGGCTTCCACTGTCGCCAGGCGACCTTGACGGCGCTCTTCCCGACCGACGCCCTCATCAAGGGCGGCCGCATGCGGGTCGTCGCCAGCAACGGCAACCCGACCGGTGACAACGCTGACCTCAGCACGGACGCGTTTCTCGCCGACCTGACCCACGGCACCCTCGTCAACATGACGAAGGACGTCAAGCGGTGCGAGGACGGGGCACACGCCGGCGAGCCGTGCACGACCCCGGACGAATGCGGCGCGAACGAGTGTCGCGACAACATGCTGAACGGCGGCTCCGCCGACGCGCGCGGCAAGGCGGCGTACTTCGTCTTCAACGGGAACCCGACCGGCCAGAACCCCGACCTCGGCTGCGAGCTGTTCGCGTTCGATCCGCAAGCCGGCACGCTCACGCAGGCCACCCACGCGACCGGCTGGTGCTCGGACGACGTGGCGACGCCCTGCCAACGATCGTCCGACTGCGGCACGCTCGGCGGCGGGTGCGCGCGGGCCGCCATGTCCGACGTCCAGGTCTCGTCCGACGGGCGCCGCGTCTCGTTCGTCAGCGACGCCGATCTCGGTGGAAATCCGGGACACGGGAAGGCGCTGTACGTGCTCACCGCACAGGGCCGGGATCGTGGCGCCGTCCGGATCGTCGGAGGCGGCGGGAAATTCTGCGACCTGCGAACGGCGAATCGCGGCCAGGCGTGCACCAACGAGCGCGACTGCGGCGCCATCTGCGGCGATGGCCGGGTCGAGGCGCCGGAGCAATGCGAGTTCGGCGGCTGTCCGGCCGGGCAGTTCTGTGCCTTCCCGGGTTCCACCCACCAGTGCACCTGCCAGACGCCGCAGTGTGGCGACGGCATCATCCAGGGCAACGAGGAATGCGATCCGACGTGCTTCCGCGGTCCGGCGTTCACCTGCGTGAACTGTCGCTGCGTCCCCTTGACGTGCGGCAACGGCCAGCGGGATCCCTTCGAGCAGTGCGATCCCACGGCGGACCCTCCCGGCTGCGGGTTCGGGGTCGCGTGTTCGGCCACGTGCACGTGCACCGCGGGTGGCTCGGCGTCGCCGGCATTCCTGTAGGCTCGCGCCGCGAACTTCCGTCGAGACTCGTCGCGCTGACGGTGAGTGCCGCCGTGCTGGCGGCGGCGTGCCGCAAGCCGGCACCGGTCGAGACGATCGACCTGACGGCGGAATTCGCGCATGCCGAGGTCTGTCCCGTCGCCGGCGGCCGGTGTGCGCACGGGCGACGGGCCGCGGAGCTTCTCGGCATCGACGCGCGCTCCGCCGCGACGATCGTGAACCTGCCGGTCGGCGCGGGGACGAACGTCTACCTGCGACTCCCGGAGGCGAGCCGCGTCAGCTTGGAATTCCGGGCGGTCGACGCCGACGTCGTGGTGCGTGCGACGGCGGCGGGCGGGCGGCCACGCGTGCTCGGGCGCGCGACGGCGGCCGACTGGCGACGGATCGACGTCGCGACCGCGGAGCCGGCGGGGACGATCGTGCAGCTCGCCTTCGCGGCCGAGGGCCACGCCGGCGGCGGCCCCGGGATGGTCCTCGTGCGAAACGCGATCGTCATGGGCCGTCGCACTAGGACGCCCGCGATCGTACGGCGTTCGAGCGCGACGCCGAACGTCGTCCTCTACGTCGTCGACACGTTGCGAGCCGATCGACTCGGCTGCTACGGCTACCCCGCGCCGACGTCGCCGCGCATCGACGCGTTCGCGACGTCCGCGATCCGGTTCACGCAGGCGGTCGCGCAGAGCTCCTGGACGCGGTCGAGCACCGCATCGATCTTCACGGGCGTCGTACCACCGCGACACGGGGCGCTCGAGGCCGAGCACGCGATCCGCCCGAAGCTGCCGACACTCCCCGTTCTGCTGCAGGCGGGCGGATACGCGACCGCGGCCTTCGTCGTGAACCCCGTCGTCTCGGGCGCGTTCGGGTTCGCGCGCGGCTTCGACGTCTTCCGGATGTTCCCCGCGACGGCGAAACGGCCGGAGATGTTCCTGCCCTCCGATCGCCTCGAGCACCGCCTCGAGCGTTGGCTCGCCCACGCGCCGCGGCCCTTCTTCCTGTACGTCCACGTCGCCGATCCGCACCTGCCGTACGGCCCGCCGCGCCGCTTCGCGCGTCGCCTCGTGCACGCGGCCGGCACCGTGACCGCGGCAGCGATGATCGCCGCGCAGCGCCGCTGTCCGACCTGCCTCCACGACGTCCGCGACCACGCGCGCGCCACGTTGTCGCCGGATGCCGTCACGGTCCTCGGCAGCCTCTACGACGCCGACGTCGCGCTCGCGGACGCGGCGTTCGGTCGCTTCGTCGATGCGCTCGAGCGTGCGGGCCGGCTCGACGACACCGTGGTCGTGCTGACCGCCGACCACGGCGAGGAGTTCCTGGAGCACGGCGGGCTGACGCACGGCCAGACGCTCTATCGCGAGGTCCTCCACGTCCCGCTCCTCGTCCGCCTGCCGGGTGCCGTTTCGGGAACGACGTCCATCGATCGGATCGTCCAGCAGGTCGATCTGCTGCCGACGATCCTCGAGCTAGCGGGCTTGGACGTGCCGCCCGGGCTCGACGGCGCCTCGCTCCTCCGCGGAGAGGACGATGGGCGCGAGGCGCTCAGCTATCTCCACCTCGAGGGACGCGAGGTCGTCGCGCTGACGGACGATCGCTGGGCGTTCATCCAGGATCGCGTCGCGCACGGCGCGCTCGAGATCTACGACTGGCGCGCCGATCCGCTGGAGCAGCACGATGTCGGTGCGGCGGACGTCGCGCTCGCGGGCTACGCCGCGCGGCGCTTCGCAGAGCCGTGGACGATTCCGGAGCCGGGCCCCGCGGTCGATCCGGCGGCCCTCGATCGTCTGCGGGCGCTCGGCTACGTCGGACCGTGATCCCCGGAACGGAGCGCCCTCGCTGCGGCGACGCCGGCGACGAGGACGACGGCGAGACGGAGAAGGTCGCTCGCCGGCGCGCCGAGAAGCATCCAGGCGCCGACGAGGAGGCCCGTTCCGACCGCTACCGCGAGCACGAAACGGTCGACTGCCGTGTCCGCGAGCCACGCGAGCGCGAGCGCCGCGCAGAGGACGAGCGGCGGCACGAGCGGCAGGCGGTAGCGAGACGTCACGAAGAACGCGAGCAGCGATACCGTGTAGGCCGCGACGAACGCGACGCACCACGCGAGCCGCGATCGCCGGGCGACGGCGAGCCCCATGCCGGCGACGGCGAGCGGCGCGACGACGCCGAACGTCACCGGCCCGGCGCCGAGTACCGGCGAGCGAGCGACGTAGCTCGCATACGCGTCGCCGAACGCATCGTCCTCGCCGGCGGCGCCGATGCGCCGCAGCTTCCGCCATTCGAGCACGGCATAGTCGGCGGGGCGCGCGCGGATCAGCGCGAGACCGCGTCGAAACCAGTAGCGCGAGACCGCGGCGTCGGTCAGCGGCTCCCCGACGTCCGCTTCGGCGATCGTGCGGGCGTCGTCGACGTGACCGAAGGGATCGTCCGCGATCCCCGGGATCACGGTGTAGCCACCGTCCCCGTCGGGGTCGCTACCGATGTAGAAATGGATGCCCCAGAGCGACGCGGCGTCGGCGTGCGTCCGGCGAAGCGCGACCGGGCCCGCGACGATCGCGACCCCCGCCGCGAACAGCAGCATCGTGCGCGCTCCGGCGCCCGGGCGCTTTCCCGCGGCGATCCACGCGAGGACCACTGGCAGCACGACGACGGCGTTCGGCCGGAGCGCGACCAGCGCGGCGCCGGCAGTGCCCACGGCGAAGGCACCGAGCCGCTCGCGGTCGCGGCTCGCGATCGCCGCCGCACAGAGGAGCGCCGAGATCACGACCGGGACCATCGCGAACTTGAGCGTCAACGCCTCGTAAAACATGGCCGGGCCGTAGAGCGCGGCGAGCGCCGCGGCGAGGATGCCGACGCGTGGTGATACGAGCCGACGGCCCGCGCCGTAGAGCAAAAGCGGGACGAGCGCGCCGAGGACGGCCTGGAGGACGAGCGGTGCCCGCCAGCTCCGCCCCGCGATCCGGTACAGCATGCCGAGGCCGGTCGCGTACGCCGGGCTGCTCTCGTACGGCGCGAGCGGCCCGCCGAGGGGATCGCCGTCGGCGACCGCCTGCGCGATCTGGATCTCAAGCCAGCGATCGAGCCCGGGCTCGACGTGCTCGACCTCGAAGCGGAACACGCTCGCCAGGTGCGCGAGTCGCAGCGCCAGGGCGACGCCGACGACGAGCGCGAGCACCGCGCCGCGTCCGCTCCGTCTCAGTCGCGCGCTCGCACCGCGAAGAGCTGACCGCCGTACCGGAGATGGACACGGTCCGCGAGGATGCGCGCGACCTCGAAGTCGCCCGCCGCTTCGCCCTCGTGGAGGGTCACCATCCCCGCCTCGCCGATCGTCAGCGCGACCGTCCGCCGCTCGGGCCGCTTCGAGTAGACGAGGAAGCTCACCTGCACGCGCGGCGCGCCGCTCGGCGCACGCGCTAGCACGCCGTCGTCGACGGGCGCCGGTTCTTCCGCGGGGGCGGGTGGCGGCGGCGGTGGCGGCGTCGTGCGCGCGGCGAGCGCGCTCGGGCGCGAGACCGGACGCTCGGCGATCGGCGGCGTCGGACGCACCGCGGCGATCGCGTCGGGCGGCGGGACGGCCGCGAGCACGCGTCCCTGCGGTGGCGCGCCATCGACGTCCGCCGTGGACGGCGGCGGCGCCGGCGCCGCGGGCCGGAGACCGACGTCGGGTGGCTGTGGAGTCGCTGCGGGTACCTCGACGACGGCGGGCTTCTCGACCGGCGCCGGCGGAGGAGGCGGCTCCGCCACGATCGGGCGGACCGGCGCAACCGGCGCCGCGCTCGCGACCTGCACGGGGGGTGGCGCAGCGCTCGCGCCGTGGACCGCGGGCGCCGTCGGTGGCGGCGCGGCGGGGATCGCCGGCGAGCTGGCGACCGCGGCCGGTGCCGGCGGAGGAGCGGGCGTCGCGACCGGCGGCGGATTCGACTCCGCGGTCACGACGAGCGGTGGCGTCGCGCTCCGGAGCCACCACGCCACGGCGGCCCCGGCGGCGAACGCGACGGCGGTCATGCCGGCGATCGTCCCGCGTCCGATGCGCGCGGGCCGTTCGCGCGTGAGCACCACCCCGGAGGGGATGCGCGGCGCGGACGTTTCGAGCTTGCGGAGCGCGTCGAGGATCGAGCTCACGAGGACGCGCCCAGCGTCGGCCGCGGGTAGCCCCCCGCGGCGGCGTAGAGCACGATGCGCGTGAGCCGGCCGACGCGTCCGTCGGCGACGAGATAGCGCGAGCGTTGGAAATCTAACACGGCAGCCTCCGTCCCCCCATCAAACACCCCCGTGTCCTGTCCCCGGTACGTTCCGGCGCGCCGGAGCAGTGCCTGCAGCCGCGCGACGTTCGGGCCGCGACCCTCGCGGCCGAAGGCGCGACCGAGCGATTCGAAGTCGCGCCAGAGCACGTGCGCCTCGCCGAACCAGTGCCGGTCGAGGAACGCCGCCTCGACGGGCGTTTGCTCGCCGCCGACGACGAGCATGAACCGACCGCTCGCGATCCCGGTGAGCGCCGCGTACCGGACCCCGTGCGTGTCGGGGACCCGCAGCTCGATGATCGCCGGCAGATCGAGGAGGCGCAGCATGCTCGCGTTGCCGACGATCGGCAGATACTCGAGGCCGCGACGCTGCGCGATCGGCGTCAGCTCGATCGGGAGCCCGGACTCGCCGATCGCGAGCGGCGGGACGTGCCAGGCGGCGAGCACCGCGTCGGTGGCGGCGTGCGCGCTCGTCCGCTCTTCGACGCTCGCGAGCCGGCGCTCGATGTCGCCGGCCGCCGGCGGTGTTGGCTCCGGCGTCGGGGTCGCGAGCGCGACTTGCGCGGGCGGCGACGCCGGCACGACGCTGGTGGGTGCGACGACCGAGGGCGCGACCGCGGGCGGCGGGACGCCGGTGGCCGGCGGTGTCGCGTCCGCCGTGTGCGGGGCGGGCTCGGTCGCCGGGGGTGTGGCGGCGGCGAGTGGCAGTTCAGGGGGGTCCGCGGCGGGCGGCGTCGGGTCCAGCGGCGGTGCCGTCGGCGCCTCCGCTGCGGGCGGTGGGGCGGCGGCCGGCGGATCGGCGACGGGCGGTGTTGCGGCGACGGGTGGCGGATCGCCGGGGGGCGGCGTCGCCCCAGCGGCGACCCGATCCGGCGGCGGTTCCGGCGGAGGATCGGCGGCGGCGGTCGGCGCCGGGGCCTCCGCAGTCGGCGCGGGCGTCGGGTCCGCCGTCGCCGCCGGCGGCGGCGTCACGGGCTCTCTTCCGTGGTCCGGCACGCTCGTTGCGGCCGGCGCCGAGCTCTCGGCGTCGCCCGGAACGCCGATCCCGGGACGCCAGGCGAGCCCGACGCTCAGCGCGATCACGCCGATGCCCGCGGCGACCCCGACCGCCGCCCACGTCCGATTCGGGTATGGCGACCCCGCGGCCGCCAGCGGCAGCACGCCGATCTCGCGATATGCCTGGCGCACGAGCCGCGCGGTCACGACCCGCCGGTCGGCGGCGAATCCCGCGAGCATCGAGCGGTGCGCGACCATGTTGATGAGCCGCGGGACGCCGCGCGAGAACCGATGGACGAGACGGATCGCCATGCGCGTGAAGATGCGCGGCGGCGGCGCGCCGGCGGCGACGGCGAGCCGGTGTCGGATGTACGCGGCCGTCTCGCGTGCGGAGAGCGGGCCCATGTGCCAGCGGAGCGTGATGCGCTGGTTCAGCTGGACGAGCTCGGGATGCAGGAGGAGGGCGCGGAGCTGCGGCTGGCCGACGAGCACGAGGCGGAGGAGCTTCTCGGTCGTCGTCTCGAGGTTCGAGAGCAGACGCAGCTGCTCGAGGACGTCCATCGGCAGCGTCTGCGCCTCGTCGATCACGACGATCGCGCGGCGGCCGAGCTCGCGCTGCGCCAGGAGGTGCGCGTTGAGGGCGTCGACGAGCCGCTTCCGGCTGGCGCCGGTCGTCGGGATGCCGAGCTCGCCGTTGACGGTCTTCAGCAGCTCGAGCGGCGACAGCGGCGGATTGAAGATGTAGGCGGTCGCCGTCTCGGGCCCGAGGGAGCCGAGGAAGGCGCGGAGCAGAGTCGTCTTCCCGGTCCCGACGTCGCCGGTGATGCAGACGAACCCGCTCGACTCCTCGAGGCCGAGCTTCAGGTGCGCCAGCGCCTCGGCGTGCTTGCGGGACAGGAAGAGATAACGGGGGTCCGGCGTGAGCCGAAACGGTTGGTCGGCGAGCCCGAAGAAGCGCTCGTACATGCGATCTCGCGTGAAGCCGGAGCCTCTTGTAGAGGAAAGGACCCAGGGCTGCCAGAGGGAGGATGCGCCATGAGCACCGTCACCTTCGACGTCGACGGCGACGTCGCCGTCGTCACGATCAACCGGCCCGAGGTCCGGAATGCCGTCGATCCGCCGACCGCGGTGGCGCTCGCGAGCGCGTTCCGCCGCTTCGACGCCGACGACGGCCTCGCGGTCGCCGTCCTGACCGGCGCTGGGGGGACGTTCTGTGCCGGCGCCGATCTGAAAGCGGTCGCGAGCGCGGATCCGAAGGCGCTCGCGGGGAGCGAGCGGCGCGCGGTCGGCGAGCACGGCGACGGACCGATGGGACCGACGCGTCTGCTCCTCGGAAAGCCCGTGCTCGCGGCGGTCGAGGGCTACGCGGTCGCGGGGGGTCTCGAGCTCGCCCTCTGGTGCGATCTCCGCATCGCCGCGAGCGATGCGGTCTTCGGCGTCTTCTGTCGTCGCTGGGGCGTGCCGCTGATCGACCTCGGCACGATCCGGCTCCCGCGGCTCGTCGGCCAGAGCCATGCATTGGATATGATCCTCACCGGGCGCGGCGTGTCGGGCGAGGAGGCGGTGCGGATGGGGCTCGTGAACCGGCTCGTGGCGCGCGGCGAGGCGCTCGCCGCGGCCGTCGGGCTCGGACACCAGCTGGCGCGCTTTCCGCAGCGCTGTCTCCGCGCCGACCGCCTCTCGGCGTACGCGCAGTGGTCGCTCTCGTGGGAGGACGCGACGCGGAACGAGTACCGCGGCGGCATCGACGTCATCCGCTCCGGCGAGACCCAGGCCGGGGCGGCGCGCTTCGCCGGCGGCGCCGGGCGCCACGGGACGTTCGAGACGGGACCGCGTCGATGAGCGCCGTCCGCACCGAGACGGACGCCGGCGTCCGGTCGATCGTCCTCTGCCGACCGGAAGCTTACAACACGATCACGCCGGAGCTGCGGGACGAGCTCGCCGCCGCGATCGACGACGCGGACGCCGACCCGGCCGTCCACGTGATCCTCCTCCGCGCCGAAGGCCCGGCTTTCTGCGCCGGCTACGGCCTCGACTGGTCGACGGCGGCGCAGGCGCACGAGGAGACGCGCGAGCGCACGTGGGATTCGGTCGCCGACCTCCGCATGATCTCGCGCTTCGTCGACACGTACATGAAGCTCTGGTACGCGGCGAAGCCGACGATCGCGGCCGTGCAGGGCTGGTGCATCGGCGGCGGGACCGACATGGTCCTCTGCGCCGACGCCGTGATCGCGGGCGAGGGCGCGTCGTTCGGCTACCCGCCGTCGCGCGTCTGGGGCACGCCGACGACCGCGATGTGGGTCTATCGGATGGGCCTCGAGCGTGCGAAGCGCTATCTCCTGACCGGCGACGAGATCCCCGCGCCGGAGGCGGCGCGCATCGGGCTCATCCTCGAAGCGGTGCCGGACGATCGCCTGCAGGAGCACGCGATGGCGTTCGCGCGCCGGATGGCGCGCGTGCCGACGAACCAGCTCGTCATGCTGAAGCTCCTCTGCAACCAGACCGCCGAGCACATGGGGCTCGGCTCCTCGCGACTCCTCGGCTCGCTCTTCGACGGCATCGCGCGGCACACGGGCGAAGGGCTCGCGTTCGTGCGGCGCGCGCAGGAGGTCGGCTTCCGGCAGGCCGTGCGCGAGCGGGACGATCCCTTCGGCGACTACGGCTCGGGCCCGCGGTCGAAGACGAAGCGACCGCGCAAAGCCTGAACCGTCACGACAGGTGCTGCGCGAGGAACGCGTCCATCGTCTCGTTCGCGCGCCGGTTCGCGCTCCCGCGCCAGTCGATCTGGAACGCGTGCGGCGCGTTCTCCAGGAGAAGCAGCGCGGCAGGCTTTCCCGCCGCGACAAGGGCGTCGTGCATCCGGACCGATTCGCGGTACGACACGACCGTGTCCTTCGTCCCGTGGATCAGGAGCACGGGCGCCGTGACGCCGACCGCGTGCGTGATGGGCGACGCGAGGCGGACCCACGCGGCGTCGGCGCGCTGCGGTCCCAGAAGCTCGGCGGCGGGATCGATGCCGTCGGGGAACGGACGGGTCCGGCCGAGGTCGTACGGGCCATAATGGAGGATGACGGCGCGCACGTCCTCGTCCACGTCGCGCAGCTCGGCGGGAACCTCGGGGGCGAGCTCGGGAAGGTGACGACCGGCATGCGCGAGGAGCGCCAGGTGGGCACCGGCGGAGAGTCCCATGAGCGCCATCCGGGCGCGATCGACGTCGAGCTCGCCGGCGTGCGCGCGCACCCACCGGAGCCCGTGACGGACGTCGTGGATCGGCGCCGGGAAGCGATGCGCCGGCGCCAGGCGGTACGAGAGCGAGATCGTCGCGATGCCGTGGCGGGCGAAGTGCAGCGCATTGCCTGCCGCCTGACTCGGGTCCCCGTGTATCCACGCGCCGCCGTGGACGAGGACGACCGTCGGCGCGGGGCCGTCGACCTTCCGGGCGCGGTAATGGTCGAAGCGGAGGGGAACGCCGTCGGCTTCGGCGAAAACGACGTCCTGCCGCAGCTCGTGGAAATCGGAGAGCCGTGGAATATTCGGGACCTGGCGCGGGAACGGCATATGTCCCGAGTAGCATAGCGAAGTTAGTGCTGGAACATCGTGCGCTCGACCGCTACCGTGGGGCGGGGAGGACGCGGTGGCACGACCTCTGATCGGGATCTCGAGCTATGGTAGGGCAGGGCAGCGACAGACCTTCTCGCTGCCGTGCGAGTACGTCGACGTGGTGCGGCTCGCGGGCGGTGTCCCGCTCGTCCTTCCCGCGGTCGAGGGCGACATTCCCGAGGCGCTCGACGCGATCGACGCGCTCATCCTCCCCGGCGGCGGCGACGTCGATCCGGCGCACTACGGTGGTGCCCGCCACGACGCGAACTACGGCATCTCCGCCGAGCGCGACGGCTTCGAGCTGGCGCTCGCGAAGGCCGCGCTCGCCCGGCGGGATCTTCCGATCCTCTGTATCTGCCGCGGGATGCAGCTGCTCAACGTCGCGCTCGGCGGCGACCTCGTGTCGCACATCCCGGACCACTACGGCGAGCAGGTGGCGCATCGGCATCCGGAGCTCCGTCCGGTCGAGCATCCGGTCCGGCTCGAGCCGACGAGCCGCCTCGCGTCGATCCTCGACACGACCGCGCTCACGGTCCACTCGGTCCATCACCAGGCGGTGGGACGTCTCGGGAAGGGGCTGCGCGCGGTCGCGTGGAGCCCCGACGGCGTGATCGAGGCGATCGAGGCGGACCGCGAGCCGCTCGTGATCGGTCTCCAGTGGCACCCCGAGCTCGCCGCGCTCGGCGACGAGCGCCAGCGCCGGCTCTTCGACGTCTTGATCGCGCATCGTCGCGGCGCGACCGACCGGCGCGTCGCCGTCTCCTAGCGAGCCGCGCTCCCGAGCCGGGCGAGTGCCTCGGCGCGCGTCACCGGCGGAAACGGTTGCGCCGGCTCGTCGCCGCGCAGCACGCGCGCGAGCACGGGCAGCGCGTGGAGGACGACGGTCGGGTCGCGCAGCAGCGCCTCGGGCGGGTCGAGCATGTTGAACACCCGCATGAGTCCGCGGAACACGACCGGGTCGACGCGCATCGCGGGCAGGATCGCGCGATCGACGAACCACCCGAACGCCTGCTCCGCGACGCTCACCAGCCACGCGCGCGGGTTCGTCAGATCGAACGCGCGGTGGTCGCCGTTCGCGCGCCGATCGCCGGCGACCGCCGCGTCCCAGAACGGGCGCACCTCGGCTTCGCTCCGCCGGTCGAGGTGGCGCGCGGCGGCCACGAGGTCGGCCGGATGGCGATGCAACGCCTCCTCCAGCAGCACCGCCTGCACGAGCCCGGACGGCGCGCCGCGGCCGTAGATCGGGTTCGAGTGATAGGCCGCGTCGCCGATCGCGAAGAACCCGGTCGCGAGCGGCAGCCCGTGCCGATCGACGAAGCGTCGGACGCGGTTCCGGAGCTGTCCCATGACCAGCACCGGCGTCGTCGGTCCGGCGATCGGGACCGAGGTCCCGCGGCTCCGCCACGGCGCCATCGCGGGAAACGCGCGGAGGAAGCGCTCGAAGCGCGCCGGCTCGGCGAGACCCTTGAGCGCCGGCTCGTCGACCGGCACGCCGACCGTGATGGAGAACGTGTCGTTGTCGCCCGGGAAGATCGCGAGCTTCACCCAGCCGAGATCGCCGGCGACGAGCCCGGTCGTGCCGCGCGGCGCACGTCCGCGGCGGAGGCGGTAGAAACGCGTGTAGTAGAAGATGCCGGTGTCCGCGCTCCGCTCGTACGGCCGCGCGGCGCCGATCGCCGCGAGCCAGTCCGGCGCGCGCGACCGGCGCCCGGTCGCGTCGACGACGATCGCCGCGGGCGCCACTGTATCGTCCGTCAGCCGGACGCCCGTGACGCGAGGGCGGGCGCCGTCGCGGCGCTCGGCGACGAGCCCGGCGACGCTCGCCCCCTCGCGCAGCTCGATGCCCGGTCGATCGACGATGCTCGCCCGGAGCGCCCACTCGAACGTCGCGCGCCGGCAGGCGAGCAGCACGACGTCCTCGTCGTCGGCGCGCGGGGCGAGGACGACGCCGGGCGGCGTCACCTCGTCGAGGCCGAACTCGCGCACGCCCGACGCGCGGAGCCGGTCCAGCACGTCGGGAAGATGCGCGAGCAGCACGACCCGGAGGCGCGCGAGGAACGCGTGCGAATGGCGGAACTGCGGGACGCCCGGACGCTCCCACGAGCCGAACGCTTCCTCGGGCGATGCGACGTCGGTGCGGCGGTCGCGCTCGAAGACGACCACACACGGGTAGCGCCGCGCGAGGAAACGCGCGGCCGCGAGGCCGGCGATCCCGCCGCCGAGGACGACGGCCGGCGCGGGGTCGTGTGCCGACGGCCTGGACATCGAGCGCGCACGATACGCTATAAGCGGGCCGATGTCCCCTGCGCATCGGCGGTACCTCCTCCTCGAGCAGGGTCTCGGTGCGGCGATCTTCAACTGGATCCTGAACGCCGTGATCGCCTGGGGACTCTTCCGGACGCAGGACGAGGTGCCGCTCTGGGGGCAGCAGAGCATCGCCGGCGATACGATCGCGACGAGCCTGCTGCTGCCGCTCATCACGTGTCTCGTCGTGACGCCGACGGCGCGGCGGCACGTGCGGGCGGGCAAGGTGGCGGCGCTCGGGTGGACGCGCGACTCGCATGCCGCGCTCGGCTGGCTACCGCGGGCGACGGTCGCGCGCGCCTTCGCGCTCGGCGTCGCGTGCATGATCGCGATCGCGCCGCTGACGCTCCTCGTGCTCACCATCCTGCACGTGGCGCATTTCGGGCTCTGGCGCTTCATCGTTTTCAAGGCGAGCTTCGCGGCGCTGGAAGCGTTCCTCGTGACGCCGGTGATCGCGCTCTTCGCCATCGCGGAGGATGCGCCGTCGGTCGGAGCCGCCGCACCGGCTCGGTAAGATGGCCGGCGACGATACGTCAGCCGTACCCGACTACCCGGGGCTGCTGCGGCTCGACGGGCGGCGCTTCGTCGTCGTCGGCGCGGGTCAGGGGATCGGACGGCAGACGGCGCACGCGCTCGCCTCCGTCGGCGCGCAGGTGGTCTGCGTCGACGCCGAGCCGGCACGTGCCGAGGCGGTGGCCGCCGAGGTGCGGGGCGTGCCGTGGTCGGGCGACGTGCGCGAGCGGGCGGCCGTCGAACGGATGATCGCCGACGCCGGATCGATCGACGGCATCGTCGACATCGTCGGCATGGCGCGGTTCGCAGAGCTCGTCGACGTGACGGACGAGGACTGGACGTGGAGCTTCGACGTCGTGCTCCGTCACGCGTTCCTGATCGCGCAGCTCGGCGGCCGTGCGATGGCGGATCGCGGCGGCGTCATGGCGTTCGTCGCGTCGGTGAGCGCGCTCACGAGCGCGCCGCGCCACGCGGCCTACGGGGCGGCGAAGGCGGGGCTCGTCTCGCTCGTACGTACCGCCGCCGTCGAGCTCGGTCCGCGCCGCGTGCGCGTGAACGCCGTCGCGCCGGGGGTCGTGTGGACGCCGCGCGTCTCGGCCTCGCTCGGCGAGGACGGCCGTGCGCGGAATGCCGCGAATGCGCCGCTCCGGCGGGTCGCGTCGCCCGCCGAGATCGCGGCCGTGATCCTGTTTCTGGTCTCCGACCTTTCGAGCTACGTGACCGGGCAGACGATCGTCGTCGACGGCGGGGTCGGGCAGAAGTTCCCGTACCCGTCCGGCGCGTAGCTACTACCTGCCGAGAATTTCCACGTGCACGCGACGCTTGCCGAAGCGCTTCGCCTCGCCGTCGTCGCGGATGTAGATGTCGAGCTCTCGTCCCTTGATCGCGCGGCCGGTGTCCGCGACGACGTACACGCCGGAATACCGTCCGGCGTCGTGCACGCGGATGCGCGAGCCGAGCGGGAGGATGGCGGGGTCGGCCGCGACGATGCCCTCGCGCGCGGACGTGCCGTCGGCGGTCTTCCCGTCGATCGTGTACGCGGTCGCGGTGAACGCGACGAGCCTCGGGGCCGGCGCGGACGGTGGCGGCGGAGCCCCCGGGGGTCGGAGCCGGGCGCACGACGCCACGGCGACGAGGACGAGCACGTAGGAGATTCGTCTCATCGGTTCTCCCCCTTCTTCCGCCGGCGGTCCGGCGACGCGGTACCCGGACGATAGAGCAAGTCGCGTACCGCGAACGACGGGACACCGGACCGCAAACGGGCGTCGACGGCGGCTGCGTTCGTGCCCGGCGCTGTAGGCGTCGGGGACCCGCGCTCCTTGCAGCGCCGCGCCGTGGCCCGTCGAAACGCCTTGAGAGCGCCGAATACGCGGGCGGATGACGTTGCATCCGGCCGCCCGAGGAGTGCCATGCGCACGCTCGCAGCGATCTTCGGTCTGGCTCGGCAGCGGACCGCCGGCGTGTGACGGCGCATGCGATCCGGGATCCGAATGCCGGACGTCCTCCGAGCTCGACGCCGGCGGATCGAGCTGCGCCTGTTTCCCGGTCGACACCACCCCGTGCGACACGTCGCTCTTCCCCCAATGCGGAGGTGGTGTGTGTCCCGGCGGCAAGGCGTGCGGTGGGTTCGAAGCGTACAACCCATCGTCGTCGAGCTTCGGCACGGCGTGCGCCTGCGTCGATCAAGAGAGATACTGTGGCGGCGACGAGACCCACGCGTGCGTGAGCGCCGGCTACTGTCCGCCGGGACAGGTGTGCCTCTACACGCCGATCGTGCCCCACGCGCAGTGCCCGTGCTGCGGGTGCGGGACAGCGATCGAGGGCTAGCGACCGTCCGCCTGTGGCCCGCGGACGAGGCGTCCGGGTAACCGTCCCGTCGCCTCGCCGTCCTCGAAGGTGATCGCGCCGCGCTTCACGGTCGCACGATAGCCGCGGGCCTTCTGGATCAGCCGGCGCCCGTTCGCCGGAAGATCGAAGACCATCTCGGGTGCGGCGAGGGCGAGTCCGTCGAAGTCGATCACGTTGACGTCGGCGAGCTTGCCGGGGGCGAGGACGCCGCGGTCGCCGAGGCCGTAGAGCGCGGCCGTATCGTGGGTCTGGCGGCGGACGACGTACTCGAGCGGCAGTCGCTCGCCGCGCGATCGGTCGCGCACCCAGTGGGTCAGGAGGAACGTCGGCGTGCTCGCATCGCAGACGAGGCCGCAGTGGGCGCCGCCGTCGCCGAGCCCGACGACGACCTGCGGGTGCAGCAACATCTCCCGGATGACCTCGAAGTCGAAGCCCGAGTAGTTGAGGAACGGAAAGTAGAGGAGGGCACGGCCGTCACGCTCGAGGAGCAGGTCGTACGCGACCTCCTCGGGCGTTCGGCCCTCGCGCCGCGCGATCGCGGCGACGCTCGCCTCGGGCCGCGGCTCGTAGTCGGGCGGATCGCCGAGCGGGAAGAGCTTCTGGAACGACGACGTGAGGAAGGCGACGACCGGGTCGTGGAGCTCGACCTGCTCGCCGAGGATCTGCCGCCGCATTTCGGGATCGCGCATCCGGCGCACGCGCTCCGCGAGCGGCAGGTCCGCGATCGCGCGATAGCTCCGGTGCGCAATGAACGGATGCGCGCTGCTCTGGAGGCTCATGATGAGGCTCGTCGGCCGCGCCGCCGCCTGGGGGGCGAAGCGCGCGCCCCGCGCCGCCGCCCGCTCCGTCGCCGCGAGGAGCCGCCGCCACTGCGTCGGGTCGATGTCGTTCTGCAAGAGCGCGAAGCTGACGGGACGCCCGCTCTCGAGCGCGAGCCGCTCCATCCACGCGAGCTCGGTCTCCTCCGGCATCAGGTCGGACGCCAGCTCGAAGACACCGCGTCCGAGCTCGCCGAGGACGCGGCCGATCCCGAGGAGCTCGTCTTCCGCCGCGTACGTCCCGGGCACCGGCTCGCCGTCGACCGCGCGATGGAGCATCGTCCGCGACGTCGAGAAGCCGACGGCGCCCGCCGCGATGCCGTCGCGGACGATCGCGGCCATGCCGCGAATGTCGTCCGCGGTCGCGGGCTCGTTCTTCGCGCCGCGCTCGCCCATGACGTACGCGCGCACCGCGCCGTGCGGCACCTGCGCGGCGACGTCGAGCGCGCGCGGCTTCGCGTCGAGCGCGTTCAGGTACTCGGGGAAGCTCTCCCACGACCACGGCATGCCCTCGGCGAGGGTCGCGCCCGGGATGTCCTCGACGCCCTCCATGAGCCCGATGAGCCAGGCATGGCGATCGGGGCGCGCCGGGGCGAAGCCGACGCCGCAGTTCCCCATGACGACCGTCGTCACGCCGTGCCAGCACGAGGGCGTGAGGTGCGGGTCCCAGAGGGCCTGACCGTCGTAGTGCGTGTGGATGTCGACCCAGCCGGGCGCGACGAGCCGGCCGGTCGCGTCGATCTCGCGCCGTCCGCGACCCGCGACGGAGCCGACGGCGGCGATCCGATCGGCGTCGATCGCGACGTTGCCGACGCGCGCCGGTGCTCCCGTCCCGTCGACGATCGTGCCTCCGCGGATGACGAGGTCGTGCATCGGCGGGTCCTACCATGCCCCGCGCGGCGGAAACCAGGACCCGCGCGCCGCGTCGAGGCGGTCTCTGCGCATCGCGGAGAGGGCGAACGGTTTATGGCGCGAGGCTACGACGATGAAAAGGCGCCCGCGACGCACCGTCGTGAAGTGCGGCGTCCGTCGTCATGAGGGCCGCGATTGTCGCGACATCGATGTGTTCGGGTTGCGGTTTGACTAGAAAGGTCCGGCGGATGCAGTTTGGCCCGCGTGCCGCACTCGGTTCGCCCAACGCTCCTATCGCGTGCTTTGACGAACACGACCGTGGTCGTCGTGTCAACGGTATTCTCCGTGCTGGCGTTGGAGGGACTGGTACGAGTTTTCGCATGGCGGCCGGTGTTTGGACGATTGCTCGTCGTCAGGGGGAGCGCGACGCGTTCCGTCGACGGTGTCCCGCTGTGGAATGACGGACATCCGCGCTGGGATGCCGACGATCTTCAACGATTCTCGACCGATCGGGGCAGCTTCAAGATCCTCGGCCTCGGGGACTCGATTCTCTACGGCGATCGCCTCACCAAGGAGGAGACCTACCTCGAGCAGACGCGCCACTTGCTGGAGCGGCGCTCGACCAGACCGGTCGAGGTCCTGAACCTGGCGGTCAAGGGATACAACACGATGCAGGAAAATGCCGTCTACAAGGAAGTCGAGGGCCGCATCAGACCGGATCTCGTTCTCGTTCACTTCGGGACCGACGACGCGCATCAATACCGCGCGGTCGGCGGTTACGTCGTCGACTTCAACGACATGTCGGAAGTCGACAGCAGACTCGTCGTGCGGGCCCTTCCATTGCCACCGCGCGTGAACGACTTCCTTCTGGTACGCTCACGATTGTACGACCTCCTGAATCAAGTCGTCATGGACCGCCGCAAGTCGGAG
>Ga0070741_10004299_pt1 | contig 33407 bp, 44 predicted proteins | sample Coa_R1_4_FD_66440 | JGI IMG/M metagenome (GOLD analysis project Ga0070741, IMG submission 66440) | Surface soil microbial communities from Centralia Pennsylvania, which are recovering from an underground coalmine fire - Coalmine... | ecosystem: Environmental > Terrestrial > Soil > Unclassified ... | reverse complement strand
CGGGTCGACGCCCGCGTCGACGCCTACGTGCCCGCGTCGTACATCGGCTCGGAGGCGCTGAAGATCGACCTGCACCGGCGGCTCGCCCTGACCGAGACGGAGGACGAGCTTCGCGAGCTCCGCTCCGCGATCCAGGATCGCTACGGGGACATTCCGGCGCCGGTCGAGAACCTGTTCTCGATCCAGGAGGCGAAGCTGAAGCTCGCGCAGGTGGGGGCCGACTACCTGGTCTTCCGCGGCGGACGCGTCGTGGTCGGCCCGCTCGTGGTCGGCTCCGCGGAGCTACGCGAGCTTCGCGAGCGGGCGCCGACGGCCGTCTACACGTCGAGCAAGCAGGAGGTCGCGTTGCGCCGAGACGACTTCCGCGAGGCGCTCGGCCTGGTCGACGCTATCCTGGAGGCGAGGCAGGCGACGTGAGATGAGAACGATCGGCCTCCTGCTCGCCCCGCTGTCGCTCGCGCTTCTGTCCGCTTCGTGCGGCGGCGACTCGATCACCGTGCCGCCGTCTGCGGTCGCCGTCGTCGGCGAGCGGACGATCTCGAAAGCACAGCTCTCGGCGGCTCTGGCCCAGGCGCGCCGCTCCTACGCCGCCCAGGGACGGGACTTCCCGGCCGTCGGAACGGACGACTACGCGGCCCTCCGCCGGCTCGCCGTCGGCGTTCTCGTCGAGCAGGCCGAGCTCGAGCAGGAAGCGCCCAGGGTCGGTGTCCGCGTCGACGCGGCGCAGGTCGAGGCTCGCCTCCGGCGCCTGAAGGAGGAGTCGTTCGGCGGCAGCGAGGAGCGCTACCGCGAGCGGTTGCGGGCGGAACGCATGACCGACGCGCAGGTGCGCTCGGCGCTTCGGGCCCAGCTGCTCGTCCAGGCGATGCGCGAGGCGCTGACGGCGAACGTGAAAGTCGGCCCGAAGGCCGTCGAGCGGTACTACCGACAGCATCTCGGCGACTACACGGCGAGCCCGACCAGGGTCGTACGGCACATCCTCGTCGCGCGGCGGTCGACGGCGAAGGTGGTCGAGCACGAGCTCGCCGCCGGCGCGTCGTTCGGCGAGCTCGCCCGCCGGTTCTCGCGCGACTCGCGCACCCGTGGATCGGGAGGCAAGGTGACGCTCGTCCGCAGCCGCACCTTGCCGAGCCTCGACTCGGTCGCCTTCGCGCTGACGACCGGCACGGTCTCGCAGCCGTTCCGCACGCGATTCGGCTGGGAGATCGTGCAGGCAGTCTCGCCGGTGCGGCCCGGCCGGACGACGCCGCTCGCCTCCGTCTGGGACGGAATCCGCCGCCGCCTGCTCGCCGTACGTCGGAACGAGATGTTCGACCAATGGCTCGCCCGGACGAAGGAGAAGTACGCCGACCGGACGGCCTATGCCCCCGGGTTCACCCCCACCGTCGGCTCGTGAGGCGCTGCTAACCTGCACCGGCTCATGAGGCGCTTCCCCCTGATGTTCCTGGCGCCGCTGGCACTCCTGGCCGCTTCCTGCGGTGGTGGCGGCGGCAGTAGCGGCGACGGCGGCAGCAGCTCGCTGTCGCAGGCCGACGCCGCCGTCGTCGGCGGAACGCACATCACCCGGGCGGAGCTCGATCGCCGCATGCGCCAGGCGAAGTGCAGCTACGACCTGCAGAAGCAGAAGTTCCCGGCCGCCGGCTCGGCCGGGTACCAGGCGGCGCAGAACCAGATCCTGCAGAACCTCGTCCAGCGTGCCGAGCTCGCCCAGGAGGCGCCGAAGCTGGGCGTCTCCGTGTCGGACGCCCAGGTGGAGAAGCAGCTCGCGCAGCTGAAGAAGCAGTACTTCGGCGGCAGCGACCAGCGGTACCGAACCGAGCTCAAGCGCCAGTGCGTCACCGACGCCGAGGTCCGCCGCGACGTCCGGGCGAACCTGCTCTCGGACGCGATCTACAAGAAGGTGACCGGGAACGTGAAGGTCACGGACGCAGAGGTCAAGGCGTACTACGACGCCCACCCGCAAAACTTCACTCAGCCGCAATCCCGCGTCGTCCGCCACATCCTGGTCAAGTCGAAGGCGCTCGCCGACAAGCTGTACTCCCAGATCAAGAACGGCGGCGATTTCGCCGCCCTCGCCAAGAAGTACTCGACCGACCCGGGCTCGAAGGCACAGGGCGGAAAGCTGACGATCCAGAAGGGGCAGACGGTTCCGGAGTTCGACAAGACCGCCTTCGCCCTGAAGACGGGCGCGGTCTCGAAGCCCGTGCACACGCAGTACGGCTGGCACATCATCCAGGCGCTGAAGGCCACGACGCCCCGGCAGTCGACGCCGTTCGCGCAGGTCAAGCAGTCGATCAGGCAGCAGCTCTTGCAGCAGAACCGTAATCAGGCGGTTCAGACGTGGATCGACGGGGTGACGAAGAGCTACGCCGAGAAGATCAGCTACGCCACGGGCCTCGGCCCGACGACGACGGGCGCGCCGGCGACCACCACCGGTTGAGCCTCGAGCAAGCGCTTCTCGAGCTGCAGGAGCTGACCGGGCGTCTGCGCCGGGAGTGTCCCTGGGACCGGGAGCAGACCGCCCGCACGATCGTCCCGCACACCGTCGAGGAGGCGTACGAGGTCGCCGACGCCGCGCTTGCGGACGACCCCGGGAAGCTGCTCGACGAGCTCGGCGATCTCCTCTTTCAGGTCTATTTCCTCGCCCTGCTCCTCGCGGAGGAGGGTCACGGCGGTCTGGAGGACGTCGCGCGTGGCGTTCACGAGAAGCTCGTGCGCCGGCACCCGCACGTGTTCGGTGACGCCGACGCCGCCACCGCGGCCGCGGTGCGACGGCGCTGGGAGGACATCAAGCGCGAGCAGGAGGGTCGCGAGGGCGTCTTCCACCACGTCCCGGAGACGCTGCCTGCCCTCATGCACGCGCGGAAGGTGCAGCGTCGAGCGGCCGCGGTCGGGTTCGAGTACCCCGACCTCGCAGGCGCCGTCGCCGACCTCGAGGACGAGCTGGCCGAGCTGAAGGACGAGCTCGGCGACGCGGCGCGAGCGGATCGGCAGGCGGCCGAGCTCGGCGACCTGCTCTTCGCGTGCGTCAACGTCGCCCGGCGGCTGGACGTCGACCCCGAGCTCGAGCTTCGCCGGGCAACCGCGCGCTTCGTCGCCCGCGTGGAGGAAGCAACGCGGCTCGCCGGTGACGCCGGCGAAGACTGGGCGCAGCTGCCCCTCGCCGAGCAGGACCGCTACTTCGACCTCGCCAAGGAGACGGAATGAGCGCCATCACGCACGTCCACGCCCGCCAGATTCTCGACTCGCGGGGCAACCCGACGGTCGAGGTCGACGTCCGGCTCGCTTCAGGGGCGTTCGGCCGAGCGGCCGTGCCGTCCGGAGCCTCGACCGGGGTGCACGAGGCGGTCGAGCTCCGGGACGGCGGCAAGGCCTACGGCGGCAAGGCGGTGACGAGAGCGGTGGCCAACGTGTCCGGCGAGATCGCCGAGGCCGTGCGCGGGCACGAGGCATCCGACCAGGCGGGCCTCGACCGGCTGCTCGTCGAGCTCGACGGAACCGCGAACAAGGGCCGACTCGGGGCAAACGCGATCCTCGGCGTCTCCCTCGCCTCCGCCAAGGCGGCGGCGGGCGAGGCCGGGGTGCCGCTGTACCGGTATCTCGGCGGCGAGGACGCCGTCACCCTCCCGGTTCCGCTGCTGAACGTGATCAACGGAGGGGTGCACGCGGCGAACTCGATCGATCTCCAGGAGTTCATGGTCGTCCCGGCCGGTGCGGGCTCGTTCTCGGAAGCGCTGCGGATCGCGGCGGAGACGTACCACGCCTTGAGCGCGGTGCTGAAGGAGCGGGGCCTCGCGACCGCCGTCGGCGACGAGGGCGGGTTCGCGCCAGACCTGCCGTCGAGCGAGGCCGCGATCGAGGCGATCCTCGAGGCTGCGGATCGCGCAGGGCACGGCGACAGCGTGGCGATTGCGCTCGACCCGGCCTCGAGCGAGTTCTTCGCGGACGGTGTCTACCGGTTCGAAGGGCGCGAGGCGAGCGGCGACGACATGGTCGACTTCTACGCGGGGCTCGCGGATCGGTTCTCGATCGTCTCCGTCGAGGACGGCGTCGCCGAGGACGACTGGGGCTCCTGGCGCACGCTCACCGAACGCCTCGGCGACCGTGTGCAGCTCGTCGGGGACGACGCGTTCGTCACCAACGTCGACCTGCTGCGCAAGGGCATCGACGAGGGGGTCGGCAACGCGATCCTGATCAAGGTCAACCAGATCGGCACGCTCACCGAGACGCTCGCGGCGATCGAGCTCGCGAAGAAGAGTGGGTACTCGGCCGTGATGTCGCACCGCTCGGGTGAGACGGAGGACACGACGATCGCGGATCTCGCCGTGGCGACGGGCACCGGGCAGATCAAGACCGGTGCGCCGGCGCGCACCGATCGCGTCGCGAAGTACAACCAGCTGCTCCGGATCGAGGAGGAGCTCGGCGAGCGCGCGGCGTACCCTGGCTGGACGGCGTTTCCGCGCCTGACTACGAAGGCGCGGCCCGCGGGGCAAGGGGTTCGCGCGGACTGACGCCGCTACGCTTGGGTCGTGGCCGCAGCGCCTCCCAGGCGGACGAAGATCCTCGCCACCATCGGCCCGGCGAGCGGCACGCCCGATCGCCTGGCCGCTCTCGTCTCGGCCGGCATGAACGGCGCCCGGCTCAACTTCTCGCACGGAACGCACGACGAGCACCGCGCCTGGAGCGAGGCGATCCGCGCGGTGGCGGACGAGGCCGGACAGCCGCTCTCGATCGTCGCCGACCTGCAGGGCCCCAAGCTCCGCATCGGCGATCTCCCCGCGCCCCAGACGCTCGCGCGGGGCGAAGAGGTCGTGATCGCCCCCGAGGAGGGGGCCCACGACGGACAGCTCCCCGTCTCGCCCGCCGTGATCGGCGAGGTGCTCGAGCCGGGAAACGACGTGCTGATCGACGACGGCCTGGTCCACCTTCGCGTCGAGGAGGTCGAGCACGGCCGGGCGCGCTGCTCGGTCGTCGTCGGCGGGGTCGTCAGCTCGCACAAGGGCGTCAACCTCCCCGGCGTCCCGCTGCCGATCCCCTCGCTGACGCGGAAGGACATCGGCGACCTGGAGCTCGCCCTCGAACTGGGGGTGGACTACGTCGCCCTCTCGTTCGTCCGCTCGGCCGCGGACGTCCGCGAGCTGCGCAGGCTGATCGAGGAGGCGGGCTCGCACGCGCACGTGATCGCCAAGATCGAGAAGGCCGAGGCGGTCGATGCCCTCGACGACATCCTCGGCGAGGCGGACACGCTGATGGTCGCGCGCGGGGATCTCGGCGTGGAGATCGGCCCGGCGTCGGTACCGCTCCTCCAGAAGCGGATCATCCTGCGCTCGCTCGAGCGGGGGAAGCCGGTGATCACCGCCACCCAGATGCTCGAGTCGATGATCCAGCACGCCGAGCCGACGCGGGCCGAGGCGAGCGACGTCGCCAACGCCGTCCTGGACGGCTCGTCCGCGCTGATGCTCTCCGGCGAGACGGCGATCGGCTCCTATCCGGTCGAGTCCGTCGCGTACATGGACCGGATCGCCCGGGCCGTCGAGCCAAGCCTCGGCTACCGCCACCAGATGCCCGACCCGAGCGAGGAGCCCGGCGTCGGCCGCGCGATGTCGAACGCCGCCTGTGACCTCGCGGAGGCGCTGGGCGCGCGCGTGATCCTCGTTCCGACCGCGACCGGCCGGACCGCGTCCGCGGTCGCCCGTCTGCGCCCGCGCCGCCCGATCGTCGGCCTGACGCACAACATGTATGCGGTGCAGCAGATGGCGCTCGAGTGGGGGGTGATCCCGCTGCTCGTGCCGGAGGCGACCGACGTCGAGGACCTGTGGGGGCTCTCGATCGGCGCAGCCCGTGACGCAGGGCTCGTCGCGCCCGGCGACCGGATCGTGATCACGGCCGGGACCTCGGTCAACATCCCGGGCTCGACGAACGTGATCAAGGTCGACGTCGCCTAGGGCGCTCGCTCGAGCGGCTGACGCCGCTCTCGCTTCGCTCTCACGGGGGAACGGCCGGTTCCCCCCGTGGGCCCCCCTCCCTGATCTCGCTCGCACCGCAGTAGCGCCTGTGAGCCGCGGCCGCCATGTCGGCCTCGGCGGGGGAGTGGGCAATGCATGGTTTGGTTGGATCGCTCCTTCGTCGCGGGACCTCGCTTTCGCCCTCGTGGGAACCAGGCGGTTCCCGCCGAAGCTGGGTCTTTGATCGCGGTCCACCTTGTGACGGACGGTAGTCGCGGCCGCCATGTCGGCCTTGTCCGCGGACAGAGGAGTGTCGGCTCGCGTTGACGAAGTGGGACAGCGCATGGTCCGGTCCCGGCCCCGTCGTCTTCGTCGTCCTCGTCGGAAGCTTCGGCGCTGGGTTGCGCTCGGCGTCGTCCTCCTGCTCGGGTTGCTCTACTACCGGCCGATCCAAGCGTACGTGCACACCAAGCACGCCGTGTCGTCGCGCGCGGCCGAGGTCGACGCGCTCACCGCCAGGAAGCGCCAGCTCGAGGAGCGGCTGGCCGAGATCCAGAGCGGCGCGACGCTCGTCCGCGGCGCGCGCCGGCTCGGCCTCGTGAAACCGGGCGAGCAGCTCTTCATCGTGCGCGGGATCACGGCCTGGCGCCGAGCGCACGCCCACCGCTGAGCGCTTGTAACACTCTGTTACTTGGAGCCCGCACCGGTCGGGCTCGCGCGTTCCGTTGCTTGTAACACTGTGTTACTTGTCGCCCGGGACCCCTGACCCCGTCGAGTTGGAGGTTGTCGCCCGTCAGCTCGGGCGTCCGCCGCGGGCGTTTCGGCGGGTCGTTGTGCGCTGTCCGTTCGGGCAGCCCGCGGTGACCGAGCAGGACCCGTACGACTCGTCCGGCGAGCCGTTTCCGACGACGTACTACCTCACCTGCCCGCATCTGGTCGCGGCCGTCTCGCGGCTCGAGGCCGCGGGCGGCGTCGAGCGCTGGACCCGCCTCGTCGAGTCCGACCCCGGCCTCGCAGCCAGCCTCGAGCGCGCCACCGGCGAGCAGCGGCGGATCAGGCGCGAGCTGGCCGGTGGCCGAGTCGGCTCCGACGGCGGAGCGTCGCTCGGGCTCGGGATCGGCGGGTCCTCGAACCCGAGCAGGCTCAAGTGCCTGCACGCGCACATCGCGTTCGCGCTCGCCCGGCCCGACTACGACCTCGGCCGGCAAATGCTTTCCGAGGTCGACGGGCCGTGGCCGCCGGGCGGCTGCTGCAGCGACGGGCGCCCGAACGGCTCGCGCTAGCATCGCCGGGTGTCGACGCTGGTCGAGATCGCGCGGCAGGAGTGGGCGGAAGGCAACCGCCGGCTCGAAGCGGAGCGGGGGGACCCGGAGCGGTACCACCGTCTCCATGCCCAGGTCGACGTCATCGTCGAGCAGCTGCGCCGCCGGGTCGGCGGGACGTACACGCTCGACGAGCTCGCGGCCGAGTACCGCCGGTCGGAGGCGTGGGTGCTCGAGACGGTCGACGCGCTGCCGCCCGCCGCCCGCTGGCTGCCCGGCGTCACGACGGCGACCGAGGCGGCGTTCCACCGCTATGCGCTCGGGGCGCAGGACTACACGCCGTGAGCGTCCACTCCTCGAGCCGGCGGCCCGCCCGGCGGCGTCGACGGCGGCGAATCGGCGGCCCATGGGTCGTCGCGGTCGTCGCCCTGGTGGTCGCGTTCGCGGTCGGGCTGGCGCTCGGAGACGCGCTGGACGACAACCCCTCGCCCGGCAGGACGCAGACCGCCGTCCGGACGCTGAAGCCGCTCGCCGTCCCACCTGCTGCCGAGACGGTCACGGTCACCGTGTCGCGCTAGAGCGCCTTTCGGGCGAGATGACCAGGCTGCGGCGTAGAAAACTGCATCTTTGGGTAGCTTCCCCGTATGGCAGCTGCCGCGCGAGGCGGTACGGGGAGGCGCGCCCCCGGCTCGGACCCCGACTGGCTGACGCTCGGCCAGGCGGCGAAGTACCTCGGCGTCGCCCAGAGCACGATCCGGAAGTGGTCCGATCAGGGCCTCGTGCCGGCCTTCTACACGCCCGGAGGGCATCGCCGGTTCCGCCGCCACGACCTGGACTCGTTCCTCAACCGCTCCGGCAAGACGGGAGAGCCCGGCCCGCTCGTCCTGATCGTCGACGACGACCCCGGGCTGCGCCGCTACGTCCGCGTCAGCCTCGAGAACGAGGGCTACTCGGTGCGCGAGGCGGGGAGCGCCGAAGAGGGCCTGGCTGCGCTCGAGGAGGAGCCGCCGGCGCTGATCCTGCTCGACGTGATGATGCCCAAGATCGACGGCTGGGAGATGCTGCGGCTCGTCCAGGAGCGGCACGGCGTCGGCTCGATCCCGGTGATCATGTTCAGCGGTCGCGTCGACGAGAACGCAGCCGAGGCGGTCAGCCGGGGCGCCCAGGCATTCGTCGGCAAGCCGTTCGACCCGGAACAGCTCGTCGAGTCGACGAAGCAGCTGCTGCCCGTATAGGCGTTCCCACCGACACGGCCCGTGGCGGCCGCGACCGGCCCGTCAGAGCTCGTTGCCGGCCCGCAGCAGGCCGGCGGCGATCACGCCCAGGGCCGCGAGGAGCGCGATCCAGATCCCGATCGCGCGTCCGCTCGTCCCCGCGAAGGTGTCCGGAATGGAGATCAGCCGGATGAGGACGAGGATCGTCGCGAGCGCGCCGAGCCCGATCGTGACGAGGCTCTCCGGGACCGAGGGCGGCAGCTCGACGCCCGTCTCGCGGAGGATCGCCAGCGCGATCACGGCGAGGCCGATGAAGAACACGAGCTTGCCGATCGTCCCGGTATGCCAGCCGATCACGGCGAGCGTGGGGCCTTCGATCGACCTGCCCGCATACCAGGACATGAAGGACGAGAGCATCAGGACGAGCCCCGAGACCCAGGCGATCCGCTCTCCGGCGTACCAGATGCCGCCGCCCGGGCGAGGCTGCGGGCCCGGCCGGAGCGCGGCGGGGCGGTCCGGCTCGCCCTCGTCCGGCTCGCCTTCGCCGAGGTCGAACAGATCGGGCGTTTCCACGACCACAAGTATGGGCATCACAACGGTCGGCGTCACGGCTATCCGAACGGGGGTCACATGGCTGCACAGGTCGAGATCGAAGGCGAGGCTCCGGCGCGCCTCGTCGCCGGGTCCAGGGTGAAGGGCGAGTTTCGCTGCCCTGACTGCGGCTACGGCGTCACGGTGTACCGGGAGCTCCCGCCGTGCCCGATGTGCGGGGCAGAGTCCTGGGAGCAGCTGGACTGGAGCCCTCTGAGCCGCGCGGCCGACGCCTTCCGGCGCGAGGCGTAGCTCAGAGCCCGAAGAGCTTCGTGATCTCGTCCCAGACCGTGACGGCGAGGACGAGGCAGCCGAGCAGCAGCAGCCCGAGGAACGCCCAGAACCGGGCATGGGCGACCCTCGTCTGCCGGCGGCGCTCGAGCTTCGCGTAGCGCTGCGCCCGGTAGAAGCGGTACGCCCGGTCGATCGCGGTCGGGTCGAGCGGGGGCGCGCCCGCGTCCGGCAGCTGACGCTGAGCAGGCTGGGCCATGTCGCGAAGTGTAGTTCGAAACGCCATCCGCCATACTCTCCGGCGGGGTGGTATCACGGTTCTAGACGCGGAAAGGCCCGCGCTCACGGCCCTTTCGAGCGGCGCCGCGAGCCTCGCCGCCGGGGGGTCGGCCGACGAGGCGCTGCAGGCCGTCGTCGAGGCCGTCCGCGTCGCCGCCGCGGCCGATGTCGGGGTGGTGCGGGTGGCCGAGGACGGCGTGCTGGTCGCCCGCGCAGTCGCCGGCCCGGCCGCTCTCGTGGCCGAGCTGGAGGGCTCGCGGCTCGCAGCTGCGCCTCCGGCCGGCGAGATCACCGAGCTCGCGAAGCTTCCCCCCGAGGCGCGGGTTGTCGCCCGCCGGGCCCGGGCCGGCTCCGTGCTCGTCCTGCCGGTCACGGTCGGAGAGGCGACCGTCGCCGTGCTGGAGCTCGTGCGGTCGGGCGCGGCGTTCGCGGCCGAGGAGCGGGCGGCGGCGCACATTGCGGCTGCCCAGATCGCCCTCGTCCTGCGCGCGTTCGGCGGCGAGGAGGACCGGCCGGGCTCGCCGGAGCAGCTCGGCCTCGTGGCCGAGGCTCTGGCCGCCGGCGCGGACGACGCACGGAGCCCTGAGCGCATCGCGCGGGTGGCCGCGAGCGCAGCCGGCGCCGATGCGTGCCTGATCTGGCGTGCAGAGGGGCCGGAGTCGCTCGAGCTGGTCGTCTCGAGCGGAACGCTCGACCCGTCCGCGCGCCGCGAGCTGGAGGCTGCGGCGAGCCGGGCGACGCTCTCGCCGTCCTCCGTGGAGCTCACCGGCCTGCACGTGGCTTCGCTGCCGCTCGGCCAGCCGCCGACCGGCGTGCTCCAGCTCGTCTTCTCCGGCACCTCGCCGGCCGCCGACCTGGCCGCCCTGGGAGGCTTCGCCGCCCGCGCCGCGCACGCGCTGCGCGCCGGGGAGCGGACGGAAGCCGTCAGGCGCGAGCTCGACCGGACACGCGACCTCCTGTCCGTCGTCGGCGAGGCGACCGCGCAGCTGTCGCTTGCCCACACCGTCGAGACGGCGATCGATCGCGTTCCCGACCTGCTGGGCGTGCGTGCGCTCGGCGTCTACCTCTGGCAGGACGGAAGGCTGGAGACCGCGGCCTCGCGGGAGGTGACGGGTCCGCATGCGGCCGTCGCCGAGCGACTGCTCGACCTCGCGCTGGGACCGTTCCGCGCACGAGGGCTCGTCGCCTTCCCGGATGCCGCCCGCGAGCGCCACCTCGCACCGGTGCGTGCGGCGCTCGGCGAGACCGGGATCGAGGCCGCCCATGCAGTGCCGCTCCTCGTGCACGGCGACGTCGTCGGCCTGCTCGCCGTCTATCCGCCTCGCGGCCAGAGCCTCGTCGACGAGCAGGCCGCCCTGCTCACCGCGCTCGCCGGCCAGATCGCGGTTGCCGTCCAGAACGCACGCCTGCACGAGGAGACGTCGCTGCTCGGCACCGAGCGAGAGCAGGCGCTCGACGCCGAGCGGGTCGCCGCGCGGCGGCTGTCGGCCCTGTACGAGATCTCGCGGTCGTTCGCCCAGAGCCTGTCGCTCGACCGCACGCTCGACGCGGTCGGACGGACTCTCGTCGAGCTGCTCGACGTCGACGCTGCGGTGATCAGGCTTCCCGACGAGCGCGGGGAGTCGCTCGTCGCCCAGGCGATCCACGTCTCGGCGCCGCAGCTCCAGGCCGCATTCGAGGCCATGTTCGCCGGCGCCGAGCAGATCGTGCCGAGCGCCGCCCGGCGCCGGCTCGCAGAGGGGAAGCCCGTCCAGCTCGACGCGACGACCGCCGTCGAGCTCGGCCGGTCCCACGAGCTGCTCGTTCCCTTCGTGGAGCGAGGCTCGACCGCGGCGGTCGTTCCGATCGCGACGCCCTCCGAGGTGCTCGCCACCTTGACGCTCGTCTCCCTCGACCCGGAGCGCCCGATCACCGCGGAGACCCTCGACACCGCGCTCTCCGTCGGCGCACAGGCGGCGCTCGCGGTCGACAACGCGCGCCTCTACCAGCAGCAGAAGGCCTTCACGGACGCCATGCAGCGGTCGCTGCTGCCTCGCAGCATCCCGGCGCTCCCGGCGCTCGAGTTCGGCGCGGTCTACGAGTCGTCGGCGCTGCTCGGCGTCGGCGGCGACGTCTACGACTATCTCGCCGTCGACGAGGATCGACTGGCGGTCGTCCTCGGCGACGTGACCGGCCACGGAATCGACGCCGCCGCCGACATGGCGATGGCGAAGTTCGTCTTCCGCTCGCTCGCGAGGCTCTACCCGGAGCCGAGCGCCTTCCTCACGGCGGCGAACGACGTCGTCGTCGAGGAGATCGGCCCGGGCAAGTTCATCACCATGCTCTACCTCGTGATCGACCTCCGATCCGGCGAGGTGGCGTGCGCCTCTGCGGGTCATCCCCCTCCGCGGCTCCTGCGCCCGGACGGGAGGGTGGAGGCCCTGGCTGCGACGGGACTTGCCCTCGGCATCGAGCCGGGCCAGCCGTATGCGGAGCTCCGTCGCTCGTTCGACGCGGGCGACGCGGTCGTTCTCTACACCGACGGGGTCGTCGAAGCACGGCGCGAAGGCGAGCTCTTCGGCGAGGAGCGACTGGATGCGGTGCTCTCCGCCCGTCACGACGCTCCGGCCCAGGTGCTCGCCGAGACGGCGCTCGACGAGTGCCGCCGGTTCGTCGGGGGCGAGCTGCGCGACGACTGCGCGATCGTCGTCGTCCGGCGCCGGTGAGGCTCAGGGCCGACGGCCGACCGCTTCGAGTCGGCCACAAGGGCGCCGCCGCGCTGGAGCCGGAGAACACGCTGCGGTCGATCCGGCGCGCGGTGGAGCTCGGCTGCGACCTCGTCGAGTTCGACGTGCTCGACCTGCACGACGGGACGCTCGTCCTCGCCCATTCGGACGATCTCTTCGAGGTCAGCCACGGCGCCGCCCGGGGGCAGGTCCGCCGGCTCCGTCTCGAGCAGCTCCGCGAGGTCGCGCCCGAGCTGCCGACCCTGGACGAGGCGCTCGACCTGCTCTCGGCACACGGTCGGGTGGGGGTGCACGTCGACCTGAAGTGGCACGGTTACGAAGACGCAGCGGCGGCCGCGATCCGCCGCCACGGCGTCGTCGACCGCAGCGTCGTGAGCACCGTCCACGCGCACAGCCTCCGCCGGCTGGCGTCGATCGAGCCGCGGCTCGCCCGAGGCTACACGTACCCCTTCGACCGGCGCGGGGTCTCGGGACGGCGGCTGCTCATGCCGGTCGCGGCCGCGGCGCTCGCCGGGCTGCGGCGGACGCTTCCGCTCCGGATCGCAGGCATGCTGGAACGCGCACGGGCCTCCGCGGCGATGCTCTATCACGGGGTGGTCTCCCGCGCCGCAGTGGAGCGGGCGCACGACTACGGTGCGGCCGTCTTCGCCTGGACGGTCGACGACGAACCGACCCTCGAGCGGGTGATCGCCGCCGGCGTCGACGCCGTGGTCACGAACGACCCGCGCATCTTCGGGTCGGACTACACTCAGAAGCGGTGAAACGGCCGCTCCTCGCCACCGTCGCCGCGCTCGCGCTCGCGGCTGCGGGACTGCTCGCCGCCGTCGCGCCGACCGGCTCGGCGGAGACGCCGCCCTCGACGGCGACGACCGAGACCATCGAGTCGACGACCACCACCGCACCGGCGGCGACGGACTCGACCACCCCGGTCGCGACCACCTCCGAGACGACGACGACCGCCGCGCCGCCGGTGCCCAGGCCTCGGCCGAAGCCGCCCGTGCGCCTGCCGCAGGGCGTGACGATCGGCGGCGTGCACGTCGGCGGCCTCTCTCCGGACGCCGCCTATGCGGTCGTGCGCGCCTCGTTCCGGTCACCGCTCGTCGTCTCCGTCGGCGAGCACCACGTCACGGTTCCGGTCGGCAGCCTGGGGGCGGTTGCCTACGCCAAGGCGGCCGTGGCCAGGGCGCGCAGCGCCCGGCCGGGCACGGCGGTCACCCTCGGGGTGAGGGTGCGCGGCGCAGCCGTGCGGGCGCTCGTCCGGTCGCTGGGGAAGCGCTTCGACCGCGACCCCGTCGACTCGAAGCTGCTCCTGCGCGACCTCGAGCCGTACATCACGGAGGGCGCGCCGGGCAAGAGGCTCGATCGCAAGGCCTCCTTCGCGGCCATCGTCGCGGCCGTGCGAGAGAATCGTCGAACGGGGATCGCCCTTCCGTTCGAGGACGTTCCGCAGAAGGTCAGCCGCTCCAGCTTCGGCCCCGTGATCGTCATCCATCGAGGGTCGAACCGGCTCTACCTCTACCACGGCATGAAGCCGTGGCGGACCTTCGGCGTCGCCACCGGCCAGGCCGTCTATCCGACGCCGCTGGGCCGCTTCGAGATCGTCGTCAAGTGGGAGAACCCGTGGTGGTATCCGCCGAGCTCGCCGTGGGCGAAAGGAGCGAAGCCGATTCCGCCCGGACCGGGAAACCCGCTCGGGACACGGTGGATGGGCCTGACCGCCCCCGGCGTCGGCATCCACGGCACGCCCGACCCGGCGTCGATCGGCTACTCGGCCTCGCATGGCTGCATCCGGATGCTGATCCCGCAGGCGGAGTGGCTGTTCGAGCACGTCGAGGTCGGCACGCCCGTCTACATCGTCCCTGCGTAGCTCGATGCCGCGGCCGCTGAAGCTGTCTGCGCAGGCGCTCACGCTCGCGGTCGTCGCCGGGCTGCTCGCGCTCCTGATCTGGCGCGTCACCCACCAGGCCAAGTCGACCCGGGTCGGCAAGGCAGTCCCCGGCTTCCGCGCCGAGCGGCTCGACGGCCGGGGCGAGCTGTCGCTCGCGTCGTTTCGCGGAAAGCCGGTCGTGCTCAACTTCTGGGCGTCGTGGTGCAACCCGTGCAAGACGGAGGCGCCCGCGCTCGAGCGCACCTGGCGCGCGTACCGCTCCCGCGGCCTCGTCGTGCTCGGCGTCGACTACACGGATGCGAGCTCGGACGCGCGTCGGTTCGTCACGAAGCGGGGGCTGACGTTCCCGATCGTACGCGACCCGAGCGGCAAGATCGGCAACTCGTACCGGCTCACCGGCGTCCCCGAGACGTTCGTGATCGACCGCAAAGGCCGGCTGGTCGAGCACCTGCTCGCGCCGGTCGACTCCGGTCGGAATCGCAGCGCCTTCGCGCAGGCGATTCGAGACGCGCTCGTGTCGTGAGGCTCGTCGTCGCGCTGATCGCGGCGCTTGCGATCGTCCCGGCTGCGACCGCGGCCTGCCGTCAGCCGAAGACGACGCTCTCCGCCCTCGAGAGCCAGGTCATGTGCCCGATCTGCCACACGACGCTCGACCAGTCCCAGTCGGGCGCCGCGAACCAGATCAGGGCGATCATCCGTGCCAAGATCGCGCGCTGCGAGTCGGCCGACCAGATCAAGCGCGAGCTCGTCGCCGACTTCGGGGTGTCGATCCTCGCCGCGCCGCCGAAGCACGGCTTCAACCTCGTCGCCTGGGTGCTTCCGCTCGCCGGCATCGGCCTCGCCGCGGTGGTCCTGGGCGGGCTCGCCTGGCGCTGGAGCCGCGGTCGGGAGCCGTCGCGGGCACCCGGCGGGCCCGCGCTCGACCCCGAGCTCGACCGGCGCGTCGACGAGGAGCTCGCCCGCTTCGATGGCTGAGCGACTCCCGGTCGCCTTCCTGGCCGGCCTGATCTCCGTCCTGACCCCGTGCGTGCTGCCGCTCGTGCCCGGCTACCTGTCGGCGGTCTCGGCGATCGAAGCGGGTCGCCTCGGCGAGCGGGGGGTCGGCCGGCGGGTCGCGCTCGCCAGCCTGCCGTTCGTGCTCGGCTTCACGGTCGTCTTCGTCGTCCTCGGGGCCGGGGCGGCCGCGATCGGCAGCGTGCTGGACAAACGCACCCAGACGGAGTTCGCAGGCTTCCTCCTGATCGTCATCGGGCTGGGGTTCGTCGGCCTGCTGCCCTGGCCCGAGCGGACGTTCTTTCCGGGCCTGCTCGCCGGCGCCCGCGGAAAGGGCTCGAGCGTGCTCCTGGGCGCTGCCTTCGCCGTCTGCGCCGCGCCGTGCATCGGGGCGGTGCTCGGCTCGATCCTCGTCCTGGCCGGGAGCGCGGGCTCGGTGGCCCGCGGCGTCGTGCTGCTGATCGCGTATTCGGTCGGGCTCGGGGCCGCGTTCGTCCTGGCCGGCGTCGGCTTCACGCGCGCGATGGCGGCGTTCCGCTGGCTGCGCAACCGCTACCGGGCGCTGCAGATCGTCGGCGGCGCCACGCTCGTCGCCCTGGGCGCCTTGCTGTTCTTCGAGCGCTACTGGTGGCTCCAGGTGGCATTGAACCGCGTCCTCGAATCGGTCGGGCTCGACCAGATCTAGACGACCGGCGGCGGAAGCTCGAGCGAGCCGGCCTCGACCGTCGCCCGTGCCGCGGCGACGCGCAGGATCGCCGCGTCGACGTCCACGCCGCGATGACGCGGCCGGAAGCCTTGGAGCCTCCGAGACGCTTTCTCCAGCTGACGCTCGCAGCCGACGCGGTTCCCGCGCCCGGCCTGGTACCAGGCGACGGCGACGTGGACGAGCCCCTGAAAGAAGTCGCGCTCCGGGGCGGGAGCAGCCCGCCACGCGACCTCGAGCTCCTCGTGAGCCTCGAAGTAGCGCCCCGCTCGAATCAGCTCCAGTCCGCGCTGGTAGGCATCCACGATCCGAGGCTAGTGCTTTCGCCGCCGCGACCGACCTGGCGGGCGCGGCTCACGTCGGCGGCTGGGGTGCGAGCGGTTGGGGAGGGGGGTTCATGGGGGGAACCGGCTGTTCCCCCCATGATGCGAAGCGTGTACGCTGAGCAATCGTGGCGACGATCCTGCTCGTTGGGGTCGACCTCTACTTCCGGGGCAAGCTGGACGCCCTGCTGCCGCATCATCATCTCGTCACGACGGACACGATCGCGGAGCCCGAGCTCGTGGTCGCGGACATCTCGAGAGTCGAGCCGGAGGAGGTCGCGGAGACCTATCCGGACATCCCGATCGTGGGCTTCTCGAGCCATACGGACACGGCCGGGCTGCGCCGCGCGCACGCCGCGGGCTTCGACCAGGTGCTCGCCAAATCCGCGCTCCAGGAGCGCGCCGCTGAGGTGATCGAGGAGCTGCTCGCCCCGGTAGAGTAGGCCGCGTGACCTACATCATCGCCGAGCCCTGCATCGACATCAAAGACCGGTCGTGCGTGGACGTCTGTCCCGTCGACTGCATCCACGAGTTCGACCGGATCCTCGTCATCGACCCCGAGGAGTGCATCGACTGCGGCGCCTGCGAGCCGGAATGCCCGGTCGAGGCGATCTTCCCGGAGGACGCGCTGCCCGAGAAGTGGGAGCCGTTCGTGAAGATCAACTACGCCTACGGGAACGCCGAGGAGATCAACCGGCTCGTCGACGAGTACGCGACCGAGCACAACGTCCAGAACCCGCCACTCGAGTGAGCACGCCCGCTGCGGGCGGGAGCGAACCGATCTCCCCGCTCGCGCGAATCTCCGCGAAGGGCACGAGATGACGAACGAGGACGTTCACGAGCTGGCAGCCGCGTACGCGCTCGACGCGCTGGCTGCCGACGAGCGACAGGCCTTCGAGAGCCACCTGGCCGGATGCGGCCGCTGCCGCGCCGAGCTCGCGTCGCTGCGAGAGGCGGTCGGGGCGCTGGCGTTCTCGACGGAGGGCCCTGCACCTCCGGCTGCCCTGCGCGAGCGGATTCTCGTGGCGGCGCGCGAGGAGCCGCCGAAGGTGGTCGCGCTGCGCCCGCGGCGCACCCGTCTCTATGTCGGTGCGGCGGCCGCGGTCGCCGCGTGCGCGGCGCTCGCGATCGGCCTCTGGGCCGGCCTCTCGGGCGGCGGGACGGGGCCGAAGCTCGCGCTGAGCGTGGGGCCCTCCGGGGCCGCTCGGCTCGCCGTCTCGGGCTTCGACCCGGCCCCGGCGGGGAAGGTCTACGAGGTGTGGGTGATCGAGGGCGGCAAGCCGGCCGCCGCGGGGCTCTTCCGCGGCGGCGGCGAGCAGGTCGTTCGCCTGACGCGGCCCGCTCCGGCCGGGTCCACCGTCGCCGTCACGCTCGAGAAGGCGGGAGGCGTGCAAGCTCCGACGACCGCGATCCTGGAGCAGACGACGGTCCAGGCCTAGCGAGGCCGTTCGGCCAGCGCGTGCACGACCTGGACCAGGTCGGGCTTCGCGATCCGGTTGGAGAGCTTCACCCAGCTCCGCGTCGAAGGGCTCGTCGGCGGGGAGGTCAGCACCTCGACCACCGGGATGTTGGCCCGAGCGAGCTGCGCGGCCTGTCCGCGCCCGATCAGCCGTCCGCGGAAGACGACGGCCACGTCGGCCTTGCCCACGTCGACGTCGAGCGGGCGGGTGTGGACCTCGACCTCGAACCCTTCTTCTTCCAGCAGTCGGGTGAACTCCGGCTGGCGAGCGGCGATCACCAGTGCGCGCGGCATACGCGATTGAAAGGTAACGACGCGGGCACCACGGTGACGAGAAAATCGAACCCGACGCCCAGGAGGAGAACCATGCCTCAGCGAGCATGGAGCAACAAGCGAGAACGGCAGTACGAGCACATCAAGGACAGCGCGGAGGAGCGCGGCGCCTCCACCAAGCGGGCCAAGGAGATCGCAGCCCGGACGGTCAACAAGGAGCGGGCGAGGAGCGGCGAGGCCCGAACGTCGTCCAAGCTCTCCCGCACCGACATGTCGTCCGGCCGCCGCGGCGGGCAGCGCTCGGGAACCGGCCGCGCCACCGGACGCACGAAGGACGAGCTGTACAACGAGGCCAAGCGGATGAACATCTCCGGCCGGTCGAAGATGAGCAAGGCGCAGCTGCAGCGTGCGGTCGACCGAAGGAAGTAGCGCATCAGTACGCTGACCGAAGTGAATCCGACCTCACTCGACCACGTCGCGCTCTGGGTCGCAGGCCGCGACCGGATCGCCGATTTCGCGACCTCGTACCTCGGCATGCACGTGATCGACCGGACCGACCGGTTCACGCTGATCGGGGCGGACGCGCGGCGAGGCAAGTTGACGCTCTTCGACGCGGAGGGGCCGCGGGAGCGCGGCGTGCTCGAGCGGGTCGGCCTGCGCGTCTCCGACCTCGCCGCCGCCCGCGCTGCGCTGCCCCCGGGCACGCCCGACGTCTTCGACGTCGGCGAGGGGTTGATGCTCACGCTCGTCGAGGGCGAGACCGCCGTCGAGTACGACCTCGACCACGTCGCCCTGCGGTCGCCCGACCCCGAGGCCGCGGCGCGTGACTGGCGCGCGTTCGGCTTTGCCTCGGCCGGCCCCGGAGTGGTGGAGGTCGGCGGCGCCTTCCTCGAGCTCGTCGCCGGGGACGCCGACGAGTCCGAACGGCCGCTCCTCAATCACCTGGGCGTGCTGGTCGACGAGGCCGCGCCTGCCCAGGACGCGGGCTTCGACGTCGCCGACGTCGTGGACGGGCCCAACACCTTCGCGGTCTTCGTGTGGGGGCCCGACCGCGTCAAGCTCGAGTACGTCGAGCACAAGGCCTCGTTCTCCCTGCGCTGATCACCGTCGCCGGAGCGGGCATGGCGGGGCTCGTCGCGGCCGCGCGGCTGCGCGAGCTGGGCGCGCCGGTCAGGCTGCTCGAGAAGGGGGATCGGCCCGGCGGCTCGATGCGGCTCTCGAGCGGAGTCGTCTGGCGCTACCTCGAGCTCGACGAGTTCCGTCGGCAGTGTCCCGGCGGCGACCCGGTGCTCCAGCAGCGGATCTGGGAGGGGCTCGACGACGCGCTCGACTGGCTCGAGCGCCTGGGGTCGCCCGTCGTCGCGCGCGACACCGAACGGGACTTCACGACGGGCCGGCGGTTCGATCCCCGTGGGCTGACGGATGCGCTCGTGCGCGCCGCCGGCGAGATCGCGTACGGGGCGGCCCCGGACCGGGAGGCCGCGCCGCTCCTCCTCGCCACCGGCGGGTATCCGGTCCGTCTCGCCCGCGAACGGGGCCTGCTCGTCCGCTCGAACCCGTGGTCGGAGGGCGACGGGCTCGAGCTCGCGCTCGAACGGGGCGCCCGCGCCGTGCCGAGCGACGAGTTCTACGGCCGGGCGATGCCGGGGCCGGTGGCCGAAGAGCGCTTCGTGGCCGCCGCGCAGCTCTACGGACGGCACGCGCGGCGGGTCAACGACCTCGGCGAGGAGTTCTTCCCCGGCGAGCCGTCGTGGTCGGAGAACGACCTGGCCCAGGCGATCGCCCGGCAGCCCGGCGGACGCGCCTGGTACGAGCTCGATCCGGCTGCGCTCGAGCTGCCGGAGGTCGTGCAGCGCCTGCCGTTCGCCCAGGAGACGGAGCCCCTGCCCGGCGGTGGGCTGCGCGTGCGCGTCCATGCGGCCGTCACGCACACCTACGGCGGCGTCGCGGTCGACGAGCGCGGAAGAGCCGCCGACGGGCTCTGGGTCGTGGGCGTGGACGCGGGGGCCGTCTCGAACGGAGGCTACGCGAGCGGGCTCGCACAGGCGCTGGTGCTCGGGCTCGCCGCTGCGGAGGACGTCGCAGGCGGATAGAGTTCGCCGCCATGGGTCGAGGCTCGAGGCCGATCAGGCGCTGGCGGAACGACCGTCAGCGGAAGAAGAAGCAGCGGCTGAAGAAGAACGCGCCGCCGCCGCCCGGCCGTCGCGCCTAGGGCTCGACGGCCTGCAGGTACGCACAGCGCCGGTCGTCGCCGGGAAGGGGCGACGGCGCGACCTTCGTGACGGTCATGCGCGTCGACTCCTCCTCGACCTCGTCGCCGACCGCCGGCGGGTCGCCCTCGCGCTCGCGAAGCTCGTAGCCGCTCGGCCGCCACACGAAGACCAGGTACGACATCCGCGCGGAATACTAGTTTCGGGCCGTGTAGGCGGGCAGGGTGACGATGACGGTCGTCCCGCTCTCGCCGCGGTCGACCTGCACGCGGCCGCTGACCGGCCGGGCGCGCTCCGCGAAGGCCTCCTCGGCGTTTCGCCGCCGTTCCGGGCGTCCGTCGTCTGCCACGACGAGCCGGGCGCCGTCGTCCTCGAGGTCGGACACCGCGACCGAGACGGAGGTGGGGCTGCGGCCGATCGCCTGGGCGAGCGCCTCTCGAATCAGCTGGTAGACCACGACCTGCGCCCGTTCGGCCAGCGCCTCACCTGCGGCCACGTCGACCTCGACCTCGAGCGACTCGTGCGCCGACAGCCGGTCCGCCAGTGCCTGCACGGCCGGGGCGAACCCGAGATCCCGGAGCACGACCGGCTCGAGGTTGAACGAGAGGTCGCGCAGCGACTGGATCGTCTGCCGCTGACGCTCCAGCGCGCTGGTCAGGATCTGACGCGCTGCGTCGTGGCGTCCCTCGTCGATCGCGTGGCCGACGGCGTCGAGCATCAGCGCGATCCCCGACAGCGACTGGACCGCTCCGTCGTGGAGGAAGAGCGCCAGCCGGCGACGCTCGTCCTGCTCGGCCGCGATCAGCTGCTCGAACAGGCGAATGCGCTCCCGCTCCTCGCGCCGGCGCTCGCCCCGGCGCCGCTCGACGGGCGGAGGGCCCCCCTCAGTCAATGATCGACTCACGGAGCGCGATCGCGACCGCCTGCGTGCGCGTGTCGGCCTCGAGCTTCGTGAGGATGTGCCGGACGTGGCTCTTCACCGTCTCCTGGCTGATGAAGAGCTTCGACGCCACGTCGGCATTCGACATCCCGTCCGCGAGCAGCTGGAGGATCTCGCGCTCGCGGGCGGTCAGCATCTCCGCCTGGTCCTTTCCGGCCAGGAAGGCGGGCATCAGCGCCGGGTCGACGTAGCCCTCGCCCCTGGCGACGCGCTCGACGGCGCGGAGCAGCGTCTCGTGCGGCGCTTCCTTGAGGATGTAGCCCTTCGCGCCCGAGTCGAGGCCGCGGGCGAGCAACGAGCGCTCGCTGAAGGCGGTGAAGATCAGCACGGCGGTCTCGGGCACCTTCTCGGTGATCTGCTTGGTCGCTTCCAGGCCGTCCATTCCGGGCATCCGGACGTCCATCACGACCACGTCCGGCCTGCGCCGCTCCACCAGCCCGATCGCCTGCTCGCCGTCGGACGCCTCGCCGATCACCCGGATGTGCGGGGCGCGCGAGAGGGAGAGCCGGAGGCCTTCGCGGACGACCTCGTGGTCGTCCACGATCAGGCAGGTGATCTCGTCGGCCATCCGGGCGATGATAAAGCGCGCGGCGGCGTCCACCGCGGCGGCGGAGGGGTCAGAGCGCCAGCGCCAGCTGCTCGACCGCAGGCAGCGGGTCGGGCCGGACGCGGCGGCGGTCGCGGATTCCGTGCTTGCGCCTGAGGTCGGAGACCAGCGTCCGCACCGGCTCCGTCTGCGACCTGGGGAGGTAGGCCCGGCTGCGGTAGAGCCGGTCGTAGCGGTCGAGCTCCTCGGGCCAGTCGCGGGCGAGCGCCTCGAGGAAGTGCTCGCGTGTCCCGGGCTTGAGGTACAGGAGGTTGGCCCAGATGTTCGTCGCTCCGGCCGCGCGTGCCGCCTCGACCACCCGTTCCAGCTGCTCCGGCCGGTCGGAGATCCCCGGCAGGATCGGGGCCATTCCCACGCCGGCGTCGACGCCGGCGTCGACGAGGCGGCTCAGCGCCTCGAGCCGCCGGCGAGGGGGAGGCGTGCCCGGCTCGGTTCGCCGCCAGACCTCCTCGTCGAGGGTCGGGACGGAGAACACGACGCGCACGTCGGCTCTGCGCGAGGCCTCGACGAGGACGTCGAGGTCGCGGACGACCATCGGGCTGCGCGTGATCAGGCTGAACGGGTTGCTCGCGTCGCGGAGCGCCTCCAGGCAGCCGCGGGTGAGCCGGTAGCGCCCCTCTGCCGGCTGGTACGGGTCGGTGGCGGCGCCGATGGCGACGGTCTCCCGCTGCCAGCCGGCGCGGGCGAGCTCGGTCCGCAGCACGTCCGCGACGTTGACCTTGACCCGGATCGAGCGGCCGTACCGGTCGTCGGACGGGCGATCTGCGCGCCGCTCGAAGGCCCGCACGTAGCAGAACGTGCAGCGGTGGGCGCATCCCATGTACGGGTTCAGCGACCAGTGGAAGCCCATCCCCTTGACGCGGTTGAGCGCCGTCCTGCAGGGCTCTTCCCGATACTCGACCCCCATCCGCGCATGATAGAACAGATGTTCGTGATCGTCGTCTTCGAGGCCGGTTTCGACGGCGGCCCCGTCTCCTATACTCAGTCGAAGGTTCCTTGGAGAGCGACCACCCGCCTAGTACCGGCGCCGGAGATGCTGGAATCGGCACCGGCGAAGCCGGCACCGACCAGCAATCACGGCGCGGCACCTGCGGTGCCTCTGGCGTAGGGGCGACATGACCCTTTTCCTCGAGCTCGTCGCCGTCGCGGCGCTCGTGCTGCTGAACGGCTTCTTCGTCGCCGGCGAGTACGCCCTCGTCACCGTGCGTAGGACGCGGATGCACGAGCTCGCCGGCGAGGGCAACCGGCGCGCCCGCCTCGTGCTGCGACTGACCCAGGAGCCGCCGCGCTTCATCGCCGCGATGCAGCTCGGCGTCACCGTCACCTCGCTGGCGATCGGCGCCCTGGGGGAGCACGCCCTGACGAGGGCGTTCGACCCGCTGATGGCCTCGGCGATCGCCGTCGCGGTCGCGCTGCTCGTGCTGACGTTCTTCCACGTCGTCGCCGGCGAGCTCGTCCCGAAGGGGATCTCCCTCAAGTACTCGGAGCAGACCGCGCTGCTGGTCTCGGCACCGGTGCGCGCCTTCTTCTTCCTGTTCAAGCCGCTGATCTGGTTCCTGCAGCGGTCGAGCGAGGTCACGCTGCGGGCGCTCGGCCTCGAGCCGCCGGGCGCCGAGGGCGCGGTCTACTCGGAGGCCGAGCTGAAGATGCTCCTCGAGCGCTCGACGGTCGAGGGCGAGCTCGAGCAGGAGGAGCAGGAGATGCTCTACAAGGTCTTCGACTTCGCCGACAAGGAGGCCTCCGACATCATGCGGCCGCGCCCCGAGGTGGTCGCGCTGTCCGCCGACCTTCCGCCCGAGGAGTGCCTCCAGGCCGTCCTCGACTCGCCGTACACGCGCTACCCGGTCTACCGGGAGACGCCCGAGCACATCGTCGGGATCCTCCATCTGCGCGACCTGCTGAACGCGCTCAACGACCGCGGCATGGCGGAGGTCGAGGTCGAGGAGCTCCTGCGGCCTGCGTACATCGTGCCGGAGACGAAGGACCTGGGCGCGCTGCTCGCCGAGTTCCGCCGGACGAACCAGCACATGGCGATCGTCGTCGACGAGTACGGCGACATGGAGGGGATCGTCACGCTCGAGGACGTCCTCGAGGAGCTCGTCGGCGAGATCGAGGACGAGTTCGACCTCCCGGACGAGTCGGTCGAGCGGCTCGACGACGGGCGCATCCGCATCGACGGCACCTTTCCGATCGACGACTTCAACGAGCAGTTCGAGAAGCAGCTGCCGATCGAGGACTTCCACACGATGGGCGGCTACGTCTTCGGCCTGCTGGGCCGGGCGCCGGTGACCGGCGACGAGGTGGACGCGGACGGGCTCCGCCTGACCGTGCTGGAGGTGGAAGGGACGCGGATCGACCGGCTCGAGGTCGAGTTCCGCCCCGAAGCGGAGCAGGACGGGGCGGAAGAGCCGACCCGTGCCGCCGAGGGCTGACGCGCCGCGCTCGCTCTCTGAAGCCGAGCGCCGCGTGCCCTGGCGTCAGGCTGCGTCGGCGCCGTCGACGGATCTGCAGACGTAGCTCGCGCCGGCTCGCCCGGACCGGCTCTCGTACGCGGCGAGAGCCTCGTTCGCGAAGGGCGCGGCCGCATCCTCGTGGACGAGCGCGACCACCGAGCCGCCGAACCCGCCGCCGGTCATCCGCGCCGCCACGGCGCCGTGCTCGTAGGCGAGCTCGACGAGCAGGTCGAGCTCGGGGGTCGAGACCCCGAAGTCGTCTCGAAGGCTGTCGTGACCCTCGCGGAAGAGCGGCCCCAGAGCGGTGAGCTCCGGCCTTCCGGGCGCCTCGAGCGCGGCCACGACCCGCCGAACCCGGTCGTTCTCGGAGACGACGTGGCGGAGGCGCCGCCGGGCGACGTCGTCGAGGCCGGCGCGGTCGGCCGCGGCCTCGGCGCCCGCGAGGGTGACTGCGCTCGCCGGCTCTTCGAGAACGGCGAGACCACGCTCGAGCTCCGCGCGGCGCGCGGCGTAGCCCGACTGCTCGAGCGAGTGTCCGACGCCCGAGTCGAGAACCACGATCGCCACGCCCGCCGGCAACGAGACGAGGCGGTGCTGCTCGGTGCCGCAGTCGAGCAACAGCGCCCGGCCGCGCCGTGCGAGGAGCGAGGTCGCCGGGTCCATCAGCCCGCACGGCACGCCGACCGCCACCTCTTCGGCCCGCTGCGCGACACGGGCGAGCTCGAGGGGCGGCAGCTCGAAGTCGGCCGCGCGGCACAGCGCGAGCGCCACGCCGACGTCGAGCGCCGCCGACGAGGACAGGCCCGCTCCGATCGGGACGGTCGACTCGACGATCCCGTCGAAGCCGACCGGAGGGCGGCCGAGCCCGGTGAGGAGGGACGTGACCGCCGCCGGATAGCGCCCCCAGCCGTCGAGCGGCTAGCCCGGGCTCGCGACCGCGGTGTCGGACGTTCGGCTCGGCGTGCCCGGCTCGGGTGGATGCTCGGGCACGGGGGCGCAGCGCGGCCCGGCGAGGTCGCCGGCCCCGACGCAGGCGATGCGCGGGCGGCCTGCCCTGCCGGCACCGCCGGTGACGTCGACGCGAGCCATCACGCGGGAACGCTAGCCACCCTCGGGGCGCGCGCAAGGCCGGGAATAGACTCTGGCCCGTGAAGGCGGTGGTGATCGAGCGCCCCAACGAGGTCGCGTACCGGGACGTCGAGCCCCCGCAGTGCGGGCCCGGCGACGTCCTCGTCCGGAGCCGCCTGGCCGGAGTGTGCAGGACCGACCTGGAGGTGCTCGACGGCTCGCTCGACCCGCGCTGGGTCCGCTATCCCTGCATCCCGGGCCACGAGTGGAGCGGCGTGGTGGAGGCGGTCGGCGACGAGGTCGCCGATCTGGAGCCCGGCGACCGGGTCGTCTGCGAGGAGTTCTGCTACTGCGGGACCTGCGTCCGCTGCCGCGCGGGCGAGACGCACCTGTGCGAGCGCCACGACTCGATCGGCTTCACCCGAGGCGGAGGGTACGGCGAGCTGGTGCTCGCGCCCCGCCGGGTCGTGCATCGCCTCCCGGACAGCGTCCCGCTCGACGCGGCCGTCCTGATCGAGCCCGCCGCGGTCGTCCTGAAGGGGCTGCTCCGCGTCCGGCCGGAGCCCGGTGAGGCGATCGGCGTCGTCGGCGTCGGGACGATCGGCGCGCTCGCGATCGCGCTCGGACGGCTGTCGTCGCCCGCCGCGATCGTCGCGTACGGGCTGCGGGACGACGAGCTCGAGCTGGCGCGCCGCCTCGGTGCGACCGAGACGGTGAACGTGTCGGGCGGCGCGGTGACACACGAGGGCGAGCTCGACCTGGTCGTCGAGACGGCCGGAGCAGTGGCAGCGGTCGAGCTGTCGACGCGGCTCGCCCGGGAAGGCGGGCGCGTGCTCCTGCTCGGGATCGCCGGCGAGGGTCGTGAGCTTCGCCTCCCCGCCGACCGGGTCGTGCTGCGCGACCTCGTCGTCAGCGGCAGCGTCGGGTACACGAGTCCCGTCTGGAGCCGCGTCGTCGAGCTGCTCGGCGCCGGCATGGTCGACCTCTCCCCGATCCTGACCCACCGGTTCCCGGCCGAGCGCTTCGAGGACGCGTTCCGGTTGATGGCGGACCGCGACGGCATCGTCGGCAGGGTGCTGCTGGAGCACGGAGCGCGATGACGGACCGGAAGGAGTTTCTGCGCCGTGCGGGAGTGGGGGCGGCGGGCCTTTCGGCGGGCGGGCTGCTCGCCCCGCCCGCGGCGCTCGCCGGCGGCGGGGGCGGCGACTTCCCCGACCATCCCCGCTGGCGATTCGTCTTCGTCAGCCACAGCACGCTCGACCCGCTGCTCGTGGCGACGCAGTTCGGGGCCCAGGATGCTGCCGCGCTCGTCAACTGCACGACCCGCTGGACCGGCTCGCCGCGCGGCAGCGCGGGCGAGACCCTGAAGGCGCTCCGCTCGGCGATCACCTCGAAAGCCGACGGGATCGCGGTCTCCGTCTTCGACACTCCTGCGTTCGCGGCCCAGGTGGAGACGGCCCGGCGCGCCAGGATCCCGGTCGTCGCGTTCAACGTCGACACCCTCGCCGGCGGCCCGCGCCTGGCATACGTGGGCGAGGATCCGTACATCTCGGGATCCCGGGTCGGCGCGGAGATCGCCCGGCTCTCGGCGCGCGAGGCGGTGGCGGTGCTGGCACCGGCGGGCGCCCGGGCCTGGGTCGAGCGGCGGCTGGAGGGGATCCTCGGCGGGCTCAGCCGCACGCCGCGGGCCGCGAGGGCGACGGTCCTCCGGCTGCAGGGAGACGTGAAGCAGCAGCAGTCCCAGATCGAGAAGGCTCTCGACAACCAGCCCCGGCTGCGCGGGCTGTACTCGGTCGACCAGATCGGGACCACCGCCGCCGGGACGGTGATCAAGGAGCGGAAGCTCCGAGCGCGCGGGTTCCACGGCGGCGGCTACGACCTGCTCCCCGACGACCTTTCCCTCGTCGCGGACGGGTACCTCGATTTCGTCGTCGATCAGCAGCCGTACGTGCAGGGCTTCGTCTCCGTCATGCAGCTGTTCCTCGCCCGGATCTCCGAGCACACGGTCGTACCGTGGGACACGGAGACCTCGGTGCTGCTCCGCGCAGCGGACGTGAAGACGTTTCTCGCGACGAAGAGCCGGTTCGAGGGCAGCTCGAGCCGCCACGAGTATCCGCTCCGGCGAGGCTGAGCTTCGGGTGGCGCGGCGACGGTGGGCGGTGCTGGCGGCCGGCACGGTCGCGCAGACCTCGCAGGCAGCCGCGTACTCGGGCCTTGCGGTGCTGGCGCCCTTCCTGCGCGACCGGTACCACCTCAGCGTCACCCAGGTCGGCGTCCTGCTCGGCGGCGCGAGCGTGGGCGCGGTTCTCACCCTGCTGTTCTGGGGACTGCTCGCCGATCACATCGGCGAGCGGACGACGGCGACGATCGGGTTGCTCGGCTGCGGTGCGGGCTTCGCCGCGTCGGCGTTCGCTCCCGAGTTCACGTCGCTGGTCGTGATCCTCGCCGTCGCGAGCGCGTTCGGCGCGAGCTCCAACTCGGCGACGGGACGGGCCGTGACGAGCTGGTTTCCGCAGGCCCAGCGCGGCTTCGCGCTCGGGGTCCGCCAGACCGCGATCCCGATCGGCGGCTTCGCGGCCGCGGTCGCCATGCCGCCGGTCGCCGACGCCGGGGGAGCTCGCGCCGCGCTGCTCGCGCTCGCCGGGCTCTCGATCGTGGCCGGCCTGGTCGCCGCCGCCTGGCTGGTCGAGGGGCCTCGCCATGCCGGTGAGCCCGGCGCCGCCGCGAGCCTCGTCCACCCGCTGCGCGACCGGCGGATCTGGCGACTGTCCGTCGGCAGCTCGCTGCTCATCGTCACGCAGACGACGGTCACGGGCTTCGTCGTCCTCTTCCTCGAGTCGCAGCACGACTTCTCGCCCGGAGGGGCCGGCGCCGTGCTGGCGGCGATGAACGTCTTCGGCGCCGCGGGCCGTCTCCTCAGCGGCCGGCTGTCGGACCGGAGCGGCAGCCGACTGGTCCTGATTCGCCGTCTTGCGATCGGGGCTGCGCTGGCGACGGGCGCGGCGTCCGCACTGACCGGCGCCAGCGGGTGGCTCGTCGTGCCGGCGCTCGTCCTCGGCGGCGGCCTGTCGATGAGCTGGAACGCGCTGGCGGTGACCGCGGTGGTCGAGGCGACCGGCGCACGGCGAACGGGGGCCGCGCTCGGCCTCCAGCAGACGGTGCTCGGGGTGGCCGTCGCCGCGGCGCCGGTCGCCTTCGCCCCGTTCGTCTCCGCCACCTCCTGGCGTGCAGGCTTCGCCGTCGCGGCCGGGTTTCCCCTGGCCGCGGTCGGGGTGCTCCGCAGCCTCGGCCGGTAGGCGATACTTCGCGCATGGACCGCGTCTTGATGCTCGCCGGCGACGCCGCCGAGGACCTGGAGACCTTCTACATCCTCTACCGGCTGCGGGAAGCCGGGTACGCGGTGGACGTCGCTGCGCCCTCGCGCCGGACGGTGCGGACGGTCGTGCACGACTTCGAGCCCGACTCGGACGCCTACGTCGAGAAGCCGGGACGCCGGCTCGACCCGGACCTCGCCTTCGCAGAGGTCGACCCGGGGCAGTACGTCGGTGTCGTCATTCCCGGCGGGCGGGCGCCCGAGTACATCCGCGTCGATCCCGACGTCCGCAGGATCGTCGCACACTTCTTCGAGCGTGACCTGCCGGTCGGGACGCTCTGCCACGGCCCGCAGGTACCGGCCGCGCTCGGCTACCTGCAGGGACGCAAGAGCTCCGGCTTCCCGCCGCTCGCACCGGACATCGAGGCGGCCGGCGGCACGTTCGTCGACGGCGCGGACGTGGTCGACGGGAACATGGTCTCGTGCCGCGGCTGGGGCGATCTGGCCGAGTGGTCGCGGGCCTTCGTCGCCGCCCTCGAGCGGGCCGCGGTCCCCGCCTAGCCGGAGTCCGGTTCGCCCCCTCCGGAGGCGCACGGCGTCTCTATCCTGGCAGGGAAAGGCAGGACCTCACTCGGAAGGAGTCGCTTTGCTTCGCATTCGGATCGTTGCCGTCGCCGCGGGGGTCGCGGCGCTCGCGCTGGTGGCGAGCGCCGGCGCCGTGACGCCGAAGCTCACCGGAACCGTGGGCCCGGGCTTCACGATCTCGCTCAAGAAGGCCGGGAAGACGCTGAAGACGCTGAAGGCCGGGAAGTACTCGATCACGGTCTCGGACAAGTCGAGCATCCACAACTTCCACCTCACCGGGCCGGGCGTGAACAAGGAGATCACGACCGTGCCGTTCACCGGGAAGAAGACGGTCATCGTCACGTTCAAGAAGGGCACGTACAAGTTCGTCTGCGATCCCCACGCGACCACGATGAAGGGAACCTTCAAGGTCACCTAGGCGCGTTCCGCAAACTGCTTCCGGCCGGAGCCCGTACTCCCGGCCATGAAGCTCCTACTCACATTCGCCGTTGCGGCCGCGGCTCTGGCCATGGCCGCAACCGCGTCTCCGATGGCGGCACCGAAGCTGACCGGAACCGTCGGTCCCGGCTTCACGATCTCGCTGAAGAAGGCCGGCAAGGCCGTCAGGACGCTGAAGGCCGGGAGGTACACCTTCGTCGTCTCGGACAAGGCCGCGATTCACAACTTCGAGATCGAGGGGCCGAAGCTCCACCGGGAGATCACCTCCGTCTCCTTCCGGGGGAGGAAGACGGTCACGCTGACGCTCAGGAAGGGGACGTACAAGTACTACTGCGCCCCCCACGAGAGCACCATGCACGGCAGCTTCAGGGTGACCTAGACGCGATCAGTCGGAGTCGAGGGGGAGCGCCTCAACGGCTCCCTCTCGGATCCGCCACGCGGCGAGCTCCCCGGTCGCGCGCGAGAGGATCAGGTACGGCTTGCCCTCCCAGAGGCCGATGTTCGCGAGATCGGTCCGCGAGGGTCGGGCGGAGTCGGTCGGGTGCGAGTGGAACACGGCGACCTCGTACCCCTCGTCCTCCGCGTCGACCACGACGGCGGGGTCCGGGACGCGAAGATCGAACCGGTAGGGGCTCGCGGCTGCGTTGATGCAGGGGATGTACCGCTCCGCGACCGAGTCGCGGAGCAGGATCAGCCCGCAGGCCTCGTTCGGCGCCTCCCGGTCGGCGTGCTCCTCCAGCGCCCGGCGCAGCGCGACGGGCGCTACCACCAGTGGCCGCGCTCCATCGACGACTCCGGGTCGGATGCGCTCCAGAAGTCGGCGGAGAGGTACTTCCAGCCGCTGTCGGCCAGGACGCAGACGACGACTCCCTCGTCGAGCTCCTCGGCGAGCCGTCGAGCGACGTGGACGACCGCGCCGGACGAGACGCCGCCGAAGACGCCCTCGCGGTCGATCAGCGCACGCAGCCCGGCGAGCGACTCGGCGTTGGAGACGAGAATCTTCCGGTCCAGCTTTGCGACGTCGAGGATCGGCGGGACGTAGCCGTCCTCCAGCGAGCGCAGGCCCATCACCGGGTCGCCGGGGAGCGGCTCGGCGGCGGCGACGACGACGTCCGGGAACGTCTCGCGCAACCGCTCGCCGACGCCCATCAGCGTGCCACCGGTGCCGAGCCCGGCGACGACGACGTCGACCCGGTCGAGCGCCTCGGCGATCTCGGCCCCGGTGCCCTCGTAGTGGGCCCGCGGGTTCGCCTCGTTCGCGTACTGGAACGGCATGAACCAGCGGGGATCGCGCTCGGCGAGCTCCAGCGCTATCCGCACCGCCCCGTTCGAGCCCTCGGCTGCCGGCGATTCGACGATCTCCGCGCCGTAGATCGCGAGCAGACGCTTGCGCTCGTCGGTCGCGTTCTCGGGCATCACGCAGGTGAGGGGGTAGCCCTTCACCTTCGCGACCATCGCCAGCGAGATCCCGGTGTTGCCGCTGGTCGGCTCGAGCAGCGCGCGGCCCGGCTCGAGCTCGCCCGAGGCCTCGGCGTCCAGGATCATCGCCAGCGCGATCCGGTCCTTGATCGAGCCGGTCGGATTCGCGCCCTCGAGCTTGGCGTACAGCCGGACGTCGCGCTTCGGCGAGAGGCGGGGCAGCTCGACGAGCGGCGTGTTCCCGATCAGGTCGAGCAGCGAGGGAGCGAGGCGGCTAGCCACCGGCCATCGCCGGCAGCAGGATGATCGTCGCGCCCTCCCGGACCGGCGTCTCGAGCTCGTCGAGCGTCCGGATGTCCTCGCCGTCGAGGTACACGTTCGCGTAGGCGAGCTGACCCTCGAGCCCGGGAAAGCGGGCGGTGAGGTCGTCGAGGATCTCGCCGATCGTGCTCCCGGTCGCCGGCACCTCTCGCTCGCCGCCGACGGCGGGGCGGAGCATCGGCGGGATCCGGACCTTCGTCATGGGTGCGCCCCCGCCTCGGACACGCCGGCGGCGCTCGCGACCCTAGGTCCCTGGCAGAACTCGACGTAGTCGATGTACTCGGTGATCGTCGGGTTCTCGCCGCAGACCGGGCAGGCGGGGTCGCGGCGAAGCGTGACGTCGGAGAACGACCCGGCGAGCGCGTCGTAGAGGAGCAGCCGTCCGACGAGCGGTTCGCCGATTCCGAGCGCCAGCTTCAACGCCTCGTTCGCCTGGATCGAGCCGACGACGCCCGGCAGGACGCCGAGGACGCCGCCCTCCGCGCAGCTGGGCGCGAGCTCGGGCGGCGGCGGCTGCGGGAACAGACAGCGGTAGCACGGGCCTTCTCCCGGCGCGAAGACCGTCACCTGGCCCTCGAAGCGGTAGATCGACCCGTGCACGACGGGGATGTCGTGCCAGACCGAGGCGTCGTTGAGCAGGTAGCGCGTCGGGAAGTTGTCGGCGCCGTCGACGATCACGTCCCAGCCCTCGCCGAGGATCCGGTCGATGTTCTCGGAGGTGAGCCGCTCCTGGAAGATCTTCACCGTCACGTCCGGGTTGAGCGCCTCGAGCGTGCGCTTGGCGGATTCCGCCTTCGGCTCGCCGAGCCGGTCTGTCGAGTGGACGATCTGGCGCTGCAGGTTGGTGGCGTCGACCGCGTCGTCGTCGACGATCCCGAGCGTGCCCACGCCCGCCGCGGCGAGGTACAGGGAGGAGGGCGAGCCCAGCCCGCCCGCGCCGATCAGGAGGATGCGCGAGTCGAGCAGCTTCAGCTGGCCTTCCTCGCCGACCTCGGGGATCAGCAGGTGCCGGCTGTAGCGCTGACGCTGCTCGGGGTCGAGCGCTCGCGGAGCGGCGGTCGGGAAGCCGTTTCGCTTCCAGTCGGTGTACCCCCCGGAGAGGCTGACGACGTCGGTGTAGCCGAGGTCGGCGAGCGTCCGGGCGGCGAAGGCCGACCGCGCTCCGGCGGCGCAGTAGACGACGATCGGGCGGTCGCGGTCGGGGACGAGCGCCTCGACGCGAGACTCGAGGTTGCCGCGCGGGATGTGCAGCGCGCCCGGGATGATCCCCTGGTCCCACTCGTCCTGCTCGCGCACGTCGAGAAAGAGCGGGCGCTCGTCCGAGGAGAGCAGGCGCGCGGCCTCCACGGCGTCGACCTCGTCGATCTCCGACTTCACCTGGTTGAGCAGCTCGCGGTACGTGGTCATTGGTTTAAAAAAGATAGCGCTTCCGGACGGCACTACGCGAGCGAGAAAACGACCGCGGGCGAACGCTATTCCCACACGTCACGAAGCCGGCACCGGCGCGTGACGGACACGGCGCACGGCTGCCGATACGATCGCCGCGGGGAGGAGGCCGGGTGCACCTCGTGCGGCGGCTCGCCACGGCGGATTCGGACATGCCCCGGTACCGTCATCCGTCGTGTCCCGCAGGGTGCGTCTCTACGCGATCGTCGCGGTGGCCGCCGCGGCTGCCGCCGGGCTGACGGTCGGCGTCACCCTCGCGACCCGGACGACGCCGCCGAAGGGGCCCGAGCCGCTCGCGGGAGCCCCGCCGCTCCTGCTCGACCTCGGCGTGAGGACGGACGCGGAGGCGACCGCGCTACGCCGCGCGGCCGGCCTGTACGGACGCGGTCAGCGCCGGCAGGCCGCGTCCGTCTTCGACCGCTACCGGTCGACGGAGGCGCGCGTCGGCTCGGCACTCGCCCGCTGGCCGGCCGGATTCGCCGCGTTGCAGGACCTCGCGGCGGCGGATCCCGGCAGCGCGCTCGTGCAGCTCGAGTACGGGCTCGGCCGGTATTGGCGCCGTGACGACGCAGCGGCGAAGGCGGCCTGGCAGCGGGCCCGGCGTGCGCAGCCGGACACGCCCTACGCCGTCCGCGCCGAGGACCTGCTCTACCCGAACTTCCCGCGCGGGCTGCCCGAGTTCGTGCCGAGCTTCGCCGCCCCGGCCGAGCTCGACCGGCT
>Ga0070741_10004298_pt1 | contig 33413 bp, 28 predicted proteins | sample Coa_R1_4_FD_66440 | JGI IMG/M metagenome (GOLD analysis project Ga0070741, IMG submission 66440) | Surface soil microbial communities from Centralia Pennsylvania, which are recovering from an underground coalmine fire - Coalmine... | ecosystem: Environmental > Terrestrial > Soil > Unclassified ... | reverse complement strand
CGAGGCGCCGGGCAAGTTCGAGGTCAGCAGCGCGGAGACGATGATCTCCCAGCTCTGACGCGCGCGGCTGCGCAAAGAAAAACGCCCGGCGATGCCGGGCGTTTTCTATTCGGGCTCCCTGCTCAGAAGCCGATCGTCAGACCGATGCCGAGCACCGGGTAATACTTGTACTTCTTGACCTTGTCCTCGAGGGCGCGCTGCTCGGCCTCGACGTCGGACTGCAGCTGCGCGCACTGCGTCGCGCTCAGCCCGGAGCCGCAGGTCGCGCTCAGCGACGCCTTCGGCGAGCCCATGTACGCCACACCGAGGTCGGCGTAGAAGTTCACGCCCGCCCCCGCGACGTTGCCCCACCCGATGCCGAGATAAGGCGCGACGCTGTTCCCGAGCTTGAGCCGCCCCGACAGGTTGCCGACCTGGCTCGCCTGGAACGTCTGCCCGTTGATCGTGAACGTATTGTTGTTCGGCGTGCCGGTCACGTCGATCTTGTTGTTGTTGCCGATGACGCCGACCGTGAAGTGGAACGGCCCGATCGGGCTGAAGTCGAACAGCAGCGGCGCGTTCGAGAGCTTCAGCTTGCCGTCGTAGTGGACGTCCGTGTTGCTGATGCTCGTATTGTGCGAGTACATCGAGTAGCCGAGACGCGCGTTCAGCCCCGGCGCGATGTGCCAGCCGAAGTCGCCGCCGTAGCCGAGCGTGCCGATGCGCAGCCCGATGCCTTCCTCGGCGTGCGCGGCGCCGGCCGCGGCGAAGACCGCAATCAGAGAAACGATCTTTCCGATCTTCATGAGGGCTCCCTTGGGGTTAAGAGCGGGGACATTATGGAGTGTACGAGGACCGTGCTGCCGGTATTCCATCGGCATCCGTGATGTGAGTCTCATTCCCCCACGGCGGCGCCCTCCCGCCGGGGGTCCGCTCCTCCGAGCCATCCTCCCGGGACCCGCTGTATACCATGCAGCCCGCTGGTCTCGGGCCGGACGCGCACGACGTGCTGCATCGCGCGCAGCTGCGGAACCAATCGCTCCAGCGGAGTGCCGCGCTCCAGGTCCGTCGGGCCGTTGCGGCTGCCGAAATTCGGCAGCGAGATCGCGTCCTGCACGTCGAGACCCCAGCCGAGCACCCCGACCAGCGTCTTCGCGACGTAATTGATGATCGAATGCCCGCCCGGCGATCCGATGGCGAGCACGAGGCGGCCGTCGGCGTCGAACACGAGCGTCGGCGCCATCGAGCTGCGCGGGCGCTTGCCCGGCCCGACCCGGTTCGCGACCGGCTTGCCGTCCACCTCGGGCAGCCAGGAGAAATCGGTGAGCTCGTTGTTCAGCATGAAGCCGCGCACCATCTGACGGTTTCCGAAAGCCGATTCGATGCTGGCGGTGACGCTCACCGCGTCGCCCTCGGCGTCGACGATCGACACGTGGCTGGTCGAAGGAAGCTCGAGCGCCTCCGCCGTGCCGACGACCGGGACGCCGGGCGGTGATCCCGGCCGCGCGCGCCCCATCGAGCGCGAGCGGTCGACCCGGCGCGCCCGGCTGTCGAGATAGCGCGGGTCGAGGAGCGGCGCGAGCGGCGTCGGAACGAACGCCGGATCGGCGATGTACGTGTCGCGGTCCGCGTACGCGAGGCGCCCCGCCTCGGAGAAGAGATGCACCGCCTCGAGCGACGCCGGACGGGCGCGCTCGATGCCGAGCCGCTCCAGGATGCCGAGCATCTGCAGCACGGCGAAACCGCCCGAGCTGGGCGGCGGCATGCCGCAGATCTTCCACGTGCGGTAAGGCCCGCACAGCGGCTTGCGCTCGATCGCGGCGTATCCGGAAAGATCGGCCTCGACGAGATCCCCGGGCGAGCGCGGGTGCGCCCGAGCCTTCGCGACGATCGCGCGCGCGACGTCGCCGCGGTAGAACGCGTCGGCGCCGCGCGCGGCGACCGAGCGCAGCACGGCGGCGAGCTCGGGATTCCGGATCATGGTGCCCGCCGCCTTGGCCCGGCCGTCGAGCGCGTAGAAGTATCGGCGCGCGTCCGCGTCCTGCGCGAGATAGGAGTCGGCCGCGACCAGCGCGTGCAGCCGCGGCGACATCGGAAATCCCGACTCGGCCAGGTGGATCGCGGGCTCGAACAGCGTCGCCCACGGCAGCCTCCCGTGCCGGCGGTGCGCGAGCTCGAGCATGCGCAGCAGCCCCGGCACGCCGACCGACCGTCCGCTCACGATCGCGTCGGGCCAGGACAACGGCTTGCCGTCGGCGTCGAGGAAGCGGCCCGGCGTCGCGGCTGCGGGCGCGGTCTCGCGTCCGTCGTACGCCGAGACGCTGCGGTCCTTCTGCGACCAGTACAGCAGGAACCCGCCGCCGCCGATCCCCGACGACTGCGGCTCGACCAGGTTGAGCACCATGAGCGTCGCGATGGCAGCGTCGATCGCGTTGCCGCCGCGCGCGAGGGTGTCGGCGCCCGCGCGTGCCGCGAGCGGATGCGCGGCGACGACCAGGAAGCGCTTCGCGTGAACCGCGGCCTTCGGCTGAAAGCCCGTGTCCGCCTCGGGCGGGCGGTCGGCCGCGGGCTGAGCGCGGACCGCGAGCGGAGCGAAGGCGAGCAGCGCGGCGGCGATCGCGCCGCGCCAGCGGGTACCGGGCGTCATTGCGTCCGGTACGATACGGGGTCAGCTACCGGGCGTCCAGAGCTTCGGCCCGGACGAGCCCGCGAGCTCGAGCATCAGCTCGTTCGAGCGCCTGACGAAGCCCGCCGGATCCTCGAGCTGACCGCCCTCGGCGAGCAGGGCCTGGTCGAACAGGACGTGCGCCCAGTCGCCGAAGCGGTCTTGCTCCTGCTTCAGCCGCTGCACGATCGGATGTCCCGGGTTGATCTCCAGGATGGGCTTCGCCGTCGGCACCGTCTGCCCCACGGACTTGAGGATGCGGCTGAGGTTGCCGCCGAGGTCGTGCTCGTCGGCGACCAGGCACGAGGGCGACCCGGTGAGGCGCGACGTGACGCGCACGTCCTTCACCCGATCGCCGAGCGCGGTCTTGAGCTTGTCGACCACGTCGCGCAGATCGCCGGCGAGCCGCTCCTCTTCCTGCTTTTCCTCGTCGGTGCGGATCTTGCCCAGGTCGAGCTCCCCGCGCGCGACCGAGACGAACGGCTTGCCTTCGTGCTCGGGCAGGTTGGCCACGAGCCACTCGTCGACGCGCTCGTGCAGCAGGAGCACCTCGATCCCGCGCTTGCGGAAGATCTCGAGGTGTGGGCTGTTCTTCGCGGCGGCGAAGGTGTCGGCGGTGACGTAGTAGATGCCGCCCTGGCCTTCCTTCATGCGCGAGACGTAATCCGCGAGCGACACGCCCTGCTCCTCGGAGTCCGAATGCGTCGACGCGAAACGCAGCAGCTTCGCCAGGCGCTCCTTGTTCGCCGCATCCTCGCCGACGCCTTCCTTCAGGACGCGGCCGAACTCCTTCCAGAACGCGGCGTACTTCTCCTTCCGGTTCTCGGCCAGGTCCTCGAGCAGCGCTAGCACGCGCTTGGTGCAGCCCGAGCGGATCGCGTCGATGTCTTTGCTCTCCTGCAGGATCTCGCGCGACACGTTGAGCGGGAGGTCGTTCGAGTCGACCACGCCGCGCACGAAGCGCAGATACGCGGGCAGCAACTGCTCGGCGTCGTCCATGATGAAGACGCGGCGCACGTAGAGCTTCAGGCCGCGACGCTGGTTGCGGTCCCAGAGGTCGAACGGCGCGCGCGCCGGGACGTAGAGGAGCTGTGTGTATTCCTGCCGGCCCTCGACGCGATTGTGCGTCCACGCGAGCGGCGCCTCGAAGTCGTGCGCCACGTGCTTGTAGAACTCGACGTACTGCTCGTCCGTGACCTCGCTCTTCGGACGCGCCCACAGGGCGCTCGCCTGGTTGACGGTCTCGTCCTCGTCCGTCGGGACGTAGTCGTTCTTGTCCTTGTCCCAGCGGGCCTTCTTCATCACGATGGGAATCGCGATGTGATCGGAGTACTTGCGGATGATGGTCTTGAGCCGCAGGTCGGAGAGCAGCTCGTCCTCGCCTTCGCGCAGGTGCAGCACGACGTCCGTGCCGCGCCCCGGTTTCTCGATGCTCTCGATCGTGTACTCTCCCGCGCCGTCGGACTCCCAGCGCACCGCCTGGCCGGCCGCGGCCCCCGCCCGTCGCGTGACCAGCGTGACGCGGTCCGCGACGATGAACGACGAGTAGAAGCCGACGCCGAACTGACCGATCATCTGGAGCTGTCTCGCGGGGTCTCCTCGCATTTCCTCCTTGTTGATCGACTGGAAGAACTCGCGCGTGCCCGACTTCGCGATCGTGCCGATGTTCCGGATCACCTCGTCGCGCGACATGCCGATGCCGTTGTCGGAGACGGTGATCGTGCGCGCCGACTTGTCGAACGACACGCGGATCTTGAGATCGGCGTCGGAGCCGTACAGCGAGTTTTCCGACAGCGCCTCGAAGCGCAGCTTGTCCGCGGCGTCGGACGCGTTCGAGATCAGCTCGCGCAGGAAGATCTCCTTGTTGCTGTACAAGGAGTGGATCATCAGGTTGAGGAGCTGCTTCACCTCGGCCTGGAAGCCGAGCGTCTCCTTCGCGGTGGTCGTCGTCATGCCGTGCTCCGTGGGGTTGCCGGGCGGCCGGATCGTGTAACAGGTTGTAAAGGATCCGCCCCCCGCCGAGCCAGAATGAGGCTCTACGCCGCAAATTTCAACCCCGTCCGGCCGGAGGCACCGATCGCGGCGCCAATGACGCTACAATCGGGATTCTGAAACACCCTTCCCCATTCGTCTCATGCTCGTGAAGCTCGCTTCGCTCGCCCTGCTGCTCGTGGGGCTCGCGCCCGCGGTCGCCGCCCCGGCCGGCCCCGCGGCCGCCGCCCGCGTCGCGACCCCGCAGTCCCGGATCGCGCAAGCGCCTTCGGAGGTCGTCTCGATCGAAGGCGTCACCGAATACCGTCTCGCCAACGGGCTGAAGCTGCTGCTCGTGCCGGATCCCTCGATCGACACCATCACGGTGCACATCACCTACCTCGTGGGGTCTCGCAACGAGGGCTACGGCGAGGCCGGGATGGCGCACCTGCTCGAGCACATGCTGTTCCGGGGCACACCCCGCTATCCCAACGTAAAGGGCGAGTTCCTGAAGCACGGCGCGCGCTTCAACGGCACGACCTCGTACGACCGCACCAACTATTTCGAAACCTTCACCGCCGACGACAAGAACCTCGAGTGGGCGCTCGACATCGAGGCCGACCGCATGCGCAACGCGCGCGTGTCGCGCAAGGACCTCGACGCCGAGATGACCGTCGTGCGCAACGAGTTCGAGTCGGGCGAGAACAGTCCTTACGCGGTGCTGCGCGAGCGCGTCGCCTCGGCGGCCTACGTGTGGCACAACTACGGCAGGGCGATCATCGGCGCGCGTTCCGACATCGAGAACGTCCCGATCGAGCGGCTGCAGGCCTTCTACCGCGAGTTCTACCAGCCCGACAACGCCGTGCTGATCGTCTCGGGACGGTTCGACCAGTCGACCGCGCTGCGGCTCGTGCAGAAGCATTTCGGACCTCTTCCCCGGCCGACGCGCGCGCTGCGCAAGACCTACACGGTCGAGCCGACGCAGGACGGCGAGCGCACCGTGACGCTGCGCCGCGTCGGCGACGCGCCGCTCGTGTCGGTGCTGTACCACCTGCCGCCGGGCACGCACGCCGACTACGCGGCGGTCGACGTGCTGGTCGCCATGCTCAACCACGTGCCCTCGGGGCGGCTGCACAAGGCGCTGGTCGAGACCGGCAAGGCGAGCTATGTCTTCGGCAGCGAGCGCCAGCAGCGCGAGGCCGGCTACGGCTATTTCGGCGCCGGGCTCCCGCCCGGCGGCTCGCTCGACGAGGCGCGCGACGTGCTGCTCGCGACCCTCGAGGACGTCGGGCGCAACCGCCCATCGGACGAGGAGGTCGAGCGCGCACGCACGCGCCTCCTCAACGATTTCGAGCTCACGATCGCGGACTCGCGCCAGCTCACGGGCACGCTCTCGGAGTACGCGGCAATCGGCGACTGGCGCATGCTGTACCTGCATCGCGACCGGCTGCGCAAGGTCACCGCCGACGATGTGCAGCGCGTCGCCGCGCATTACCTGAAAGCGTCGAACCGTACCGTGGGCCTGTTCATCCCGACCAAGGAGCTCGACCGCGCCGACATCCCGGCCGTGCCCGACGTCGCCGCGGCGCTGAAGGACTACAAGGGCTCGGGGATGGTCGCTCAGGGCGAGGCGTTCGATCCGACGCCGGCGAACATCGAGGCGCGCACCATCCGCCGGACGCTGCCCGGCGGGCTGAAGCTCGCGCTGCTGCCGAAGCGCACGCGCGGCCACACGGTCGTGGCGCAGATCAGCCTGCGCTGGGGTACCCAGCAGAGCAAGGCCGGACGCAGCGCCGCGTGCGGAGCGGCGAGCGCGATGCTCGTGCGCGGTACGCAGAAGAAGACGCGCGAGCAGATCCGCAACGAGTTCGACCGGCTCAAGGCCAACGTCGGCATCGGCGCCGAAGGCGGCTCGATCGAGACCGTGCGCGCGAGCCTCCCCGACGTGCTGCGCCAGGTCGCCGAGGTGCTGCGCGAGCCGTCCTTCCCGGAGAGCGAGTTCGAGCAGTTCCGGCGAGCGGCGATCACCAGCATCGACACGCAACGCAGCGACCCGGGCGCGCTCGCGGGGATCGCGATCTCGCGGCACCTGAACCCCTACCCGCCCGGGCACTGGCTCTACAACATGACGCTCGAGGAGCGCGCCGAGAAGCTCAAGGACCTGAGCCTCGAGGACGTGAAGCGCTGCTACACCGACCTCGTCGGCGCCTCGAACGGCGAGGTCGCGGTCGTCGGCGACTTCGATCCCGACGAGGTGTCGCGGCTCCTGGGCCAGCTCCTCGGCGACTGGAAGAGCCCCAGCCCCTACTCGCGCATCGCGCATCCCTTCCAGGACGTGTCGGCGATCAACGAGGCGATCCTTACCCCCGACAAGGCGAACGCGGTCTACCGCGCCGGGATGAACCTCAAGATCCGCGACGACAGTCCCGACTTCCCCGCGTTGCTGCTCGGCAACTACCTGCTCGGCGGCGGCTCGGACTCGCGGCTGCTGCGCCGCGTGCGCGAGCAGGAAGGACTCTCGTACAGCGTGGGCTCGTACGTCTCGGCCGACAGCCTGGACCAGCGCGGCGCGTTCGGCGTGTACGCGATCTACGCGCCGCAGAACCGGGCGCGGGTCGAGGCGCTGATCATGGAAGAGCTGCGCAAAGCGCTCGACCAGGGGTTCGGTGCGGAGGAGGTCGAGAACGCGAAGCGCGGCCTGCTCCAGGCGCGCAAGGTCGCGCGCACGCAGGACGACGCGCTCGCGAGCCGTCTCGCGTCGTACCTGTTCGTCGGCAGGACCTTCGACTGGGACGCGCAGCTCGAGCGGCGCGTCGCCGCCCTTACGCCCGCGGAAGTGCAGGCGGCGCTGCGCCGCTACCTGGATCCGGCGAAGCTCTCGGTCGTGAAGGCGGGAGATTTCCCGAAGGTCGCTGGAGCCGACCAGCCCGCCCCCGCCAACTGAGCGCTAGCGCAGCTCCTCGTAGCGCACCTCGAGGATCTCGAGCTCCTCGGCTCCGGACGGCGTGTTGACGGTGACGACGTCGCCTTCGCGCGCCTTCAGCAGCGCCTTCGCGATCGGCGAGATCCAGGAGACGCGTCGGTGCGCGGGGTCGACCTCGTCGATGCCGACGACGCTCACCGTCTGCTCCTCCCCCTTGCCGTCCCGATAGACCACCGTCGCCCCGAAGAACACCCGGTCCTGCTCCTGGTCGCGCGGGTCCACCACCTCGGCGATCTCCAGGCGCTTGATCAGGTAACGGATCCGCCGCTCGATCTCGCGGAGCCGGCGTTTGCCGTAGATATAGTCGGCGTTCTCGGAGCGGTCGCCGTTCGAGGCCGCCCAGGCCACGGTTTTCACCAGCTCGGGGCGCTCGACCTCGACCAGCGCCTTCAGCTCGGATTTCAGGCGTGCGTGCCCGGCGGGCGTGACGTAGTTCTTCGCGCCCTGCGGCTGCTGCGCGTCGAGCTCGGGCCCGTCTTCGAGCGCGTCGTCGTCTTCGCGGGTAAAAGCCTTGCTCATGAGTCGATTCCGGCGTCGCGGCGCGCGACAGGACAATTATAATAGGCGCAAAGACACGGTCGGGGACGGGGCATGCCCGGACGCCCGGCCCGGGGAGCGCCGATGGGCAAGATCAAGAATCTGCGCGAGTGGACGCTGTTCCTGCTGGTCGGGGGCACGGCTCTGCTCGCGAACCTGCCGGAGGACTGGCTCGCGGCGCTCGGCGTCGAGCGCAACGTCCTGCTCGCCCTGCTCGCGCTGATCGTCTTCATCGCGCTGTTCCTGTACCTGAAGTTCCAGTTCTTCTTCCTGGTCGTGCTGCTCGCGGTCGCGGCCAACATGCCCGCCGACGTCGCGGACAAGCTCGGCGTCGCGACCGCGCCCCTCGTGATCGCGATGATCGCGATGGTGGGCATCTCGCTCATCAACTACGTAGTCGGTATCCTGCCGACCGGCCTGGAGACCAAGCCCAAGGAAAGGAGCGTCGAGGGCATCAAGGCCATCTTCTACGCGATCGAGAAGGGCAACCTGGTCTACGCCCAGAAGCTGCTGTCGAAGAACTTCGACCCCAACCTGCGCGCCGAGAACGGCTACACGCCGCTCATGTACGCGACCCTGCGCGGGGACGCGAAGATGGTCGAGCTGCTGCTGCGCAACGGCGCCGACGTGAGCCTCGTGAGCAAGAGCGGCGACACGGCGATCGAGCTCGCGCTGAGCGGCGGGTTCCCGGAGTGCGCCAACATCCTCAAGCAGGCCCGCGCGGAGCAGCTTGCCCGCGAAGAGGCGCTGCGCGCGCGGCAGGCCGCCGCGACCTGATTCTCCCCCGCCGCCGGTGGCCCATGCGGGGCGCCGCGGTAACGCCGCTGTAAGCTTCTGTATCCCTGCCGCTTTCGCACGGAACTCGCCGGGCCGCGCAGTGCCCAAGGAAAGACCCCAAGAAGGAGACCCGCATGGTGAACAGCAAGCTGCCGATCGTCGTTGCCGCCTGTCTCGGCGCGGCCGCGCTCCTCGGCTACGCGGGCGGGCGGCTGGCGCCGATCACGGCGTCGCCCGCAGCCACCGCGCAGCAGAGGCAGGAAGCGCAGCAGACGCAGCAGCCGCCGGTCAGCCAGGCCACCCGGCCGCTGCCGGATTTCAGCACGCTGGTCGAGCAGTACGGACCGGCGGTCGTCAACATCAGCACCACGCAGAAGGTGAGCGCGCAGGACCGGCTGCAGGGGATGGACCCGAACGATCCCCTCTACGAGTTCTTCAAGCGCTTCAACATCCCGATCCCCGAGGGCAACTCCGTTCGGCAGGGGCTGGGATCCGGGTTCATCGTCAGCCACGACGGCTACATCCTGACCAACGCGCACGTGGTCGCGGACGCCTCGCAGGTGACGGTGAAGCTCACCGACAAGCGCGAGTTCAAGGCTAAAGTCATCGGCGTCGACAAGCGCAGCGACGTCGGTCTGGTCAAGATCGACGCGAGCGACCTGCCCGTCGTGCGCATCGGCGACGTGTCGAAGACGAAGGTCGGGGAATGGGTTGCCGCCATCGGTTCGCCGTTCGGCCTCGACAATTCGGTGACCGCCGGCATCATCTCCGCCAAGGCGCGCTCGCTGCCCGACGAGAGCTACGTGCCGTTCCTGCAGACCGACGTCGCGATCAATCCCGGAAATTCGGGCGGGCCCTTGTTCAACCTGAACGGCGAGGTCATCGGGATCAATTCCCAGATCTACAGCCGCACCGGCGGGTACATGGGACTGTCCTTCGCCGTGCCCATCGACCTCGCGATGAAGGTCAAGGAGGACCTGCAGAAATACGGCCGCGTCGAACGCGGCCGTCTGGGCGTCACCGTTCAGCCCATGACCAAGGAGCTCGCGCAGGCCTTCGGGATCAGGCAGACCGAGGGCGCGCTCGTGAGCTCGGTCGAGCCCGGCAGCCCGGCCGCCAAGGCGGGGTTCCAGGCGGGCGACGTGATCACCAAGGTGAACGACAAGCCGGTCGAGCAATCGAGCGACCTGCCCCGGGTGATCGGCGAAACCAAGCCCGGGACGAGCATCACGCTTTCGATCCTGCGCCAGGGTCAGCCGCACGACCTGCACGTCCAGGTGGGACGCGCGCCCGACGAGGAGAAGGTCGCAAAAGCGGACACGCAAGAGAAGGAGCAAGCCAAGCCCCAGGGCAAGCTCGGCGTCGCGGTGCGTCCGCTGACCGGCGAGGAGCGCAAGCAGCTCGGCACCGAATCCGGGCTCGTCGTGGAGAATGCCACCGGCCCCGCCGCGAAGGCCGGGATCCAGCCGGGCGACGTGATCCTCGGCGTGAACAACCAGCCGGTGAAGAACATCGATCAGCTGCGACAGCTGGTCGACCGCGCGAAGGGCAACGTCGCGCTGCTCGTGCAGCGGGAGAACGCGCGCGTGTACGTGCCCGTGCCGCTCGGCTGACGCGCGCCTCGAGCGTTCGACGAAGAAGACCGCGCCTCCGGGCGCGGTCTTTTTTGGGCGGCTCGCGCCGCTGCTAGAATCGGCCGGCATCCCGAGGAGAACGCCATGGCCGCTCCGCGCCCCCTGCAGTTCGACACGCTCACCCTGCACGCAGGCCAGCAGCCGGACCCGGTCACGGGCGCGCGCGCGACGCCCATCTACTTCACGACCTCGTTCGTGTTCCGCGACGCCGATCACGCCGCCGCGCTCTTCGACATGGAGCGCGCAGGCCACGTGTATTCGCGCATCTCGAACCCGACGAACGCGGTCCTCGAGGAGCGCGTCGCGGCGCTCGAGGGCGGCGTCGGCGCGATCGCCACGGCGAGCGGCCAGGCCGCCCTGCACCTTGCGATCGCGACGCTGACGGGCGCGGGCTCGCACATCGTCGCCTCGCGCTCGCTCTACGGCGGCTCGCACAACCTGCTCTCGTATACGCTGCCGCGGTTCGGCATCGAGACGACCTTCGTCGATCCGCGCGACCTCGCCGCCTGGAGCGACGCCGTGCGCCCGAACACCCGGCTGTTCTTCGGCGAGACGCTCGGCAACCCCGGGCTCGACGTGCTCGACGTTTCGGCGGTGGCCGAGCTCGCGCACGCGGTCAAGGTGCCGCTCGTCGTCGACTCCACGTTCACCACGCCTTATCTCCTGCGGCCCTTCGATCACGGCGCCGACCTGGTGGTTCACTCGGCGACGAAGTTCCTCGGCGGCCACGGCGTCGCGATCGGCGGCGTGCTGGTGGACGGAGGAAGTTTCGACTGGGACGCCTCGGGAAAATTTCCCGAGCTGACCGAGCCTTATGGCGGGTTCCACGGCATGGATTTCACCGAGGAATCGACGGTGGCCGCGTTCCTGCTGCGCGCGCGGCGCGAGGGCCTGCGCGATTTCGGCGCCTGCATGAGCCCGGCGACCGCGTTCCAGATCCTGCAGGGCGTCGAGACGCTGCCGCTGCGCATGCAGCGCCACGTCGAGAACACGCGCAAGGTGATCGCCTTCCTGTCGGGCCACCCGGCGGTCGCGAGCATCGCGTATCCCGAGCTGCCCTCGCACCCCGATCACGCGCTCGCGAAGCGGCTGCTGCCCCGCGGCTGCGGCGCGGTGTTCAGCTTCAACCTCGAGGGCGACCGCGCGGCCGGCCGCCGCTTCATCGAGTCGCTGCGGGTCTTCTCCCACCTTGCGAACGTCGGCGACGCGAAGTCGCTCGTGATCCATCCCGCGAGCACCACGCACTTCCGCATGGACGCCGAAGCGCTGCGCGGCGCGGGCATCGCGGAGGGCACGGTCCGCCTTTCGATCGGGCTCGAGGACCCGGAAGATCTCGTCGAGGACCTGGACCGCGGGCTCGCCGCAGCGGCGAAGACCTGATGGACTTCAGCGTTCACGGCGGGCGCGCGTACGCGTACACGGGCGGCGTGCCGTTCGATGCGTCCCTGCGCACGGTTGTCTTCATCCACGGCGGTGCGCTAGATCACAGCGTCTGGGGATTGCAGGCGCGCTACTTCTCGCATCACGGCCGCGCCGTGCTCGCGCCCGACCTTCCGGGGCACGGCCGCAGCGAGGGTCCCGCTCTGCGCCGGATCGAGGACATGGCGGCATGGCTGATCGCGCTGCTCGACGCCGCCCGCGTCGTGAGGACCGCCCTCGTCGGCCACAGCATGGGATCCCTGGTCGCGCTGGACTGCGCCGCGCGGCTTCCCGAGCGCGTCGAGGCGATCGCGCTGATCGGCTCGGCCGTCCCGATGCGCGTGAGCCCCGAGCTGCTCGAAGCCGCGCGCAGCGACGAGCCGCGCGCGCGCGCCATGATCAATGTCTGGTCGCACGGCGCCTACGCCCAGTTTCCCGGGAACCCCGGGCCGGGCTCCTGGGTGATCGGCGCGAACCTCAAGCTGATGCAGCGCGCGAAGCCGGGCGTGCTGCACGCCGACTTCTCGGCGTGCAACGATTACGCCGCGGGGCTCGAGCGGGCGGCGCAGGTGCGCTGCCCGGCGCTGCTCGTGTCCGGGCGCCGCGACCAGATGACGCCCGCGCGCGGCGCTCGCGCGCTGGCGTCCGCGATCCCGGGCGCCGAGTGGGTCGAGCTCGACGGCAGCGGGCACAACGTCATGGCCGAGAAGCCCGACGAGCTGCTCGACCGGCTGGTTCGGTTCCTCGCCCGCTAGTCGCGCAACACCAGCAGGACCGGCTGGTGGTCCGACGCGTCGGTGGTCGCGTCGACCGCGACCTGCTCCACCCGGGGCGCGAGGTCCTCGGTGACGAAGATGAAATCGCAGCAGAACGGTGGCTCGGGCCATTGCTCCTTGTCGAAAAGTCCGAGCGTCGGATCGTGCGGCCTTCCGGGATGGCGCACCTCCCACGCGTCGCGATACGCCGGCACGCCGGGACCTATCGCCGCCTGCATGCGCGCGTGCAGGGGATCCTCTGGACGAAAGTTGAAGTCGCCCGTGAGGATTCCGGACGCGGGCCGCGGCGCCGGCGCGAATGGGCTGCCTTGCTTCTCCGGCCGGATCGGCTCGTTCGCGTGGCCCGCCGCCTCGGCCTGCAGCTCGCGCAGCCGCTCGACCTGGGCGGCGCGCTGCTTCATCGAGTAGTACTCCAGGTGCGTGGTCGTCACTCGCAGCGGCCCGGAGCGCGCCTGCACCACCGCCTCGACCGCGGATCGCTGCATGTTGGGCACGCTCGCGTCGGCTGGCCACGGCAGCAGGTGGCGAAAGACCTGCAGCACCGGCAATCGCGTGAAGATGGCGTTGCCGAACTGACGCCACCCGCCGCCCGGCGCCGAAACCTGGATTGCCGGCGCGCGGATCGACGAGTAGCCCGGCAACAGCTCGCCGAGGATCGCGAACTGGTCCTCGCCCGCGCTCCCCGCGAGGCCGGGGAAGTTGCACGCGACCTCCTGCATGCACAGCACGTCGAAATCCGCGAGCGAGCGCGCCGCCTTCACGATGCGGGCCGGATCGACGCGGCCGTCGCAGCCGCGCGCCCACTGCGTGTTCCAGGTGACGAGCTTCACCGCGCGAGGAGGCCCGTTAGCCGCGCGCGCCGCCCGTGAAAGTCAGGCGAATGCAATTGCGCTCGCGCTCGCGCCGATAGCTGATATCGGTGGCGAGCTTGCGGATCAGCTTGACGCCCAGCCCGCCGACGGGCTGCTCGTTCAGCATGACCGAGGTCTTCATCGGCGTGAACGAGCCCAGGGGATCGTGCGCCGGGGCCTCGTCCTCGTAGCTCAGCATCAGGCCGGCCGCGACCGGCTCGAGCGACATCCACACGGGCGCATCGCTGTCGCCGCCGTAGCCGTGCATGACCGTGTTCGTGAAAAGCTCCTCGACGATGAGGAGCAGCTTGAGGACGTCTTCGCGTGCGAGCCCGGCGTTCGTCCCGGCGTCTTCCACGAACTCGCGGATCTCGCGCATCGAGTCCATGCGGGCCGAGAAGCGCCGGTGCGGTGAATCGACCATGGATCACGCCAGGAAGGGTCGAATTGGCTATTATAGGAACAAACATCCAGGGAGATTCGATCATCATGCGACCCGCCCGCGCCGCTTGCTGGCGCGGACTTCTCATCGCGCTCCTGTGCCTCGCGCCCTTTCTGGCGCAGGCGGCGGAGGACATCGCGCAGATCAAGGTCGCCAAGGGCGCGGTGTTCATCGAGCGCGGCGGCAAGCGCTTGCCCGCGAAGGTCGGGACGCCGGTGCGGGCCACCGACACGATCATCACCGGCGCCGACGGCTCGGTCGGCATCTCCTTCGTGGACAACTCGCTGCTCTCGATGGGGCCGAACAGCGAGCTCGCCATCGACCGGTTCGCTTTCAACTCGACGACTCACGAGGGAACGTTCAACACGTCGCTGCGCAAAGGGACGCTCGCCGTCGTATCGGGCAAGATCGCCAAGCAATCGCCGACCGCGATGAAGGTGAAGCTGCCGGCGTCGATCCTGGGCGTGCGCGGCACCGTGTTCCTGGTGCGGGTGGAGGACTGACACATGGGATTCGCCGCTGCAATCGCTCTGTGGGTCGCCCTGGTCGTCGGGTACCCCCGCGGCGGCCAGGAGATGGTCGTGCTCCTGCCGGACGCCGAGGGCAAGGTCGGCACCATCGTGGTCGAGACCGAGAAGGGCGAGCAGGTCGTGCTCAACAGCGCCTACGCCACCGCCCGCTCCGACCGGGCCGGAACCGTCAAGCGGGAAACCGCCAAGGAAGAGGAAGTCCGGCAGACGTTCCAGTCGGCGCTTGCCGCGCAGCCGCGCAAGCCCGCCTCGTTCACCATTTATTTCGACACGGGCAGCGACGAGCTGCCCGATGCGATGAAGCCGGAGATCGAGCGCGTGCTCGCCGAGATGAAGAGCCGGGAGAGCCCCGAAATCACGGTGATCGGGCACACCGACCTCGTCGGCGCCAACGAGGACAACGACGATCTGTCTGTGAAGCGCGCCGAGCGGGTGCGCGACGTCCTGATTCGCTCCGGCGTCCCGGCCGATCGCATCACGGTCGCGGGGCGCGGCAAGCGCGAGCCGGCCGTGCGTACCTCGCAGGGCATCGACGAGCCGCGCAACCGGCGCGTGGTGATCGACGTCCGCTAGGGGCCGTTCCAGCGCAGCACGAGCAGCGTCAGGTCGTCCGCGGGCTCCGCGGCGCCGACGAAGCGAGCGACATCCTCCAGGACCGCCTGCCCCACGGCGTCCACGGACGGAGCGCCGCGCGTGCGCTCGAGCACGGCGCTCAGGCGCTCGCGGCCGTAGAGCTCTCCCGCCGTGCTCATCGCCTCGGTGATGCCGTCGGTGAACAAGCAAAGGATGTCGCCGCGCCGGAGCGCGTGCCCGGCGGCGGTGTACCGGTGCCCGTCGACCACGCACAGCGGCGGGCCGCCCGCCTGATCGAGCCGCTCGGCGCCGCCGTGATGCGGCGACACCAGATACGGAGCGTCGTGCCCGGCGCTCGCGTACGTCAGCACGCCCGTGTTCGCGTCCAGGACCGCGGCGAAGGCGGTGACGAACAGCGCCTCGGGGTTCTCGCGCGCGATCTCCGCGCCGACGCGCGTCAGGGTCTCGTCCACGCCGCGCGTGAGCCGCAGCGCCGCGCGCTTGCACAAGGCCTTGCTCACCGCCATGAAGATGCTCGCCGGCAGGCCTTTGCCCGAGACGTCGCCGATGAGGAGGAACAGGCGATCACGGTCGCGCATGAAGAAGTCGTACAGGTCGCCGCCGACCTCGCGCGCGGGCTGCATGCGCGCGAACAGCTGGAACCGCCGCTCGCCCGGGAACGCGGTCTCGGGCCTCGGGAGCATGCCGACCTGGATGCGGCGGGCCGCGTCCAGCTCGCCGGCGATCTGGGCGGCCGCCTCGCGCTCGCGCTGCAGCCGTTCGCGCAGCAGGCGCCGCTGCGCGTTGGCCTGCGCGAGCGTCGCAGCGAGCATCGCGGCGAAGAGCAACGCCAGCGCCGCGGCGGGGACGAGCGCGTCGATAAGGAGCCCCGCGCTCTTGTAGCCGACGAAGCCCGCGCCCATGAGCGCGGCGAGCACCGCCGCGAGCAGGACGCCTGAGCGGCGCGGCGTCAGACGCGGGACGGCATACGCGAGCAGCAGCCCGAAGACGAGAAACGCCGCGCCCTCCGCCCACGGCGCCCAGCGCGGGCGCGAGAGCAGCTTGCCGTCGAAAATGTTCTCGAGGACCTGCGCGTGGATCTCGACGCCCGGCATGCGCTCGCCGAGCGGCGTGGTCTGATAGTCGATCAGGCCGAGCGCGCTCAGGCCCACGAGCACCAGCATGCCGCCGAGATCGGAGTTGTCGACCGTGCCCGCGAGGACGTCGGCCGCCGAGACATAGCGCGCCGTGTTGTGCGGCGTGTAGTGCACCCAGATATGGCCGTCGCGCTGCGTCGGGATGTTCACGCCGCCGACGCCGATCGAGCGCACGCCGGTGGCGTCGCTGTTGACGGTGAACACCGGGTCGCCGCTCGCCACGCGCAAAGTCTCGATGCTGAAACCGAGCACCGGCGTGTTGCCGACCGCGGCGACGACGGGCATGCGCCGCACGACGCCGCCCTCGGTATCGACGCTGAGAAGCCCGTGCCCTTGCGCGGACTTGTCGATCCCCGGAATGCTGCGCAGCGTTTCGGCGTAGCGGCGCAGGAACGGCGTCGCGTCGCCCCCCTTCTGGAACGACGGCGTGAACTGGGCCGTACCCGGGCTGCTCGTCGCCATCTCGAGGCCCGCGATGCCGAGAACGGTCGGCGCCGCCTTGATCGAGTGCGCCAGCAGAACGTCGTGCGACGGCAGCTTCGCGAGGCCGGCCGCGAGCGCGGCGTTGTATCCCGCGAGCGTCGGCGCCAGCTGCTCGGGCGAGAGACGGTCCGCGTTCGGAAACAGCAGGTCGACGCCGATCGCGGCGGGCCCGGCGGCGCGGATGCGATCGAGCAGCTTCGCGACCAGGTCGCGCGGCCAAGGCCATTGACCGTATCGCTCCAGGCTCTTCTCGTCGATCGCCACGATGACCGCGGGCGCCGAGCGGCGCTCGCGCGGCGACAGCGCCTGGTAGAAATCGAGCCAGGCGAGGCGCATCGCGTTCACGACGGGCATATCGGTCCAGACCACCGGAACCAGCAGCAGGGCGAGCAGCACGACCGAGCGGAGCGCGCGCCACGGAATCGCCGACCGCGGCGCGATCATCAGCCGATCGGTCGTGGTCCCCGCCGGGACGTTGCTCGGCGGCGAGCTCAGAGCTCGATCTCCAGGCCGTCGTAGGCCGCCGAGACGCGCAGCGGCACGCCGTTGCGCGTGATCTCCTCGAAGCGCACCGTCTCGCGCCATATCGAGGCGATCTTGTCGTCGCTGTTCGCGGGCTCGTGGTGGAAGAGCACCAGGTGCTTCGCCCGGGCGAGCTGGCACAGCTCGACGCCGACGACGTTGCTCGAATGACCCCAGTCCTCCTTCACCGAGACGCTGTCGGCCAGCGAATACATCGCGTCGAAGATGACGAGGTCGGCTTCGCGGAAGAACGCCGTCGCCGCCTGCGCGTCGGCGGCGTTGTCGAGCTTGTATTCCGAGTCGGTCGAGTAGACGATCGAGCGGCGGTCGCGCTCGAAACGGTATCCGTACGAGTCGCCCGAGTGATCCTGGCGCCGCGGCGTGACGCTCCACCCGGCGATGTCGTACGGGCGCCCCGGCGCGAGCGTCACGAACTCGATGCGCGCGCCGAGCCGCTCGAAGGGTACGGGGAAGGACGGCGCGGCGTGCTGCCGGCGGAACGCGTGCTCGAGGTCGCGGTGGCAGCCGTAGATCACGATGCGGTTCCCGGGCAGGTACGCGGGCGTGAAGAACGGGAACCCCATGATGTGGTCCCAATGCAGGTGCGACATGAAGACGTGGAACACCTGCGGGCTCGCGGGACCGTGGCGCTGCAGCACCCGGTTCGCGAAGACGCGCGCGCCGGTGCCGAGATCGCAGAGCACGTATTCCGCGGCGCCGGCCTCGAGCTGAACGCAGGGAGAGTCGCCGCCGAACGTGTGGCCGAGCGCCGAACCCGGCCCGCGCTCGAGCCAGGCGCGCGCCTTCTCGATCGTGCCGACATCGTGGCCCGAGGCCGCCACGAGCGCGCTCGCGAGCCGCTCCTTGAGCGCAGCGGCATCGAGCGCGACCGGAATGGAGCCGCGGGTGCCCCAGAACTTGACGCGCACCGCCGGCATTCGGTCAGCCGGGCGTGCGGGCGTCGTACGCCGCCAGCGCGCTGGGCGATATCTTCGCCAGCGCCTCGCGCACGGTGGAAAAGCAATCGAACACCATGGTGAAACGGCTGATCTCGAAAATCTCCCGGACCACCGGCTGCAGCGCCGCCATCACGATGGTGCCGCCCTGCTCGCGCGACTGCCTCGCCGCCAGCATGAGCGCCCGCAGGCCGACGCTGCTGATGTAGTCGACGCCGGAGAAATCGAGCACGAGCCGGTCGCCTCCCGCGCGGCACTCCGCGACGTGCGCGCCGAGACCGGTCTTGAACGAGTCCGACGTCCCGTTGTCGATGCGACCGCTCAAGGTCAGGACCTTGGCGTTCGCGTACCGCTTCTGGGAAATCAGCATGAAACCTCGGCTCCCGTGGGCCGTGCTCCCTTGTTTCTCGGCTGCATTATGATGGAGCCCGGCCACTGTGATTCTGCCATGAAACTCCCGTCCCTGAGCCGCCTGTCGGCGCCCTGCGTTGCATTGTTCGTTGTTCTCGCGAGCGCCGGTCCCGCCCTGGCCCAGCGGCTGCCTATCGACACGATCAAGCTGCCGCCGGGGTTCCGGATCAGCGTCTTCACCGACAAAGTCCCGGAGGCCCGCTCCATGTCGCTCGGACCCGACGGCGTGCTCTTCGTCGGGACCCGCGGTGACCGGGTCTACGCCGTGCGCTACCGCGGCGACAAGGTGACCGGCGTCACGACCGTCGCGTCCGGCCTGAACCTCCCCAACGGCGTCGCTTTCCGCGACGGCGCGCTCTACGTCGCCGAGGTCGATCGCATTCTGCGCTTCGACGACATCGTCGCGAAGCTCGATTCGCCGCCCAAGCCGGTGGTGGTGACGGACCGTTATCCGGGAGACCGCGCCCACGGAGCGAGGCTGGTGCGCTTCGGGCCCGACGGCCTGCTGTACGTGCCGGTCGGCATGCCCTGCAATGTCTGCGAGCGCAATCCCGACCGCTACGGCGTCATCTCGCGCATCCGGCCCGACGGCTCGGGCTACGAGGTTGTCGCGCGCGGCGTTCGCAACAGCGTCGGCTTCGACTGGGATCCGCGCACGAAGGAGCTTTGGTTCACCGACAACGGGCGCGACATGATGGGCGACGACCTGCCTTCGGACGAGCTGAACCACGCGCCCAAGCCCGGGATGAATTTCGGCTTCCCCTATTGCCACCAGGGCGACACGCCCGATCCCGAGTTCCGCAGGCACGGGTGCGCCGAATTTACCCCGCCCGTGGTCAAGCTCGGGGCGCACGTGGCCGCCCTCGGGATGCGGTTCTATACCGGCGACGCGTTTCCCGCCGGGTACCGCAACAACATCTTCGTCGCCGAGCACGGCTCGTGGAACCGCTCGACCAAGATCGGCTACCGCGTCGCGCGGGTGGTCGTCGAGGGCGGCCGGGCTGTGAAGCACGAGGTCTTCGCCGAAGGCTGGCTGCAGGGACGCTCGGCCTGGGGCCGTCCGGTCGACGTGCAGCCCACCCCGGACGGCGCGCTGCTCGTCTCGGACGACGAGAACGGGGCGATCTATCGCATCTCGTACCACAATTAGTTGTGGTTTTGGCGTGATATGGCTCAATATATGGTTTCCAGCGGCGCGGTATCGTGGGCGCCCGTGATCACGGCGCTGGATCGAGACGGAAGGACATCATGAGCGAGACGGCAACCCGGGTTACCACCCTCCCCGAGCAGGAGATCTGCCGGGAGGCGCTGATCGAGAAGTACGCGAAGGGCAAGGAGCAGTCGATCGACGAGGTGCGCCGGCGCATCGCGCGCGCGCTCGCGGCGGCCGAGCCTCAGGACCGCCGCGCGCATTGGGAGCGCCGCTTCGCCGAGGCGATGGAAGCCGGCTTCATCCCGGCCGGGCGCATCAGCTCGGCGGCCGGCATCCAGATGCAGGCGACGCTCATCAACTGCTTCGTGCAGCCCGTGGGCGACTCGATCTCGGAGATCGTCGACGGCCGGCCCGGCATCTACACCGCGCTGCAGGAGGCGGCGGAGACGATGCGCCGCGGCGGCGGCGTCGGCTACGACTTCTCCTCCATCCGGCCGCGGGGCGCCGAGGTCAAGGGCACGCATTCCCGGGCGAGCGGTCCGGTCTCGTACATGCGCGTGTTCGACCGGTCGTGCGAGACCGTCGAGTCCGCGGGCGCCCGGCGCGGAGCGCAGATGGGCGTGCTGCGCTGCGACCACCCGGACCTCGAGGACTTCATCCACGCCAAGGACAAGGGCGACCTGTCGAACTTCAACATCTCGGTCGGCGTCACCGACGCCTTCATGACCGCGGTGGAGCACGACCTCGAGGTGGAGCTCGTCCACAAGGCGAAACCGCACCCGGAAGCGATCGCCGCGGGCGCCTATCAGCGCGACGACGGACTGTGGGTCTACCGGAAGCTGCGCGCCCGCGACCTGTGGGACCAGATCATGCGCTCGACCTACGATCACGCCGAGCCGGGAATCCTGTTTCTCGACCACATCAACCGCGACAACAACCTCAACTACTGCGAGGCGATCGAGGCGACGAATCCCTGCGCCGAGCAGCCGCTGCCGCCCTACGGCTGCTGCTGCCTCGGCTCGATCAACCTGACCCGCTTCGTGAATGAGCCGTTCGGCGAGAAGGCGGCTTTCGATTTCGAGAGCTTCGCGAGGATCGTCGAAGTGTCGGTGCGCATGCTCGACAACGTGCTCGACGTCACGGTCTGGCCGCTGAAGGCCCAGCACGACGAAGCCATGAACAAGCGCCGGGTGGGCCTCGGGTTCACCGGTCTCGGCGATGCGCTGATCATGCTGCGCCTGCGCTACGACACCGAGGAAGCGCGGCGCATGGCCGCGCACATCTCCGAGTCGATGCGCGACGCCGCGTACCGCGCGTCGAGCGAGCTCGCCCGCGAGCGTGGCGCGTTCCCGCTGTTCAACGCCGACATGTATCTCTCGGGCACGAGCTTCGCCGCGCGGCTGCCGCAGGAGATCAAAGCGCTGATCCGCAAGCAGGGAATCCGCAACAGCCACCTGCTCTCGATCGCGCCGACCGGCACGATCAGCCTCGCGTTCGCCGACAACGCCTCGAACGGCATCGAGCCGCCGTTCTCGTGGACCTACACGCGCAAGAAGCGCATGGCCGACGGCACCCTCAAGGAGTTCCCGGTCGAGGACTACGCCTGGCGTTTTTACAAGCACCTCGGGGGCGAGGTGAAGGCGCTGCCGCCCTACTTCGTCACGGCACTCGAGCTCACGGCCGGGGCGCACAAGGACATGGTCGCCGCGGTCGCGCCTTGCATCGACACGAGCATCTCGAAGACGGTCAACGTGCCGGAGAACTATCCATATTCGGATTTCCAGGACCTGTATTTCGAGGCGTGGAAGTCGGGCCTGAAGGGCCTTGCCACGTACCGCCCGAACAGCGTCATCGGCTCGGTGCTCTCGGTCGAGGCGCAGACCCGGCCGCAGGATTTCGTGCAGAACGACGTCAACCGGCGCATCGAGATCAAGGCCGTGCCCGAGCCGGTGCTCGCGAGCCTGCGCTGGCCCGGCCGGCCGAAGCTCGCGTCGGGCAACCCGGCGTGGACGTACATGATCGAGCATCCGCACGGCGACTTCGCGCTCTTCGTCGGGCACGTCGAGAACGCGCGCACGCATCCGTTCGAGGCGTGGGTAAACGGCAGCGAGCAGCCGCGCGGGCTCGGCGCGGTGGCGAAGACGCTGTCGATGGACATGCGCGCGGACGACCCGGCGTGGCTGCGCGTGAAGCTCGATACGCTCGCCAAGACCGCGGGTGACGACGCTTTCGACATGCCGTTCCCGCCGCTGGGCGAGAAGAAGCGCATGCCGAGCGTCTGCTCGGCGGTGGCGCAGCTCGTGCGCTTCCGCTGCGAGCAGCTCGGGGCGCTGCCCGACGCCGCGCACGGGTCGGTGATCGACGCGATGTTCAGCCACAAGGAGCCGAAGACCGGCACCGACGGCACGATGTCCTGGACGATCGACATCCACAACCCGGCGGCGCGCGACGACTTCGTGCTCGGGCTCAAGGAAATTACGCTGCCCGACGGCGTGACGCGTCCCTATTCCGTGTGGCTCTCGGGCGAATACCCGCGCGCGCTCGACGGCCTGTGCAAGCTGCTCTCGCTCGACATGCGCATCATCGATCCCGCGTGGATCGGCATGAAGCTGCGCAAGCTGCTCGACTACCCGGAGCCGCTCGGCGATTTCATGGCGTTCACGCCAGGCAGCCGCAAGCAGCAGAACTGGCCGTCGACCGTTTCGTACGTCGCGCGGCTCATCATCCACCGCTACGCCATGCTGGGGATCCTCGACGAGGACGGCATGCCGGTGCAGCAGATGGGCGTGCTCGAGGCGCCGGCGCCCGGAACCGCGCCGAAGATGAAGGGGCTGCGCTGCACCGAGTGCGGCAACCATGCCGTCATCCGCAAGGACGGCTGCGATTTCTGCAGCGCCTGCGGCTGGGTCGGCGTGTGCGGCTGAGGACGGCTAGAAGTCCTTCCGCGCCTTGGCGAAGGATCTCCTGAGCTCGTCGTAGCTCTTCGCGAAGCCGCTCTTCACCTCGTCCCAGGCGTCGGAGGAGCCGTGCTTCAGCTCGCCGTACCACTCGGCGAGCTGGTTGCGCTCGCGGCGCATCGCCTCGCGCGTGGCGCGCGCACGCTGGCGCGCGGCCGCGTCCATCTTGTCCCAGTCGCCGTCCAGCTTGCGCTCGAGGCGGCGCATCCTCGCATCGGCGTCGTCGAGCGCCGCCTTGGCCTGCTTCACCGCTTCGTCGCGCTGGGCGACGCTGTAGTCCTTGATCGCGCGGTCCGTGGCCTTGACGTTCCGGGAGACGTCTTTCGCGGCGGGCTTCTCGGCGGGATTCTCTGCGGCAAGGCACGGAATCGTCGCGCCGAGCAACACCGGGAGAGCGAGCCAACGGCAGCGACGCACGAGAGCGGACGACTTCACGGTTCGTTCCCTCCACAAATCCCTGCCATTGAGCAGCCGACCAAAGAAAAAAGGCCGCGAAGGGTTCGCGGCCTCGGGATTTCGAGAGCAGCCGGCTCAGCTCTTGAAGATGCCGTCCAGGTGCTCGATGTCGTTGATGACCTTCCACTCCGACGCGCCGGCGGCCTCGACGCGCTTCTGCCAGGCCTCGATCCGCCCGAGGTAGCGGCGCGGGTCGATGTTGTCGGTCTTGAGCTTGGTGACGTTCACCGCGATCACCCGGATGTTCTTCAGGTTGATCGCGAAGTTGCGCACGGTCGCCTTGTCGAGCTCCTCCTGCATGTCGGAAAAGATCAGGATGGTCTTCAGGCCCGCCCCGGTCTCGTTCAGGAACTCGGCGCCCTGGATCAGTCCACCGGTGATGTCGGTATACGCGGTCCCCCTCACGCCCCGGAAGTAGCCATCCATCTTGTCCTTGAACGCCCGCTTCTGCATGTTGGCCTGGGAAGGCCTCGTGTCGAAGCGCGCCTTGGCGATGATGTCCTTCTCGCTGAAGCTGCGACTCTCGACTCGCGCGATGGCGAGCGAGTCGCCCGGCTGCAGCGTCCCGAGCAGGTAATTGACGATGACCTGCGCCTTGTTCGCCTCCCGGGCGTAGGTGCCCGACGTATCGACCAGCATATAGACCGCGTGCGTATGGCTTCGCGGGTCGGCGCAGCCGGACAATGCGACGGCGGCGGCGAGGAAGGACAGGAACGCGAGAACGTTGCGCTTGGTCATGGTCGTCTCCCGATCGGAAACGCGCCTCAGGCGCTCATCGAACGCGATTTCACCGGCACGCCGACCCGCCCGCCTCTCACGAGGTGCTCGATCAGCAGCGGCAGCATCACCACCACGTCGTAGAGCGTGATGAGTACCCGGCTCGAATGACGCGCCAGGTTGCCCAGGACCCGCAGCACGAAGGCGAGCGCGTGCAGGAGCGCGACCACCGCCACTCCGAGCACCGTGCGCGAGGAATGGATGAACGACTCGAGCGGGATCGCGACGAACGCCAGCGCGAAGGGCAGGATGAAGCCGAGCAGCATCTGGCCCGCGGTCGGAATGCGGCCGACCCAGCCCTCGCTCACCGCCGTCTGCTGCTGGGACGCGAGCGTCTGGAGGAGCGCCTGCTTGTCTGCGATCAGCATGTCGCGCATCAGAGCGAGCGCCGCCTCGATGCCCGCGAGGATCACGAGCAGCGTGAGCGAGATGTAGAGGATGCGGTGGCGCATCTTCTCGTTCAGGTTGGCGATGGGCGGGAACAGGTGCGTGATGCGCAGCGACTCCATCAGGAACAGGCCCATCGACGCCTCGACCAGGATGATCACCAGCGCGGCCACCTCCGAAGTGCGCAGCGACTGGGTGATGTAGTCCCCGGCGCCGACCATCTCGGACATCGGCAGCGCGATCAGCTTGAAGTTGACGAAGGCGCCGCCCATGGCGACGCACATGACGATGGTCGCGATGGCGAACTGGGTGAAGCCCGAGGTGGCGAGCTGGTGCTCGGCCTTGTCGGTCTTCTTGTTGATCTCCTCGTACTTCGTCATATGCGCGTCGACCGAGCCGGCGGTCTCCTGGATGCCGGACAGCTTCTTGTCGACCTGCGTCATCGTCTTGTCGACGGAGCGCCAGAACGGGAGGAAGCCCTCCAGGATCTTGTGGCGCGACTCGTAGGCGCGGCGGTACTCGCCGATCGTCTTGTCGTGCATCTTGCTGATCGACGCATTGATCTCTTCGAGGATCTTCTGGACGATCTCGTTCCCGGTCGCCTTGACCTTGGCGACCGCGGTGACCGCTTCGACCCACTCCGGCGGCGGCGGCGGCACCTCGCCGCACTTCTTGTAGTCCTCCTCGATCCGGGTGATCTCGTCGAGCAGCTTGCGCTGCATGGCCGGATAGCCCTGCAGATCGCGCGTCACGATCGCGCCGATCCGCTCGAACTCGCGCTCGATCCGCTGGCCGACCTCGGCGCGCCCGTGCGCGAGCAGGACGGTACGGTTGCGCTCCCGGATGCCATTGGCGGCCGCGACCAGCGAACGCGCGCCCAGGCGCAGCGGCCCGCTCACGGAATGGCCGAGCGAGCGGATGAGATCGTGCATGGGCCTGCGCCCCGCGTAAAGAAAAGCGATGCCGATCAGGCACAGGGTGATGACCGACAGCACGGCGTTGTTGGGCCAGATCATCCAGATATGAGAATCGACCATGGTGTCCTCCCCTGGGCGGGTGTGAGAGCGGTTCTCCCCGAGGCGAACAGCATAGATCAGGCGTAGGGGTCCTCCCCCTCGAGGCGGGCCTTTTCAGGGATTATTTCTCGACGCTGCCCGTGAAATCGCGCAAGAAACAGCGCGTGTGTCGGTCCAGGGCGACGGCCCGTTGCCGCGATGCGGCAATGAGCCGGCTCGCGATATCATCGCGCTGCGGATCGTGCGGTCCGGGACAAGGAGCTCGAGGAATGGCGACGAAGTGGACAGGGTTGATGCTGCTCGGAGCTCTCGGAGTCGCGCAAGCGCAGACGGCTCCGCCCGTCGATCCATTGTCCACCCGGCCGGGATGGGAAACCGGGCTGCAGGCGTCCAGATACCGCTACGAGGAGCCCGATTTCGCCAAGCTGACCGGGAATCGGGCCGGCCTGTCGGCCGCCTATACGGAGGTCGACGGACGCGCGTTCGGACGCTTCGAGGCGAGATATTCGTACGGATCGCTCACCTACCAGGGATCGGGCACGCAGAACGACGTGCCGGATCACATCTTCGAGTTGCGCGCGATCGGCGGCGCCGATTATCGGCCCGGCTCGCGCGTCTCGCTATCGCCGTTCGCGGGCCTCGGCTATCGCTATCTCTACGACGACCTGCGGGGCTACGATGTCGTCGGGAATGTCGCGTACTTCGGCTACCGACGCTATTCCCAGTATCTGTACCTCCCGCTCGGGCTCACCGCGCGGCTGTCCGCCGGCCGCGGCTGGGTGCTCGCGCCGACGGTGGAATACGACGTCTTCCTGCGCGGACGCCAGCAGAGCAAGCTCAGCGATACCGGGTTCGCGGGGGCGCAGGACATCACGAACGAGCAGCGGCATGGCCGCGGCTGGCGCGCATCCTTCATGATCGAGGCCGGTCACCTGACCTTCGGCCCGTGGGTCGACTACTGGAGCATCAAGGACTCGGAGGTCTCGAACGGCTTCTTCGAGCCCGCCAGCCACACGAGGGAAGCGGGAATCGAGGTGCGTTACCGGTTCTGATGCGCGCTCACGCGCGCCACGGCCCCTCGAGCACCTTCTCGGCCCACAGCAGCGCCGACAAGGTCTTGGCATCGGTGATCTTCCCCTCGCGCACCCATTGCAGCGCGGTCGCGAGCGGCAGGGTGAACACCTCGAGGAATTCCTCGTCGTCGAGCTTCGCTTCCTTCCGCGTCAGGCCCTTCGCGAGGAAGATCTCGATGTGCTCGTTCGAATAGCCGATCGCGAGATGCATTGTCGCGAGATGCCGCCATTCGGACGCGGCGTATCCCGTCTCCTCGAGCAGCTCGCGCCGGGCGGTCTCGGCCGGGGGCTCGCCCGCATCGATCTTGCCGGCGGGCAGCTCGATCATGTCGCGCCCGAGCGGATAGCGGAATTGACGCTCCATGAGGAGCTCGCCCTGGTCGAGCACCGCGATGATCACCACGGCGCCGGGGTGCCTGACGTACTCCCGCTCGGTCACGCCGCCGTCGGGCAGGCGCACTTTGTCGCGCCGCACGTGGAGCAGCCTGCCGTCGTAGACGACCTCGCTCGACAGCGTATGCTCGGTCAGGTCCTTGCGCGGGTCCGGCATGCGGGGCGGCCGGTCACAGGCCCTGGATCGACAGCAGGCACAGCTGCATCAGCGACTGCGGCAGGATCCCCAGGGCGAGCATCGCGACGCCGTTCAGCGACAGCAGCACCCGCATGTCGGCCCTCGTCTCGATGCGGTGCGTGTCCTGCGGCTCGTCGAAATACATGAGCTTCACGATGCGGATGTAGTAGAACGCGCCGATCAGCGAGAACAGCACCGCGACGACCGCGAGCCAGACCTGGCCCGCCTCGAGCACCGGCTGGAGCACGACGACCTTGGCGTAGAAGCCGACCGTGGGCGGTATCCCCGCCAGCGAGAACATGAGCAGCATCATCACGAAGGCGAACCAGGGGCTGCGCGAGTTGAGGCCCTTGAAATCGTCCAGGCGCTCGGCCTCGAATCCGGCTCTCGAGAGCAGCAGGATCATGCCGAAGGCTCCGAGGCTCATGAGTGCGTAGACGATGACGTAGAACAGCGCCGCCGAATACGCGTTCGCGGCCGAAAGCACGTTGCCGACGACTCCGGACAGCAGGCCGAGGAGCACGAACCCCATGTGCGAGATGGTCGAGTAGGCGAGCATGCGCTTGATGTTCGACTGTGCGATCGCAGCCAGGTTGCCGATGGCCATCGACAGGACCGCGAGGATCACGAGCATGTACTGCCAGTTGAAGGCGAGCGTCCGCGATAGGTCGCTGATGTGGTCGCCGGCATCGAAGCCCAGCGTGCCGTTGACCAGCATACGCACCACCATCGCGAACGCGGCGAGCTTGGATGCCGAGCCGATGATGAGCGTCACCGATACCGGCGCCCCTTGATAGACGTCGGGGATCCACATGTGGAAAGGCACGACACCGAGCTTGAAGGCCATGCCCGACACCGCGAACACGAGGCCGAACAGCAGAATGATGCGATCGGGCTGGTTGGCGCCGATGGCTCTCGCGACGTCGCCGATGTACAAGGTGCCGGTCGCGCCGTAGATCATGGACATGCCGTACAGGAGCAGGCCCGATGCGAGCGCGCCCAGCACGAAATACTTCATCGCGGCCTCGGTCGACGCGGCCGAGTCGCGGTTGAGGGCCACCAGCGCATACAGCGAAAGCGACATCAGCTCCAGCCCCAGGTACAGGGCGACGAAATGGTTCGCGGAGATCATCACCATCATTCCGAGCGTCGAGAACAGGGCCAGCGCGAAGTACTCTCCTCGGTACAGCCCCCGCTCCACGAGGTAGGCGCGCGAGTACACGAGCGACGCACCGACCGCGACGTAGCAGAACATCTTCAGGACGTGGCCGATGGTGTCCGCCACGAACATGCGATTGAACGTTTCGGTGCGCTGCATGCCGGTCAAGTGGCCGGTCACCAGCGTCCAGAACGCGCAGCCGGCGAGCACCACCAGGGCGAGCGCATACGTCGCGTCTCGGCGCTGGTCGCGCACGAACAGGTCGGCGATCAGCACGACCGGCGCCATGACGAGGAGCCAGAGCTCGGGATACGCGGGGATCAGGTTCATGGCTTGGCCGCGACGTGCTTCAGCAGATTGTCGACCGAGGCGTGCATGATGTCGGTGAAGGGCGCCGGATGCACTCCCATCCACAGCACCGCCGCCGCCAGGGCGCCCAGCACGACGAGCTCGCGCATCCCGGCGTCGCGAAGCGCGCCGACATGGTCGTTGCCGATGGCGCCGAAGACCACGCGCTTGTACATCCACAGGGTATAGGCCGCGCCGAACACCAGTGTCGTGGCGGCGAGGAACGCCAGCCAGAAATTGATCTTCATCGAGCCCATGATGACCATGAATTCTCCGACAAAGCCGCTGGTCGCGGGAAGCCCGCAGTTGGCCATCGCGAAGAGCATCATCAGCGCGGCGAACCTCGGCATCACGTTCACCACCCCTCCGTAGTCGGCGATGTTGCGCGAGTGCATGCGGTCGTACAGCACCCCGACGCAGAGGAACAGCGCGGCCGACACGAAGCCGTGCGAGATCATCTGAACGAGCGCGCCTTCGAGCGCGAGCGGGTTGAAGAGGAAGGTTCCGAGGGTCACGAACCCCATGTGCGAGATCGACGAGTAGGCGATCAGCTTCTTCATGTCGGTCTGCACGAGCGCAACCAGCCCGATGTACACGATCGCCACCAGCGACAGCGCGATCATGAAGCCGGCGAGATCGTGGCTTGCGCCGGGCAGGATCGGAAGCGAGAAGCGGATGAAGCCATAGCCCCCGAGCTTCAGCAATATGGCCGCGAGCACCACCGAGCCGCCCGTGGGCGCCTCGACGTGCGCGTCGGGCAGCCAGGTGTGAACCGGCCACATCGGCACCTTCACCGAGAACGCCGCGAACAGCGCCAGGAACAGCAGGATCTGCGGGTCGTTCCAGAAGTGCTCGCCTCGCCCGATGGGAACGTTGTGCCAGTCCTGTATGGAGAAGCTGCCGCCCGACTTCATGTAGAGGTACAGGAAGGCGAGCAGCATCAGCAGCGATCCGAGCAGCGTGTACAGAAAGAACTTCACGGCGGCGTAGACCCGGTTCGGGCCGCCCCACACGCCGATCACCAGGTACATCGGGATCAGCGTCGCCTCGAAGAAGACGTAGAACAGCACGCCGTCGAGCGCCGCGAACGTCCCGTTCAGAAGCCCGGACATGATCAGGAACGCGGCGAGATACTGCGCGACCTTGTTCTGGACCGACTCCCAGGCCGCCGCGACCACGAGCACCGTGATGAAGCTGTTGAGCAGCACGAACAGCACCGAGATCCCGTCGACGCCGACGTGGTACTTGACGTTGAAGCGGGCGATCCAGGTCCTCGCCGGTTCGACGAACTGCATCGCGCTCGTGTTCGGATCGAAGCCGGCGACCAGCGGCAACGTGACGAGAAAGCCTATCGCCGCACCCGCGAGCGCGATCCAGCGCGACTCGCGCGAGTGCCGGTCACCGGTCGCCAGAACGATGCAACCGGCGACGATCGGGATCCAGATGGCCAGGCTGAGCCAGGGAGCGGACGAGGTCATTGTTGTTCTTCAGACGAGATAGCGCTGGAGCCAGGGCACCACGAAGATCCAGACGGTGAGCAGCACGAAGGCGCCGATGATCATCGAGAAGGCGTAGTCGTAGATGAATCCCGACTGGATCCAGCGCACGACGCCGGCGAACCAGCCGACGAGCCTCGCCGATCCGTTGACCATCAGGCCGTCGATGAAGGTGACGTCGCCCCAGCGCCACAGGCCGGTCCCGAGCTTGCGCATGCCGCCCGCGAAGAACCAGTCGTTGAAACGGTCGAAGCCGTACTTCTGCTCGAGAATGTCGACGAGCACGCCCGCGCGCGCGCGCACGCGCGCCGGGAGCTCGGGCCGCAGGACGTACATGATCCACGCGAGCGCGATGCCCGCGAGCGAGAGCCAGAGCGGCAGGCTGCCGAGCGCGTGCTCCATCATGGCGCCGATGCCGTGGTAGTCCTCGGCCATCTCCTTCAACGCGGAATGCTCGGGCGACACGACGATCGATCCGTCGAAGTAATTGCCGAACAGGACGGGACCGATCACCCACCCGGCGGCGATAGACGGGATCGCGAGCAGGACGAGCGGGATCGTGACGACGGGCGGCGACTCGTGCGGCGCGCGGCCGTGCATCGCGTGCTCGTCCCCGGCATGCCCGGACACGGCGTCGTCGTGCCCGCCCGCGGGATGCCCGGCCGCCTCGTGCTCGAGTCCCGCCTCGCCGAAGCGCTCCTTGCCGTGGAACGTGTAGAACACCAGCCGGAACGTGTAGAAGGCGGTGACGAAGACGCACGCGGTGACCATGAGCCACGCGAACCCGGCGCCGGGCGTCTTCGAAAGGTGCACCGCCTCGATGATCGAGTCCTTCGAGAAGAAACCCGAGAACCCGGGGATGGCGGCGTTCGCGAGGGCGCCGATGAACACGGTCGCGTAGGTGACGGGCATGTACCGGCGCAGCCCGCCCATCTTGCGCATGTCCTGCTCGTGGTGCAGGGCGATGATCACCGAACCGGCGCCGAGGAAGAGCAACGCCTTGAAGAAGGCGTGGGTCATGAGGTGAAAGATGGCGACGGGATACGCCGACGCGCCCAGCGCCACGGTCATGTAGCCCAGCTGCGACAGCGTCGAGTACGCGACCACGCGCTTGATGTCGTACTGGACGAGCGCGATCAGCGCCATGAAGAACGTGGTGATGCCGCCGATCACCAGGACGAACGACAGGGCCGTCTGCGACAGCTCGAACAGCGGCGACATGCGGGCGACCATGAAGATGCCCGCGGTCACCATGGTGGCCGCGTGGATCAGTGCGGAGATCGGGGTCGGACCCTCCATCGAATCGGGCAGCCAGACGTGCAGCGGGAACTGCGCCGATTTGCCCATCGCCCCGATGAAAAGCCCGATGCAGATCGCGGTGACCAGCAGCCAGGGCCAGCCCGGGATGACCTCGATGGTGGCCTGCGCCAGCGCCGGCGCGCGCGAGAACACCGCAGCGTAGTCCAGGGTCCCGAAGGTCGCGAACACCAGGGCGACGCCCATGAGGAATCCGAAGTCGCCGACCCGGTTCACCATGAAGGCCTTCAGGTTCGCGTAGATCGCGCTCGGTCGCGTATACCAGAACCCGATCAGGAGGTAGGACACCAAGCCGACCGCCTCCCAGCCGAAGAAGAGCTGCAGGAAATTGTTCGCCATCACGAGCATCAGCATCGAGAACGTGAACAGCGCGATGTAAGCGAAGAACCGCTGGTACCCGGGATCGTCGGCCATATAGCCGATGGTGTAGACGTGCACCATCAAGGACACGAACGTGACCACGACCATCATCAGCGCGGTGAGGCGGTCGACCAGGAAGCCGATCTCGAGCCGCAGGTCGCCCGAAGCGAGCCAGGTGTAGAGCGGCTGGTTGAGCGTCTCGCCGTTCAGCACGCGGCCGAGGATGACGCACGAGGCCACGAAGGCGATGGCCACGCCGAGGATCGCGGCCCAGTGCGCGCCCGAGCGCCCGACACGCTTCCCGAACAGCCCGGCGACGATCGCGCCCGCGAGCGGCGGGAACGGAACGAGGAAACAGAGGCTGTACAGGCTCACGGTCGGCTCATCCTCGCAGCTGATCCAGGTCGTCGACGTTGATCGTCTGCAGGTTGCGGAAGAGCGCCACCAGGATCGCGAGCCCGATCGCCGACTCGGCGGCCGCGACGGTGAGGATGAAGAACACGAATACCTGCCCGCCGATGTCGCCCAGGTAGTGCGAGAAGGCGATGAAGTTCATGTTGACCGAGAGCAGCATGAGCTCGATCGCCATCAGCAGGATGATGACGTTCTTGCGGTTGAGAAATATCCCGACGACGCTGATCGCGAACAGCACCGCGCCCAGAATCAAGAAATCCGAAAGCGACAGCAAACGACCTCCCTTCACCGGGGCTCGGGGCCCCGGACGCACAGTCCCTACTCCCTCTTTTCGGCCGGCATCGACACCAGCCGGACGCGCTCGCTACGCCGGACGAGCACCTGCTTCGCCGGGTCCTGATACTTCGTGTCCTTGCGCCGCCGCAGCGTCAGCGCGATCGCGGCGACGATGGCGACCAGCAGCAGCACCGCAGCCAGCTCGAACGGATACACGAAGTCCGTATACAGCAGGCGCCCCAGCGCCTTGGTGTTGCTGACGGCCTGCGGCGACTGCGCGGGCACGGCGGACTGCAGCCCCGAGTAGCGGTTCCACAGGACGAGCCCCATCTCGATGACCATGAGCACGCCGACCGTCGCCCCGAGCGGCAGGTAGCTCCAGAAACCCTCGCGCAGCCGGTCGAGGTTGATGTCGAGCATCATGACCACGAACAGGAACAGCACCATCACGGCGCCGACGTAGACGAGCACCAGCGTGATCGCGAGGAACTCGGCGCGCAGCAGTATCCACAGCGCCGCCGAGGTGAAGAACGCCAGCACCAGGAACAGCGCCGAGTGCACCGGGTTGCGCGCGGTGATGACCCGCAGCGCCGACAGCACCAGGATCACGGCGAAGACGTAGAAAGTGAAAGTCTCGAAGCTCATCGGCGCTCAGCGGTAAGCCGCGTCCGCGGCGCGGTCCCTCGCGATCTGCTCCTCGTAGCGGTCGCCGACCGCGAGCAGCATCTCCTTCGTGTAGACGAGATCGCCGCGCTTCTCTCCGTGGTACTCGAGGATGCGCGTCTCGACGATGGAGTCGACCGGGCAGGACTCCTCGCACATGCCGCAGAAAATGCACTTCGTCAGGTCGATGTCGTAGCGGGTGGTCCGGCGCGTGCCGTCGGCGCGCTGCTCGGATTCGATCGTGATCGCGAGCGCCGGGCAGATCGCCTCGCACAGCTTGCACGCGATGCAGCGCTCCTCGCCGTTCGGATAGCGGCGCAGCGC
>Ga0070741_10004297_pt1 | contig 33425 bp, 37 predicted proteins | sample Coa_R1_4_FD_66440 | JGI IMG/M metagenome (GOLD analysis project Ga0070741, IMG submission 66440) | Surface soil microbial communities from Centralia Pennsylvania, which are recovering from an underground coalmine fire - Coalmine... | ecosystem: Environmental > Terrestrial > Soil > Unclassified ... | reverse complement strand
TCCCGTCGCCGCGCCGGTCGAGTTCGTAGCTGAGTTCCTTCTTCTCCTGAGGTGTGAGTCGCCTCTTCACGTTCTCCAACGTAGTTCGGTGTCTGATCAGGCGCAAGGTCCTCAGGTTGCGCAGTGTTCGATTAGGCGCGCCGTGCGGGCGGGTCTTACCTCGGACGCAGCGAGCGGGCCGCGGCTTGGCAGACCGAGGCGTACGTTCCGACTAGCGAGGTCGGGAAACCACAGCTCAGGTTGTAGGTCTTGCCGCGCACCTCGAACCAGTACGAGTCGATTTCCTGCGCGCTCCCGGACTTCGGTCGCACAAAGACAATCACTTCTTCCGTCGGCCCGATTGCCAAATCACGCTTTCGGTGTCTGAACGTGGCGTTCGGATAGTGGCTGCCGTAAAACTGAGTCTGTGAGTCGAGGGCGTATCGTGCGAGCGCATCAAAATGCTTCAGCGGCGGGAAGCCGTCTCCGATCGCCGCGTAGGCGGACCGTTGCGGCGAGTACGCGAGAAACGCTGCGGTCGGCGAACCTGTGGCAACCGGGGTCCATCCCGAGGGGAGAGACAACATGAGCGGTTTGCCGACTACGTAAAACCGCTGATCACTCTGGCTAGCCACTGCTACTGACGCCGCGGAGGCAATCGCCACCACCGCGGCCGGAACCGCCACCGCTGCGGCCGTCCACGTGACCCTCCGCCAGCTCACCCCACAAGTATCGACGCGAGCGGCGAGACCTGAAGTCGCATCGGCTTCCGTGTGTGGGTGACACTTGACTGCCCGAGTGCTGGCGTATGACGCCCGAGCGTCAACTCTCATTTGGCGATTGCAGCGAGTCTGCGTGCGAGAGCGTTGGGTCTAATCGAGATGAGGGTCACGTGCCCCCCCGACGAGGCGCATGCGAGCGTCACGCGCATGAATCGCGAACTGATCTGGACATCGGAGGCTTGGCAACTCCACGCGGAGCCGATACGTCCTCGGAAGGTGACAGAGACGGACTCGTCGGGCGAGGCGGGGATTGCGAGACGAGCCGGTGCCGCAATCCACATGCGCACGCCCTTGATCTCGATCGGCCGACCTGCTCGAACGCGCATCCGGCAACCGTACGCTTCGTTGCGGCCACGCCGGCGAAAGGATCGTGAGCTGCCCCAGTCCTCCGCTATGACCTCCGACGGCCGGTCGAGTCTCGTCCCTATTTTGTGCAGCTGACGACGAGCGATCCGTCGCGTCGGCGAGTCAACCGCAGTGAAGCGGACGAACGAGTGCCGTCCGCGCTTCCAGCTGTACCGTTGCTCGGCGGCGGCACCTTTGCCTGGGCCGTGGCCGTCCCGTTTGTGCAGCGTACGGTGGCGTCGCCGCGCGGGCTTTGGATGGTCGTGGTACTCGGGGCGTGAACGTCGTAGGTGGTGTTGCCGCCGCACCCCGAAAGCACGGCGACCGCCATCGATGCGGTTAAGAGCAGTCGGATATGCATGACCTCTCGGGCCTCTGTGGTATACGCCACTGGCCCGGGAGACGGTCACGCTGCACTGCGCCAGCGCCCTTTACGTCTGGGCGTCGTATCGCTCTGCGATCGCGAGGATCTGGCGCGCGGCGCCGAGCATCGCTGCGTCCACGAACTCGCCGCCGCCGAGCGTCCCCACGCCGTCGGACCGAAGCCGCTCGACCGTCGCGCGAGCGCGCTCGATCTCGTCGGCGGTCGGCATGTACTCGCGCTCGATCACGGACAGCTGGTCTGGATGGATCGCGGCGCGCCCGAGGTGGCCGAGCGCGCGGCCGCGACGGCAGGACTCGGCAAGGCCGTCGAGGTCGCGGATGTCCGTGTACACCGACTGCGGCGGGCGCGGGAGCCCGGCGGCGACTGCGGCGTTGACGATCCGGCCGCGCGCCCAGTCGAGCCCTGCTTCGAGGACGCCCGTCTGCGAGCGGAGGTCTGCCTCGCCGAGTGAGATCCCCTCGACCTGCGGATGCTGCGCGATCGCGTAGGCGGCTTCGATCCCCGCCGCCGATTCGATCAGCGCCGTCACCCGCAGGCCCGCCGGCACGTCCTCCGGCCGCTCGACCTTCGGCACGACCACTCCGTCGAGCTCGAGCCCGGCGACGAGCTCGAGCTCCTCCGCGTTGCCGGCGTCCACGCGCACGTACACCGGCTTCTCGCGCCGCCTCCCGAGCAGGGCCGGCAGGTTCGCCCGAGCCTCGGCCTTCGCGGCCGGTGCGACCCCGTCCTCGAGGTCGACGATGACCGCGTGCGCACGCGACGCGATCGCCTTTTCCACCCGGTCGGGCCGGTCCGCCGGCACGTACAGCCAGGTGAGCGGCGGCACCTTCATACGGCCCCCTCCGTCCGCAGCCGCGCAAGCTCCTCGTCGGTGACGCCGAGCTCGTGGAACACCGCATCCGTGTCGGCGCCGTGCGCTCCGCCCGTCGACCGGATCTCGCCCGGCGTCTCCGACAGCCTGCTGATCACGTTGGTCATCTTGATCGGGCCGAGCCGCTCGTCGACGACGGAGGTGATCGCGCCGATGGCGGCGACGTGCGCGTCGGCGAGGATGTCGCGCGCATCGTAAACCGGCGCGACCGCCGCCTCCGCCGCCTCGAACTCCGCCAGCACCGCGTCACGCGGCCGCGCCGCGATCCACGTCGCGACGGCCGCGTCGATCTCGTCGACGTGCGCCGCCCGGCCGGAGCCGGTTGCGAACCACGGCTGGTCGGCGATGTCCGGCCGCCCGACGAGCCGCAGAACACGGTCGGCGATCGACGTCGCGCTCGCGGACACCGCAACCCAGCCGCCGTCCGCCGCGCGATACAGATTGCGCGGGGCGTTGTGGCTCGACCGGTTGCCCGTTCGGGGCTGCAGCTCACCGAGCAGGTCCCACGCAGTCGCCTGCGGCCCGAGCAGCGTCATCAGGGGCTCGATCAGCGACGTATCGACGACCTGCCCTCGCCCCGTCTGCTCGCGCGCGCGAAGCGCGACCATGATCGCGAACGCGGTCGCGAGCGCCGCGACGCCGTCGGCGAGCGCGAACGGCGGCAGCAAGGGAGGATCATCCGGCTCGCCGTTCAACACCGCGAAGCCGCTCATCGCCTCTGCGAGTGTCCCGAAGCCCGGTCGCCGCGCGTACGGGCCCGTCTGGCCGAAGCCGCTGACGCGCGCGAGCACGAGCCTCGGGTTCGCCGCCTCGAGCTCCGCCGGCCCGGCGCCCCAGCGCTCGAGCGTGCCCGGCCGGAAGTTCTCGATGACGACGTCCGCCGTCTCTGCGAGCCGGAGAAAGAGGTCGCGTCCGTCCGCGTGCCCGAGGTCGAGCGTGACGAGGCGCTTGTTGCGCGCGAGCGTCTTGAACCAGAGGCCCTCGCCGTCCTTGACCGGCCCGTGCCCGCGCGCAGGATCGGGGCGCATTGGATGCTCGATCTTGATCACGTCGGCCCCGTAGTCGCCGAGCAGCATCCCGGCAAGCGGAGCCGCGAAGAGCGTCGCAGCCTCGACGACGCGAACGCCCTCGAGCGGCCTCACAGGTCGACCGCCAGACGGAAGCCGATCCTCGACGAGCGTTGAAGCGGGCCGGCGAGCAGCAACTGGAGCGAGAACGACGGCTCCTTGGGGCCGCCGTCGACGTACCAGTCTGAACCCTCTGCGCGCCACTCGGAGCCTCCCTTCAGGATCGCGAACCGCGTCCGTCCGTCACGGTGCTCGCTCTCGGTCCAGTTCCACACGAGCGGACGGACGCGCTCGAGCATCCCTGCCTCCGCCGCGAGCTGCCACTCGTCCTCCGTCGGCAGCCGTGCGCCTGCGGCGGCTGCGAACCCGCGCGCCTCGGCCAGCGACAGCCCGGTCAGCGGCGTCCCGTCGGCGCCGGTCACCTCTCGGCGCGCGATTGCGAACCGGCCCGACGGCGCCGGCCGAGCGACGTCGACCAGGTCGTGGAGGTAGGGCGGGAGCGGCTTCCAGTGCCCGATGTAGGCGGGCTCGCCGTAGATGCCCGTTTCGCGTCGACGAAACCGCGCGACGAGCGGTCGTGGCTCCGGCGCCGTGGAGAAGCCGTCCGGCGGCGTCCGCACCCGGACACGCGGCGCGTCGATCCGAACCGTACGCCGTTCCGGGAACTCGCCGGCGCCGCCGCCGAAGACGGCGACGCCGTCACGCGACGCGCATGCGAACCCGCACGCCGGCAGAGCGAGGTGCACCGGCCTGCCCGCGAGCGACACGACGCCGCGGAACGGCTCGTCCGTACGGTTTGCGAGCGCCCACAGCTCGTCGCCGCCGCGCCGCCAGCACGAGCCGACGACACGCAGGTCGTCGCTCGACGCGGCAAGCGGCGTCCAGTCGCCGTGGGTCAGGAGCCGCACGTGGCGCCGCTGGACCGCCGTCAGCCCGCGCAGCACGGCCCGGTCGCGCGCGCTCCAACCCACCCACGAGCCGAAGACGTTCTCCCACACGAGCATGCCGACGCCGTTCAGCCATGCGCTCCGCAGCTCCTCGGTGTGGTCGCGGTTCCAGCGGCGTGTGTGGTGGAGCATGTGCCGCTGCTCGAACCAGCGTGCGCGAAGGACGCCCGGTACGGCGCTGTCCGCGAACCACTGCGCCCACGACAGGTGGTGATCGCGAAGACGCGGCACCGAGACCGTCCCCTCGCCCTCGAGTGCCGCATCGGCCGCAGCCGCGACGAGATCGGGCATCGCCTCCTTCATCGTGTCGAGGAAGACACCGTCTGCACCGAGGAGGCGAACGATCGCCGCGACCGACTCGCCGTCCGATACCGGCTCGCGCCTCGTGCCGGTATCCCACGGGTTGTAGTCGACGAAGACGCGCACGCCGCGCGCTCGGATCGCGGTGACGAGCTCGCGGATACCCGGGGCGTCGCGGTAGTAGTCGAACTGATTGCGCTCGTCGATTCCGATCACGGGGTACGCGTGCCACAGCACCAGTGCGTCGAGCCCGCCGAACTCGCGCTCGGCGTCGTCGAGGAACCGGTCGGGGGTGAAGCGGCCGGCGTCGTGGTCGTACAGCAGCTCGTCCCACAACCACACGAGCGCGCACGCAAAACACGACTGCGTCCACTCGAGCGCCGGTCGCTCGTATGCCGCGCCGTCATGCTGCACGCGCGCGCGCGCCTCCCCGCGCCAGCGCGCAAGCGCGTCGCGCCACGCGGGCCAGTCGCGCGGGTCGCCCGGCGCGGCGAGGATCTTCGCGTCGTCGAGCGCGTCGAGCGGTCCGTCGAGCGGCACCGCCGTCGGCAGGTCGACGGCCCGCGGAGCATACGGGTCGAAGGTCAAAGAAGCGCCCGCGTGCGCTCGACGAGCTCGTCGAGGGTGATCGAGTCGAACGACGGAAGCGAGCTTGCGAAGCGGCCGTGCAACGGCGCCGACCAGCGCTCGTCGATCGGTCGCAGCGCGCCGAAGATCGAGCCGACCGCGGCGCCGTTCGTGTCTGTGTCCCAGCCGCCCTGGACGGCCGCGCAGATCGCGGCGGAGTAGTCGTCGAAGCGGTACAGCGCGGCGGCGACGAGCGCCGTGTTGTTGATCGCGTGAACCCAGTGGTAGGCGCCGTACCGCGAGTAGAGCTCGTCGACGACCGACTCCCAGTCGCCGCGCAGCTCGCGCGCCGTGCGAACCGCTTCTGCGAGCCGGCTTCGACGAGGGATGACCGACAGGCCTGCGTCAGCGCACTCGGCCGCGGACGACGCACCGAGCGACGCGGCGTGCGCAGCCGCCATGAACATCGCCGCGTACACGCCGTTCGCGGTGTGGCTGACCGTGGAGTCTTCCCAGGCCATGCGCGCGGCCTGAACGACGTCGCCGCACGCGGCCCATCCGTACGCGTCGACACGAAGCCGTGCTCCCACCCACTCGCGGAATGGGTTTCGGCGAGCGGCGGTCTCCGGCGGCAGGAACGCTTCGAGCAGGTTTCGCATCGCGACGCGCTCCGCCGTGAAGATGCGGCCCGGCGGAAGGTAGTCGAGCCAGGCCTTCGCGACGTCGAGGGCCGAGAAGGCGCGGCCCGCGCGCTCGAGCACGACGAGCGCGAGCATCGTGAAGTTGAGGTCGTCGTCCTCGGGGACGCCGTCGACGTTCTCGGCGAGGCTCGTCGCGCGGCTCGTGCGGTTCCATGGGTAGCGCTCCATCACCACCGGGTCGAGCCCCTCGGCCGTGAACCACCCCCGCACCGGCCAGTTGCCGGTCGACTGCGCGATCGCGCGGATCCCCTCGCGCGGGACGTTCTCGACCGGCTTCCCGAGCACGCACCCGGCCGCGCGCCCGAGCCACGCCCCCGCGAGCCGCTGCGGATCGATCTCGATCGGTGCCACCGGATCGGCGGCCGCAATGATCTCGTCGAACGCCTCCGGCTCGTCGCGCGCGAGCGGGCGCGGGATCGCGGCGAGCTCGTCGAGGAGCTCGAGCGCGAGCGCCCGCAGCTCCGGAGGCGCCGGTTCCGCGGACGCGCCGCGGGCGGGCGCCGGACGTCCACCCGCGGCTTGCCAGCGTCGCCCGATCTCGTCGACGTCCTTCCCCTCCTCGCGCGACTGGGTGAGCTCGTGCCCGACGAGATCCTCGGGCTGGATCCACGTGACCCTCACACAGGCACGCCGGAGAGGTCGTCCATCGCCCGGACACGCGCTTCGAACCGGGCGCGGTCGGCGGTGAGAAGCTCACGCGCGACGTCCGCCATCGTCCGACCGGGCGACTCGAGGTCGAGCTTGCTCGCGGTTCCGACCTCTTCGATCAGGCCACGCGGCACGGTGCCGCCGAGCGCGCCCGCGAGCGCCCCGCCCATCGACGCGATCGAGTCGGCGTCGCGGCCGTAGTTGACGCCGCCGAGCACGGTCTCGGTGTAGTCGCCGCCGGTCGCGAGCAGCAGCCCGAGCGCGATCGGAAGCTCCTCGATCGCGTGCAGCCGGCTGGGCGTCCGCGCGTTCAGCGCCGGCTGCGCGTACGCGGCGCCGACGGAGTCGAACGGAGCGAACGCACCGCGGAGCGCGGTGAGGCCACCGTCGCGCCAGCCGTCGAGACCGGCCGCCGTGTCCGCAACGGCTTCGATCGCCGTGCGCGTGCCGTCGTTCGCGTGCCGGATCGCCGTGTCGACGACGGAATCGGGGGTCGCCTCGGGCTGGATCGCCTCGGCGACGGCGGCCGCCATCACCGCGGCGGCCTCGCGGCCGTAGCTCGACTGGTGCGGCGCTGTCACGTCGAGTGCTTCTCCGTACGCCCCCTGCGGGTCGCCTGCGTTGGCGATGCCGACAGGCGCGATGTACATCGCGGCGCCGCAGTTGACGATGTTGCCGACGCCGGCGTCGCGGGGGGCAGTGTGGCCGTACCGGATCTTCAGCACGAGCCACTTCTCGGCGAGGAACAGGCGGTGATAGAGGAGGTCCTCGCGGTCGAGCTCCGGTATCCACGTCTGCTCGTCGACGATCGCGGGGACGACCAGCCGCTCGATGTCGTACGCGTCGAGGTGGTCGCGCTTCCGCTCGTACGCACCGACGAGCACGCGCGTCATCAGCGTGTCGTCGGTGACGTGGCCGTCGCCCTTCCAGAACGGTGAGAACGGCTTCACGAGGCCGCGCTCGGAACGGATCGACGAAACCACTCCCTCGACCCAGCCGCCGTAGTGATCGTGGATCTCGGCCGACTCCCACCCCTCGGTCGCCCCGCCGAGGGCATCGCCGACCGCGGCGCCCGCGAGGCAGCCGACTGCTCTGGCTGTCAGTGCATCTCCCGTCATCTCGGTGTGCCCCCGACCGGCCGGCGAGCCGGCCGGTCGGTGACCATACGCCCTCTCAACCGCGGATCCGGTTCCAACCGTCGGTCAGCTGCTTGATCAGGTCGTCCATGCTGATCTGGTTCGAGAGGTACGACCGGAACGCGGGCGTCGCCACCTCGGCCTTCCACTGCGGGTACGGGGTGAGCGAGACCCAGTTCGCCTTCTTGAAGGACGGCACAGCGGAGATCGCCGCGCGCCAGCTGCCGTAGTGCTTGGTCGACTTGACGACGATCGACGCGGCGTCGGGCGCAGCCGGGATCAGCCAGTCGCCGGCGGCCAGCTTCGCCATGTTCTGCGAGTTGAGCGCGTAGGCGATGAACTGCATCGCCTCGGACTTGTGCTGGCTCTGCTGCGAGATCGAGAGCGTCTGCGGGTTCGCCGCCTGATCCTGCGAGTCACCCTTCAGCGGCGGGAACATCGCCCAGTTGAACCCCTTCGGGCTCTGCTCGATCATCCCCTGCGCGTTGTAGTTGCCCTGGATCGTCATCGCGCACTTGCCCGCGAAGAACGACGGCAGCACCGCGGAGCCGGAGAGGCCGACACCGGCGGGATCCACGGACTTATCGACGTAGATCATGTCGTGCATGATCTGGAGGATCTTCTGCTCCGCCGGGCCGACCTTCAGCACCCAGCGCCCGTTCTCCAGGTAGTTCCACTGGCCGCCCCAGTTGAGCGAGAGCGTCTGGATCGTCGCGGTCGGCGAGCGGAGGCCCCAGCAGACGCCGTAGTTGCCGTTCGTCGACAGTTGCTTGGCGACGGCGCGGAACTTGTCCCATGTCCACGGCCCGGCGACGCTCGGCGCCTTGATCCCCGCCTGCTTGAGCAGGTCCATGTTCGCGAAGACGTTGTACGTCTGCAGCATGATCGGAACGCCGGTGATCTTGTGGCCGAAGTTCACCGTGTCCCAGACCGACTTCGGAATCTCCGCCTTGAGCGTCTTCGGGATCAACGGCGTCAGGTTCGCGAGGTAGCCCTGCTGCGTGAAGCCTGGGATGTCGGCGGCCTCGTCGTGCACGATGTCCGCGGCACTGCCGCCGACGAAGGACGTCAAGAGCTTGTCATGGACGGAGTTGACGTCGACGGGCACGATCTGGACCTGGATCGACGGGTGCGACTTGTTCCAGGCGGCGACGATGTCGTTCATCGCCTTGACCGTCGTCGGCTGCCACACGTACGTGGCGAACGTCAGGTTGACGGCGTTCTGCTTCTTCGGGCCGGCCTGCGCCACTGCGGCGGCGAGCGCCGCACACAGCACCAGCACCGCCCCGGCGCTGAGGAACTTCTTCATCGGGGTTCCGCCTTTCTGATGGTTGCTGAACTGGGACAGATCGATCAGCCCTTCACCGCGCCGGAGAGGAGGCCGCGCGTGAGGAAGCGCTGGATGACGACGAACAGGAGCAGGCTCGGCAGCGTCGCGAGCAACGCCGCGGCCGCGAGCGGCCCGAGCCTCACGATCCCCTCGATGCCGACGAACCGTGCGAGTTGCAGCGTCAGCGTCGTGCGGCTCGGTGTCTGGAGGAGGACGAGGGCGAAGAAGAACTCGTTCCACGACTGGATGAAGGCGAAGAGCGCGGTGACGACGATGCCCGGCAGCAGAAGCGGCGCGATCACGGTGCGCAGCGTCGTCAGCCGTCCGGCGCCGTCGACGATTGCCGCCTCCTCGAGGTCGCGCGGTATCCCGCGCACGTAGCTCTGCAGCATCCAGAGCACGAACGGCAGCGTCCAGACGACGTACACGAAGACGAGGCCGACGAGCGAATCCGTCAGGTGCAGGTGACGGAGGAGCAGGAAGAGCGGGATGATGATCAGGACCAGCGGGAACATCTGGCTGATCAGGATCCAGCCGAGCCCGAGCTTCGAGATCAGGCCTCGGCGCCGCGCGAGGACGTAGGCGGCAGGGATGCTGATCGCAGTCGTCAGGAGCGACGTCGCTGCAGCGACCTTGAGGCTGTTCCACGACGCGTGCAACACGCTGTAGCTGTGCAGGCCTTCGCCGAAGTTTGCGAAGGTGATGTGCTTCGGGATCAGATGCGGATGCAGCTCGACGAGCTCGCGCGGGCCCTTCAGCGCGACGGAGAGCATCCACAGGATCGGGAAGCCGAGGAAAACGACGTAGCACGCAAGTCCGGCGTACTGGGCAGCCCGCGTCCGCTTTTGGCGGGGCGACACGATCATCGCGACGTCTCCTTGAGCCGGCCCCAGAGCCACAGCACGAGGAAGCAGCTGATCACCACCACCATCGCGTCTCCGAGTGCCGATGCGTAGCCGAACTGGCCGTATTTGAACGCCTCGTTGTAGGCGAAGAGCATCGGCAGCTCCGTCGCGTGGCCGGGGCCACCCTGCGTGAGCACCCATACGACGCCGAAGGAGTTGAAGTTCCAGATCAGGTCGAGCGTCGTCACGGCGATGATCACCGGCCGCAGCTGCGGAAGCGTGATCGTGCGGAACCGCTGCCAGGCGCTCGCGCCGTCCGTGGCCGCGGCCTCGTGCAGATCGTCCGAGATCGACTGCACTCCGGCGAGCAGCGCGACCGTCGTCTGCGGCATCCCCATCCAGACGCCGACGAGGATCACTGCGGGCAGGGCCCAGCTGAAGTCGGACAGCCAGTCGATGTTCGAGCCGGGCAGGTGTGCGCGGTAGAGCGCTTCGTTGAGGATGCCCGCCTGCGGCTGGAAGAAGAGCTTCCACATGATCGCGACGAGGACCGACGGCATCGCCCACGGCACGAGCGCAAGCGAGCGCGCGAGCCATCGCCCGTGGAGCGGCTGGCTGAGGAGGAGTGCAAGGCCGAGCGCGAGCACGAACTGGATCGCGGTCACGGACCCGGCCCAGATCAGCCCGATCTTGAACGAGTTCACGAAGAGCGAGTCGTGGACGAGGGCGCGGAAGTTGTCGATGCCGATGAAGTGCGTCGGCACGCCGAGGCCCGCACGCGAATCCGTGAAGCCGAGGTAGATGCCGCGCGCGAGCGGCGCGATGCTCAACACGAGGACGGGGAGCAGCGCCGGGATCATCAGCAGGAGCGCCTCTCTCCCCGAAAGACCGACGCCCGCGCGCGTCCGCGCTCCCCGGAACATGACCGGCCGGCGCGGCTGCGGAACCGTCGTCACGCCGATGCTCCGCACGTCGCGCGAATCACGAGACGCGGAGCGACGTCGACGGTGCGCGGCTCCCGCTCCGGATGCTCGAGCCTCTCCACGAGCAGCTCGGCGGCGGTTCGCGCACGCTCCGCGGCGCCGAGGTCGATGGTCGTCAGGGGCGGCGCCGTGAGCTCGCAGAGGTACGTGTTGTCCATTCCGACGACAGCGACGTCCTCCGGGACGGCGAGGCCCGCGCCGCGGAGCGCGGCGAGCGCGCCGATCGCGAGCAGGTCGTTCGCGCAGAGGACGGCATCCGGTCGTGCGCGCGTGAGCAGTCGCTCCGCCGCCTGCCGGCCCGGCTCCATCGTGAAGTCGTCGGCGTCCTCGATCAGCAGGTCGTCGCGGCGTACGCCCGCCGATCGCAGCCCGTCGAGGTATCCGAGCCTGCGCGAGGCCGCCGGAAGGGTCCCGCGTGGTCCGTTCAGCAACGCGATCCGCGTGCGACCGCGAGCGCGGAGGTGCCGCACCGCCTCCGCCGCGCCGCGGCGCGAGTTCCCACGCACGGTGTCGACGTGCGTCCGGTTCGTTGCGGGGCCGATGACGACGACCGGCGCGCCCGCGTTCTCGAGCTCGCTCGCGTGGTGCGCCGTCATGCGAAGCGAGACGAGGATCAGGCCGTCCACGAACCGCCGCTTGAGGTCTCGGACGATCGACAGCTCCTCGTCGATGTCGGCGCCCGTCGAATGCAGCATCAGCCGCCAGCCACGTGCCCGCGCGACCTCCTGGATCGACTCGACCATCGTCGTGTAGACGGGGTTCGCGACATCGGGCATGGCAAAGCCGATGTGACCGGTGCGGCGGGAACGGAGCGAGCGGGCGGAGGCGTTCGGGACGTAGCCGACGCGCTCCGCCGCCTCCACCACCCGCTCGAACACCGCCGGTGTCGTCTTGATCCCGTTGAGCGCCCGCGACGCGGAGGCGACGGAGACGTTCGCGAGCCGCGCGACGGTGGTGATGGTCGGAACCGGTTCGGCCAAGGGCTGAAAATGATTTCTGAGAACGTTTACAGCAGCTGGGGCGAAAGTCTTTCAGCTGCGGCGGCGCGGGTCAACCTAGGGTTGCGAGATGCAGGCGATGGTGCTGCGCGCAGTCGGCCGGCCGCTCGAGGCGGTCGAGCTCGACCCGCCGGCGCTCGGCCCCGGCCAGGTCCGCCTGCAGGTTCAGGCGTGCGGCGTCTGCCGCACGGACCTCCACATCGTCGACGGCGAGCTGGCCGAGCCGAAGCTGCCGCTCGTGCTCGGGCACCAGATCGTCGCGAGCGTCTCGGAGGTCGGCCCCGGAGCGGATCGCTTTCGGCGGGGCGAACGCGTCGGCGTCCCCTGGCTTGCGTGGACGGACGAGACGTGCCGCTACTGCCGTTCCGGCCGCGAGAACCTCTGCGACCACGGGCGGTTCACCGGGTACACCGTCGACGGCGGCTATGCGGAGGAGGCGGTCGCGGACGAGCGCTACTGCTTCGCGCTGCCGGAGGCGTACGCCGACGTGCACGCCGCGCCGCTCCTGTGCGCGGGGTTGATCGGCTATCGCGCGCTGCGCCTGTCGGGCGATCCGGCGCTCGTCGGCCTGTACGGGTTCGGCGCGTCGGCGCACATCGTCTGCCAGGTGGCGCGGGCGCAGGGCCGGCGCGTGTTCGCGTTCACTCGGCCCGGCGACGAGTCGACGCAGACGTTCGCGCGGTCACTCGGCGCCGAATGGGCGGGGTCGTCGCTCGAGGAACCGCCGGAGCCGCTCGACGCCGCGATCGTCTTCGCGGCCGCCGGGGAGCTCGTGCCAGTCGCGCTGCGAGCGGTTGCGAAGGGCGGCGCGGTCGTCTGCGCGGGCATCCACATGAGCGACATCCCGAGCTTCCCCTACGAGCTCCTGTGGGAAGAGCGAAGCGTGAGGTCGGTCGCGAACTTGACCCGCGCCGACGGCGACGAGTTCTTCGCGGTCGCGGCCGCGACGTCGCTGCGCACCGAGGTGGAGACGTTTCCGCTGGCCGGCGCGAACGAGGCGCTCGCGCGGCTGCGCTCCGGTGCGGTCGAGGGCGCGGTCGTGCTCGCCGTCGACGTGTAGAAACCCTCGTTCGAGTGTTGCCGCGACTGCGGGCGGTGTGCGAGGCTGACGCCGGTTCTTCGAGGGGGGAACGTTGCTCGTCAAGGCTGTCGACGAAGTGTCGGCTGCGGCGCTCGGACGATTCCTGCGGGAGCGGGAATATGCCGTGTTCCGCATCGACTCGCTCACGCTCGAGGCGAGCCCGCTCGGGTCGCTCACCGCCGAGCTGCAGCCGCTGCAGCTGGCAGAGCACCTGAAGGAGTGGCTCGTCCGCCACCCCGGGATGGCCGTGCTCCTCGACGTGCACTAGCGACGCTCGGCGCCGGGGGAACCGGGAGGTTCCCCCGAACGACGGCGAAGACGGAGAGGGAGGGATTTGAACCCTCGACGCACCTTTCGGCACGTACGCGATTTCCAGTCGCGCTCCTTAGGCCACTCGGACACCTCTCCGCGGCCCGAGCAGCCTAGCGGCGCGGCGGGTCAGTCGTGGACGCGCGCGATCAGCTCTTCGCGCTTGACGACGCGGACGCGGTGCGACGAGCGGACGAGCCGCACCTCGTACCCCGCTTCGCGCGGGTAGAGCACCTTGTCGCCGGGTTCGACGAGCGTCACGTCGGGGCCGACCGCGGCGACGATGCCCGTCAGGCACTGCGCCGCCTCGTTGATCGGGACGATCAGGCCGGTCGCGGTCTCCGACTCGTCAAGCGGCTGGATGACGAGGTAGTCGTCGAGCGGCTCGAGGGTGACGTCTGTTGCTGCGAGTGGGTCGAGCATGCTCCCAGGTTACCGTGCCTGCCCGAAACGGACATGTCCAGGGTCTGTCCCTGGACATGTCGCTGCGGGACGCCTTGACGTGTCACATGCGGCCGGCGGCGACGATGCGTTCGAGGAACTGCTGCGTCCGCGGCTCGCGCGGCGCAGTGAAGATCGCGTCCGGCGGGCCCTGCTCGAGGATCACGCCGCCGTCGAGGAAGCAGACGCGGTCGGCGATGTCGCGCGCGAACGCCATCTCGTGCGTCGCGATCACCATCGTCATCCCGCCTGCCGCGAGCTCGCGGATCAGCTCGAGCACCTCGGCGACGAGCTCCGGGTCGAGCGCGCTCGTCACCTCGTCGAGCAGCATCAGCTCGGGGTCCATCGCGAGCGCCCGCACGATCGCGACGCGCTGCTGCTGGCCGCCCGAGAGCCGGTCGGGGTAGTCGCTCGTCTTGTCCGCGAGCCCGAAGCGGCCGAGAAGCTCCCGCGCGCGCGCCTCGGCCTCCGCCCGCGAGCGGCCGAGCACCGCCTGGGGCGCGAGCGTGACGTTCCGCAGCACGCTCATGTGCGGGAAGAGATTGAACGCCTGGAACACGATCCCGATGCGCCGCCGAACGCGGTTCACGTCGATGCCGCGCCGCGTCACCTCCTCCCCGCCGACGACGATCCGCCCCGCGTCGATCGGCTCGATCAGGTTGACGCAGCGCAGCAGCGTCGACTTCCCGGAGCCCGAAGCGCCGATCAGGCAGACGACTTCGTGCTCCTCCACCTCGAGGTCGACGCCGCGCAGCACCTGGTTGCGCCCGAACGACTTCCGAAGGCCCTCGAGCAGGAGCGCGCTCACCGCACGCCGCCCGCCTGGCGCTTCCGCCGGTCGCGCAGGACGAGCCAGTCCGTGAACCGCGCGAGCGGGATCGTGATCGCCACGAACAGGAGCGCCGCTGCGAGGTACGGCGTGAAGTTGAACGACGCGTTGACGTCGATCTGCGCCTGATTGAGCGCCTCGATCGCGCCGAGCGTGCTGACGAGCGCCGTGTCCTTCTGCAGCCCGATGAAGTCGTTCAGCAGCGGCGGGATGACGCGCCGGACGGCCTGCGGCAGCACCACGTACCGCGTCGCCTGCCAGCGCGTCAGGCCGAGCGAGCGCGCGGCCGCCTCCTGCGACGGATGCACCGACTCGATTCCCGCGCGGTACACCTCCGAGACGTAGGCGGTGTAGACGAGCACGAGCGCGACGATCCCCCAGAACGTCGTCGACGTCGGGACGCTCTTCAACCCGAGTCCCGGGGCACCGAACCCGAGCAGCACGATCACGAGGATCGTCGGCACGCCGCGGAAGAAGTCGGCGTACGCGATCGCGAGCGCCCGCAGCGGAAAGAACACCGGTCCCGGGAGGCTGCGGATGACGGCCAGCAGAAGCGCGACGACGAGGATGAGCGCCTCCGCGATGCAGAAGATCTTCACGTTCAGCAGGAACGCGCGCGAGATCTCGGGCAGCGTCGTGCGGAACTGCGCCCAGCTGAAGAAGGCGCGGTGAACCTCCGGCCACCCAGGCGCGTGCGTGACCGCGACCACGAGCAGCGCGAAGAAGACGACCGTGCTCGCGACTGCGATCGCGACGCCGCGCGGACCGCCCGCTCCGAGGCCGAGGACCTTCGAGCTGCGAGCTGCTACTTCAGGACCGGCGCGCCGGTCGCCTTCGCTAGCCACTGCTGCCGGATTCCCGCCAGCTGACCGTTTGCCTTCAACCGTGCGAGCGCGCGGTTCACGCAGCCGACGAGCGGGTTGCCCTTCGCGAACACCATCCCGAAGTGCTCGCCGCCCGGCGTCGTCGGGAACTGCCCGAGCACCTTCGCGTTCTGCACCTGGGCCGACGTGATGTAGAAGGCAGTCGGAAGGTCGACGACGAGCCCGTCGATCTGCTTGTTCTTCAGCGCCTGGATGGCGGCGGCATTCTGGGGATAGACCGCGGGCTGGTGCGACGGCTTGATCGTGTCCTTGATGTACAAGTAGCTCGTCGTGCCGAGCTGCGCGCCGAGCTTGAACGAGCGCAGGCCCTTGACGTTGCGCACGGATGCGATCTTCGTCCCCTTCAGCACCACGACCGCTTGGTTGACGTCGTAGTACGAGTTGCTGAAGCTGACCACTTTCGCGCGCGCGGGCGTGTAGGAGATCTGGTTGACGTCGAAGTCGAACGGCTTCGGCCCCGGCGCGAACGCCTTGTTGAACGGGACGTACTTCCACACGACCTGCGTCGACTTGAAGCCGAGCTGAGACGCGACCGCGTAGGCGACGGCCGACTCGTACCCCTCGCCGCTCCTCGGGTCGGAGACCTTCCACGGCGAGCCCGGCGGCGGATTGCCGCCGAACCACGGCGGATACGCCGGGTTGTCGGTGCCGACCGTCAGCGTCCCCTTGCTCACGGTCGGGCAGTTGGCCGCCAGAGCGGCGGGAGCGAGCACGAGCGCGACCAGGACGACGAGCGCACGCAGCATGAGCTCGAGTGTAGTAGGCATCAACGGATGCGAGTCGGGCGAAACGACGTCGCGGTCTCGAACCCCGACAAGGTGTTCTTCCCGAAGCTGGGGCTGACGAAGGGCGACGTGATCCGTTACTACCTCGACGTCGCGGACGCTGCACTCCCCCACCTCCGGCGCCGTCCGTTCCACATGAAGCGCTACCCGAACGGCGTCGACGGGGAGTTCTTCCACCAGAAGCGCGTGCCGGCGAACCACCCGCCGTACGTCGACGAGGCGCCGGTGTCGTTTCCGAGCGGCCACTCCACGGTCTTCGCCGTCGTCGACAACGCTGCCGCGCTCGCGTGGGTCGCCAACCTCGGCTGCATCGAGCTCCACACGTGGCACTCGCGGGTGCCGGAGATCGAGCTGCCGGACTACCTCCTGATCGACCTCGACCCGAGCGCCGAGGGCCAGTGGCCGTCCGTGCGCCGGATCGCGCTCGTCGTCCGCGACGTGATGGAGGAGCTCGGCCTGGCGGCGTTCCCGAAGACGTCGGGTGCGACCGGGTTGCACGTCGTCGCGCCGATCAGGCCGGAGCTGCCGTTCCCGCAGGTGCGGCGGTTCGCGAAGGCGCTCGCCGAGGAGGTCGAGCGGCGCGTCGGCGACCAGCGCGTCGCGACGACGACGTGGCGCGTCGCCGAGCGCAGAGGCGTGTTCGTCGACTTCGGCCAGAACGCCCGCGACCGCACGATCGCCTGCGCGTACTCGATCCGGCCCGTGGCCGACGCGCGCGTCTCCGCGCCCCTCTCCTGGGACGAGGTGCCGGACGTGGATCCGTTCGCCTTCACGGTGGAGACGATGCGCGGCAGGCTCGCCGCCGCGGGCGATCCGATGCGCGGGATGTGGCGCCGCGCCGTCTCGCTCCCGCCCCGGTTCGAGCAGCTCGGCCTCGACCCGCCGTGACGCCACTTACACACGGATAAAGACTGCTCGTTAGCGTTTAGGCGTGAGATCGGTCGGCAACGGTGTGACCGTGCGCCTCTCGACGCTCGCGGCGGCCGCCTTTGCCGCGTTCGTGTTCGCCGCACCTGCGGTCGCCTCACCGGCGATCCGCTACGGCGTGCAGGACGACGCGTGGCTCCGTTTCGGCCCCGGCACGCTGACGCAGCGGCTCGACCGGCTGCAGACGCTCGGCGTCGACCTCATGCGCGTGAACGTCAGCTGGAGCGACGTCGAGGCGCACGCGGGGACACTCGACTGGAGCGGGTACGACCCCGCGATCGACGGCCTCCACGAGCGGGGGATCGACGTCGTGTTGACCCTCGTGTCGACGCCGGCGTGGGCGAACGGCGGGCAGGGGACGAACTGGGTGCCGACGAGCGGCGCGCCGTTCGCCGCCTTCGCCGCGGCAACCGCGAAGCACTACCCGTTCGTGAAGCGCTTCCTGATCTGGAACGAGCCGAACCAGCGGCGGTGGCTTCGGCCGACGCTGCCGTCGCTCTACGTCCAGCGCCTGCTGAACCCCGCGTACACAGCCATCCACGCCGTCCGACCGGACGCGCTCGTCGCGGGAGGAGTGACGGCGCCGCGCGCGGCAACCGGCGGCGTCTCCCCCGCCGTCTGGATCGCGGGCATGGCCGCCGCCGGCGCGAAGCTCGACGCGTACGCGCACAACCCGTACCCGCTGACCCCGGCGGAGACGCCGCTGACGGGCGGCTGCACGCACTGCACGACGCTGACGATGGCGACGCTGCCGACGCTGCTCGCGGACGTGGCACGGGCGTTCGGGCCGACGAAGCGCGTCTGGCTGACGGAGTACGGCTACCAGACGAACCCGCCCGACGCCATCCTCGGCGTCTCGCCGCAGAGGCAGGCGCAGTACATGAGCGAGGCGGCGATGCGGGCCTACCTCTCGCCGCGCGTCGACATGCTGATCGACTACCTCGTGCAGGACGAGCCGGACATCGACCGCTGGCAGAGCGGCATGATCACCCTCGGCGGGAAGCTGAAGCCGTCGTACCAGACGTTCCAGCTGCCATTCAGCGTCCAGAGCCGCAGCTCGACCTCCGTGACGCTGTGGGGTCAGATCCGTCCCGGCAGCGGCCCTCAGCAGTACGTGCTCGAGCAGCGCCGCGGCAGCAGCTGGCTGCGCGTCGGCAGCACGCAGCTGACGAGCCCGCGCGGGTTCTTCAGGCGCGTCGTGCCGGCGGCGCCGGGCGTGAAGTACCGCGTCCTGTGGCTGACGCGCGGCCTCACGAGCTCGAGCGTCTCGACCGGCTAGATCACGCGTCCGCGGTCGCGAACAGCTCCTCCACCGACCGCTTCGTCTTCGGCGGGCGAAGCTCGCGCCACGTGCAGTCGGCCGGATCCTTGTCGTCGCGCCAGCGGATGAGCTTCGTGCCGTGGCGGAAGCGCGAGCCCTGCACCTTGTCGTAGCGCACCTCGACGACGAGCTCGGGCCGGACCGCGGCCTCCTCGAGCTCGCCCGTTCCCCAGCGGTTCGGCTCGGAGAAGCGCCGGTCCGGTGCATCGCGGAGCAGCGGCAGCACGCGCTGCGCGACCTCTGCACGACGGCTTGCTGCGACCGCACACGATCCGACGTAGTCGATGCCGCCGTCATCGCGGTAGAGGCCGAGCAGGAGCGTCGCGATCGCCTCGCGCTCCTCTTTCCAGCGGACGCCGACGACGACGCAGTCGGCCGTCTTGTGCTCCTTCACCTTCACGACCGCGTCGCGCGAGCCCGGCAGGTACGGCGCGTCGAGCCTCTTCGCGACCACGCCGTCGAGCCCGAGCGACTCGAAGCGGTCGAGCCACCCCCGCGCCTCGTCGAGCGTCCGCGCCGCAGGCGAGAGCCGGAAGCCGTCGGCGATGCGCTCGAGCTCGCGGCGGCGCTCCTCGAGCGGCCGGCGCCAGATCTCGTCCCCGTCCCAGAGCAGCACGTCGAAGACGACGAACTCCGCCGGGATCTCGCCCGAGAGCTTGCGGATGCGCGACTCCGCCGGATGGAGGCGCATCTGCATCGAGTCGAAGTCGAGCGCGCCCTGCCGCACGATCACGACCTCGCCGTCGAGGACGCTCCGCGGGGGAAGGCGCTCGCCGAGCGGCCGCAGCTCCGGGAAGTACCTGAGCAGCGGACGGCCGTTCCGCGACCAGAGCGCGAGCTCCTTGCCGACGTTCTCGAGTATGCCGCGGAAGCCGTCCCACTTCGGCTCGTACTGCCAGCCGTCGCCCTCCGGAAGCTCGCGCACGAGCTCGGCCTCCATCGGCGGGAACGGGACCGCTTTCGGAGGAGCGCCGGCCGGCACGAACGTAAGCTAGCGAGCGTGAGGCGCGTCGCAGTCACAGGCGTCGGGGCGGTGTCGCCGCTCGGGCTGGACGCGCCCTCGACCTGGCGCGCGGCGCTGGCCGGGCAGAGCGGGATCGACTGGATCAGGGCTTTCGACGCGAGCGAGTTCCCGGTGCGCGTCGCGGCGGAGGTCGAGGACTTCGACGCGTCGGAGGTCGCGTCGCCGAAGGAGGTGCGCAAGCTCGAGCGGAACGTCCTGCTCGCGCTCGGCGCGGCGCGCGAGGCGATGGCGGACGCCGACCTCAACGGGTTCGACCGCGACCGCGTCGGGATCGTGTTCGGCTCGGCGATCGGGGGCGTCTCCGGAATCGTCGAGCAGGCAGACGTGCTGCGCGAGCGCGGCTCCGACCGCGTGTCGCCGAACTTCCTGCCGAACGTCCTCGTCGACACCGCGTCCGGGCAGCTCGCGATCTCGCTCGGCATTCGCGGCCCCAACTACGCAGTCGTCTCTGCGTGCGCGACCGGATCGCACGCCGCCGGCGAGGCGGCGGAGCTGATCCGCAGGGGCGACGCTGACGCCGTGATCGCCGGCGGCACCGAGGCGTGCATCCACCCATTGATCCTCGCCGGGTTCATCGCGATGCGGGGCCTCGCCGCCGAGGAGGAGCACCCGCCGCACGCATCACGCCCGTTCGACGCAACGCGCGCCGGGTTCGTGATGGGCGAGGGCGCCGGAGCGCTCCTGCTCGAGGACTGGGAGCAGGCGGAGCGCCGCGGTGCGGACATCTACGCCGAGCTCCTCGGCTACGGCGCGTCGAACGACGCGCACCACCTCGCGCAGCCCGAGCCCTCGGCCGAGGGCGTCGCGCTGATGATGAGGGGCGCGCTCGCCCGCGCGGGGGTCGAACCCGAGCAGGTCGGGTACATCAACGCCCATGGCACATCGACGCCGCTCGGCGACGCAGCCGAGACGAAGGCGATCAAGGACGTGTTCGGCGAGCACGCATACCGGCTGGCCGTCTCCTCGACGAAGTCGATGATGGGGCACACCTTCGGCGCCGCCGGTGCGATCGAGGCGATCATGTGCGTGCTCGCGCTCAGGGACGGCGTCCTCCCGCCGACGATCAACTACCGGCAGCCGGATCCCGAGTGCGACCTGGACTACGTCCCGAACGAGGCGAGAAAGACGCAAGTCGACGTCGCGCTCTCGAACGCGATGGGGCTCGGCGGCCACAACGGCTGCGTGCTGTTCGCCCGCCCGTAGCACGAGAAAGGAGAACCGATGAAGACCCTGCTGACGATCGTCGCCACCGCGGCCGTCTGCTTCGGCGTCACCGCCGCGACGGGCCTCGCCCACAGCTTCTCGGGGCACCAGTACAACCTGAAGGTCGGCGACCGCTCGGTGTTCAAGCCGGGGAACCTGCAGTGCCAAGTGCTCGCAAAGACGCAGGTCGTGTGCGCTGCGCTGAAGGTGACGGATGCCGTCGCGGTCTACTACACGCCGACGCAGCTCGCCGTCGTGAAGGTGACGTCGCAGAAGAAGGGCACGCTGCTCTACCAGTCGAAGCGCTGACCCTCCCTCGAACGGGGTACCCGGAAAGGGTTACCTCGAACGGGGTAACTTGATCTGCGTCACTCGGACGGGGGATGGCAGACGCCCTGCGCCTTCGTAGGGTGCCGACCGCGATGTTGCACTGGAGCCACAAACTTCCTGCGGTCGTTCTCGCTGCTCTCGGCGTCGCTGCGTCGACGGGCTGGTTCGGCTTCGGGTTCTTCTGGTAGGCCGCCGACCGTCGTCGCTCCCTCGAAAGGGGGAGTTGCATCGGGCGCATGGTGAATCCCCTCACTGGGGGATGGCAGCCGGTCGGCGCATTCCTAGTCTGCGGGCATTCAACTGCGGCTCGCTCCAGACGGGCGACTGCGGCAAACGAGGAGGGAACCGACGATGGTGCACTGGAAGTTCAAGCTGCCCGCTCTCGTGATCGCGGCGATCGGCGTCGCGTCGTCGATGGGCTGGTTCGGCTTCGGGTTCTTCTGGTAGGACGCGCGCGTGCTGGAGTCCGCGCCGGAGATGTTGAAGCGGGCGGCTAGCAAACACAGCTGGGGTCTCGGGAAAGCCGAGACCCTTCGGCTGCTGCCGATCTTCCTGCCGGTGACGATCGCCGGCGTGGCGTCGATCACTGCGGCGATCTGGGGCTTCAGCGCCGCCCCGCCCTCCGCGGGCAACGCAGCGGGGATCATCGTGCTCCTCGCGGCGGCGATCTTCGCGGAGGCGTACCCGGTTCCGGTCGAGCGGCTGCCGGCCGGAAGCGTCTCGCTCGCGGCGGTCTTCATCCTCGGCTCCGGCATCCTCTTCGGATGGGAGGCGGCGATCATCGTCGGCCTGATCACGCGCGTCGCGCTCGAGCTCGCGGAGGACCGGCCGCTCGTGAAGCTCATCTACAACGGCGCCGTCTACGCGGTCGCCGGCGCTGCATGCGGTCTCGTCACGAACTTCTTCGCGCTCGACCAGCCGGTCGGAGCGCGCATCTTCGAGGTCGTCGTCGGCGCATTCGCGTTCTACCTCGTCAACATCCCGCTCGTCGCCGGCATCGTCTCCCGTTGGGCGCGCGAGCCGTTCCGCACCGTGCTCGCGACGTCGATGCTCGGAACGGCGGTCTCCTTCGCGATCATGGCGTCCGTCAGCCTCGCGCTCGTCGCGCTCTGGACACAGTCGCCGCTTCTCGCGGTCGCGCTCGCAGGCCCCCTGATCGCCGTCGCTCTGCACCAGCGTGCGACGCACGACGCGCTGCGCGCGATCCGCCTCGCGCAGACCGACCCGCTGACCGGGCTCGGCAACCACCGCCATTTCCAGGAGCAGCTGCAGTCGAAGCTCGAGAGCGCCGAGCAGACGCGTCTGCCGCTGTCGGTCGTGCTGCTCGACCTCGACAACTTCAAGCAGATCAACGACCGCTACGGCCATCCCGCCGGCGACAAGGTGCTCGCGCAGGTCGCACAGCGGCTCCGCGACGCCGGGCAGGCGTTCCGGCTCGGCGGCGACGAGTTCGCCGTCGTCCTTCCGGGCCACGGCGAGGAAGCAGCGCGCCGCGTCGGCGAGAAGCTCGTGCGCGACCTCGGCGACGCGGAGACCGAGCACGGCGGCACCGTCAGCTTCTCCGCGGGCGTCGCCACCTTCCCGCAGCACGGCATCGAACGCGCCGAGCTCGTCCGGGTCGCCGACATCGCCCTCTACTGGGCGAAGGGCGAGGGCAAGAACCGCGTGCGCGTCTTCCGCCCCGACATGCCGGCGATGACACAGCTGCAGCGCCTCGCCACCGACCCCGACCGGAGCGCGCGCCTGCAGGCGGCGGCGGCACTCGCCGGTGCGGTCGACGTCCGTGATGCATACGTCGGCAGCCACTCCCAGCGCGTCGGCGAGTTCGCGGCGGCGGTGGCGGAGCGGCTGAAGCTGCCGCCGGAGGAGATCGAGCTGATCCGGCTCGCGGGCAAGCTGCACGACCTCGGCAAGCTCGCGATCCCCGAGGAGATCCTCCGCAAGCGCGGAGTCCTGACCGCGCGCGAGCGCGAGGTGCTCGAGCGTCATCCGCAGATCGGCCAGAACATGCTCGACCCGCTCGGGATCGAGCCCGTCGCGTCGTGGGTGCTCCACCACCACGAGCGCTGGGACGGCGACGGCTATCCGGGCAACCTCGCCGGCGAGCGGATCCCGATCGGCGCGCGGATCATCTTCGCGGCCGACGCCCTCGACGCGATGACGAGCGACCGCGTCTACCGGCCCGCGCTCACGATCGAGGAGGCGACCGAAGAGCTCCGCCGCTGCGCCGGCACGCAGTTCGACCCGGTCGTCGTCGCGGCGCTGCTCGACGAGCTCGACGCGTTCGACCGTCAGATGAGCGCCGATCCCGGCGAGGACTCGGCGCCGATCGAGCTGCGGGCGACGGGTTAGTCGCGCAGCCCGAGCCGGCGCCCGAAGACCGCGAAGCAGAGCACGACGAGCAGAACCTCGGCGGCCGCGTTGCGCGGGCCTTCGTCGAGACCCCCCGCGGCGAGCAGCGGTACGGCCAGCACGGCGGCGAGAGCGAAGCACGCGAGCCACGGCCGGCGGGGCAGCGCCAGCGGGACGTCGTCGAACATGTCGCCGGCGTCGCCCGGAACCGCCGACCGGACGGCTGCCGCCCGCCGCGCCGCGATCGCGGCTACGGCAAGCGGAAGCAGCAACGCGGCGGCGCCGGCCGTACCGGCCGTCACCTGAGCCCGCGAGAAGGAGTTGTGGTAGTCGAGCGCGTAGGCGGCGAAGGCAACCATGCTCGCCGCGCCGAACGCGAGCGCGGTGCGCGTGCGGCGTGCGAGGAGCGAGAGCTCTGCCGCAGGTGCCGCGCGCAGCTTCGCGAGGCGCCTTGCGCGCAGGAGCGAGAGCAGTCCCGACGCGAACGCGATCTGCGGGCAGGCGATGAGCGCGAACGCGGCGACGAGCCCAAGGGGGAGGAACGCCGCCGAGGTGATGTCTGCGGTGCCGCGCTGGACGACGAGGAGCCAGCCGGCGGCAAAGCCCGTGCCGGCGACCGCCAACGCGCCGAAGGCGAAGTACGCGCTCCGGGTGGTCGCCTGCGTCGCGAGCTCGTCCGCGAAGAGCTGCGCGAGCGCACCGGGGTCGCCGAAGGCCGCCTCGTCTCCGTCCGCGAGATGGTCGGCTGCCTCGGCCAGGATGCGTGTCCTCGCGCGGCCGCCGACGCCGACGCGCGCGAGCTCCTGGGCGAGCCGGTCTAGGTAGGTCACGCGAGCACCGCCTCCACCGCGAGCGCGAACTGCCGCCACTCGAGCCGGCGCACCCTGAGCGCCTCCCGGCCGGAGCGCGTGATCCGGTAGACGCGGCGGCGCCGCCCGCTGGCGTCCGTCCAGCGGCTCTTCACGAGCCCGTCGCGCTCGAGCCGGTGGAGCGTCGGGTAGATCGTCCCCTCCGCAAGGCGGAAGACGTCATTCGAGCGGGCGCGGAGCCGGCGGATGATCCCGTAGCCGTGCGCCGGCTCCGCCTCGAGCGCCGCGAGGACGAGCGCGTCGAGATGCCCTTTGAGAACCTCGGCCCTCACCTCGCGTCACTATACATAGCGACGCGAGGTATGTCACGCGAGCGGCTCTCCCGTCTCGAGCAGCGTCTTCAACCCGGAGAGCACGAACATCCACCCCGGCCCCGCGACGCCCTCCGCCGTCTTCGGCGCGCCTTCGAGCTGGTCGTGGACGAGCGTCAGCAGGCAGGTGCCGTCGTCGCGCGGCTCGATCTCCCACGTGACGCGGCTCGGCTCCTCCGCCGCCATCTCCGGATTCCACTTCGACCGCCAACCGTGGACGAGGCGGCGCGGCGGGTCGTACTCGAAGACCGGGTCGTCGCCGGTCATGGTCGGATCCTCCGGCGAGAAGACCCGCCGGCGCTCCGCCGTCACCTCCATCCGCGTCCCGTAGAAGTAGCGCTCGGTGAAGCGCGGGTCGGTGATCGCCTCCCAGATCGCCTCCGGCGTGGCGCGGATGAACACCTGGTAGACCTGGTAGGTGCTCGCGGTCGCGGCAGGCGCGCTCACGTGAGCGGCCTTCCCGTCTCGAGGAACGTCTTCAGGTTCGAGAGCACGAACATCCATCCTTCGCCGGCGACGCTGCCGGCCGTCTTCGGCGCGCCCTCGAGGCGGTCGTGCACGACCGTCAGCAGGCACATGCCGTCGCCGCGCGGCTCGATCTGCCAGGTCACCCGGCTCGGCTCCTCCGCTGCGAGCTCCGGGTCGTAGCCCGAGAGCCACTCGTGGACGAGGCGGTGCGGCGGGTCCTCCTCGATGATCGCCTCGTCCCAGGCGCGCCCATCCGTCAACGACGACCACCGTCTGCCGTCGCGCAGCTCCATCCGGACGCCGTGGAAGTACTGCTCCGTGAATTCCGGCTTCGTGATCGCGTTCCAGATCCGTTCCGGCGTCGCACGGATGAACACGTGGTAGACCTGGGTCGTCGTCGCCTCGGGCGTGATCGTGGTCATGCTGTCTCCTCCAGCCTGTTCTTGAGCTCTACGAGCGCCGACACGCGGTGCTCCCGGTACTTGTCGATCCACCGGTCGTGGATCAGACGGATCGGAACCGGGTTCAGGAAGTGGAGCTTCTCCCGGCCCGACCTCCGCGCGACCACGAGGCCGGCGTCCTCGAGCACGCGCAGGTGCTTCATGACGCCGAAGCGCGTCATCGCCATCCCCGCCTCGAGCTCCGCGAGCGACTGACCGTCACGCTCGAAGAGCCGATCGAGGAGCAGGCGGCGCGTCGCGTCGGCGAGTGCCTTGAAGACTCGGTCGTCATCGCTCACGCCGGCACTATATGTGACCAAAAGGTCACATGTCAAGGCGGCGGCCGAGTGGGTAAACGGGTTCCGATGCGGGACCGCCTGGATGCGATCGTCGGCGAGGGGCTCGACCGCGCCGTCCGTGGGCACCACCGCCGCCGCCTCTCGCGGATCGGGCAGGTCCATGCACTCGACGCACCCGCGGCGGCCTGGGCGTCCGGCGAACCGCCGCCGCGGGACGGGAATGCGGTCGACGTCCTCGTCGACGGCGCCGAGGCGCTCCCCGCGATCGCGGAGGCGATCGCCGGCGCACGCTCGAACGTCCACCTGGCGGGGTGGCATTTCGCGCCCCACTTCCAGCTCGTCGAGCGCGGTGCGTCTCTGCGTGAGCTGCTCGCGGAGGCCGCGGAGCGTGTCCCCGTCCGCGTGCTCGCATGGGCGGGCGCGCCGCTACCTCTCTTCCACCCCGACCGGAAAGAAGTCCGTCGCGACTTCGAGCTCCTCGCGGGCGGCACTCGTATCCGCTACGCGCTCGACGCCCGCGAGCGCCCGATGCACTGCCACCACGAGAAGCTCGTGATCGTCGACGGCGAGGTCGCGTTCGTCGGCGGTATCGACTTGACGACGCTCCAGGGGGACCGCTTCGACACGTGCGCGCATCCGGCTCGCGGCGCAAGTGGGTGGCATGACGCGACCGCCCGACTACGCGGGCCGGCGGTCGCCGACGTCGCCGCGCACTTCCTCCTGCGATGGCGCGAGGTGACGGGCGAGCAGCTCGCTCCTCCGGAACCGGCGCCTCACACCGGTGACGTCACGGTTCAGGTCGTTCGGACCGTGCCGGAGAAGGTCTACGACGCGCTGCCGGCCGGGGACTTCCGTATCCTCGAGGCGTACGTCGCCGCCATTCGAAGCGCCGAGCACTACATCTACCTCGAGAGCCAGTTCCTCTGGTCGCCGGAGATCGTCGAGGAGCTCTCGAAGAAGCTGAACGACCCGCCGCGCGACGCGTTCCGTCTCGTCGTGCTCCTGCCGGCACGCCCGAACAACGGACAGGACGACACGCGCGGGCAGCTCGCGCAGCTCGTCGCGGCGGACGGCGGCGGCGGCCGTTTCCTCGCCTGCACGCTCTACCACACCGGCGCCGATCCCCCGACGAGCGTCTACGTGCACGCGAAGATCGCCGTCGTCGACGACCGGTGGCTGACGATCGGCTCCGCGAACCTGAACGAGCACTCGCTGTTCAACGACACCGAGATGAACCTGGTGATCGCGGACGAGGGGATGGCGACGAGGCTGCGGAAGCGGCTGTGGGCGGAGCACCTCGATTGCGACGAAGACGACCTCGACGCGCCGGTGCACGAGCTCGTCGACGGGCGGTGGCGGCCGCGCGCCGAGGAGGGGCTCGCGCGCCTGCGCGAAGGGCGGCCGCTCGCACACAGGCTCACGCGCCTGCCGCACGTGTCGCGCCGCTCGAAGCGGCTGCTCGGCCCGGTGAACGGGCTACTGGTTGACGGTTAGGGGCGCGGCTTGGCGGGAGAGCGCGGCGCGCACGGCGGGCGCGACCTCCGTGCCGAACATCTCGATCGAGCGCATCAGGCTCTGGTGCGGCAGCGAGCCGACCGAGAACTGGATGAGGAACCGGTCGTGCCGGAAGATCTCGTGCTGGAAGAGGATCTTCTCGACGACCTCGTGCGGGCTGCCGACGAAGTTCGCGCCGCGGAGCGTGCGCGCGGCGTCGAACTCGCGGCGCGTGATCGGCGCCCACCCGCGCTCGCGCCCGATGCGGTTCATCATCTGGGCGAACGGCGGAAACGCCTCGTCGGCCGCCTCCTGCGACGTCCGGGCGACGAAGCCGTGCGAGTTGATGCTCAACGCCGGCTGCGCGTGCCCCGCCTCGGCGGCCGCGCGCCGGTGCAGCTCCGCGAACGGCGCGAACCGCTCCGGCATCCCGCCGATGATCGCGAGCGCCATCGGCAGCCCGAGCCGTCCGGCCCGCCCCGCCGACTCCGGCGCGCCGCCGACGGCGACCCAGACCGGCAACGGGTCCTGAAGCGGGCGCGGGTAGACGCCGAGGTCGAGGCGCGCGCGCACGTCCAGCAGGCGCTCGAGCTTCTCCTCGAACAGACGGTCGTAGTCCTCGAGCCTGTACCCGAAGAGCGGGAACGACTCGATGAACGAGCCGCGCCCCGCCATGATCTCCGCCCGGCCGCCCGAGAGCAGGTCGAGCGTCGCGAAGTCCTGGAAGACGCGGATCGGGTCGTCCGAGCTGATCACGCTGACGGCGCTCGTCAGCCGGATCCGCTTCGTCCGCTCTGCGGCGGCTGCGAGGACGACCGCGGGTGTCGAGACGGCGAAGTCGGGCCGGTGGTGCTCGCCGACTCCGAACACGTCCAGCCCGACCTCGTCGGCGAGCGCGATCTCCTCGAGCAGGTTCCGGAGCCGGTCCTCCGGCGAGGTCTCGCCGGAGGCCAGCTCGCCGAAGGTGTAGATCCCGAGCTCCATCTACTTGCCTGCGCAAGTATATCTAGTCGAACGCCGAGGCCGCCTCCGCACCGTGCGCCACCGCCACCTCGCGCTCGCGCAGGAGCAGCGCGCCGATCGCCGCCGCCAGCGCCGCGGCGATCGCGCCGCCGATGAACGCAGCGTGGTAGCCGCTCGTGAGCGCGGCCGCGCCGCTGCTCACCGAGTCGCGCACGCTCGACGTGCGCGCCGCGGCGACACTCGTGAGCACCGCCAGCCCGAGGGCGCCGCCCATCATGAACGCGGTGTTGACGACGCCCGAGGCGAGCCCGGCCTCCTGCGGCGCGACGTCGCCCATCGCGGCGAGGAGCACGGGGTTGAACGCGATCCCGGCGCCGAACCCGAGCAGGATCATGCTCGGCAGCACGTCCGTGACGAAGTGCCCGTCGACCGGCGCCCGCGCGAAGAGAGCAAGGCCGAGCGCAGCGGCGAGCAGACCGACCGCGAGCGGCTTCCGGTAGCCGTACTTCATCACGAGCTTTGCGGAGATGCTGATCGAGAGGGCGCCCATGATCAGGTTGCCCGGCAGGAACGCGAGGCCGACCTGGAGCGGTGAGTAGCCGAGCACGAGCTGCAGGTAGAGCGCGGACATGAAGAACCAGGCGAACATCGCGGCCGCCCACAGCACCCCTGCCACGTTCGCAACGGCGAGGTTGCGATGCAGGAAGAGCCGGAGCGGCATCAACGGCTCCACCGCGCGCGACTCCCACGCGACGAACGCGCCGAAGAGCACCACCGCGCCGACGATGAGGCCGATCGTCGCGGCGGATCCCCAGCCGCCGGGGTGGCTGTTGATCGCGTAGACGGCGAGCATCAGCGCAGCCGTGACCGTGACCGCGCCGACGATGTCGAGCCGCCGCGTGAGCGCGAAGCCCGGAGCAGGATCGAGCAGGCGGAGCGACAGGATCACGACGAGGACGCCGATCGGGACGTTGACGAGGAAGATCCAATGCCAGCTGATGACGTCGGTGATGATCCCGCCGAGGAGCACGCCGATGCTGCCGCCGCCCGAGGCGATGAAGCCCATGATCCCCATTGCCTTCGCACGATCCGCCGGCTCCGTGAAGAGGGTCATCACGAGTCCGAACGACACCGCCGACGTGACGGCGCCGCCGACGCCCTGCACGGCACGCGCCCCGACGAGCATCCACGTCGTCGTCGAGAGGCCGCAGAGCAGCGACGCCAGCGTGAAGACGGTCAGGCCTGCGAGGAAGAGCCGCCGATGTCCGTAGAGATCGCCGAGACGCCCGCCGAGCAGCAGACAGCCGCCGTAGGTGAGCAGGTAGGCGTTCACGACCCACGCGAGGCCCGACTGGCTGAAGTTGAGGTCGTCCTTGATCGACGGCAGGGCGACGCCGACGATCGTCACGTCGAGGACGATCATGAGCGTGGCCAGGCAGAGCACGTACAGGGCGATCCAGCGGCTGCGGTCTGTCGTCGTCATGGCTTCTCTCCTCTCGTCTTTCCGTCCGTGTCGCTGCTTTGACCGTGCGACAACACAGAAGTCATCGGTCGTGCCACCGATGAGTTCTCCAGGTTGTAGCGGTCCTGGTGGTCGATGGATCTCGCCGTCGTGGACACGCTCGCGCGCCTTGCGCTCGCCGAGCGCCGCCGCGGGCGCGAACTCCGGCTCGACACCGTACCGGACGCGCTGCGCGAGCTGCTCGTGCTGACCGGGCTCGACGGGGTGCTGCTACGCGTCGAGCCTGGGCGGAAGCCCGAAGAGCGGGAAGATCCGGTCGGTGTCGAGGAAGAAGGTGAACTCGACGATCCGCCCCTCTGACAGCTCGAGAACCTGCAGCGCCCACGGCTCGTAGCCGCCGTCGGGGCTCGGCTTGTACTGCCCGAACGCCGGCGACCCGTTCGCGGATCCCGCGGGCAGCACGCGCGAGCCCTTGCACCCGATCCCGGGCCCGAGCCACCAGGCGAAGATGTCGTCGCGGCCGCGGAGCCACAGGTCGTACGGCGGCATCGACTGGGTCGCGTCCTCCTGGATCAGCGACGTCAGCGCGTCGATGTCGTACCGCTCGAACGCCTTCACGTAGCGCTCGAGCAGCTCGCGGCCGGCTTCGTCGAGCGAATCGGTCGTCTCCGCGGCGTCGGTCTCGGCGAGCGTCGCACGTGCACGCTGGAGCGCGCTGTTGACGGAGGCCACGCTCGTGTCGAGAAGCTCCGCCGCCTCGCTCGCCTGCCATCGCAGCACCTCGCAGAGGACGAGCGCCGCCCGCTGGCGCGGGGGCAGGTGCTGCAGCGCCGCCACGAACGCGAGGCGGATCGTGTCGCGCTCGACCGCGACGTCGGCCGGATCCGGGATCGGCTCGATCCACGTCACCTCGGGCAGCATCCGCAGGTTCTCGACGATCGGCTCCCCGGCGGGGCCCAGGTCCATCGGCCGCGCGCGGCGCTCCTTGCTCGCGAGCATGTCGAGGCACACGTTCGTCGCGATCCGGTACAGCCACGAGCGCAGGGCCGACCGACCCTCGAACCGCTCGAAGCCGCGCCACGCACGGATGAAGGTCTCCTGCACGGCGTCCTCCGCGTCGAACGGCGAGGCCAGCATCCGGTAGCAGTACGCCTTCAGCTCCGGCCGATGCTGCTCGAGCTGCCTCTCGATCTGTACGGGCGCGGCGGCGCTCGACGACCTCTCCACGAGGCGCCACTCTATGCGCTCGAGCGGTGGCGATGTCGAAGCGGGGCCAACGCCCGTTCCGACTCTCCGGCGCCCCCGAACTCATCTACGGTTGCGGCGTGGCCGGCTGCTCGCACCTGAGCTCGATCCACGTGACCGAGCTGCCGCCGCCGCCGCTCGGCTGCGAGGAATGCGTCAAGATCGGCGGCCGCTGGGTGCACCTGCGCATGTGCCACGAGTGCGGCAAGATCGGCTGCTGCGACAACTCGCCGAACCGCCACGCGACCGCGCACTTCCACGAGGCGGGACATCCGCTGATCCGCTCGGCCGAGCCGGGCGAGGAGTGGTCGTGGTGCTACGTCGACGAGGTCGCGTTCCTGCTCGAGGACACGAGCGCGCCGGGACGGTGAGGCCCCGGCCCGCGCCGGAGCCTCACGCGCCACGACGATCAGAAGAGGCTGAACAGGAGCGTCGAGCCGCCGTCCTTGATCGGACGCGCCGCCATCGTCCCGCGCGCGCCGGCATAGGCGCCCGTGCCGCCGATGACCGCGACCTCGAAGCTCGTCCTCGCGCTCTGGATCCCGTGCGTGACGAGCTGCCCCTTCGGCAGCACGACCGTCGCCTCGCATTGCGACTGCGAGTCGTTCAAGACCGTGCACACGCCGTGATCCGTGCCCACCTGCGTCCCGTGACGGTCGAACACGGGATTCGCGTAGATGACGATGTCGCCACGACCTGCCTTCTTGCCCATCGGAGCGTTGTTGACGAAGCTCGTGGGGCCGGGACGCTCGTAGAAGCGGAGCGCCGCGACGCTGGCCGTGGCCCCGACCGACGAAGCGCCGATGCCGGTGACGATCGCTGCGGCGGCGAGCGACGCAGCGATCGCGGTCACACGAGCATGTTTCATGTTCTCTCCCTCCGGTTCGAACGAATGCCGCCCGCTGACTGACCGCGCGAGTCTAGCGACGGCGGCGGGTGGCGCCCGACCCTCAGAGCTCGACGAGGTCGAGGAAGCGCTTCGTCCGCTCCTCCTTCGGCGCCGAGAAGAACTCCTTCGGAGGCGCCTCTTCGACGATCCTTCCGTCGTCCATCATCAAGACCGAGCTCGCCACGTGCTGCGCAAAGCGCAGCTCGTGCGTGACGACGACCATCGTCGTTCCCTCACGTGCGAGCGCCTCCATCACGTCGAGCACCTCGCGGACGAGCTCGACGTCGAGCGCGGACGTCGGCTCGTCGAAGAGCATCGCCTTCGGCCGCATCACGAGCGCGCGTGCGATCGCGACGCGCTGCTGCTGCCCGCCCGACAGCTCGTCCGGGTACTGCGAGGCCTTGTCCTCGAGGCCGACGCGCGCGAGGAGCTCGAGCGCACGCTGCCGCGCCTCGCCCTTCGGCAGCCGCCGCACGTGCACGAGGCCGCACATGACGTTTCCGAGCGCGGTCATGTTCTGGAAGAGGTTGAAGCGCTGGAAGACCATGCCGACCTCGGACCGGTGGGGCGCGAGCTGCTTCTCGCCGAGCGCGCTCAGGCGCTCGCCCTCGAGAAAGACGTCTCCCCCGTCGGGAGCCTCGAGCATCGCCAGGCAGCGCAGCAGCGTCGACTTCCCGGAGCCCGAGGGGCCGATGATCACCTTCACCTGCCCGCGATCGACCTCGAAGGTCACGCCCTTCAGCACCTCGAGGTCTCCGTAGCATTTGTGCACGTCGACCGCGCGCAGAACGACGTCCGCCATCAGCGTGCGTCGTGGGAGACAACGGGAACGGCGGCGGTGGCAGGGGCGGCGCGACGGCGTCGTCTCGAGGTGAACGTGAACCGCCGCTCGAGGCGCGACTGGATCAGCATCAGGGCGCTGACGATCGCGAGGTAGTACACGAGCGAGGCGAGGAGCGGCTCCGGATACTGGAACGTCGACGACGCGAGCTCCTGCGCCGCCGTCAGCAGCTCGTGCAGCGAGATCACGAAGGCGAGCGACGTCAACTTGAGCAGCGTGATGAACTCGTTGCCCGTCGGCGGGATCACGATCCGGACGGCCTGCGGGACGATCACCCTGCCGAGGATCTGCCGCCGGGTCATGCCGAGCGCGCGGCCCGCGAGCTCCTGACCCGGATCCACGGACAGCAGGCCGGCGCGGATGATCTCGGACATGTACGCAGCCTCGTTCAGCGACAGCGCGATCCACGCGGCTGCGAACGGAGTGAACCAGTGCCCCGCGAACACGCCCCAGATCTGCGGCAGCGCGTACCAGACGAAGTACAGCTGCAGCAGCGTCGGCGTCGCGCGGAAGAGCCAGTTGTAGATCCAGGCGAGCGTCCGCAGGCGGCGCAGGCGGCTGAGCGCACCCAGTGCGACGAAGAAGCCGATCACGACCGCGGTCGCGAGCGCGACGACCGTCAGCTCGAGCGCGGTCAGCGCCCCCCTCCAGTAGGGACCGGAGGTGAGCGCTGTCCAGAAGAGGTGGGAGTCGAAGCTCGCGAGCACGAGCCTCAGGCGCCGCTACCCGACGTCGCCGGCGGGGATCTTGTACTTCGCGGCGATGCGGGCGAGC
>Ga0070741_10004296_pt1 | contig 33429 bp, 36 predicted proteins | sample Coa_R1_4_FD_66440 | JGI IMG/M metagenome (GOLD analysis project Ga0070741, IMG submission 66440) | Surface soil microbial communities from Centralia Pennsylvania, which are recovering from an underground coalmine fire - Coalmine... | ecosystem: Environmental > Terrestrial > Soil > Unclassified ... | reverse complement strand
GTGAGGAATGCGGCATCGGCCGAGCGTTGCTCCTACGTCAATAGTGGCTCGTTCTTGAGTGCTGTGTAGACGGTGCGTGCGAGTCGGCGTTTGAGGCAGCGGAGTTGAACTGCTGGCGGACGCCCTGGCCTGAGACAGACGCGAAAATCGCAGCAGTGATCGGCGGCGGGAGCGTGATCGGTCGGGCGCCCATCGTGAGCATGCCGCACTGGGGCGGGATCCTCACCGACCAGCAGATCGCCGACCTGATCGCCTACCTCAAGACCCTGAAGTAGCCCGCGATCACGTCGCCTGCGGCGCCGATCACCATGGACGTCGCCGTCGGCGCGATCGGTCACCCAGAGACGAACAGGTGGACATTCGCTTGCGTCAGCGTTCAGGAATGTCCCCTAACCTCCTCGAGACGGCTGCCTAGTTCTCCTGCGTCGCGACGATGCTCGGCCAGACCTTGATAAGCGTGCCGCGAAGTGTGCAGCGCGCGATCGGTTGCCCGCCTTCGTCGCTGTCGTCGGCTGAGGAGATCCGGGCAAGGAGGCGGTAGCTGTTGCAGAACTGGGCTGCGTTGCGGGAGTAGCCGACCACGAGCGCCTGCCGCCCGGTCGTCTGTGGGCGCCAGTACCGCATCGTCACCTGCGCAGAGGCGATTGGCGGGAGCCGGTGGCCGAAGAGTTGGAGTGCTCCTGCTTCGCCGTAGTTGTCTGTGATTATCACGTCTGCGCCTTGCGTGTGGCGCTCGACCAGGCGAACGTAAGCGGGCCAGCCGATCTCCGATTGGTAGTCACTGCGGGCCTTCACGACTCCATCCGACACCGCGGTATGCAGCGGCAGCACCGGCAGCGCGAGCGGCAGCGACACGAGGCCGACCGCGATGAACGCGGCACCGGCGAGCTGGAGGCGACGGCGTGTCGCCCAGCGTTCGAGCGGGATTGCACCGGCCGCGAGCGCGAACAGCAGCACCGGCAGTGCGTAGTAGGACTTGCCTCCGAGCACGAAATAGGCGACTACGGTGCCGATGACCGTCCAGCCGAGGGGACGCAGCGGGCGATCGCGGACGAGCGATACGACTCCGGCGACGGCGACCGGAAACGCCACCAGCGTGAGCACGACCACGTTGACGATGAACTGCGGCCTCGTCTCGTCGCTTGCGCTCGGAGGCGGGTTGAGGAACCAGTGCACGCTCGTCCAGCTGTGTTGCGCTTCCCAGATCAGGTTCGGGACGAGCAACAGCCCCGCGAGCGCCACTGCGACCGGGAAGCCTCGCGAGCGCAGGACGTCGCGACGCCAGACAAAGAAGGTCACGATCAGCAGGACGAGAACCACCGCGAGCGTGTACTTCGTCTCCAGCCCGACACCGGCAGCGACTCCGACCAGCGGCCACGAGCCGCGCCCGAGTGCGAGCCGCAGCGCGAGCCAGAGGACGACCATCGTCATCAGCTGATCCAGCGCGACCGGCTGGAAGAGCAGGTTCGTCCCGAGCATCCCCGGCGCGAAACCGATTATCACGGCGGCAAGCGTCTGCGCACGCCGCGTCGCACCGAGCTCACGAGCAACGAGAGCGCCGACGAGCACCGTGCCTCCGCTCGCCAGGATCGTGACCGCGCGCAGCCCGACCAGTGACCAGCCGAATAGCTCTCGTGACAGCGCCGCAAGCAGCGCCGTCAGGGGTGGAAACTCGACGTAGCCGCCCTGAAGATGCAACCCGGCGACGGCGTAGTACAGCTCATCACGATGCCAGCCGTATCGCCCGGCAACGGCAAACTCCAACGCACACTTCGACCCGACAACAACGAGAACCGGCCTAAACGCAAACGCTCCAACCGCCCTCACGGCGCACCTGTGAACACGGCACCAAGCCTAAAACCCCAGCCACTCTGTCGCCTAACTAGACCGAGGCTGTACCAGTCGCGACTGCCGCTGCCTGCGCCAGCGTTCGCGAATGACGCCTGAGCCGTATGTCGTTCTCAGGGGTCGCCTCGATTTCGGCCTGCGCGCCAGGTCAGGCAGTGACCGCCGAGATCGGCTCTCCAAGTTGTTGTTGGATGGCGGGCCAGTCCAAGTACGTGTCCTTGCGCGCAACCAGGCCACCCTCGACGGCGATCACGTCCACGCCGTCGCAGGTGATGGCCTGCCCGTCGCCGGTCGCGCTCATCTCATACTCGCTCACGAAGTGTCCGTCACCAATGTGCACCCGCTTTCGCTCGAAGCGAATGTCGGGCCACTGGGCAAGTGCAGCGGCAAAGGCCTCGCGCGTCGCATCGCGACCACGCGCAGGCTCGCCGCCTCCGTGGAGGTGGAACACGGTGTCATCAGTATGCAAGGCGATGACGGCATCAAGGTCGTGCTGAGCCCACGCTGCTCCGTAGCGAACGGCCAACTCTTGAACCTCAGCGCTCATTTCGACTCCCCCTTCTCACGGCGACCGAGCATCCAGACTACTCCGCACTCGGAACAGAAGGAACTGGCTGCACCAGTGCTCGCGAATGACGCCCGAGCGCGTTAGCAGGGCTCGATTCTGGAGAGGAGGCCGTTTGGCAAGGATGCGGCATACGCCAAGCCGTACTGAATTACAGTTGCGGTGTCACTTCGAGAAAAGGAGCCGACCCGTGGCAATCGCATACATTCAGGAATTCACGATCAAGGACGGCGATACAAGCACCACCAACTATGACGCGGTCAACGCCGCGCTCAACCTTCAAAAAGCCCCCGACGGCCTACTCATTCACACGGCCGGCTTCGACCATGACGCGGGGGTCTTTCGCATCTTCGATGTCTGGGAGACGCGTGAGCATGGCGAGAAGTTCTTCAACGAGCGCCTCAACCCGATCGTCGAGCCTATGGCTGCCGCCGCGATGCAAGACCCCGAGAGTAACTTCGCGCCGCCAAGCCGCGAGGGTTGGTACGAGCTGCACAACTGGGTGAGCGGCTGACCAGGCGCCTAGCGGCAAACGACCGGCATCGCCTCCTTACACCACGCTTCGTGACGTAGTCGCGGCGGTGCCACACAAGTCGTCTGCGCCAGTGGTCCGGAATGACGCCAGAGTCCCGTGCCGGAGGGTCGTGTGCGCGAACGGCCGGATGTCATTGGTCCGACTATTCTTTCGGTGTGAGTCGCGTCGGACTCTCGGTGGGAGCGGTCCTTGTCGCGTTGGGCATCTTCTGGGCGGGCCGCGAGAGCACGCACGGGCTTGCCGCTTTCTATGAGCATTGGTGGTGTCCCATCCCCGTAGCGATGATCGTCGTCGGGTCTGTCGCTGCGGTTGCGCCGAGGTTGGGTCGTCGCCTTGCTTCCTGAGCGGTCTGGTCGCATGGGCAGGCCCACCTGTGGACGACCGGCGTGGTGGAAGCGATTCCTCACAGCCGTCCGGCGGCGCTCACCGAAGTTGTTCAATTATGGGGACTGGCAGGAGCCGCCGCCGGACATCGGCGTGCGTGAACCAAGGCGTCCTCGGCCAAGTTCGGGCGCGGGTAGCGCCGTCCTCGATCCGCCGCCGTAAGCAACGCTAGTGTTGGCGCTCGGCTGCGCGAGTGTCCTTCTCGGCTGGGCTGACGCCCTACCGGTTGCGTTGGCGGGCGACTGACGACGACGCTCAAGCAACCTGGCCCTTGAAAGCAGGCCATGCAACTACCTCTCGAAGAGGGGCGAACGTATGTCCGTTGCCACTTTGGTTGCCACCCCGAGCATTTGCAACACGATGCAAGACATTGAGACTGCAGTTTTGCGGGCTTTTTGCGAGTGGGCCGGGCAGGGATCGAACCTGCGACCTTGGGATTAAAAGTAGGGTCGGTTGATCTCGGTTGATCTCGTTGTGGCTGCAAATGGGCGTGTTGTGAGGCTGGGGTTGCGCTTGTTTCTCGGGTGTTCTCGGTGGCTCTGGTTGCCACTTTGTTGCCACCCTCCGTTCGACGTCTCGCTGTAGAGGATCTACGCGAGAAGTGTCCTGCGGGCTTTGTTGGGAGTGCCCCGTTCCGGCGCCGGCCCGTCGTATTGTCGCGCGGAGGCCGACGAGGCCGCCTTCGAGCGTCTACGTGCTGGAGCTGGTCTTCGAGGTTTGGAGGCGGCGGATGGTGTTCGTGCGGGACGCGTGCGCGGTGCGTGCTGGTTGTGGCGTGATGGTGGCGTGGATGGCGGCGTTCGTGCTCGTGCGCCTTCGCGGTCCTGTCGTCCGGGGCGCGGGGGAAGGGGGAGCCGTGTCCGGCGTGCTTGGCGCCGCGCCGCTGTCGGTGGTCGTGGCGGTTCTCGGCGGCGTGCTTGTCGGGTTGGTCGGGGTCTCCTCGGAGGCGGTGTCCGTCGTGATGGCGTCGAGGAAGTCGGGATCGGGTAGGTCTTCGTCGAGGAGGTGGATGTAGGTGGCGAGGGTGAAGGCGGCGGAGTGGTGGCCGAGCCAGCATTGGACCTGTTTGATGTTGTAGCGGCGGAAGAGGGCGGTGGCGCAGGTGTGGCGGAAGGTGTGGAAGCCGATCCAGGGGAGGCCTGCTTTGCGGGCGGCGGGTCTTAGTACACGCGCGCGTGTATTAGAGGGGTCGAGGTAGCCGCCGGTCTCGGAGGGGAAGACGACGGCGTCGCCGGGGCGGTCGCCGCGGCGGCGGCGGAGGGCCTCGGTCATTTTGGGGGCGAGCCGGATGGTGCGGATGCCGTAGTCCGACTTGGGGGTATCGAAACGGCCGCGGTACAGGCGCCGGCTGACGCGTAGACGCCGACGGTCGAGGTCGATGTCGTCCCAGATGAGGGCGATCGCCTCGCTGATGCGCAACCCGGTGTGGGCGAGGAACTCGAAGAACAGCCGCCACTCGGCCGGGCAGTCGGCGAGAAAGCGGAGGAGTTCGATCTCGCTCATGGCTTTGCGCTTGCTCTGGTGGCGGCGAGGGCTGGGCTGGGCGAGGCGGAGACCGGCGGCGGGGTTGTGGCGGATGAGGCCGTCCTCGCAGGCGGTGGCAAAGAGCGCTCGAAGCGGGGCGAGGATGCAGCGCACCGTCGCCGGCGCGTACCCGTTGCCGGCGAGATGGGCGGCGAAGGCCTTCAGGTCGCGCGCCTCGATGTCCGCGAGCTCGAGGCGACCGAAGAAGGGGGCGGCGTGCCGGTCGAGGTCGGCCGTGTAGTCGAGCAGGGTCTCAGGGCGGATGCCCCGGCTGGTACGCCCCTGGTAGCTCGCCGCCCACTCTTGTGTATAGGCGGTGAACCCGATCCTGGACTGTTCGCGGTACTCGCCACGCTTGACGTCGGTGGTGAGGGCGGCCTTTAGGTCGCGCGCCTCGGCCAGCGTGGCGGCGGAGCGCTTCCTCGGCGTGCCGTGCCGGTCACGAAAAGTCACGACATAACGGTCGCCACGCCGATACACCCCCGGCGTCTTCGTCTTCTCGAGGCGCGCGCTCACAGGCCCTTCCTGTTGTCAGGACTGGTGACAGTAGCTCTGCCCGGCGGCAAGATCGAATCGCCACCGGGGCGGCTGCCGGGGCCCGTGCGGGCGACGACCAGGGCCTTGAGCTCGGCGCGCAGGACGAGGGTGCGGCCCCCGTCCTTGTACCGGGTCAGCCGCCCCGCGGAGAGGAGATCATCGACCCGCTGCCGCTTGCCGCAGAGGAACGTCGCGGCCTCGGGGATCGTCATGTACGGCGACTCCGCCTCGCCGCTCTTCTCGAGCTGCTCGAGCACCACGGCGACAGCGCGGCGGACGATCTCGTCGATCAGGGAGTCGGGCAGCGAAAGCGCGAGCTGCTCCGGGGCGGCACCGCTCACGGCTTCTCCCAGTCGTCGGGGGCGACGGTGCCGAGCCGCATTGGGAGCGGGCGGCTGGGTGTGTCGCGGATATCACCGTCACCACCGTCACCAATGTCACTGCTCTCGGCCGCAAGCGAGCCGGCGGTGACGGTGGTGACGGTGTTTCGGGGGCTGATCTTGATGCCGCGCTTGCTCTTGATGCCTGCGATCAGCTGGTCGAATTCGATCTCGATGTTGTTCGTGCGCAGGTTGGGGGCTATGCGTCGTAGCTGTCCGGAGAGTCGGGGACCGTCGGCCGGGAAGTCCTTGCGGTCGATCGTGGTGTTGCTGTTGTCGCGGACGCGCTCGAGAAGCGCTGAGGCGGTGCCGAGGAAGCCGCCCTGGTCGGCGATCGCGAGGATGGCGGCCGCGATCGGGGATGCCTCGATGGTCAGCTCGCTCGCCTGCGAGCGGTTGCCGGTGTAGGCGGCGAGGAAGGTGCCCTCCGGCCAGCCGAAGGCGGGCTCGGCGGCGACGACCAGCTTTGCGAAGTCCGCCATGCGCGGCAGATCGGCGAGCTCGACCTCGGGGAGGCGCTTCATCGCCGCCGCCGCGACGTCGAGGAAGGCCCCGAGCAGGCGCGGTCGTGCCTGCTCGAACTCGAGCCAGAACTCTGTCTCGGCCCGCCGGCGACTCTCCGGGATCGTCGGCAGCATCACGATGATCGCGCGGTCGGCGAGGTCGCCGCGGGTCGCGACCTCCTCGATGCCGTTGAGGAGGATCGGCCGCTCTGCCTCGAAGATGACCTCTTCGTTGTCGGTGTACAACGCGCGGGTTGCGTGGCCGCCGCCGGTCGCGATCTTGCAGAACGCGTCCGACATCCGGATGGAGAGGGACGACAGGTTGTCGTAGGCGAGCACGTGACTGTTGCGGGCGGTGATCATCAGATCGCGCTCGTCGATGGGGAGCGTCCGCTGCGGGGCGAGGTTCGGATCGACGAGAGCGCGCACGACGTTGCACATCGTCGTCTTCGCGCACCCGGGCTCGCCGTGCGCGGCGAGGATCGGATACGGGCCGTTGGGACTGAGCGCGGCGAGTATCCACGCGCAGATGAGGATGAATCCGTCGTCGGTGGCGTTGACGAACCGACGCAGCTCGTCGATGCTTCCGCCCCGCTCGGGAACCGGCAGCTCCAGCATCCCGCTGGGGCGGCGAAACGGTACCTTCGCCTCAACCACCGACCACCCTGCCGCGGTGATCTCGATCGTGCGCCAATACTCGTCAGCGAGGTTGATGTAGATGGCCAAGTCGTCGGAGGCGATCCTCGTGAACGTCTCCTTGATCGGGTTCGCGAACATCGCGGTGGCCGCCAGATGCATGAGCGCTTCCTGCATGGCGTTGCTGCTCGGGGTGCTGCCGGTCTGCAGGAAGTACCGGCGGTTCAGCCAGTAGCGGAAGGTCGTGCTTCGCAGCGGCCAGGTCTCCCGGTGTCCGTCGACCATGATCGTCGCGTACGGCTCCCCCATCGGCGTGCAGAACAACTCGACGTCCCCGGTCATCTCCACGATCCGCATCGCCTGCCTCATCCGCGGCGCAGTGGCCTCCTTGGGCTCCGCAGGCGCGTCCGTCGCCGGCTCGGCCACCTCGGGGGTTGAGGCGACGACCGGCGGCGACTCGGCCGCGTTCTCGAAGGCGCGCTCGGAGACGTCGAGGAAGTGGCCGTTGAGGTTCACGCGATCTCCACGCCCTCGAGCGCGGCAGCCGCCTTGCGCAGGTCGGTCTCGAGGCCCTCGATGATCGCGGCGGCAAGGTCGCCTTCGCCGTCGACGAGGGCATCAGCAATGCGCGCAAGGCGGGCACGCATGTCCTGCATGAGGGCGACAATGCTCCCTGTCCCGACTGCGAACGATGATGCGGGCGGATAGATGGGTGAGTTCGCTTCATGTCTCATGCCTCTAGCGTGCAGGCTGCCGCGAGCGGCAAGGGGGACAAAAATACGAACCTAGGGGGGACAAAAATCGGGATGCAGGGGGGACAAAAACCCGCACATGCTTGGCGGCGTATGGCTCCGTTGCGGATCAGAACCGCGCACAAGCGCGATATTTCGAGGAACGGCTGCGGTCCGGCGGTGCTGCAACGATGGCCGACATGCACATCGCCGACGACTCGTGGCGCGCGACCGGCGCTTTCAGCTGCAGGCGGCTCGAGCTCGGGCTCTCGCAGAAGCGGCTCGCGCTCGCCGCAGGCACGAGCCAAAGCGAAGCATGGCGCATCGAGCACGGCTTGAGTCTCCCTGCGTTGCCGACCTGCGAGGCGTTCGCCCAGGTGCTCGACGCCCCAGTCACGGCGCTGTTCGATCCGGTCGGGCAGGCATCGCTTCTTCCCGCCCGCAACGACCTCATGTCGATTCGCGCCGCGTCGCTCGCCACCGGCGCTGCGATGTCGTCGATCGGTGCATGGGTCCGACACGGTCTGGTGGGCGACTACGGCGTCGGCGGCCGAGGTCGGCGATGCAGCCGTCTTGTCGCTCTTGCAGAAGTGCGGGAACAACATCGCGCTGCCGGCTGGCTCTCCCAGCGCAACGCTGGTCGGTTGCTTCAGATCTCAATGGAGAGGCTGACGCCCGAGTTCGCGGACCGCTGGCGGATTATCTACCGACGGGTCGGTGAGAAGAACGTGCGCTTCGAACCACGGAGCGTGGAACGCGCAGTGGCGTTGCGCGCACGCCACCGGCTGCGCTTCATCTCGGCGGCCGAGACCGGTCTGCCCACGTGGGCGTTGCACCAGCTCGAGGCCGACAAGCTCCTGCAGCTTTACCGTGGCGACCGGGGCGAGCTTCTCGTGTCCCGGACTCACTTCGACCAGCTTCGCGAGCGAATGACCGAGCGGCCGCCCACCTGCAGAGAGTGCGGGAAGCCGGTTGAGATCGGCCGGCACTTCCATCGCGGATGCGCAGCCGCTGTCGCGATGCGTTCGCTGCTCGCCGACCCAGATAGGCGGGCAGCGATGCGAGCCGCGCGCAGCGCAACATCTCGAGCATGGTGGGATTCGGCCGACGGGCGCGCGCGTCGACACGCTCAGAGCGCGACTGGGTGGCCGCTACCGCGCACAGACCGCGTCAAGCTGCCCTGCTTCATCTGTGGTCGCGCCGTCCCACGCAAGGCTTCGGAAGCAGCAACGAAGCGGATAGAGAAGCGGCGGACCGTCTGCTTCGCCTGCGATCGACACTGGCGCAGCGCACGAATGCGCGCGCAATGGATCGTCAACAGGCTCAAGCCGAACACGTCCCTCTCTGAACAGACATACGAGATTGCGCTCCAGGCGTACGCGATAGGGATGGAACTCCAGAAACAGCTCGTGTCGACCTGGCCGAACGCGCGAGGCCGACGGCGGCCTATCGCCACCGACCTTCTCATCGAGGTGCTCCACCTGCACGGGCTCGCAGACGACACGATCGAGCGGCTGCTGAGTATGGGCATTGCACGAAAGACGATTCACATCGCCGGCGTCGACACGGACGCGGTAGCGTTGATGCCTGGATACGTCCGGAAGCGCCGCCGCCGGCTCGGAATCATCCGCGCGCGGAGCGTGCCAACTCGCGCGCGGCGCGTCGCGACCACAACCGACGATCCGCGAACAGACAATCCGCAGAAGGCTCTGCTCGTCATCTCGACGTAGCCAAAACGCCTGCGGCCGTGTCCTCTCGCCAGCGTTATGGTGCGCGTGCGCGTGCTCGGCGATCCCGATCAGTCCGATTCTCGCGGCGTAGGCGCCGCTGTCGGCGGCTCTGCTGATGAGGACTAAGGGTGGCAGTAAGCGTGTTCCGGGAGCTGGCGAAGTGCGTCGGCTTCGCTGGGTACGGGTCGTAGATGTCGGTCGGCATCCGCTCAACCTCGGTCAGAACGTTGTACGCGGGCGGTGGGAGGGTGATCCACCACCCCGGTCGTCGAGATGGGGCGCGGGCGTGCGTTCGCGACGAGTTGTTCTTTGCCGCCGGCCGCGACGACGTCATGAGCCTCCGGAACCGACGGATGGTGTCCTCGCGCGAAGGACACGCCCGTCGTGCCGGTTGTCGCGGGTATCGGCCGTCGCCATCGACGTCTCCCTCGAGTAGGGGTCGACCAGGAGCGCCATGGTCATGAGCGCCGTCTCGGGCGGAGTCCCGCGATCCGCGCTCACTACGGGCGGTCGATGAGGCCGAGGATCTCCTTCCGTTTGCGAACCAAGATCGCCCGCAAGAACCTCGCCGGATCGGGTAGCGGATCTCTACGCTCGGCGCGCGTCGCGAGTTCCGTCCTGAACTCCGTCGTTATGTCGTCAATGTCAGACGCGGTGAGACCCTTGCTGAGAATGCTCAGTTGTTCCACCGTCGCCTCGTCATGGCTCTCTGGGAGAAGCTCACGCAGACGGTCGAGCGCAGCGTTAGCCCCAGGCCCATCGTCTTCGCTCTGAGTCTGGTTCTTTCCACGCTTGTTCATGACACCTCTCTCCTTCCGTTGTCGCAACCTGGGCGATGCCGAAGAGATATAGCGCTCGGCGGAATGCCCGCGGTAATGCCACGACGGGTTTGTGACACACGACGAGTCGACAGGAATGAAATGTTCCCAACATGTACCGGTATAGACCGGTAGCGTTGCTACCGGTTTATGTCGTCCCGCAAGCGGCGGGAGGCGCACCCGCGACGATGGGCGACCCGAGAGTCAAAAGAAGAGCGAAATCGGTCGCATTTTGCGAAGAGTTTGTTTGTGACACGCACCCGGTGTGGATCCGATGGCAGACTCACGGGGCCGAAAGCCACCGTTGACCCGTCGGACATCGGACATCGACTGAGCCGACCTACATCCAGAAGATCTGCGGCGCACCGCTCTCGCGACCAGTGTCGTGTTGAGCGCGTGCGTGGGCGATGACGGCGGCGGCGAGCGCGTCGATGCGGCTGGTCGACTTAAGCTTGCGGACCTTCCAGCCGGTCTCGGTGCGGTCGGCGGCAGCGGCGTCGACGTGGGCGGCGAGGACGGGATCGCGGTCGTGGGTGATGGTCCCCTCGACCGCGGCTTGGTAGAAGCTCGTCCACGCTGCGCGCATCGGCGCACTGAAGGGCAGGTACTCTACGAGCTGAAAATCCTCCCTCTCTAGCGCCTCGGCAGAGCGGCCGAAGTACGACGGGTCGTATCCGACCTCGGCGAGGGTGTAGCGGCGGCGGAGGGCGCGTAGGTGGTCTTCGACGAGGCCGAGGCGCATCTTGCCGCCCGGCACGAGCTGGATCGTGTCGGCGCCGCCCGCTGCGCGGAGGGCGGGGTCGTCGGGGTCGGTCGTCCACACGTGCGAGCGCAGCACGATGCGGCCCTCGCCGGTGCGGTGGGCGATGGCGACGGCGGTCGAGTCGTGCGTCCAGCCGACGTCGACGCCCGCGTACACAGTCGCGCCATCGGAAATGTCGGTGTCGCTTGCGAGATTGGCCCAGCAGCCGGCCGGAAGCCACGCCTGCCGGGCCGCAGTCCACTGGTTCAGGTGTAGCCGGCGCCAGTCGTTCTCGTCAGTGTCGGGGCGGTGCAGTTCGCGGATGAGCGCGCGCGGGGAGACCCACGAAGCGGGGTTGCAGGCACGGATGACCTTCGGGTTCTCGATGTCGACGGTGGTGGCGTCGGGAAGGCCGTAGAAGTGCATGAGGAATCCGGCGTCGCTGTCGCGCAGGACGAGCAGGTGTCCGTCCCGATGAGTTTCGAGCTTGGGGTGGTTGAGGGCGGCGGTGTAGGTCTCGCCCAGCTGAGAGCGAAGGTTCCAGCCGGCAGTGGTGATCGCGAGGAGCCAGGATTCGCCTTCGCGTTTGTGCAGCGCTTGGGCGAGGGCGGTGAAGGTTTCGCGCTGGCGGGCATGCTCGGCGTTCCACCACTCATCGACCAGAGCGGCAGTCGGATTTACGCCTTGTGCGAGACGCCCGTCGCTGCTGAGGATCGTGTAGCTGCCGTGCCGTTCGGGGCAGCGGATCGTCCTCCCGGGCGTGCACCACTGGTTGAGATCGCCGTCGTCGACCCAGCGGTTCGCGAACGACTGCGCGATCGCCGCCTGCTGCTTTGAGCCGGCGATTCCGTACACGTCGGGGGAGTGCTCGCCGCTGACGAGTGCGTGGAGGCCGAGGCCCGCCGAGAAGGGTGTCTTGCCGTTGCCTTTTGGCACTCCGAGGAGGCCGACCTGGTAGACGCGGCGGCCGTGTCGGTCGCGCCGCCAGAACTCGCTTAGGAATGATCGTTGGAAGGGGGCGAGCACGAATGGTTTGCCGGCGCTCGTGCTCGCCTGGTAGTGGCGCAGAAACCGCGGGAAGAAGGCGGTGACCTGCTTGATGCTGTTGGTGGGGCCGAGGGCGGCGATCTCGTCGGAGAGCGAGTTCGCAAGCGGCGCAATGCCGAGCTTGTCCGCCTGCGTGCGCACCCCGCGCACCAGCCGCTCGAAATCAAGGGCGACCGCCCGCTGCTCGGGGACCGAGCGGGCGCGCCGGTACTCGATCTGCAACGCCGCGAACCCGGGCCACGGCAGATCCACACTGCTTCCGAGGAGCTCGCCGTGCTGACGCGCGAGGAACGTCCCGGACAGGACGTGGTCGAGCAGCCGCTTCTTAGGCCTACCCGCCACAACAGCGACCATCTGTTCCGTCCGCAACAGCGAGCGCAGAAGGGAACACGCCGAAGCCGCTTACGTTCTCCGTTACGACCGCGCGAGGCTCGCCTTCTCCAATAGCGCGACGAACGGTCGAACAGACGACCGGCACGTTTTCGATCAACACGGCTCTCGCTCGACTCTGCTCGCGCAGACGGATCTACTGGGAGCGGACATACGCCGCGTACCGTTCGCGGATGACGTCGCAGTAGCCTGGGTCAAGCTCGACGAGCAGGGCGCGCCGGCAGGTTTGTTCGGCAGCGATCAGCGTCGAACCTGACCCAGCGAACATGTCGGCGACGACGTCGCCCGGTCTGCTGCTGTTGAGCAGGTGCGCGACGATGAGCGCGACCGGCTTCGCGGTCGGATGGTCCGGGCTCGCGACCGGCCGGTCGATCGCGAACACCGTCGTCTGCGCGTTGTCGCCATACCAGCGACTGCTTGCGTGGCTGCCGCGGGCAGGACGACCGCCGCCCGGCTTCCACCCGTACAGCACATCCTCGTGTTGGAAGTGGTAATCGCTGTGGCCGAGCACCATCGCTTGCTTCACCCACACGAGGGTCTGGTGGATCTGCCAGCCGGTGTCGCCGATCGCGAGCCGGAACGCGATGCTCCCGGGCGGGCCGGCGATGTAGAAGCGACCGCCCGGAGCAAGCACCCGGTCGACCGCGCCGAGACCCGCACGCAGAAGCGCATCCGCCTCCGCGGGCGTGTCGTTCGCGATCCGCTTCCGCGTCGTCCCCTCCTTCTCCGCGCGGCCGCCACCCTGGTAGCCGACCCCGTAGGGCGGGTCGGTCCAGACAACGTCGACCTGTTCACCGCCGGCGAGACGCTCGACCTGGTCCGGGTCTGCCGCATCGCCGCACAGCAGCCGGTGTCGTCCGAGCTCGTACACCTCGCCCGCCTTCGAGTCCGGCACGACCGGCGTGTCGGGCACCGCGTCGGGGTCGCCGTTGTCGAGCCGCGCCGCGAGCAGGATCGCCTCCAGCCGGGCGGGCGCCTCCGACAGGAACTCCGAGGCCTCCGCCGGGCTCGCTCCCATCAGCAGCTCCTCCAACAGCCGCTGGTAGGCGAGCGGGTCGTCCTTGCCGCGCGTGCGGTTGAGCGTCTGAGCGAGGATGCGCGCGTACGCGTCGTCGAGTGAGACCACGACCACCGGAGCCGCGGTGTGGCCGAGGTCGCGCAGGATCTCCAGGCGGTGGTTGCCGGAGATCACCTCGAACATGCCCGCGCGCTCGGGGTGGGGGCGAGCGACGAGGTTCTCGACCACCCCGAACTCCTCGATCGAACGGCGGATCTTCGCCCGCACCGCCCCCGACACCCGGTTCGCGTTCCACGCCGCCGCCCGCAGGCGTGCCAACTCGATCTGCTGAACGTCCATCACGGCCGCGCCTATCGGCCAGATGCCCATCGCTGAAGCAAACGTCGCGGTGACAGTGCAAGCGGACTGCGAACGCCGCAGCTCTACCCTTGCGCGGTAGCCGGGCGAGCGCCCTAGTACTTGACGAGGACGCCGTATTGGGCGTCTGGGCTTCGACCGCGATGACCTCTGCGGTACGCGGAGATCATGTCGCTCTCGATACCGCACCGCTGCGCATGCGTCGTCCGCGGCGTGACCGTCCACGAAACCTCAATGTCCCCGCGCGTCGCACACCGAGGAAGGCTCTCGCCAAGAGGATGACCTCGACCATCGCGAAGCTGGCGAAGCCGATTGCGCAGCTTCCCACTGATACCGATGTACGTCCAACTCCGGTAATCGGGCCGGTTAACGCACCGGACTCGATACACACCAGGCTCGAGCGGGGCGAGCTCGTCCGCATACGGACGGATCACGTCATCGAGAGGACGCCACGAAGACCAGGAACGACCAGCCCACTCCACAACCCAATCGTCGCACGCGCGTCAAGCGCCAAATGCGGCGTCGACCGTTCGCGCCGGCGGAGCCGACTGGGCACGATCTCATCCCAAGTCGATTCCATACGAACCGTACGGAATGCGCGGGGCCCTAGCGCGGGGTACGGCCGCGACCGTTCCCCTAACTTCGACCCCCTACCCCCTTGGGTTGCAGCCGCGGCGCGGTGGGCGGGAGTCGTGTCTAGGCTTGGCGGGTGGCCGAGTCGATGGAGGTTCGGGATGGGGGCGGGTTCGAGTTGCTCGCCGCGTCGCTTCGCTCGTCGGGTAGCGACCTGGACGTCTTCGTCGAGGTGCTGGCGGACAAGCTGGAGCAGGCGCTACCGGGGCGGGTGGCCGTGGAGCGTCGTGCGCTGCGCCGGTTTTCGAAGCAGAAGCGCGTCGCGCGCATCGAGGTCGCTCTGGGCGACAACCGGTTCACCGTTGTTGTGCGGCAGGGTGTGCTGGAGACGCGCTGCGCAAAGGCGGTGCGCGGTGTGGTGTTGAAGACCGAGGAGTTGCCGCTGAACGGCTGGCTCGAGGCGCTCGGCCGCGAGCTTGCGCGCGAAGCTGAATCGAGCGAGCAGTCTCGCGTGGCACTCGACCAGCTGCTCCGCGGATAGCGCCGGTGCCGCTCTTCCGCCGCGGCAGCGACGACGACCGTGAGGTGAGGGAGGCGGCGGCAGCCGAGCAGGTCGCGTCACTCGAGGCGCTCGCGCGCGGCGAGCTGCCGCTACGGGCGCAGCAACGCCTGGGCGAAATCGGAAAGACCTCAGGTGGCCTGTTCACATCTGATCTCTCTGTAGGCGAGTTCGCGCTCGTGCACGCGATCGGGTTACGGCCGCTCGCGCAGGTGATGGGAAGCTCGGTCTATCACGTCGGGTGGCAGCAGCGTCCGGGTGGCTTCGGCCTCCAGCCCGGCGGGATCGCGCAGGAGCTGACGGTTATCTCGGAGGCGTGGAACACGGCGCGGCTGCGTGCGTTTGCGCGGCTCGAGCAGGAAGCAACGCTCGTCCGGGCGGACGCCGTCGTCGGCGTGCGGCTCACGGTCGGCACCCACGACTGGGCCTCGGGGGCAGTCGAGTACGTCGCTGTCGGCACCGCCGTCCGACTCGACGGAGCCGAGCAGTCCGAGCGGCCCGCGCTGACCGACCTATCCGGGCAGGACTACTGGAAGCTATGGCACGCCGGCTACCAGCCAATCGGTGTCGTCGGCGCCACGACGGTCCACTACATCGTTCCGGGCTGGGCCACCCAACAGGCGCAATCGGGCATGTATGCGAGCTGGGCAAACCAAGAGCTGCAAGACTTCACGCGCGGCGTCTACGACGCCCGCGAGACAGCGCTCGGCCGCATGAGCGCCGAGGCGCAACAGCACGACGCCGCCGGCGTCGTCGGCGTCTCCCTCGTCCATCACATCGAACAGCGAGAGGCCGGCGCCGGATCGGGCCGCAGGGACCTCGTCATCACCTTCCACGTCCTGGGCACAGCGATCGCCGAGCGCACAACCGACGGCCGCGAGCTCGAGGTCTCCCCGCGGCTCGACCTGAGCAAGGACACACCCCGACCCCACCTCCTAGGAGGAAACCAATGAGCTACGACCCAACCTCAACCGAAGGCGTCCCCGAGCACGGCCGCGAGCGGCTCGCCCAGCTGAAGAGCGGCTTCTTCACCTCCGACCTGTCTGTGAACGAGTTCCTGCTCGTCAAGCAGGCCGGCTTTGACCCGCTCGGCCTTGTCATCGGCAGCTCGATCTACCACATCGGCTACCAGCAATCGAACTGGAAGCAGTCGATGGAGATGACCGTCCTTTCCCAGGCGATGTACGAGGCACGCGAGCTCGCGATGACACGCATGGAGGAAGAAGCAGACCAGCTCGGCGCGGACGGGATCGTCGGTGTGCGGCTCGACATCGGCCGCTACGAATGGGGCGAGCACCTCGCCGAGTTCATCGCGATCGGCACCGCCGTCAAACACCACGAAGGCGAACTCCACCGAGCACCCAACGGCAGACCGTTCACAAGCGACCTCTCCGGACAGGACTTCTGGACGCTCCTCGCCTCCGGCCACCGGCCGGTCGGGCTCGTTATGGGCTCATGCGTCTACCACGTCGCCCACCAAGGAATGATGGCCGCGATGCGCCAAGTGGGCCAGAACGTCGAGATGCCGAACTTCACCCAAGCCCTTTACGACGCGCGCGAGCTCGCGATGGAACGCATGCAGAAAGAAGCCGAAGAACTCCAGGCCGAAGGAATCGTCGGCGTGCAACTCCAAGAACGCTCCCACGGCTGGGGATCGCACGTCATCGAGTTCTTCGCCGTCGGCACAGCCGTCGTCCCACTCCAAACCGACGCACAGCTCCCCAACCCGATCCCCACCATCAGCCTCAACGACTGACCGTCCCGGAGGCAGAGCAAAGACCGACGCGCAGTAGCCGCGAGCGAGTCGACGCACGAGAAGGCGTGATTACGTCAAGTCGAACTCCTCCGGGAAGCTAAGCCGCAGGGTGAAATGTTGCTCCGAAATACGAAGAGAGACGAGTTCGGCGAGGCACGGTGCGGTGCAAGAAGCAGATAATCGACTGTGCGTTCTTCGGCGGGGCTGATACGGCGGCCTCGGAAAGATTGTGCCGAGTCCGGCCAGCTGCAGTGACCGGTCGAGTGAGTTCGGTTCGGTGGCGTAAGCCGTAGCCAGGAACTCGACCAAACTTAACCCTCGGTCAGGCATCGGGACGATCAGTGTCTCCCGCACGCGGAGTGGTGAGAGGTTGCGCCGCAGAGCGATCGACCCGCGCTCAGTTTGGAACCCCTCGTCGGTGAATGTCCCTTGAGCCATGGCTGCGCCGGTTGACACGATGAAGCCGGCCAGGTTTGCAACTCCAGTGAACGCTTGGTGGAGGTACTCCTCCATCACGAGCAGTTTCTGCGCGAGGTTGTAGCGTGCCCCGGTGAACTGAGCGCGGCCCGAAGGACGGATGGCCGGCCGACGTAGTCGCCACGCTCGATAGCGCGTCAGTCCCGTTCGAGGCGTTCTCTGTCTTCACCTCGCAGGAGTGGCGGGAAGCCGACCGAACGAGCGATGACATCTCCAATCGGATTCTCGCGCCGCAGATCCGTCATTAATGCAGCGCGAAGGTGCGACCGTCCGTTGTCCGGTATACCCGGAACAGATCGCCGGTCAGTCCGGCGTAGATCGTGTCCGGAACCCCGGGGCAGAGCGCGAGCGTGACGCCCGTGAAGCCGCTTGTCGGAAGCCCGGGCAACTTTTCCCAGTCAGTTATCGCCGGCGGCACCGCCGCTGGTCGTCCTGTAGACGCCGTCGCTGTCTACGCCCGCGTACAGAGTCGCCGGGCTACTCGGATGCATGGCAACGTCGCCGACAAAGCCAGTCTTCACGCGCGTCCAAGTGGCGCCGGAGTCGTTCGAGCGGTGGAGACCATTCGCGCCTGCTGTCAGGTAGAGCCGAGCCGGAATAGTCGGGTCGACGAGCAAGACGCCGAACCCGCCCACCGTCGGGCCCGACTTCGGCGAGCAGCGGAGGCTCCGGCCCCGAGCGCTGATTCTTCGGAGCTCCAGAAAGTGCTCCATTAAAGGTACCGTCGGTAACCCCGAACCGGTGCAGTGAAACCCGTGCTTCGATAGAGCTCATGCGCTGCGTCGCGCTTAGCGTGGGAGACAAGTTGGACCTTGTAACACCCGGCCTGCGACGCAAGTGAGATTGCTGACTGCATAAGGGCGTCACCTATACCGCGTCGGCGGTGACTCTCCGCGACGACGAGGTTCTCTACTCCGGCCCAGGGACGCCCGGCGCGAGTGAGGTTCGGCATTACGAAGAGATCGAGCGTCCCGACAATCTCTTCGTCCAAGACCGCAATGAGGATCAGGCGTGATCGGGATCTCGCAATGTCCGCATAAACGTCGCGTAAATGATCGTTCGCCACAAGTGGCGCGTCACCCTCATGCATTTGATCGAGGAGCCGTAGGAGTGACGGAAGATCAGCGGGCTTCGTACTTCTGATCACAAGACCGTCCCCGGCGATCGTGTGGAAGTCGGCCGGGAGGCTCGGTCCCTCTTCATTCCCGGTCAAAGTCGCCTCATTCGATAGGCATCCGTTAATCGCCACGGCGCTGTGAGCGGCCTATCGGACAGCAGTCCGACAAAGTCAGGTCGTACGGAGGCGGCCGGGTGAGTTAACAGAGAAGCTGTACGTAACTCGCGAGGGTGACGACGCCCGATGAACTCCATTGCGTGGCGGAGGTCCTCACCGGAGAAGAGTTCGCCGACGACGGCAAGCACCTTCTTGTCTCGCACTGTCGGACAGGACCCCGGGAAACGAAATGAGACGGTACCGATGCCGTTCGGATGCCCAAGTTCAGTGTCAAGCACCGCGAACGGCAAATGCCCCATGTTTCCAGCCAGCATTCCTCCGACAATCGCGCCACCACGCCCGACACCCAGAACAAGGTCAGGCTCGAATCCCCGGGCTCGCAACTCCTCGATCAGCCGAAGCACCAACTTATCAACCTGCTTCCACCCGAACCTTCGCCGACTTCGCATGTCCTCCGCGAAGAGGTAGATGGTCGCGCCGCTCGCGACGAAGGACAAGATTCCCAGCAGCAGCGTGACCACAGTGCCAAGAGCCTTAGGGCCGACCCCGCTGAGGGCCCACGATGATTTGGACTCGTCGCAACGTCAGCGACGAATCTAGATCATTACGGCGGTCGAGTCGAGCAGCTTCTTTATTCGGCTCAGAGAAGCTCGCTTGAGTGAAATGCATTACCGTTTGCTGCAAGAGGTGCGAGAAACGGCCTTGCACCGTTTTGGCTTGTCTAGCGGTGGCGTGTCGAGCGGACAGGAGAGGGGACCTCGAGGGAGATCTCGGAAAGCGCATGCCCCCGGCAAGAATCGAACTTGCGCGCGGGGTTTAGGAAACCGCTGGCACCGTTGAGTCACGCTTCCATCGGAAAGCGTGACCGAGTTCCGGCACGGCGCCTGCGCTGAGGGCCTCATCGAGGACGTGCCTCGGTGGACGAACATAGAAGGCGGTCGACGAGGTCGACAACCTCGAGGAGCTCGACGGGGTCGAGGGAACGACTTGTCGCGTTCCACTGAAAGGCGCGGAGTCGCCCAATGCGCACCATCCGTGGCGTCGGCCGTGTCGCCTGGATCAGAAGCAGCGGCTGCTCCAAGGCAACGCTCTCTTGCGCTGAGATGTCGCCGGCGGTCGTCGAGTCGATTGCGCTCGGGCGCGCAAGGCCGAATGGATGCGTGTGCCAGCTTCCGATGTAGCGATAGCGTCCTTGGGAACGCTCATGTACGTCCGTAATCACGAGCTCTGTCGCTGCGCGATCCGGAACGAGACTTCGAGGTCGATGCTTGGCACGCGGTCCGGGGCCAAAAGCGGCGACGATCACGAGCTCGTCAGGCTCCTCGCAGAAGTATCCGAAGAGCGGCCCGCCCGTTTCGACGAAGTGTCGGCGCTTCGCCTCAGTCTCGATGATGTCCTTAGCCATCACGTCAAGCCAGGCTTTCATCAATGTCTGCGATGGCAATCGGGGTGAGGCCGCAATACCCCTTGTTGCCATCGAGGTTGAGCACGGAAGTTCGAGATACCCCAGTCGAAGTCGAGCGGCGGATAGCCGACGGATCCAGTTGCACGGACAACAGCGCGAGTCGCATCTGCCGCGAGCGACGTTGCATCGAATCCCGCACCTGAGAAGGCGGGGTGTCGGCATCCAATCGGCGTGACGAAGTGGGCTGAGCCTCGGGTCGGTTCGGGGATCGTTGTGTCAGCTTGGTGCAAGACGAAGCAGTCAAAGCAGGCGCCGTTCGGAGACAAGATGACGATCTCACCACCGTGGCTGCCGGCGGTGAGGCCAACGACTACGAGCTGCCTTCCGGCTGCACGGCAGTGTTTCTGAATCACGCGGGTCACGACCTGCGAACCGGTTGTGTCGACGACGATGTCCGCTGCCGCGACAAGCTCCTTAAGGGCCTCGCGATCGGCCTCTTCACTGCTCCCGACGTACAAGTAATGGCCGAGCGATTCGGTGAACGGATTGAGTGAACGGCATTGTCGGGCAACAACAGTCCCCTTCGCGAGGCCCGCTTCGGCCACGGGACCAACGTGCCGCACTGCGTTGTTCACGTCGTAGATGTCTCGATCGACTACGTCAAGGCTGCCGACACCAGCCTTTGCAAGCTCCAGTGCGACGGAGCCTCCTAGCGAGCCCGCGCCTACAACGAGCACGCGGAGGTCACGGAGATGCCTGAGCTCGGGAATCCGTCGTGCCCGCTCGTTCTTGGTGAGTGCTTGAGCCTGTGCGATCCGCTTGACCCGCGGCGCACCTCGCTTGTTGGCCGAGATCTCGAAGAAGACCCACGTTCGCCTCTGCTCGCCGAGTGTCGGCCCTTCCTCGATAAATGTGACGCCCACCCAGAGGGTCGCGTCACGCCCGCGCGCCGTCCTCCGTCTGCGAACGAGCATGGGTAGGGCAGACGGAGTGCGGTCGCCGAGAAGTTGCAGAACGTCACTTTGGACTTGAGCTGGATTCGGGGGGACGTCGACTGCAAACCACATTCCGCGCAGGGGTTGCTTCTTGTCGCCAAAGCGGCGGATGAGATCCGTCGGGGCGACGCCGAGCCCCTCCGCCTTCCGCAGAAGCAGGGTATTCCCGGCCTGGTTGAACGACAGCGACATTGTGCCGCCCGAAATGCCGATTTCGCGAATCAGAAACGGCTCAGTCACTAGGGCGGCGACGCCAACGACATGGCGGTAGTAGGCGCTGGCCGGCTCAGGCATCTCAGCCTCGCCTCTGGCGACAGCCTCGCTGCCGGCTTCCGTGTCGCGCAGCATCTGCAGCAGAAGGACGATGAGCTCAGCGGCGACGCGGCGCGGGTTCCAGTCCGTTTCGGGATTAGCGAGCAGGCAGAAGCCGAAGTCGACGCGCTCCTGATGGCGCTCAAGGACCAGCCGATCGGCATGAACCGAAGGAGGGGCTTCTGGGTAGTCGGCCGGGAAGCTGATCGCGATCGGCAGATTTTCGTCGTGGAAGCCAACGCTCGTGTGAAGGCGAAGGACGAGGCCGTCTTCCTCACGTTTCACCATGAGGTCTAGTGCCTCGAGACGCTCGACTTCCCAGGCGGCTCGTTCAGCCTGCTCGATATACCAGGGCGTTTCCGTCACTCGCCATACCGCTCCCGGCGTGGCGCACTCTGGGGACGGGCGTGATGCCCTGGGGGCGGAGGCGGCGGAGGAGTCGGAGTCGGCGTGACCGATGGACCGGGGAAGTCCGATCCAAGGAGCTCAATCCACAAGGCGTGGCTCTTTGCCTGATCCTGCTCATCGAGAGCTCGACCAGCCAGAACCGCGGCATCTCGCACCTCACGTCGGAACGCCTCGTAGTGCTTGTCCGGCCAACGGTCGGTCAGGTTCTCAGAGGGAAGCGACGGATTCCTGACTTCCGGCGCAGAGTCGGGTGTCTTCTCCAAGGCGGCGTGGATCGCTTCGAACGTCTGAGTGAGAGACTGTGCATCAGATCCGGCCCCAAGGTGCTCGGCGATCAGCACTTGAAGGACGATCGATTTGATGCCGCGACGTTCCTCCTGGTTCTCATCGCGCCAACGCTTCATCATCCTCACGGTGCGGTGGAAACGCGGGCCCTGCGCCAAGCACCAGGTCGTGTAACCAGCCGGATTCGTTTCGTGCCAACCGTTGCCACGAAAAGGGATCTCCAAGAGCTTGCCGCCGTCTCTGTTTCGAGCCGGAACAATGTCGATGTGAAAATGTCCCTCTTCGTCGCCTGCGTACTGAAGTCGCACGCACGGCTTCTTCGGCTGCAAGCGCTTCTTGTAATCGCCGTTCTCTCCGAGAATCTGCTCGAGCTGCTCGAGTGCGTCGTCGGCTTCCATTCCCGCCTCCGCGGCGATGAGAACGACATCAAGGTCGTACTCGCCCGCACGTGTGACCGGCTTGACGGCGGTGCCGTTTGCGTAAGAGCCCTGAAGGAAGACGTCCATCTGTGAGACGCCGCACTTGTCGACGAGATAGGCGTGCAGTCGGTTCCAAGACTCGGTGATCCGCCCCTCCGGAACGTCCCCCAGTTCGATCTCCTCGAAGAACCGCTGGAAAGCGAGCTCAAGTTCCACGTCCGGATCCTCCTTCTTCTGTCTCTGTAAAACGACTTACAAGCCACGTCCAGGCGCGCAAGCCCCAGGTCGATTCGGTGAGCGGGAGATTTCGCCGGTCTACTCGCCACTGAATCCACGGCCAAGGCGAGAGATGCTCGCGAGCATCGCGCAAGAATGCGTTCGCCGCAGACGCGACATCCGGATGGACGTCCGTTGGTTCGGTCTGACTTGCGAAGTCGCGGAGCGCCGCCTTCCACGCATCTTGTATCGGTGCTGCGCAGATGTCGCGAACGGTCTTGACGAGATTGCAGTACGAGCCTGCCAGGGCCAGCGACTCGGTGCTGATCCATCCCTCGTGGTAGTGGATCTGTTCCTGAATCGCGTGAAAGTGCGCGATCAGCTCGGGCTCCTGTCCCGCGGCCCGCCGTCTGACCCGGTAAACCATCTCCCTCCATGCCATCGCTGCGCGGTATGCGTCGCTATAGAGGTTCCGCCGACGGGCTCGGCCGGCCTGGCGAATCGCGGCGGCTGCCGCAGTCACCGCCGCCGCGAGCGTCGCGGCGAGGCCGATCAGCGGGCCGGCCAGACTCACCTGTTCTCCTGAGCGATCAGATCGACCGGGGACATGTCCTGCTCCCGTCGGCTCCCGTGGGCGGTCTGAGAGCCTCTGCGCTCCTCGATGCCGATTTGGATGCGAGCGTCTTCCGGCAGCTGGAGCTGTTCCGCAGCGCGGGGAAGGAGATCCAAGGGCCGCGGTGCGACCATGCGGAACCTCCGGTTACTTGCACGACGAAGTTGACCGCGCCGTGCGTCGGCCCCCTCCGCACCTTGGGACGACTAAAGCCCCAACGAACCTTGGGCGACTGTGATCTTAGGTACGCGGCCGGACAGACCGATGTCGGCCTCGACCGCCGCCTGCCGTCATTACCAAGGTGGAAATCATGACTTCCGGATCTCGAAGCTATTTCACTCGGCGTGGAGAGTGGCCTCTGTGTTGGAGGAGCGCGAGCTCACGGGCCGACACCACGGAGCCTTGCGTTCACGCTCCGTGCGCCCGCCACATCAGCGGCGGTTCCTGCGAAATAGAGGTCCCGACCGAGAACACGCTCGTCAATCTAGGAATAGACGCCATCGTCTCGGACTATCGGAGACTAGGCATCTGGGCGATCCCCCAACTCGACGACTATCTGGTCGTGGGTGACCACACCTTCCTGCTGCTCTCGAAAGTAGCGGCCGAGCGCCACCTGGCTGAACTTATTGAGGTCGCCCTGGTAGTTGGCGAGCGTTGCGATTAGGCGCTCAGACTCTCCATCCTCGTAGTCGAGTGTGATCGCCTTGATGAGCACCTCATCGGCAAAGAAGCTGCGAATGATCGGGATGCCAACCTCATTGGGTGGCGCGAGGATCAGAAGCCCGTCCATATCGGCTGCCGCCTCGATAGCCCCGCGGATCGGTAGGCGGCCCGCTTCGGCTGCGGCGCGGTCGAGTCGAAGGTAGTGAAAGAACGAGTTGCGAAGCTCCTTGAGCCGAGGCCCTGGCCAGTCGGCATTGGGCGCGGCAAGCGCGGCAATTCGGGCGAATCTCCCTTGGGAGTCATCGTCAAGGGCCTGAACTAACGCCCGCACTTCGGGCCACTCTCGATCAGCCCGATAGAAGACTTCCGCCGCCTCGTAAAGATGGCTCGATGCCAGGTTGAAGAAGTAGATGCTCTCGAACGGCTGCTCAGCTGCGACGAAGCGCCGGTTGGCGAGCAGGGTGTCGTTGAGTGTCGCGGCGATCGCGACGAGGAACCGGGCAACCGGATCGTCGGCTGGGAAGACATCCCCAATCCGGAAGCGAATTCGTGGCGGAAGCTGTTTGGTCCCTGGCCGTCCACTTGCCCACTCAGCGATTGAGAGCGTCGTCGAGCAGATCGAGCAGCTCGTAGTCGAGGTTGACGGCGTACTTGGTCGCACAGGAGTGGTAGTACTTCGTGATCGTCTTGCTCGACGCGATGCCATTCGCGGAAACACGCATTCCGACGAGACTACCGCGGTGCAGTAGGCCTCATCCTTGACGTACGCAGCACTTTTTCCGGGATGGATCGATCCCGACAAGCTTGAGCAGCTTCCGACTTAGCCGGCGAACCAGTCGGGCCGCGCTCAACAAATCGGCGCTCCCCGTGTTCGGCGACGCGCTTGGTTGGCCGCTCGAGCGAGAGCGCTCCGGGGCTGCGAGTCACCCATCTCACGAGAAGCGCGACTCGGAAGACTCCCTCCTTACCAGACAAGCTTGCGACGTCGCCGACGGTTGTGAAGGCTTCACCGAGCTGCTTCGAGTAGCTGGTGCGCCGCAAGTGGACACGCGCTAGGCGGCGGATGAGCAAAAAGCGCTCCAGTCCTTCGAAGCCCACGATCGCGTCGGAGAGTCCTGGGGGTGTCGCGTTGATCAGCGACCGGGCAACAAGGCCGACCGCTACTTCCCGTACGGCTGGCGCGCGAGGTCCTCTTGGGCTCGAGGCCACACGAGCGGTCGGTCATGATGCGACGGTTCTACACGGAGTGGATGCGCGCGGCCTTTGCAACGGCGAGGTCTCGACCTTGCAACCGGTCGCGTGTCCCGTTTACACTTTGCCCGCCGCAGTGTTGCCTATTTGACTCTAACGGTCGTCTCGAAGTTGCGAGGCTTGCCGACAATTTGAGGCCCTGTGGGGGGCTGGGTCGCTCTGGAAGGAGTGGCTTCGGTGGACGTCTATAACCAGACCACGCAGGATTATTGGTTTGGCCCGCTGCATCTGCTGGGCGGCATAAATACGCACCTGATCGTCGATGACACATCATCGACATCCCTGTATCTGACTGACGATTCGGTCGCCGACGCGATCAACAACCTGTACAACGCGGGGAAAATCACCGTGTCGAATGCCGCGGCACCGTTTCCACGTCCGACAGGGATGCCGCACGTCGCACATGGTGATGGCTCTCCAGAGGGCATCGTGTACGCGCCTCAAGGGTCGTTGTACCTGCGCCGTGACGGCGCGGACTCCTGGCATCTGTATGTGAAGTCGACAGCGGTGACGGCGAGCACGGGGTGGCTAGCTATTCCCGGCCAGGAGTTTGACTATGCCCAGATCACAAGCTCGCCGGCGGGCATTACGGCTACGACAGAGGTCACATCGCAGACGGTCATCGCCGGGAACAACGTCTATTACGACGGCTCACGCGTTAAACTTTCCTTCTTCGCACCGAAGCTGTCGTCGGCCGCCTCACAAACGGTGACCTTCGTTGTCTACCGCGATACAACCGTCCTTGGTCAGGTGTACGGCGGCACCGTGAACACGACGCTCCAGGGGATGCATCTCGAGATCTTCGACACCCCGCCAGCGGGTGCTCACACCTATGCGGTCAAGGCGTTCGTGAGCGGGAGCACGCTGACGGTTGGCGCCGGCACGGGTGTTTCGGGCGCTCTCGTCCCGGCCTGGCTGCGCGTCGCGAAGGCGTAGCAGGATGAACGTCACCAACCAGACATCCTCAGATATCTACTTCGGGCCGCTGCACCTGGCGGCTGGTGTCGGCTCGACGCTGATCGTCGACGACACAAGCGCTACCTCGCTCTATCTCACCGACGACGCCGTCGCCGACCAGCTGAATAACGCTTACAACGCAAACAAGATCACCGTCTCGGGCCAGGCTCAACCGTTCCCGAGGCCGACGGGCTCACCCCAGCTCGTTCACGGCACCGGTAACCCAGAAGGACTTGTCTACGCTCCGCAAGGGTCGGTGTACATGCGTCGCGACGGGCTTCAGTCAAACGGCGGTGTCCTCTACATGAAGACCACCGGGGTCACGCTCAGTACCGGCTGGCTCGACCTTCCTACGATGTCCGGCGCGACCGCCGCACTCCCGACCGGAACCATGCAGATGTACGGCGGATCAACGGCACCGACGGGGTGGCTTCTGTGTAACGGATCGGCCATCTCTCGGAGCGTCTACTCGACGCTGTTCGGCGTGATCAGCACGAGCTACGGAGCCGGTGACGGCTCGACCACCTTCAACATCCCTGACCTAGTCGGCCGCGTCCCCGTCGGACTTAGCAGCAGCGGCCCCACGATCATCAACACCCTCGGGAACAACGAAGGCATAACCAGTACCTCCCGCCGCCCGAGTATCGGCGTGCCGCAAGAAGGCGGCGTCGGAGGCGGCGGACCAATCAGCACCGGAGCCTACGGAACGTTCGACCTAGAGGGTTACCTCGTCGTCAACTTCATCATCAAGACATGACCGCGACCACCAACCGACGCATGCAAGCCGCACGCCTCGACGGGAGGTAGACGATGCCGGTACGCATCCTCGACACCGGCGACCCCGGCAATGTCGTCGGTACGCCAGCCCCGCCCGCGACAAACCCCGCGCCACCGCCTGGGGGTGGCGGTGGTGGTAGTGGTGGTGGAGGAGGAGACGCTCCACCACCCACGGGCAAGCCCGGCGAGAAGCACCCCGTCCAGCCCAAACCAACCCAGACGCCGCCGCTGAACATCCCCGGCAGCTACCACCCCGGCCGTGTCAGCCCCGCAATCCGCGCGCACCCGACAGCCGCACTCGACCACGTGATGCACCAAGGTGGTGGCATCACGATGCCTGCGGCGGGAGCTTCGACAACACCTCGCCCGAAAGTCCAAGCCCATCCGACCCATGCTCTCGTGGAGGCATTGGGTCGTGTCCATGCATCGACTCGCCGAGCGAGTCCCTCTGGCGTACTTCACGCAGCCGGCTCGCAAGTGCGGGAGCCTGCTGGTTTGGATCGGGCCGAAGCTGGTTCGAAAGCTGCCAAATGGTCGTTTCGAACCAAGGAGAAGTACGCATTCGAGTATCTACGCAAAACCGCACACCTTACGCCAATCGAAGCGGCGGGCATTCTCGGGAACCTCATACAAGAGTCACAACTCCGCCAGGGTTACCAGAACCCCTTCGGAATCGCACAATGGACCCGGGGTCGCATCACTGCTTTGAAAAGCTATGCGTCACAGCGACATGAAAACCCTGGGGCCTTCACAACGCAAGTCGCCTTCATCCCGTATGAGCTTCACCATACCGAGCAGGCCGCGTTGCATGCGCTTCTGACCTCCAGAACACTTGACCAAGCTACAGCCGCCATCTTCAATCTTTATGAACGTGCGGGCGATGCGAGTCTCGGCAAGCGCGAAGGGTACGCGTTGAGCGTACTGGAGCTTTATCAACGTGGATTGATCTAGTGCTTGTAGAGCGAGGCGGGGTGGTTTGAGCGGCGTACTGAGAGCCTGGTTATGGCTGACTGTCGTCAGTGCGTCGCTGATGTGCGTATCCACCGCATCCGCGGGGAAGGATCCCAGCCTGCTTCGGGCTGAAGCATTCGTCGACAACCGGTGCCCCGCCGACTCCAGGAACATTTCGACGCGGATGTGGGTTCGGGAGTTTGGATTCAATGCGCTGTACGGGAACTGCCGAGCGGGCGACGGCCGCGACCAACACGTGTGGTTCTTCGAACACGGGCGCTTTGTTGGCAACGATGCTCCGAACTCCTCCCACTACATAGTCGGTCTATGGCGGGACGACACGACCATTGGGTTCCTCTACGTCCTGTACCGACAGTCAGACCCTGAGGCTGCGCCCACGGGTGGCGGAGCGATCGTTCGGTTCCGATGGGATGGCCATCGCGTTCAACGCCTTGACCTGTTGCCGCCGCGCGCATACGAGCCGGGCGGCCGAGCCGGTAGATGACACGGACAGTCGCAGCAGCATCGCTATAGACGCCCTTCTGGGATACCGACCCACAGTGGGACAACAATGCGAACGAGACGTACATGACCGTAAGCGACCCGATCTGCGTTGACGACTTCCCGTTCGTGGTCCTCAACGCATCGGCGACAGCGCAGAACCCGAACATCCTGCCCTGAGGGCCGCACGCGACGTTGCCCTCGCTGTACGTGCGTTGTCACTCCTGACGCCGTCTCGGGACCCTTCTAAGACCGAGAGCTCCATAAGGTGCTCCATACCTGAGCATCCAGGAAATCGTGCAAGGAGCGGCTTAACAAAAAGCCCCGCTATGCGGGGCTTTTCGGAAGCCCTCTGACGGACTCGAACCGTCGACCCCCTCCTTACCATGCGCTCCGAAACCGTTGCCGTGGGCTGCCACCGGTTGCCGATCGGCCTATTTGAGCCGTTTCTACGGTGCTCTCCTTTGCGACGGGTCGCCACCGGTTGCGCCCGCTTGGCTCCATAAACGCTCCATCGTTCGGCGGACATAATGGCGACTGACGGCGTGGATCTCCGAGGCATCAGGAACTCGAGAACGCGTACATCCGACCGAGCCCGATGAGGTAGAGATGGTTGCGGTCGACAACGGGGGGCGAGTACTTGCCGTCCGGCCACTCGGTGACGGGTTTGCCGCCCGTTGCGGTGACGCCGTAGGCCACAAGTGAAACTCGCCCAGCACATCCGCGACGTCGCCGCCGCCGAGGTGGCCGAAGCCGCCGCCGCGGTCTTCGGCGGCTGAAACGGAGGTATCCCCATGCGCGAACTCGTACTCGAGATGTCCGTGTCGATCGACGGTTTCGTGGGCGGGACGGATGGGGCGCTCGATTGGCTCTTCCCACGCTCGACGACGGGTCGATCGCGTAGGTGGTGGAGGATGAATGAGATCCCAAAGGTCTGGTTCTCGCCGCTTTGGGCCGCGGACTGGGCGTGTTCGACCAACTGTCGGCGCCGCGCGATCTCTCACTTGTCGATGTCAGAACGTTCGGCGCGGGAGCGGTGGCTCATGTTTACCGGCGACGCCCGTAGCGCCACATCCGCTACCTGACGTCGATGATCGGGAAGCGCACGTCCTGGTGGAGCCAGCGCCCGTCGCCGGTTGCGCTCCTCACCCGACTCGACTCCGCCGCGCTTCAACGTGCTGCGTGGCGGGTGCGCGGCGGGCGACGAGCAGGGCTGTGGCGACGAGGATGCCGGCGCCGGCGAGTAGGGCAAGGCTGAGCCCGCTGACGTAGGCGTGTTCGGCCTGCGCGGCCAGCATCCGTCCGGCGGCGCCGAAGTGCGGTGCGGCTTGCTCGACGAAGGCGATCGACCCTTTGGCGCGGGCGGCGGCTGCGGATGGCAGGTGATGTGTTGCGGGGGCGATCGCTGCGCGATAGCGGTCGTTGAGGAGGCTGCCGAGGATGGCGATGCCGAGCGCGCCGCCCAGCTCGCGGGAGGTGTCATTGACGGCGGAAGCGATCCCCTGCCGTGCTTCGGGAAGTGACGAGGTGATCGCGGTCGTGGCGGGTGTGCCCGCGAGGCCCATTCCGGCGGCGAAGATGACGAGGCCGGTTGCGAAGTGCCAGTAGGAGAAGTTCGTCCCGAGGAAGGAGAGGACGACGAAGCCGACGGCCATCAGCAGGAGCCCACCGGCGTCGACGCGGTTGAGACCGACGCGGCTCGCGATTTTCGGCGCCGAGCGGGCGAGCGGGATGAGGATCGCGGGCAGCGGCAGCAGAGCGGCGGCGGTGTGGAGCGGCGCGTAGCCGGCGACGTACTGGAGATACTGGATGACGACGAAGAAGAAGCCGAAGGCGGCGAGGAACTGCACCGTGATCGAGAGCGAGCCCATCCCGAAGCCGCGAAGCAGGAACAAGCGCGGGTCGAGCATCGGCCCGTGCCGGCGGAGCTCCCAGCCGACGAAGGCGACGAGCGCGACTGCCGCGGCGCCGAATGCCCCGAGGGTGATGCCGCTCGTCCAGCCGCGCGTCGGGCCCTCGATGGTCGCATAGACCACGCCCGTGATCGCGGCGACGGAGAGGGCGACCCCGAGCGGGTCGAGCCGGATGGGCTCTTCGGCCCGTGAGCCTGGGACGACCGCGAGCGTCCCCACGAGTGCGAGCACCGCCAGCGCGACGTTGAGCGTGAAGAACGAGCTCCAGGAGAACCACTGCAGGAGCAGGCCCGACGCGAACAGGCCGAGCACCGCGCCTCCGCCTGCGCCGCCGACCCACACGCCGACGGCGGTTCCGCGCTCCTCGGGCGGGAACGAGGTTGTGATCACGGAGAGCGTCGTCGGCATCACGAGCGCGGCGCCGACCCCCATCACCGCCCGCGCCGCGATCAGCGCGGATGGGCTCGTGACGAACACGGCTGCACCGGCCGCCGCACCGAAGATGACAAGCCCGGCGACGAGGACGATCCTGCGCCCGTAGCGGTCGCCAAGCGCGCCGGCCGGGAGAAGCAGACCGGCGAAGATAAGCGCGTAGATGTCGACGATCCACTGCACTTGCGTCTGGGAGGCGCCGGTCGAGCGCGCGAGATCAGGGAGGGCGATGTTGAGGCCGCTGGTCGCCGAGACGACCATCATCAGCGCCAGGACCATCACGCCCAGCACGAGGCGGCGCTGGCTCCTTCCGTCATCAGTTGCTGCCACGTCGTCCTCCTTCCCTAGAATTCAGCAGATGATGAATTATAGCGAAAGAATTCTGCGCGTGCGGAATTGGGTGCGCGTGTCATGACTGGGCGACCGGGCCATGCCGGCCGCCGGCCGGGGGCAAGCGGCACGCGGGAGGCGATCGCCGACGCGGCTCGCCGCATGTTCGCCGAGCGCGGATACGACCGGACGAGCATCCGCGCCGTAGCGGCCGCGGCCGGCGTCGACCAAGCGCTCGTCTCCCACTTCTACGGCTCGAAGCAACGGCTCTTCGTGGCTGTCGTCGACTTGCCCTTCGACCCCGAGGTTGCGCTTCCGCAACTGTTGACCGGCGACCGCGACGCGCTCGGGCTGCGACTAGCGCGCTTCCTTCTTGGGATCCTCGAGTCCGCGGAGGGCCGCAGTCGGATCATCGGTCTCGTGCGCGCCGCCGCCTCGGAACCGCAGGCCGCCGAAATGGTTCGCGAGCTGGTTACGACCCGCATCTTCAAGCCGCTCACAGAGGCCCTCGACGTCGACGATGCACCGATCCGCGCGACCCTCGTCGGCTCGCAAGTTGTCGGGCTTACGATGACCCGCTACATCATCCAGGCGGAGCCGCTCGCGTCCGCCGACGCGGAGACGGTCATCGCCGCAATCGCTCCGACCCTCCAGCGCTACCTGCTCGAACCACTTACCTGAACGGGACCAAGACCTCCTCGAGGGCTCACAGACGACCGAGGTCTTCGACCTCGACGCTCGCGCTGTCCGAGAGTACGCGCCCGTGCTGCAGTGATGGCGCAGGTTGACGCACGCGGCCGCTGTCGGGTTGAGTGGCGTCGTGGCCGAATTCACCGCCGCGGTCGAGAGCTACGACCGCTTCATGGGCCGCTATGCGATCGGGCTAGCGCCGAAGTTCGCCGATGCCGCCGGCGTGCGCGCCGGCATGCGGGTCCTCGACGTCGGCTGCGGCCCGGGCGCGCTCGCCGTTGAGCTCGCCGGGCGCGTCGGCAAGCGCAACGTCGCCGCGATCGACCCCGCCCCCCAGTTCGCCGCTGCCTGCCGGGCACGCATCCCGGGCGCGGATGTGCGCGAGGGCGTCGCCGAGTCGCTGCCCTGGGACGGCGGCACCTTCGACGCGGCGATGTGCTCGCTGGTGGTCGCCTGGATGAGCGACGCCGACGAGGGCATCGGGGAGATGGCGCGCGTGACGAAGCCCGGCGGCACCGTCGCCGCCGCGATGTGGGACATCCCCGGCGGCGGGCTGCAGATGCTCTCGTACTTCTGGCGCGCTGCGCGCGAGATCGACCCAAGCGTCGTTGACGGGCCGCTGCGCGCCGGCGTGCGTGAGGGCGACCTCGTCGAGCGGTTCGGCCGCGCCGGCTTGGAGGGCGTCACCGGCGGCACGCTCGAGACGAGCGTCGACTACACCGATTTCGACGACTACTGGGAGCCGTTCACCGGCGCTGCCGGTCCCACCACCGGCGCCTTCTACGCCTCGCTCGACGACGCGGGCAAGGCGACCCTGCGCGACAGCGTGCGCGCTTCCCTGCCCGAGGGCCCGTTCACGCTCCCGGCCCGCGCCTGGCTCGCGCTGGGAACCGTTCCGGGCTAAGAAGGTTGCAGCGGCTTCTTCAAGCCCTCTGACGGACTCGAACCGTCGACCCCCTCCTTACCATGCGCTGCGGAACCCTTGCCGTGGGTTGCCGGCGCTTGCCAACCGGCCTATTTGAGCCAGGTTCGAGCCAGTCTCATTTGCGACCGGTTGCGACCGATCACGTCCGCTTCGCTCCACAGATGCTCCATCCTTCGCGCTGGGGGTCGTCGTGGTGAAAAGGATCCGACGCCATCGTGTGCGGTGGAGAGCGTTGACCGTTCTCGTGTTGAGCGGGGTTGAATGATCGTCTAGATCGAGGTGGGCGCGGTCCCTTCGTCGCGTGCTGGCAGGTCTGTGCGGCGGCGACCGGTGATTAAGCGTTCACGGTCGAAGAGGTGGGAGACGATGCGCCATGCGGCGATGTCGGCGGCTAGGAGGGCGAGTGCGAGGCCGATCGCGAGTGGGACGGAGGGCTTGATGAGCTGGAAGGAGAGGAGGGAGGTGAAGCCGAGTAGTGGGAGGCTGGCGACGGTGGCGAGTTGTTGGGCGACGCGGACGTCGCTGGCGCGGGTGGAGATGCCGATGCCGATCCAGATCGCCCACAGTGCGAGGAGGGGGGTGAAGAGGATTTGGGCGAGCAGTTGTGGCGGGTGGAAGACGACGGTGCTGACGACGTGGGCGGCGCCGAAGCGGACGCTGATCAGGACGACGAGGTAGATGCTGTAGGCGATCGTGACTGACGGCAGGAATGCGGCTACGGCTTTCCCCAGCAGCAGCTCAGACGCGCGGACGGGGGTAGTGAGGACGGGTTCGAGTGTTCCCTGATCCCGTTCGCCGACAACGGAGTAGGCGGCGATCACGGGTGGGATGACGATCGGGATGATCAGCATGAGGAGGGAGATCACGCCGACAGCGGCTTTGACTTGGGGGCCGGAAGCCGTGGCTGGGATCTTGAAGATGGTGATCATCGGTGTGATCAGGAAGATGAACGGCAGCACTGCCATCGTTCCGATGACGAAGCGGTTGCGCCGGAACTCGCGCACTTCTTTGCGCACAACCGCGAGGATCCGCTCTCTGCTCA
>Ga0070741_10004295_pt1 | contig 33431 bp, 21 predicted proteins | sample Coa_R1_4_FD_66440 | JGI IMG/M metagenome (GOLD analysis project Ga0070741, IMG submission 66440) | Surface soil microbial communities from Centralia Pennsylvania, which are recovering from an underground coalmine fire - Coalmine... | ecosystem: Environmental > Terrestrial > Soil > Unclassified ... | reverse complement strand
ACCGGAGTCTCGTTTGCGGACTATGGCCGCGAGGACGACAAGGGCTTCCTCGGTGGCGGCCAGGCCGGCTGTGACTTCCAGACCACGAACCTGGTGTTCGGCATTCAAGGCACGTTCGATTTCGGCAACATCAACGGCTCGCACGCGCTCCCCGCTTTTCCGAACATGTCGGAGACGAACAGTCTCAAGGCCGCTTACACCGCGACCGGTCGTATCGGTTACCTCTGGACGCCGTCTTTCCTGACTTACGGAAAAGCTGGCATGTCATGGATGCAGAACAGGAACCAGGTGTTTCAACCGAACGGGGCCCTGGCTGAATCCGCAAGCTATACCTTGCCGGGAATGGTGGCGGGTGCCGGCGCCGAGTGGATGCTCTCGCGCAACTGGTCGATATTTGTCGACTACAGCTACATGTGGATCGAGGATATGTCCGGGCAGCATTTCAACGCTGCCGCAGGTTTCCCGTCCGGTGAAGTTCTCAACGTCAAGCAGACCGCGCAAACGGTGCTCGTCGGCGTCAACTACAAATTCCACCGGGATGGTCCGGTAATCGCGAAGTACTGAGTTGCAGAGGGAAGCGAAGATGGTGGCTTCTCTCTGGCTTCGACGATTTGTGAGCGTCATTGCCGCTGCAACTCTCTGGGCTGTAGCGGTGGGATATGCGAGCGGTGCGCAAAAGGCGTTGCTCAAGAAGGGCCTTCAACGGCAGAGGGACCTTCCCCAGATGCGCTACCATGGCGGACCAAAATCTCCGATGTGGCGGGGCTGACGGCCTTCGCTGTTCGCGCCTTGCTTTCCCGCCGTCATTGTGTAGAACCACTTTTGGGTGCTCGCTGCGCGATGCAGCGACAGGTCGAGCGATGGTCGGGCCGCCACGCTGGTAAACCTGCGACGCTCGCCGATGACCAGAAAGGCCCCGACCCCAGTCGATATCAAACCGCGCACTGACGGGGGCGACTGGACCCTCACAATCGTTCTGGAGCGACGGCGTGCGCCGACTGGATGGGTCGCTCGCGACGAGGTTTGGCCACTGGTAACTCAGATTTTTGGCGAAACCCTCGACCGTCTTCCATCAAACGCAAGGGTCTTTCTGGACTGTCGTTTCCCCGACAGTACGACTTTCCGGCAAAAGAGATGAATACGATCCAGCAGCACCGGACAGCTTCGAGATGACGCCCGCCGTGACAACGGCCTTCATGCGGGCGCAAATGCCAGCCGGGGCGCGAAAGGTAAGAGCAAGATGGACGTCATCAGAATTCTCATGTTTTTGATCGTCGCGACTTCGCTGGAAACGACCGGCGATGCGATTGTGCGGATTGGCATCGGCCAGACCGCTTGGCCGCAGCGCATGATCTTGTTCATCGCCGGTGCCGTGCTGTTGTTTGGTTATGGCCTGTCGGTCAATCTCGCGCCGATCGAATTCAGTCGCGTGGTCGGGCTCTATATTGCGACGCTGTTCGTCGCCTGGCAGGTCGTGAACCTGATCGTGTTTCGCGCACCGCCGGCCATGCCGGTCTGGTTCGGCGGCGCGTTGATCGTCGTCGGCGGATTGATCGTCACGCTATGGGATTGAGCGATTGAAGACGCAGCAGCGCTGTCAGAAAAACAAGCCTAAGGAAGATTACCAGACGACGTAGGCGCAGAGCGCGGCCAACGGCAACAGGGCAAGGCCCATATACATCCAGGTGCGGTAGGCGCCGCCATCCTTCGGCAGTTTGAACACGTTGACGATGAACCAGGCGCAAACCGCAACGCCCATCAGCACGCGAATGAGATCGCCGGGCGTCTCGTAGATCGTGGAAAGACGCTCCATCTGCGGGCTTGCGACCCGCGCCGTGAGAACGATGAGGACGAGCAGGAAAATCGTGCGGACGACAACGCCTCCAACCCAGACGTGAGACGGCGGCTTGGTTGTCTCCTCTGTCTTACGCCTTTGATTGACCGGCAAATCCGCGTTGGTGCTCATCGCACAATCCCGAAGCATTCCGCCTAAAACGATATCTCCTGTCGCGTCGCGGCGACAAGCAGCTATTTTTCTTATATAAAGAAAAGAAAGGACAATAATGCTTACGCATTTGTGACCTTTGCTCGGTAGCGCCCTTTCGGGCTTTGACGGCACCTTGTCTGGACGTTTCAACGGCCTTCAGGCCCGCCAGATTGGGGTGTCCTGATCATAAAAATTGGAGTTCAATGGGATGGGCGCAAGGGAGGATTAGACGAATGGCGGGCAGGTTGAATCCGGTTGCAATGGCATTGGCTGCGACGGCGGCGCTGCTGCTCCTGTCTTCCGCGGCCGATGCCCAGTTGAGCAAGAGGAGCCACGCGGCGCCAACCGGCGAGACCAAGCCGAGGGTGGATGAGAAGGCCTACAATGCCGCGCTTGATCGAATCCCGACGCCAAAGAAGCCTTACGATCCCTGGGGCCAGGTTCACGACGATCAGACCGCAAAACCCGCCGGCAAATCGAACTAGCGCCTACGTGCTGCAAGAACAGCAACGCTCATCCTGAGCAGCGCGCTTGCGCGCGACGAAGTCTCTAGGCCAGCATCAGCCGTCACCTGCCTCAACTGGAAGGTGCCCTGTCTTTCGGCGGCACCTTGTCATGCTGATCTTTTATGCATTTGCCGTTTATTTGTTGCGCCCGGAGAAGGTCGGGATCATCCTCTTCGAAAGAGACAACAAGACGTAGCCAATGCGTCGAGCACAATCATCGGGCGGCAAACGCTCAAGGCTCCGTTGTCCCTCGGATTATCTGGAGGAAACGATGATTACACGTCTGACCGCGATCACCCTCACCATTCTGTTTGCAGCCGTATCGTTGACCGGCCCCGCCGAAGCCGGCGCATCGGCGAGTGCACCCTCGAAAAATTCAAAGTCGAGCCAGCTCGCTCAGCAGCAGAACGGCAAGAACCAGTTCGGCATTACCGAATATTCGTCGTCGTCAAAGCGAACCCATTCTGCTCGCTGCTCGACGACGTCGTCTTACTGCTAGTTGCGGCTGACCGGTCGATCCCCGGATTCGGCGCGCTGCGGCGGATTGATGTCCTGCACCCAGGTGCGGGCGCTCGACAGAATCTCCGGCAAGACCGCGTCGACCTCGTCCCTGGTCATGCCGGCCTTGATGCGCGGGTCGTAGAGAATGTTGAGAAGATACTGGTCGTAGACGTCGAAGAATCCCATCTGGACGTCGTCATTGAACATCGTCCATGGTACTGAGGCGTCATCGTTGATGACGCCGAGCGCCTGAAGCATTTCCTCATAGGCGCAATCGTAGAAAGTGAAATCGCCGGCATCGATCGGCAGAATCACTTCCGCGCGGCGAATGTGAAAGCGCTCATCCTTGCCGATGCCTGACAGGCACTCTGGATTGAGGGCCTTCTGGATCTTCTTGGCCTTGTCGTTGCCGTAGAGCGCGCGAATGGTCGCCTTCACCTTGCGCTCGGACACGAGGCGAACGACGAAATTCGCATCGCGGCGATCATTCGTGACCGCGATGTCGAGATGGTTGATGCGGGCACGGATGTCGGCCACCACCTTCGCCAGCCCGCCGCGCCGGTCCGGCCCGCTCGCCGATTCGACGAAGATCCTCACCGGCTCATTGAACTTGCGGACGCGCCCCGCAGGCTTGCCGAGCTGCAGTTCGGCGCCGAAGGCGATCTTGAAAAAGCCTTCCCTGATTTCGTCGTTGGTGAAGTCGGTCCGTTCGGCGGCGCGGCGGCTTGCGATCTGCGGATCTTCCCCATGCGCGGGAATGCTGCCGAGCGCGGCGAACGCCGCCATGGCAAGCGCAAAGACCAGCAAAAAACGCAGCGCCTCCATCACGGCGGGCCGTGCGGGAGAGGGGAGAACGCGGGCGATATTGATTTTCATGTCGGTTCGCGGTTACTTAGATAGGGAAATAATAGCTTTTCGATCAGTGGCTTGGATGCTTTTCACAAGCAAAATCCATACCGTCTGCAGGAGCGCTTATGCGCGTCCCATCAGCATAGTGATGCCGCCATAGGATATCGGGATGGAGCGAAAAACTTCGTTATAGGGATGTTGTGGGATGCGCCGGCCGGCCCAGCGTGGCGCCGGTCTTTATGAGATTTTTATAAGGTCGCTGGTCCCGCCGCCTCGAAAACCTATGCCGCAAGTGGCACTTCAGGACCGGATTCGGGACGCAATCCCATGCGACGCGCGCCCAACGGTACGCGTCGCGCTCGACGCGCGCGATCCGGAGAATTTCCATGCTTGACCTGATGATGTTGGCCCTTGGGCTAGCCTTCTTCGCCGCGGCCGTCGGCTACACCTACGCGTGCGAGCGGCTGTGAGGCCGCGCGGCGTTTCAAGAGGAACACGGCCATGATGTTCGACTATGCGCTCGCCGGCCTCGTCTCCGCGGGCCTGTTGTTCTACCTGACCTACGCGCTGCTGCGGCCGGAACGCTTCTGATCACGGCGCGCCTGGTCGCCGCGCGACTGCGGCGCGCGTTTCATTTAACTCCTGAACTTAATCCAAGGGCGTATCCGCCATGACTGCCATCGGATGGATCCAGATTTTCCTGTTCTGCGCCATTGTCGTTGCGATGACCAAGCCGCTCGGCTGGTACATGACGCGCGTGTTCAATGGCGAGCGCACCTTTCTGTCGCCGGTGGTACGGCCGATCGAGGCGGCGATCTACCGGGTCAGTGGCGTCGATGAAAGGCGCGAGCAGCATTGGGTCACCTATACGATCGCCATGCTGTTTTTCCACGTCGGCGGATTTCTCATCCTTTATGCCGTGATGCGATTGCAGGCCGTGCTGCCGTTCAACCCGGCGGAGCAACCGGCAGTCGGTGAAGATCTCTCCTTCAACACCGCGATCAGCTTCATCACCAACACCAACTGGCAGAACTACGGCGGCGAAAGCACGATGTCCTATCTCGTGCAGATGCTGGGCCTGACGCATCAGAATTTCCTGTCGGCTGCCACCGGTATCGCGCTTGCGGTCGCGCTCATCCGCGGCTTCTCCCGCGCCTCGGTGCGCACCGTCGGCAATTTCTGGGTCGATGTGACCCGCACGACGCTCTACGTATTGCTGCCGATCTCAATCGTCTACGCCCTGTTTCTGGTGTGGCAGGGCATCCCGCAGACCCTCGGCCCCTATGTCGAAGCCACCACGCTCGAAGGGGCCAAGCAAACCATCGCTGTTGGCCCGGTGGCCTCGCAAGTCGCGATCAAAATGTTAGGGACCAATGGTGGCGGCTTCTTCAACGCCAATGCTTCCCATCCGTTCGAGAATCCGACGGCGCTGTCCAATTTCGTGCAGATGCTGTCGATCTTTGTCATCGGCGCGGCCCTGACCAACGTGTTCGGCCGCATGGTCGGCAATCAGCGGCAGGGCTGGGCGATCCTCGCCGTGATGGGTGTGCTGTTCCTGGCAGGCGTCACGGTCACCTACTGGTCGGAAGCCAATGGCACCGCGATGCTCGATGCGCTCGGGCTAACCGGCGGCAACATGGAAGGCAAGGAAGTCCGTTTCGGCATCGTCGCCTCGAGCCTGTTTGCGGTCATCACCACGGCCGCATCCTGCGGCGCCGTCAATGCGATGCATGACAGCTTCACGGCATTGGGCGGCATGATTCCGCTGATCAACATGCAGCTTGGCGAAATCATCGTCGGCGGCGTCGGCGCCGGTCTCTATGGCATGCTGCTGTTCGTCGTGCTGGCGATTTTCGTCGCGGGGCTCATGGTCGGCCGCACGCCGGAATATGTCGGCAAGAAGATCGAGGCGCGCGAGGTGAAGATGGCCATGCTCGCCATTCTCGTTCTGCCTCTGATGTATCTCGGCTGGACCGCGGTTGCGGTGGTGCTTCCGTCGACGGTTGCGGCGATGAATAACGCCGGGCCTCATGGCTTCACGGAGGTGCTCTACGCCTTCACCTCGGCAACCGGCAATAACGGCTCGGCGTTTGCCGGCCTCTCCGGCAACAGCTTCTTCTATAACCTCACGCTCGCCAGCGCGATGTTCGTCGGACGCTTCTTCATGATCGTGCCGGCGATGGCGATGGCAGGCTCGCTCGCCAGCAAAAAATCCATCCCGGCCTCAAGCGGCACATTCCCGACCACGGGCGGTCTGTTCGTCGGCCTTGTCGTTGGCGTCATTCTCATCATCGGCGGCCTCACTTTCTTCCCGGCGCTTGCGCTCGGGCCCATCGTCGAGCATCTGGCCGGTAACGCCAACGCGCTGTTCTGACCGGTCATCAGGAGTAGCTTCAATGGAAGTCGTCCAGAAAACGAAAAGGCAAACGCCGGCCGCCACGATGCTGGATCCGAAGATCGTGATGCCCGCGATCGGCTCGGCCTTCGTCAAGCTCGACCCGCGGCAGATGGCCAAGAATCCCGTGATGTTCGTGGTCGAAGTCGTCGCCGTGCTCACCACCGTGATCTTCCTGCGCGATCTCTTGACCGGCGCTGCCGGCCTCGGCTTCGCATTCCAGATCATTTTGTGGCTCTGGTTCACCGTGCTGTTCGCCAATTTCGCCGAAGCGGTGGCCGAAGGCCGCGGCAAGGCGCAGGCCGAATCGCTGCGCAAGACCCGCACCGAAAGCCAGGCCAAGCTTCTGAGCAGCGAGGGCAGGGACTATCGGCTGGTGCCGGGCACGAGTCTCAAAGTTGGCGACATCGTGCTGGTCGAGGCCGGCGACAACATTCCCTCCGATGGCGAGGTGGTCGAGGGCATCGCGTCCGTCAACGAAGCCGCGATCACCGGCGAATCCGCCCCCGTGATCCGGGAATCCGGCGGCGACCGTTCGGCCGTGACTGGCGGCACGCAGGTGCTTTCGGACTGGATCCGCGTTCGCATCACCGCCGCGCAGGGCTCGACCTTCATCGACCGTATGATCCGCTTGGTCGAGGGCGCGGAGCGGCAGAAGACGCCGAACGAGATCGCGCTCAATATCCTGCTCGCGGGCCTCACCATCATCTTCGTGTTCGCGACCGTCACCATTCCGAGCTACGCCGCTTACGCAGGCGGCCAGATTTCGGTGATCATCCTGGTGGCGCTGTTCGTGACGCTGATTCCGACCACGATCGGCGCGCTGTTGTCGGCGATCGGCATCGCCGGCATGGATCGCCTGGTGCGCTTCAACGTGCTGGCGATGTCCGGCCGCGCAGTCGAAGCGGCCGGCGACGTCGACACGCTGCTGCTCGACAAGACCGGCACCATCACGCTCGGCAACCGCCAGGCGACGGCGTTTCGTCCCGTTCGCGGTGTCAGCGAACAGGATCTGGCGGATGCAGCGCAGCTCGCTTCGCTGGCCGACGAGACCCCGGAGGGCCGCTCGATCGTGGTGCTCGCCAAGGAAAAATACGGCATCCGCGGCCGCGACATGGGCGAGCTGTCGGCGACCTTCGTGCCGTTCACGGCGCAAACCCGCATGAGCGGCATCGACGCCGGCGGCTCCTCGGTGCGCAAGGGCGCGGTCGACGCCATCCTTGCTTATGTCGGCGGCGGCACGGCTGAAGCCATGGCCTCGGGGAATACGGTTCGCGCCTTGCATCCCGCGGTGGCGTCCGACGCCGCGCGCGAGATCAGGGCGATATCGGACGAGATCGCCAAGGCCGGCGGCACGCCGCTTGCCGTCGCCAGGGACGGCCGGCTGCTCGGCGTCGTTCATTTGAAAGACATCGTGAAGGGCGGCATCCGCGAGCGCTTCGCCGAGCTGCGCCGCATGGGCATCCGCACCGTGATGATCACGGGTGACAACCCGATGACGGCAGCCGCCATTGCGGCGGAAGCCGGCGTCGACGATTTTCTCGCGCAGGCGACGCCCGAAGACAAACTGAAGCTGATCCGCAACGAGCAGGCCAACGGCAAGCTGGTGGCGATGTGCGGCGACGGCACCAACGATGCGCCGGCGCTCGCGCAAGCCGACGTTGGCGTTGCCATGAACACCGGCACGCAGGCCGCGCGCGAGGCCGGCAACATGGTCGATCTCGATTCCAATCCGACCAAGCTGATCGAGGTGGTCGAGATCGGCAAGCAGCTTCTGATGACGCGCGGCGCGCTGACGACGTTCTCGATTGCGAACGACGTCGCCAAGTATTTCGCGATCATCCCGGCGATGTTCCTGGCGTTCTACCCGCAACTGTCGGTGCTCAACGTCATGCATCTCGCCAGCCCGCAGAGCGCGATCCTGTCGGCGATCATCTTCAACGCGCTGATCATCGTTGCGTTGATTCCGCTGGCGCTGAAGGGCGTGGCCTATCGCGCGATCGGCGCCGGCGCGCTGCTGCGGCGCAATCTGATGATCTATGGGCTCGGCGGCATCATCATTCCCTTTATCGGCATCAAGGCGATCGACCTCGTCGTCGCCGCCCTGCATCTGGCTTGAAGGAGCCAACCATGCTCAGAGAAATTCGCCCCGCAATCCTCGTCTTGTTGCTGCTGACTGCGCTTACGGGTCTCGCCTATCCACTCGCGATCACGGAAATCGCAGGCGCGATTTTTCCGAAACAGGCGCAGGGCAGCCTGATCGTGCGTGACGGCAAGGTCGTTGGTTCCGGGCTGATCGGGCAGGAATTCAAGAGCAACAAATATTTTCATGGCCGCCCCTCGGCGACGACGGCGCCGGATCCGGCTGATTCATCCAAGACGGTGCCGGCGCCCTACAATGCCGCCAATTCCGGCGGCTCGAATCTCGGTCCGACCAGCAAGGCGCTCAACGATCGCATCAAGGAAGACATCGACAAGCTGAAAGCGGAGAATCCGTCCGCGAGCGTTCCGGTCGATCTCGTGACCACATCGGGCAGTGGTCTCGACCCTGATATTTCACCGGAAGGCGCGCTGTTCCAGGTGCCGCGCGTCGCGAAGGCGAGAAACATGCCGGAAGACAAGGTACGGCAGCTCGTGACCGAGAACACCTCCGGCCGCCTGGTTGGCATATTTGGTGAGCCGAGGGTTAACGTGCTGGCGCTTAACCTTGCGCTCGATGCCGCGCCACACTAGGCCCGGCGGAGGCCGCGGATTATATTATTCCTATGGTTCAACAGCCGCGCCGTGATTCCGAACAACGCCCTTCGCCGGAAGCCCTGCTGGAGGCGGCGCGGCGCGAAAACAGCGAGGCCGGTCGCCTGAAGATCTTCGTCGGCGCCGCTCCCGGCGTCGGCAAGACCTACGAGATGCTGCAGAGCGCCCACGCCCGGAAGAAAGCCGGCGTCGATGTCGTGGTCGGCCTTGTCGAGACCCACGGCCGGGTCGAGACCGAAGCGCTGCTGCACGGGCTTGAGGTGATCCCGCGCAAGCGCGTCGCCTACAAGGACCAGTTCATCGAGGAAATGGACCTCGATGCCCTGATCGCGCGGCGGCCGCAGCTCGCGTTGGTCGATGAACTCGCCCACACCAACGCGCCCGGTAGCCGGCATCCCAAGCGTTATCTCGATGTCGAGGAGCTGCTGTCGCGCGGTATCGACGTCTACACTGCGGTCAATATCCAGCACATCGAAAGCCTCAACGACGTGGTCGCGCAGATCACGCATGTGCGCGTGCGCGAGACCGTTCCGGATTCGGTATTCGACCGCGCCGACGGCGTCGAGCTGATCGATCTCACGCCGGACGACCTGATCCAGCGGCTGAAGGAAGGCAAGGTCTACGTTCCCAAGCAGGCCGAGCGGGCGCTGGAGCACTATTTCTCGCCGGGCAACCTGACCGCATTGCGCGAGCTGGCATTGCGCCGGACCGCCGAGCGCGTCGACGAGCAACTGCTCACCCATATGCAGGCCAATGCCATCGCCGGTCCCTGGGCCGCCGGCGAGCGCATTCTCGTCTGCATCAGCGAAGATCCCCGCTCGGCAGGGCTCGTGCGTTACACCAAAAGATTGGCGGATCGTCTGCACGCGCCGTGGACGGCGGTCAGCATCGAGACGCGGCGCAGTCTGCGGCTGAGTGACGTGGAGCGCGACCGCCTCGCGGATACGCTGCGGCTCGCCGAAGCGCTCGGTGGCGAGGCGATGACGATTCCCGCCATCGGCCGGCGCATTGCCGACGACGTCATCGGATTTGCGCAAACCAACAACGTCACGCAAATCATCATCGGAAAATCGCAGCGCTCCCTGTGGTTCGAGCTGACGCGCGGATCGGTGGTGCACGACCTCGTTCGCCGCGCCGGCAACATCAGCGTCAACGTGATCGCGGGCGAGGAACTCGCCGCGGATCCCGTTCCGAAGAAAACGGTCCGCGCCGCGGAACGCCGCGAGCCGCTCAATCCCAGACCCTATCTGATGGCGCTCCTGATCGTGGCGATCGGGCTTGCGGCGGCCGAACTGATTCAGGGGCCGTTCGGGATCGAGAATGTCGACCTGGTGTTCCTGACCGCGGTGGTCGGCGTCGCCGTGCGCTTCGGCCTGTGGCCGTCGCTGCTCGCCAGTGTCGCGGCTTCGCTCTGCTATAACTTCTTCTTCCTGCCGCCGATCTATACCTTCACGATCACCGATCCGACCAATGTCGCGGCGTTCTTCTTCTTCATGCTGATCGCCATTCTCGTCTCCAACGTTGCCGCGCGGGTGCGCACGCAGGCCGACACTGCGATTGGCCGCATCAGGACCACCGAGCAGCTCTACGCCTTCAGTCGCAAACTGGCCGGCACCGGCACGCTCGACGACGTGCTGTGGGCGAGCGCCTATCAGACCGCGCTGATGCTGAAGGTTCGCGTGGTGCTGCTGTTGCCGGAGAACGGCGTGTTGACGGTGAAAGCGGGCTATCCGCCGGAAGACCAACTCGACAAGGCGGATCTTGCCGCCGCCAACTGGGCCTGGGGCAACGATCGCGCGGCCGGCCGCGGCTCCGATACGCTACCCGGCGCCAGGCGGCTGTTCTTGCCGATGCGGACCGGCCGCGGCTTGATCGGCGTCATCGGCATCGACGACGACAAGACCGGGCCGCTGCTGACGCCGGATCAGCGCCGCCTGCTCGACGCGCTGGTCGATCAGGGAGCGCTTGCGATCGAACGCGTGTTGCTGGTGGAGGACATGGACCGCGTCAAGCGCACCGTCGAATCGGATCGCCTGCGCTCGGCGCTCTTGACGTCGATCTCGCACGATCTCAAGACGCCGCTCGCCTCCGTGCTCGGCGCGGCCTCCACCATGCGCGATCTCTCCGGCGGACTGACCGATTCCGAAAAACGCGATCTGCTGGCGACCGTGATCGACGAGTCGGAACGGCTCAATCGTTTCATCGCCAATCTTCTCGATATGACCAAGCTCGAATCCGGCGCCATCAAGCCGAATACCGCGCGGCATGATATCGGCGAGATCGTCGGCAGCGCGTTGCGCCGGGCCGGCAAGATTCTCGTCCATCACAAAGTGTCGCTCGAGCTGGAAGCCGATTTGCCGATGCTGGAGCTTGACGCGGTGCTGTTCGAGCAGGCGCTGTTCAACCTGCTCGATAATGCCGCCAAATACGCGCCGCCAGAGACCACGGTTTCGATCCGGGGTTGGCGCGAGGCGAATTTCGTCACGCTCCAGGTTCTCGACGAAGGCGAGGGCATTCCGCATTCCGAGCTGGAGAGCGTGTTCGACAAGTTTTATCGGGCGCAGAAGGGCGATCACGTCCGCCCCGGCACCGGGCTTGGCCTTGCGATTTCCCGCGGCTTTGTCGAGGCGATGGGTGGCACGATTTCTGCAAACAATCGCTCCGATCGAAGTGGCGCAGTGCTGACGATCCGTCTGCCCGTTGCGCCTTCGGCCTCAAACACACTGGATACGGCTGCATGAGCGCAACCCCGATCAAGGTCCTTGTCATCGACGACGAGCCGCCGATCCGCAAATTGCTGCGGATGGGGCTGAGCACGCAGGGCTATGAAATCCTGGAGGCGCCGAACGGCAAAACGGGACTGGAATTGCTCGAACAGGGTCCAGCTCTGATCATTCTGGATCTCGGCCTACCCGACATCCAGGGACATGACCTCTTGCGGACGATCCGCGGCCGCAACGATGGCGTTCCGATCGTGGTGTTGTCGAGCCGCGGCGACGAGGCGGGCAAGGTCCAGGCGCTCGATCTTGGCGCCGACGACTACCTCACCAAGCCGTTCGGCATGGACGAACTCCTGGCGCGCATGCGCGCCGCGCTGCGGCATCAGCTTCAGGTTCATGGCGAGCGTCCGGTGTTCCGCACCGGCGATCTCTCCGTCGATCTCGTGCGCCGCATCGTCAAGGTCGGTGAACGCGAGGTCAAGCTGTCGCCGAAGGAATACGATCTCTTGCGCGTGCTGGTGCAGCATGCCGGCAAGGTTTTGACTCACCGGTTTCTGCTGAAAGAACTCTGGGACGAAATGACGGATGCGCAATATCTGCGCGTCTATGTCCGGCAGCTCCGGCAGAAGATCGAGACCGATCCCGAGCGTCCGCAATTCGTGCTGACCGAGACCGGCATCGGCTATCGCCTGAGAGCGCCGGATTAGGTCGCGTCCCCGGATCTGCATCGCGTCGTGTCATGCCGCGCCTCGTCCGGGATACGAGACAGATTCCGTCTGCTTCGCCGCCGCTGTCTAGCCCCTGAGACAAACATATTTCGCTCACCCCGTCGGGCAAATCATCTCTACAGGCCCGCGCCATCCCGCCTCACCAGGAGGGGCGTTGGCCATCGTCACGAACGTGGAGCGCGGGATGCGGTGGACGCGGAAGCGTCGCTAGACGAGCGACGCTTACGCCCGGCGAAGCCATTTGGCGAAGACGGGTGGTCCTGCGGACGGCGAAGTCGTGTGGTACCAGTGCCGCCGATTTTGAAGTTCCTCAGAGCAGGCCGCGGGTCTTCCTAGGAACTTCAAAATCGTAAGCGGCACTGGAATACAAAATTGCTGTTGCCCTTTGCTTTCCGAAGTTCGTGAAGGTGGGGCCGCAAATAGCGCACGAACTTCGGAAAGCGGGCAACAGGCGCCTCGGCGCTGGCGTCAAGTTGGCGACAATGCTTCGCATTGCGCTGGCGATGGTGACAACAAAGCCCGATCACCGGAGAGAGCACGAAGGAAACCGTAACACCATCGCGCAGGGAAGGCCGGATCGATCCGGTGGACCTGTGGTGACTAACTCGTATGCTTTCCACTCTTGCATACGAGGCTAGTGTGGCGGATTTGACATTCGCTCCAGTCTCCCCGAGGGCCATTTAGGCGAATGTCAAATCCAAAGCCACACTAGAAAGCGGATATTTGCTGGTGTCCCTTTGGTTCTGACATTCGTAAACGAACCTGCCGCGCCGGGATACGAATGTCAGAACCGGGACACCAGCGGGTGCATCAGGCGCCCGGCTTTCCCTGCGCCCTCTTGGGCCGCGAACGGTTCACGCAAAACTCGGGCGCATCACGCCGCGGGAGTGCGGAAGCTCGTCCGCAGCACCGAGGGGCGGTAGGCAATCGGAACCATCTTCGTCCGCGTCGATTAGTTCCGTATCAACCGGAGAAAAAATCATGGCACGCAAATATTCGAGAAGGGCGCAAAGCTCGGTCGAGCGCGTGATGAAGAAGCGCAAAGCCGGCACGTTGAAGAGCGGCCGTTCGGGGCGCAAGGTCAAGAGCCGCAGGCAGGCGATCGCGATCGGCCTGTCCGAGGCGAGGGCCGCCGGACAGAAGGTGCCCAGGAAGACAACGGGCCGAAAGGCCGCCAAGAAATCCAAGCGTCGCAGCCACAAAAAGTAACCGTCACAGCGACATTGGCCACGGTGGGCCCGCTACCCGCCTTTTCATCCGGCGGGAGGGGGCATTACAATGCTTCCTTCATTCGCGCATGAAAGCCCTTTGTTGAGATCGTCCCTTGCCCCTCAAAAGCCTTTCCACCTACCGGAAAAAACGCGATTTCGAAAAGACGGCGGAGCCAGCCGGCGACGTTGCCGTAGCGCCCTCGAAACTGCGGCGCTTTGTGGTGCAGAAGCACGATGCGACGCGCCTGCATTACGATTTCAGGCTCGAATTTGACGGCGTTTTCAAATCATGGGCGGTGACGCGCGGCCCCTCGCTCGATCCGCACGACAAGCGGCTTGCCGTCGAAGTCGAGGACCATCCGCTCGACTACGGCGATTTCGAAGGCACCATTCCGAAAGGCCAATATGGCGGCGGCACGGTGCAGCTCTGGGACCGCGGCACTTGGGAATCGGACGATCCCGAAAGGGGGTTCAAGAAGGGCGATCTGAAATTCAGCCTGCATGGCGACAAGCTGCATGGAAGCTGGGTGCTGGTGCGTATGCGGCATGACCGTAACGGCGGCAAGCGCACCAACTGGCTTCTGATCAAGCATCGCGACGAATATGCGCGCGAGGGGGAAGAGAACGATCTGCTCGCGGAAGATCGTTCGGTCGCCTCAGGCCGCAGCATGGACCAGATCGCGGCTGGCAAGGGCAAGGCGCCAAAGCCGTTCATGACCGCGCGTGGCCGGGCTAAGGCCGATGCAGTCTGGCATTCGAACCGCGGCGAGGCGGCCGAAGCACGTGCACACGATAAGGAGGCGCGCGCACGGAGCAAGACGGCGGCGCCGGTCAAGGCGACGAAGGTCGACGCAATGCCGGAGTTTGTCGCGTTCGAGCTTTGCACGCCGGTCGAAACGCCGCCGAACAGCGCCGGTTGGGGTCATGAGATCAAGTTCGACGGCTACCGTGTGCAGATGCGGGTGGAGAACGGCGAAGCCATTTTGAGAACGCGCAAGGGCCTCGACTGGACCGACAAATTCGAGGCGATCGCGACAGCGGGTGGCCGCCTGCCGGATGCGATGATCGATGGCGAGATCGTCGCGCTCGATCATAACGGAGCGCCGAACTTTTCCGCGTTGCAGGCGGCGATCTCCGACGGCAAGACGGGGCGCCTGATCTTCTACGCCTTCGACCTGCTGTTTGCCGGGAATGAGGATCTGCGCCGCCTGCCGCTGGAGCAACGAAAGGCGCGGCTCAAGGATCTGCTGGAGGCGTTGCCGAAGAAGGCCGCGCAATCGATCCGCTATGTCGAGCATTTCGAGGTGAGCGGCGAGGATGTTCTGGAGTCGGCAAACAAGCTGTCGCTCGAAGGCATCGTTTCCAAGAGACTGAGCGCGCCGTATCGCTCCGGCCGCTCGGAAAGCTGGACCAAGACCAAATGCCGGGCCGGACAGGAAGTGGTGCTCGGCGGCTGGAAGACGACGAACGGCAAATTCCGCTCGCTGATGGCTGGCGTCTATCGCGACGGCCACCTCGCCTTTGTCGGGATGGTCGGAACCGGTTTCGGGCAGGATACGGTTCGGCGCATCATGCCTCTTCTCAAGAAGGCAGAGGCCGACGCAAGCCCGTTCGGCGGCAAGGATGCGCCGCGCAGGACCCGCGATATTCACTGGCTGAAGCCGGAGCTTGTCGCTGAAATCGAATTCGCCGGTTTTACCGACGGAGGCAACATCCGGCAGGCGGCGTTCAAGGGCCTGCGCCAGGACAAGCCGGCGAAGGAAATCGTCGCGGAGAAACCCGCCATGGTCAACGTCATCAAGCCCGTCGCGAAGGCGCCTGGCAAATCATCTGCGGTGATGGGCGTTACGATCTCAAAGCCCGACAAGGAGTTGTGGCCGGATGCGGGCGATGGAGAGGCCGTCACCAAGCTCGACCTCGCGCAGTATTTCGAGGCGATCGGCGACTGGATGATGCCGCATCTGAAGGGGCGGCCTTGTTCTGTCGTGCGCGCACCGGACGGCATCGGCGGAGAAAGGTTTTTCCAGCGTCACGCCATGCCGAGCACGTCGGATCTCTTGACGCTCGTCAAGGTCTCCGGCGATCGCAAACCTTATTTGCAGATCGACCGCGTCGAGGGATTGGCGGCGGTGGCGCAATCCGGCGGGTTAGAATTGCATCCCTGGAATTGCGCGCCGGACGCGGTCGATGTCCCCGGACGTCTCGTGTTCGATCTCGACCCCGCACCGAACGTCGACTTTGCGGATGTCGTCGCGGCGGCGAGGGACATGAAGCAGCGCCTGGATGCGTTGGGTCTTGAAAGCTTCTGCAAGACCACAGGCGGCAAGGGACTTCACGTCGTCGTGCCGCTGACCTATGGCGCGAGGGACCGGGTCACATGGAAGGAGGCCAAGGCGTTTGCGCAAGGCGTCTGCCAATGGATGGCGAATGACAATCCGCAAGAGTATCTGCTCAACATGTCGAAGACGAAGCGCGTTGGAAAAATCTTCCTCGATTACTTGCGCAACGACCGCATGTCGACCGCGGTCGCCGTCCTCTCGCCCCGCGCCCGCGAAGGCGCGACCGTCTCGATGCCGTTGACCTGGGCGCAGGTTAAGGGCGATCTCGATCCCAAGCGCTACACCATCCGCACGGTCCCGGCCTTGCTCGCGAAAAGCAAGGCGTGGGACGGTTACGACAATGCGGCATCGTCGATCAAATCTGCGATGAAGAAGCTGGCCGATAAGCTCTAGCCGTAGGTGCGGGCCTCAGATTCGTCCGAGCAGCACGAGTATCAGAATAATGATGATGACGAGTCCGAGGCCGCCGCCGCCATAATAGCCGGTGCCGTAAAATGGCCCGCCTCCGACGCCGCTAAAGCCGCCGAGCAACGCAATGATCAAGATAATCAGAATGATTGTTCCAATAGACATTGTTATTCCTCCAGCCGCCGTGCTCGTGCACGCACCTGGCAGCCAACAAACGTGAATCGCGAAAGTTCCCGATACCTGGATGCGAGGCGCTGCGGATTGCAGGCCAAAGCCGTGCTGCTTACGCGAACTGCTTCATTCTCTTCGCGGCTGGCCTTGTTACGCCGGCTGGGCTCGCTTTCAGTGCCGCGAGCGGAAGGTGCCGGAATAGTGCTGCCAGCGGGATGCGCGCCCTGTCAGGTCCGCGTGCGCTTTCGAGCGAATAGCCGTCGACGTGGAGTTCGCCTTCGAAGGCGTGTCCATTCGGCCATTTGCGGCCTTGCTCCGACAGCGGCGCGAACCAGCGCGCCGCCGCAACAATCACAGCGTGGCGGCCGCGGCGCCGGGCAAATGCGACGACATGGTCGCGATGGGGACCGCTGACTTCCAGCGGCTCGTAGTCGCCATGCGCAAAAACGTCCGGAAATTCGTTGCGAAGCGCGATGAGGTGTCCCGTCCAGGCGAGCTTGATGCGGCCGTTCGGCCAACACTGAACGAGCGCTTGCCAATCAGGCTTTGCGGTCTGCGTGAGAACAGCGGCGCGCTCGGCGAAATCGACCGGCCGGCGGTTGTCGGGATCGACCATCGACAGAGCCCAGAATTCCGTCCCCTGATAGAAATCCGGCATACCCGGCATCATCGTCTTCAGCGTGACCTGGCTCAGCGAATTGAGCGCGCCGAGCAGCGCGACGCGCCGGGCGAAGGCTTCGAACTGCTCCAGAAATTCGCCGGACGCAGATCGATTGAGAAACCGCTCGATGAAGCTGCAGACGGCATTCTCATAGCCGTCATGGGGGTTCAGCCAGCTCGTCTCCTGCTTGCCCTCGCGCGCCGCCTTTATCGCATAGTTCTGCAGCCGTTCGGTCAGCGTGGGATCAGGAGCCGCAAGCGGCCAGACGCCGAGCAGCGTCTGGTACAGCATATATTCGAACGTCGCCGACGGCGCGCGCAAGTTGCCGTCGGTGACGATGTGTGGCGCGTTGAGGACTTTCCAGCGCGCGACCGCGGCGGTCCATTCGCCGGGGAGTTCGCTGAGCGCGATCAGGCGGGCCCGCGCGTCTTCGCCGCGCTTGGTATCGTGCGTGGCCGTCGTGGTCATGGCGTGCGGCCAGTCGCGCGCGCGAGTCTTCATCATGTGGTGGAAGGTATCGGGTGACAGCGCCGATGCGAACGGCTCGCCGCCGACTTCGTTCAGCGCGAGCAGGCGATGAGTGCGATAGAACGCCGTATCCTCCAGCGACTTCGCCATCAACGGCCCGGTGAATTGCTGCACCTTCAGCGCAAACCGCCGCACCCGCGGTGCGCTGTGCAGTGCGGCGCCGGGCCTCGCGAGATCCATCGTCAGCGCATCGCGCAGGAAGTCGAAGATGCCTTCGTCGGCGGCGTACCACTCGGCGCGCGCCTTTTCGATCGTCTCCGAGATCAGGGCGCGGTCCTCTGGCGACGGGCCGGCCGCGGTCAGATAGGTCCGGTAGATCGGAAAATTCAGCACGTAAAGTTCGAGCGCCTGACGCAAGCTGTCGGCGGAGAAGTCCCGCGTCGAATAATGACCCGCCGCGATACGCCCGAGCAGGCGCGCCAGCACTGTGAATTCACTGGTCAGCAACGTTTCCAGCACGCGCTGCTTGGCGGCCTTGAGCACGGGCCCGAGCGCAGGCGGCAAATTGCTGATCTGCCGCCAGGTTTCGTCGAGCGCTTCCAGTCCAGTCTGATTAGCGAGCACGCGGGTGATCGCGTTGAGCGTCTCATAGCCGGTCGTGCCTTCGACGCCGGCGAAGGCCCGCAGACCTTCATGCTCGCCGAGGATTTTTTCGACCACAACGTAGAACGACCGGGCGGTTTTCCCGCCGGCCTGCCGGATCAGGCGGCTCAAGCGCTGGAAATACTGCGCGGGGTCGCTCAGGCCGTCGATGTGATCGAGCCGCAATCCTTGCAGCCTGCCTTCCTCGATGAGCCGTCGCACCAGGCGATGGGCGACGTTGAAGGTCGCAGCGTCTTCCACCCGCAATCCGGCCAGCGAGTTGACGTCGAAGAAGCGGCGATAGTTGATGTCGCTCGATGCCAATCGCCAGTGGCCGAGCTTGTAGTGCTGGCGCTCGAGCAGGTGATGCAACGCCAGCGTCTGCACGGGGCGATCTGCGTGAGCGCGATAGGCCGCAAGCCCACGCTCGATAATGTCGCGCCCACTTTCGATATCCCTGAGTTCCGTTTTGAAACCTGGGGTTTCCTTGCGGTTGGGATGCCGCAGGCCGCGATAGCGCGAGGTGAGATCAAGGATGCGTTGTCCGGCTTCACTGTCCTCGGCCCCGGCCTCCTTGACGATGGTGTTCAGGATTTCGCCGTAGCGCTCCGGAGCAATCGGCAGGCGATGCTCGAAATACCAGGCCGAGAAACTGCCTTCGCCGGCGTCATAGCGCAGCTCGATCTCGCCGCTTTCCAGCGCCTTGCCGTAGGACGAGCCGAGGATCGGCAGCAGCACGCCGCCGCGCGAACGATAAGGCAACTGCTCCCAGTCGATATCGAACGAGACGGCGTGCGGCGAAGCCTCGCCCCATTCCAGCACGTCGAGCCACCATGGATTATCGTCATAGTGTACGCCGACATGGTTGGGCACGAAGTCGAGGATCAGGCCGAGGTCGTGCGCTTTCAGCGTGTCGCTGAATCGCTCGAAACCCGTCTCGCCGCCGAGTTCGGGATTGATGATGGTGTGATTGACGACGTCATAGCCGTGGGTCGAACCCTTGCGCGCTTTTGTAAACGGCGAGGCATAGACGTGGCTGATGCCGAGCGCCTTCAGGTAAGGCACGACGGTGGCGGCCGCGTCGAAATCGAAGTTCGCGGTCAGCTGCAAACGATAGGTCGCGATGGGAATGGCTGGCGGCATCAGCGTTCGTCCAAACGCCAGAGCACCGACCACGGTGTGATCGCGCCGCCGGCAGTGCCCCAAATTGGTGTGCCCGGCGCATATTCCGCCTGCGCCGCGATTGCGTGGTCCGACAGATTGGCGGTCAGCGACAGGTTTGCGCCGTCACCAAGGCGCCAGTTCGCGGTCAGCAGTCCATCGTCGGCCGCTTCCGCCTTGCCGAAACGCGCGCCTGCAAGGTGAGGCGTGATGTGACGCCGGCGGATCGAGAGCAACTCGCGCACCAGCGCGAGCCGCTCGCGGCCATCGCCGCTTCGCGTGTCCCAATCGACGATTGCGGATCGAAACGTGGCCTCGCGCAGGGGATCGGGCACCTCGTCGCCATATCTCTCATACGCCCACGCATATTCGTCGCGGCGGCCCTTGCGCACGGCGTCGGCAAGGCCGCCGTTGAAATCGCAGAAGAACGGGAAGGGGACTTTGGAGCCCCATTCTTCGCCCATGAACAGCATGGGAATTGGAGGTGCGAGCAGGGTGATCGCGAGCGCAGCCTCGATGGCTTGCGGCTCAGCCAGCTTCTCGAGCCGGTCGCCGAAGGCGCGGTTGCCGATCTGGTCGTGGTTTTGCAGGAAGTTGACGAAAGCGGTCGGCGGAAGCTTTCCGCTTGGTTCGCCGCGGCGTTTGCCGCCACGATGTTCAGATACCTCGCCCTGATAGGCAAAGCCCGAGCCGAGACAGCGTGCGAGGTCAGCGAGCGGCGAACGCTGATAGTCGCGGTAATAGCCTTGGCTTTCGCCGGTTAGCTTCACATGCCAGGCGTGATGATAGTCGTCGTTCCATTGCGCGCGAAATTTGCCGCAGGGCGAATCTTGCGCGGGATCGAGCAGGGTGACGTTGTTGTCGTCGTTTTCAAGCACGAGGTGGATGTGCCGGCCGGTCTTGGCGGCGAGTTGACCGGCCGCGAGGCTGAGATCGTTCAGCATCGAAATCTCGCCCATTTCGGCGATGGCGTGCACAGCGTCCAGCCGCAGCCCGTCGAAGCGATATTCGCTCAGCCAATAAAGCGCGTTCTCGATCGCAAAGGCGCGCACCTGCGGCACCCGATAGTCGATCGCGCTCCCCCAGGGCGTTTGCGCGTCGGTAAAGAAGGCAGGCGCGTAGCGGCCGAGGTAATTTCCCTCAGGCCCGAAGTGATTATAGACGACGTCGAGAAACACCATCAGGCCGCGCAGATGCGCTTCGTCGATGAGATGCTTCAAATCATCCGGCCGGCCGTAGGCGCTGTCGGGCGCATACCACAAGACGCCGTCATAGCCCCAGTTGCGTCGGCCGGCGAAATCCGCGAGCGGCAGCAATTCCAGCGCGGTGATGCCGGTATCGAGGAGATGATCGAGCTTGTCGATCATGGCGCGATACGTGCCCTCGCGCGTGAAGGCGCCGACATGCGCTTCGATAAGCACTGTTTCGTGCCACGGCCGTCCGCGCCAATCCATGGCGCGCCAGCTGTAGCTTGTGTGATCGATCACCTCGCTCGGGCCGAACACGTCATCAGGTTGAAACGCGGAAGATGGGTCCGGCACCTCGATTTCGCCATCGATGCTGAATTTGTAGCGTGCGCCGGCCCCGGCAGTCGGAACCGTGACCTCGAACCAGCCGTGCCTGGCGGACGCGAGCGCGTGGGGCTGCCCCTCCAGCAACACGTCGACGCGCCTCGCGGCCGGCGCCCACAGACGGAATGTGACGCCGTCGCCAGTCAGCTTTGCGCCGAAATGCCGTTCATTCATGCCGAACCTGAAAAGACCAGAACCGAGCGGGGCGGCGCGGTGGTCTCGTTCCCCGACGGGAACTCCGCGGCCGTCTGCTTAACGTCGGCCGTGTTCAATAGTTGCTGCCAGCTTTTGTATTCAGCCATTTTCGGCAGGGTAAATTTGATCGGCTCTGGCGCCGCATTGAGCACGATGAAGACCGGCGGCTCTCCCTGTTCGACCGGGCCGAGCACATAGGCAAGGAAACGGCCTTCCGGGAAATTCCAGTCCTGCTCTTTCATGTCCTGGGCTGCCGGCGTCAGCCACAGCACGCCATAAGAGCCGTCGGTGCGCCGTCCGTCGAGCCAGCGGTGGCTGCGGATTTGCGAAAAGCGACGGCGGATTTCAGTCAGGTGACCAATGAAATCGATCAGGTCGCTGCCGTCGCGTCCGATGCCCTCCCAGCCGGTCCACCCCGTTTCGTTGTCCTGGCAATAGGCGTTGTTGTTGCCGTTCTGGGTGTTGCCGACCTCGTCACCCGCCAGAATCAGCGGCACGCCCTGTGCGAGTAACAGGCAGGCGAGCTGGTTTCGCCGCAACTGGGCGCGCAGCGCATTGATGGCGGGATCGTCGGTCGCGCCTTCATGTCCGCAGTTGTTGCTGTGATTGTCGTTGGCGCCGTCGCGATTGTCTTCGCCGTTCGCCTCGTTGTGCTTGGTGTTGTAGCTGAAGAGGTCGTTCAGCGTAAAGCCGTCATGCACGGTGATATGGTTGATGCTGGCGCGCTGGGTCCTGCCGTCATGATTGAAGAGATCGGATGAGCCGGTCATGCGGCTGGAGATTTCGCCGATCAAGCTGCCTTCGCCGCCCCAGTAGCGGCGCATCGCTGTACGGTAGCGGTCATTCCACTCCGACCACTGCGAAGGAAAGGCGCCGACTTGGTAGCCGCCCATGCCGAGATCCCAGGGTTCGGCGACCAGTTTGACCGTGGCGAGCACCGGGTCCTGCCGGACCGCGGTAAGGAAGGAGGCGTTGCGATCGAAACCGTTCGGGCCACGGCCGAGCGTGGTGGCGAGATCGAAGCGGAAGCCGTCGACATGGCAGACCTCGACCCAGTAGCGCAGTGAATCCATCACCATCTGCAACACGCGCGGATGGGCGAGGTTGACTGAATTGCCAGTGCCGGTGAAGTCGTCGTAGTAGCGCGGGTTCTCCGGCTTGAGCCAGTAATAGGAGGCGTTGTCGATGCCGCGAAACGACAAGGTCGGGCCCATATGGTTGCCTTCCGCGGTGTGGTTGTAGACGACGTCGAGCATCACCTCGATGCCGGCGTCGTGCAGCCGCGCGACGGCCGTGCGGAAGGAATCGAGCGCGTTGTCCTGCGCGTAGCGCGCTTCCGGTGCAAAGAACGCGAGGGTGTTGTAGCCCCAGTAATTTGCAAGCTTCCGCTCAACCAGGATGCGGTCGTCGACGAGGCCATGGATCGGCAGCAGTTCGATCGTGGTGACGCCGAGCCGTTTCAGATGCGCGATGACAGCCGGCGAAGCGAGCCCGCCATAAGTGCCGCGCAGATTGGGCGTGACGTCCTCGCGCTTTTGCGTCAGCCCCTTGACGTGGGCTTCATAGATGATGGTGTCTTCCCAGGGAATGCTGGGCCTGATTTCGCGCCGGCCCCAGTTGAAGGTCTCGTCGACCACGACGGCCTTTGGCATGCCGCGCGCATTGTCGCGGCGGTCGAAGGAAAGATCCTCGCGTGCGCTGCCGGTGCGGTAGCCGAAATGCGCATCGCTCCACACCAGCCGCCCGGCGAGCCGCCGCGCATAGGGATCGAGCAGGAGCTTGTTGGGGTTGAAACGATGGCCGTGCTCGGGTGCGTAAACGCCGTGAACGCGATAGCCGTACAGCTGACCCGGCGAGACATCGTTGAGATAGCCATGCCAGACGTCTTCGGTGCGCTCGGGCAATTCGATGCGCTCGATCTCGCGGCGACCCTGGCCGTCGAACAAGCAAAGCTCGACCTTCTGCGCATTGGCGGAAAACAGCGCGAAATTGGTGCCCCGGCCGTCCCAGCTTGCACCGAGGCGCGAAGGCGATCCGGCCGAAAGGCGCATCCTTAGTTACCCGGTACGAGAAAAATGGTTGCCAACGGCGGAATGGTGAGCCTCAACTCCGGTCCGGTGCCTTCAAGCGTGTGGACTTCGCCGATATTGCCGACATTGCTTCCGCCGTAATGCGATGAATCAGTGTTGAGAACCTCGCGCCACGTGCCTGCGAGCGGCACGTGAACAATATAATTATGATAGACGTTCGGAGAAAAATTTGTCACGACGAGGCAAAGCCCGCGCTCGTCCCGACCCTTGCGCAGCCAGGCAAAGACGTTGCCATGCGCGTCATCGGCCACCAGCCATTCGAAGCCGGACGGATCGCAATCGAGTTCGTGCAGCGCCGGTGTTTCACGGTAGAGCCAGTTCAGATCCCGGATCAGCGATTGCACGCCGGCGTGCGGAGCATGCTGGAGCAGATGCCAGTCGAGCGAGTGGTCATGATTCCATTCATTCGATTGCGCGAACTCGCAGCCCATGAACAAGAGCTTCTTGCCGGGATGGCCGAACATGAAGCCGTAATAAGCGCGCAAATTCGCAAAACGCTGCCAGTCGTCGCCTGGCATGCGCCCCAGGATCGAGCGTTTGCCGTGAACCACTTCGTCATGTGACAGCGGCAGGATGAAGTTTTCCGAAAAGGCATAGTGCAGGCCGAACAGAATATCGCCATGGTGGTATTGGCGATGGATCGGTTCTTTGCCGATATATTTCAGCGTGTCGTGCATCCAGCCCATGTTCCATTTGTAGCCGAAGCCGAGTCCGCCGAATTCGACCGGGCGCGACACCTGCGGCCATGCGGTGGATTCTTCCGCTGCCGTCGTGGCGTGTGGAAATTGGCCGAACACTTCCGTGTTGAAGCGGCGCAGGAAAGCGATGGCGTCGAGGTTTTCCCGGCCGCCAAACCGGTTGGGCACCCATTCGCCGGCGGGCCGGCTGTAGTCGAGATAAAGCATCGAGGCGACTGCGTCGACGCGCAGGCCGTCGACTGCGTAGCGCTCGAGCCAGAACAACGCGTTGGAAACCAGGAAGTTTACGATCTCGGTGCGCCCGTAATTGTAGATCAACGTGCCCCAGTCGAGATGCCGGCCCTGCAGTGGGTTGGCGTGTTCGTAGAGCGCGGTACCGTCGAAGTTTCCGAGCCCGTGCGGGTCGTCGGGAAAATGTCCGGGCACCCAGTCGAGCCACACGCCAAGCCCCTGTTGATGACAGGCGTCGACCAGCGCGGCGAAATCGTCCGGGCTGCCGAAGCGGCTGGTCGGCGCAAAAAGCCCGGTCGGCTGATAGCCCCACGAGCCGTCGAACGGATGCTCGCTGACGGGAAGAAACTCGATATGGGTAAAGCCCATGTCATGCGCGTAAGCCGGCAACTGCTCCGCGAGTTCACGGTAGGTCAACCATTCGTTGTTGCCTTTGCGCCGCCACGAGCCGAGGTGCACTTCGTAGATCGAGACGGGCCCGTTCAACGAATTGATGCTTGTGGGAGCCGGGTGAGGGCGGGGCAGTCTCTCTTCGTCGAAAACGACTGAAGCCGTGCTCGGGCGCATTTCAGCGGCAAAGGCGAGCGGATCGGACTTCAGGGGCAGCTGCGCGCCTTGCCGGCTGACGATATTGAATTTGTAACGGTCGCCAGGCAGGGCATGGGGAATGAACAGCTCCCAATAGCCGAGACCGCGCACCCGCATCGGATGCCGCTTTGGATTCCAGTAATTGAAATCGCCGACGACGCTCACCTGTCGCGCATTGGGCGCGAACACGACGAATGCAACGCCCGGTACGCGTTCCAATTCTATCGGATGGGCGCCAAGCTTTTCATAGAGCCGCTGATGGGTGCCTTCGCCAAGCAGATAAAGATCGTAGTCGGTCAGAACAGGCGGAAAGCGGTAGGGGTCGTCGAGATCGACCACGGTCTCGCCGAAGCGCGCGCGCAACTGATACTCGCGCGAACCGTTGGGCAGAACGCCGGCAAACAGGCCGTCGTCGTGAATGCGGGTCAGCGCGGTGGCCTCGCCGTGCGGCGCGATCGCGTCCACCTTCTGCGCCTCGGGCAGAAAGGCACGCACGACCGTTTTGCCCCCCTCGCGATGAGGACCGAGATACTGAAAGGGATCGGAGTGGCGGCCTTCCAGAATCGCATAGGCTTCAGCGGTCAGCTCAGTCATGCGGCCTCGTGGGCAGGCTGGTCAAAATCCGCAACACGCGCGCAAGCATTGCCGGCGCGGTCTCCACCCGCTGTAGTAATTCGGTTTCGAGGGCGTCGAAAGCCTTTTCCACCAGGAAGAAGTGCACCATTCGCCGCGCGGCGAGCGGCTCTGCCGGCCAGATCGCGGAATCCGCAATGAACTCGCGATAGGCCGACAGGAAAGCATCGGTGGCGCGATCGACCCATTCGGTCAGCGCCGCGCCAAGCCTGCCGGTCTCGTCGGGCGCGAAGTGAAGTGCGCGTTCGCGCGCGGCGTGGCTGGCGGTCTCGATCGACCAGATCAGGCTGGCGACATCACGTGCCGCAGGCATCCTGCGCCGGCGTTCCTCGATCGGCCGGCGAACATCGCCCTCGAAGCCGGTCAGGAAGACATCGTCCTTGACGATGAGGACCCGTCCCAGATGCAAGTCGCCGTGCAGGCGCAGATTGAGACCCGCCGCATGCGGCGGCATCAGGCTGTTCAGGCGGTCATGCAGGTTGTCGCGCTGCGCCAGCAGTTCGTCGGCCGTCGCACGGTCGGTTTCGTTGAAGGAGCCGCGGCGTTGCCTGAGCATCTGGAAGACGCGTTCGGCGCGCTGGTTGATCGCGGTCACCCAGGTGGAGACATCGGAGGGGCGGATCGGCTCGGGCGCAAAATCAGGCAGTCCGCTGCCGCCGGCCAGCGCCAAATGGAGCTCGGCTGTGCGCCGACCGATCTGCGACGGGTGACGCAGGTAGGCGAGCTGTTCTTCGCTGCCCCGTCTCTCACCGCTTGAGGCAAGCAGGCGCTCCCGTTCCAGCAGGCGATCGAGATGGGCCGCCGTCACCGTCCAGACGTCCCCCTGATTGCCGACTTGGGCGTGAACGATCGCAATGCCGTAGCACTTGCCGTCTTCGATCAATTCGGCGCTGCCGAGCATCGCCGGCGTATTGGGGAAGTCCGCGACCTCGGTCAGGAACAGGCCCATCTCGATCGCAGGGTTCATGCCGCTTTCGAGTTTCCGGAACAGCTTCACCACGTAGTCGGACTCGACCTGCATTGCGGTCGAGAAGGGGCGGCTATCGAGCGGTGTGACTCTTTCGGGCTGCCTGACTAGTTTGCCGTCGAACTTGCTTGTCGGCCTGAATTCGAGCCTCAAGCCGTTTTCCTCGATCGTCAGTTTCTGGCGCAGGTTTCGCAACAGAAGCCCGACGAAGATGGTGCTGGTCGCGACGTCGAGCAACGTCCCTTCGCGCGCGCCCTGACGAACCGCCGCCAGCGCGTTTGGATTGTAGCGTTCACGGTCGAAGCGCACCCACTCGATCTGCAGCGGCAGGACATAACGTGTCTTGGCCTCATCTTCGGCGACCTCGAAGAAGGCGAGCCACGGCCGGTTGTCGCCGATATCGCAGAACGGAACTGCCGACGTCAGTGTCGGGTGGATCGCGGAGGACGTGTGGATCGGGTACCAGCGCGAGCGGGCGAGATGTCCGGGCAGCACGTCGCCTTCGAATACGCTGCGGGTGCGGGCCAGCGACACCCAGGTCGAGCCGACCGGCACCACCAGCGTTTCGAATTCGGGGACGATCGAAGGCGGCGCGGGCTCCGACTTGTCGCGTTCCTGAAGCTGGAACCAGTAGAAGCCGTAAGGCGCCAGCGTGATCATATAAGGCAATTCGCCGATCGCCGGGAAATGCGTGCGCCCGAGCATTTCCAGCGGCACGCGGTCCTTGAAGGCGGAGAGGTCGAGTTCCGTCGCCTGCGCCGAACGGGATAGATTGGCGACGCACAAAATGACCTCATCGCCATATTGCCGCACATAAGCCAGCACCGCGCGATTGGCCGGGCGGATGAATGTCATGGTGCCGCGGCCGAAGGCAAGCGTCGATTTGCGCACCGCAATCAGTTTCTTGTTCGCGCTGAGCAGCGACGACAGGCTGCGCGACTGCGCCTCGACATTGACCGCTTCATAGCCATAGACCGAGTCCATGATGATGGGCGCGTAAAGCCGCGCGGGATCGGTGCGCGAAAAGCCGCCGTTGCGATCCGGCGTCCATTGCATCGGCGTCCGCACGCCATTGCGGTCGCCGAGATAGATGTTGTCGCCCATGCCGATTTCGTCGCCGTAATAGATGATCGGCGTGCCCGGAAACGACAGGAGCAGCGAGTTCATCAACTCGATCTTGCGCCGGTCGTTGTCCATCAGCGGCGCGAGGCGCCGGCGAATGCCGACGTTGATCCGCGCGCGCGGATCGTTCGCATAGGTCGACCACAGATAGTCGCGCTCGACGTCGGTGACCATTTCGAGCGTCAGTTCGTCGTGGTTGCGCAGGAACAGCGCCCATTGGCAGTCGGGGGGAATATCCGGGGTCTGGCGCAGGATGTCGGTGATGGGAAAGCGATCTTCCTGGGCGATCGCCATGTAGATGCGCGGCATCAGCGGAAAATGATACGCCATGTGGCATTCATCGCTGTTGCCAAAATAGGCCTGGACGTCTTCCGGCCATTGATTGGCTTCGGCCAACAGGACCTTGCCCTTGGCGTAGGCGTCGAGCTCGCTGCGCAAGCGTCGGATGATGGCGTGGGTCTCGGGCAGGTTTTCGTTGTTGGTGCCGTCGCGCTCGCAGAGGTAGGGGATGGCGTCGAGGCGGAAGCCGTCGACCCCGGTGTCGAGCCAGCGCTTCATCACCTGCACCAATGCGTTGACCACGCGCGGATTGTCGAAATTCAGGTCCGGCTGATGCGAGAAGAAGCGGTGCCAGTAGAACTGGCCGGCTTCGGAATCCCAGGTCCAGTTCGACTTCTCGGTATCGGTGAAGATGATGCGCGTGCCGAGATACTTCTGGTCGGTGTCGCTCCAGACGTACCAGTTGCGCGCGCTCGACTTTGGATCGCTGCGCTTGGCGCGCTTGAACCAGTGATGCTGGTCGGACGTGTGATTAATGACGAGTTCGATGATGACCCGCAAACCGCGCCGCTTGGCCTCGACGATGAAGCGGCGAAAATCCTTCATCGTCCCGAAATCGGGATTGATGGCGCCATAGTCGGCAATGTCGTAGCCGTCGTCGCGCCCGGGCGAGGGGAAGAACGGCAACAGCCAGAGCGTCGTAACACCCAGCTCTTGCAGATAGTCCAGCTTTTCGGTCAGCCCTGCGAAATCGCCGATGCCGTCATTGTTGCTGTCGGCGAACGCCTTGACGTGAAGCTGATAGATGATGGCATCTTTGTACCACAGCGTGTCGCTGTCGCGCGCGGCAGCCGCAGCTTCCTTTGTATCGATGTCTGACATCAGATTCATCGGGGCCGGCGAACGAGCTGAGGCTGGATTGTGATACGGTTCAAGCCGAGGGGCGCGTGCAGTGCCTCCGGCGGTTTCGGTGAGTTTGTTCACGATGGTGCCGTCGGCATGAATCGGTCCCATTTCGTTGGCGCGAAAGGAGATGCTGGGGACGTATATAGAAAGCGCTTCTCTTCCATTGGTTCCCCGGGGAACAGCATAGCAGGGACAAGCGTTAGCCACTTCTATCCTCTTCCTGAATCAGTAGAATTTGCGGCAACCTTCCTTCAACCTTCTTCCCCCTTTCTGTTCTCTTTTTCTGCAAATGGCGTGCCGAATGGACGTTTATGACCGGGCTAGGGAATTGGGCATCCAGACCGAATTTGTGGACGGTCAGGGTCACCGCCATGTGACAGACGCCACGGCGCTCAAGATCATCCTGGACGCCCTGCCGGAACGAAATCCGACCCAGCTTCTCGCTTCTCCCGTCGTGATTCGCTCCGGTGAGACCACGCGTAACGAATTCAGCGCTGCTGCGGCGCTGCCTGTTGCCTGGCAGGTCATGGCCGGCCGCGAGGTGATCGCCCAAGGCCGGGCAGACCAGCGCATCATCGCCTGGCCCGCCAACTGGCGCGAGGGCATTTACCGGCTGCAACTTACCGACGCGGCTTCGTTAACTGAGGAAGTCCCGCTGGTCGTGTCACCGCCCCGCGCCTTTGCCGGCGAGTTCGACCGCGGCTGGCTGCTGGCGGTCCAGCTGTACAGCCTTCGTTCGTCGCGCAACTGGGGTATCGGCGACTTTACCGATCTCGCCGCCTTGCTTGAACTTGCCGCCGAACTCGGTGCCGACGGCGTCGGCCTCAATCCGCTGCACGCTTTATTCGACGACAAGCCTGCCGATTGCAGCCCCTATTCGCCCAACAGCCGGTTGTTCCTCAACGCGCTCTATATCGACGTTGAGCAAATCCCCGAATTCGAGGCCGGCGGCGAGGCTCACAAAGCCGCGGCGCGGCTACGCGAAGGCCATTTCGTGGACTACAAGGGCGTCGCCGAATTGAAGTTAAGGGCGCTGCGCGCGGCCTTTGAGAAATTCAGGGATTTGCCCGGTGCAGGCCGGAGGGCGGATTTCGACGCCTTCCGCGCCGAGCGCGCGCCGCTGCTGTCGCGCTTTGCCTGCTTCGAGGTGTTGCGGCACAGGTTTGATCAGGCGTGGTGGGAATGGCCCGCCGAGTGGCGCACGCCCGACGACGCCAAATGCGCCGAGTTGCGGCGGGGAGAGGGCGCTGCCGAGATCGAATTCGTCGAATTCGTGCAGTGGACGGCTGACCGGCAATTGCGTGCCTGCCGCGATCTGGCACTCCGTCTCGGCATGAAGGTCGGGCTTTATCTCGATGTCGCGGTTGGCGTGCAATCCGGCGGCTTCGATGCCTGGAACGAACAGACCGCGATCTCGCGCCACCTGTCGGTCGGCGCGCCGCCCGATCCGCTCAATCTCGCCGGGCAGAACTGGGGTTTGGCGGGCTTCAATGCGGCCGGTCTTGAACTGCAACTGTTCGAGCCGTATCGCGAGATGCTGCGGGCCGCGATGCGCTATGCCGGCGCGGTCAGGCTCGATCACGTGCTCGGATTGAAGCGGCTCTATCTCGTGCCGCATGGCTTTGCCGCCGATAACGGCGCCTACGTGCAGATGCCGTTCGAGGCGCTTCTGGCGGCGACCGCACAGGAGAGCATGGCCAATCGATGCATCGTGATCGGCGAGGATCTCGGCACGGTGCCTGAAGGCTTTCGCGACACCATGGCGGAGTGGGGCATCTGGTCCTACCAGGTCATGATGTTCGAGCGTGACGATCGCGGCGCCTTTCAAAACCCCGATCGATATCTGCCGAACGCCCTCGTCACGTTCAATACCCATGACCTCTCGACCTACGCCGGTTGGCGTTCGTTCGGTGATCTCAAGATCAAGCGATCGCTCGGCATCGATCCCGGCGAGAGCGATGACGCGCGCTGGCATGCGCTGACGATGCTGGACGAGGTGCTGCGCCACCACGGCATCCCCGGCAACGATCTCAATGCGATCGCCGCTTTCCTTGCGAGGACGAGATCGCGCCTGATGGCGATCCAGCTCGAGGATCTCCTCGGCGTGATCGATCAACCCAACATTCCGGGAACGGTCGACGAGCATCCGAACTGGCGGCAGCGGTTGCCGGTTGCGATCGACGACATCGCGCAGGAGATTGATATCGGGGCATTGAAAGACGCGACCCACGAGAGAGCGAACGGCACTCGCGTGAGCCCGCGCCAAAGTGAGCCGGTAAAGTGATGTGTCAAAGATAGAAGATTACGGTCTGATCGGGGATTGCGAGACCGCAGCTCTGGTCGGCCGAGACGGTTCAATCGACTGGCTGTGCTGGCCTGCGTTTGACTCCGATGCCTGTTTTGCGGCGCTGCTGGGTACGCGCAGGAACGGCCGCTGGCTGATTGCGCCTGCGGATGGGAAGGCGCGCGTCTCGCGCCGTTACTGGGACAATACGCTGATCCTGGAGACGCGGTTCGAAAGCAGCGACGGTGCGGTTGGTATCGTCGACTTCATGCCGCCGCGCGAGAAAGCCTCCGACGTTGTCCGCCTGGTGCGCGGCCTCAAAGGCCGCGTCAAGATGCGGATGGAGCTGATCATCCGCTTCGGAACAGGCGATGAAATTCCGTGGGTCAAGCGCACCGAGGACGGCGCGTTGCGGGCGGTCTGCGGACCGGACATGACGGTGCTGCGGACGCCTGTGAAGCTGCGCGGCGAGGACATGACCACGGTCAGCGAATTCGAGGTGAGCGAAGGCGAGACCGTTCCTTTCGTTCTCACCTACGGCGCCTCGCACCTCCCGCTGCCCGATCCGATCGATCCGGCGCAGGCCTTGCAGGATACCGAGGATTTCTGGCTCGATTGGTGCAGTCGCTGCACCTACGAGGGCGATTGCCGCGACCTCGTGATGCGCTCGCTGATCACGCTGAAGGCGCTGACCTATGCGCCGACCGGCGGCATCGTCGCCGCTCCCACGACGTCGCTGCCGGAGAAGCTTGGTGGCAGCAAGAACTGGGACTATCGCTATTGCTGGCTGCGCGACGCAACCTTTACGCTGCTGGCGCTGATGAACTCCGGCTATACCGAGGAAGCCTGCGACTGGCACAGCTGGCTGATGCGCGCGGCAGCAGGCGCTCCGGCCAACATCCAGATCATGTACGGTATCCACGGCCGCCGCCGGCTGCTCGAATGGGAAGCGGACTGGCTGCCGGGTTACGAAGGCGCGCAGCCGGTCCGCTTCGGCAACGCCGCGCACGCGCAGTTGCAGCTCGATGTCTATGGCGAGCTGATGGACGCTTTCCACCAGTCGCGCATGGCCGAACTGAAACTGGAGGATGAGACCTGGGATCTCGAATGCATCATGCTCGACCACCTCGCCGAAGTCTGGAATCAGCCGGACCACGGCATCTGGGAGCGGCGCGGGGAGGCCCGGCATTGCGTCCTTTCAAAAGTCATGTCGTGGGTTGCATTCGATCGCGGCATCAGGGGTGCCGAGCAGTTCGGCCTCAAAGCCCCGCTCGATCGTTGGAGAACCTTGCGAGAGACGATCCATTCCGACGTCTGCGAGAAAGGATTTGACCGCAAGCTGAACAGCTTCGTCGAATCCTACGGTTCGGAGTGGTTCGACGGCAGCCTCCTGCTGTTGCCGGCGGTGGGCTTTCTGCCAAGTTCGGACCCGCGGGTGCGCGGCACGATCGCTGCAATCGAGCGCCACATGCTTCGCGACGGCTTTGTGCTGCGGCACGATCCGCGCGAGTTGGCAGTTCTGAAGCAACCGGACGAGGGCGCGTTCCTGGCATGCTCGCTCTGGCTCGCCGATGCGTACGTGCTCTGCGGCGAGATCGAGAAGGCACAGGCATTGTTCGACCGCGTGGTCGGCATCGCCAATGACCTCGGGCTTCTGGCGGAAGAATTCGATCCCGCCGCCGGCCGCCAGACCGGAAATTTCCCGCAAGCCTTGACCCACATCGCGCTGGTCAATACCGCCCATAATCTGAGCGAAGCCAGGCACGCTGCGGGCAATCCCACCATGCAGCGTTCGAAGTGACTTCGCTCGTCGTCGTCCCGGGAACCATACCACCAATCGTCATTGCGAGGAGCGCCAGCGACGAAGCAATCCAGAATTTGTTCGAAGGCTGGATTGCTTCGCTTCGCTCGCAATGACGACAGTTGCGCTATTTTGCCGGGACCAGAATCCGCTCCATCGCTTTGGCGAAACCGTCCTCTTCGTTCGAGTCGGTGACGTGCGTGGCCTGACGTTTCACATCGTCGGTCGCGTTGCCCATGGCAAACGAAGTGCCACTCACTTTGAACATCGTCAGATCGTTCCCCATGTCGCCGATGGTGACGACGAGATCGGTCGAAATGCCGAGCATGCGCGCGATGGTCTGCACGAACGTGCCCTTGTTGACGCCGGGCGGGGTGATATCGAGGTAGTAGCTTTGCGATCGCACCGCGGTCGCCTCTGCGCCAAGCGCCTCCTGCATGGCGGTCTCGCAGCGCTCAAGGCCGGCGGCATCGGCGCTGGCGCCGACGATTTTGCAGGCGTTCGAGAGATACGGCGTGAAGTCGGCTACGATGGTCGGTTCGGCGCGGATCGTTCGCCCCTCGTG
>Ga0070741_10004294_pt1 | contig 33431 bp, 30 predicted proteins | sample Coa_R1_4_FD_66440 | JGI IMG/M metagenome (GOLD analysis project Ga0070741, IMG submission 66440) | Surface soil microbial communities from Centralia Pennsylvania, which are recovering from an underground coalmine fire - Coalmine... | ecosystem: Environmental > Terrestrial > Soil > Unclassified ... | reverse complement strand
CGAGAAGTGATTCAGCGTGAGATTTCCAGAGTCTTGGTCCTCAGCCTTTCTGGCAAACCTCACCGCTGCTTCGCAGCGACAGGACAACTATGCCCTTGACAATGCCTTCGCTCTTATCGATGGCCAGCCGCAGAGTTAGTTGCGCTAAGCAGCAAGTGGGGAAAGGGCCAGCCCGCCTCACGATGTTACCGTGAGTGGTTTCCAGGACGATAACGGCAACCAGGAGCTAGTCGATGCGAACAATGTACTAGTGGACACGTACTGCAGAGGCTTGATTGAGGGACCGCACATCGATAAGTTGTCTCCAAGTTCAGGAGCTGTGGGGACACCGGTAACCATTAAAGGTAAAAACTTCGGAGATTCGAGCGGCACGGGTCCAAATGCAGTACCGTTACTTTCAATGGCACTGCGGCAGTTCCAACAAGCTGGACCGATGGGCAGATCGTCGCTAACGTGCCCGCAGGTGCCACTACTGGAAATGTCACTGTTACAGTTGCGGGGGAGTCGTCCAATTCAAAGAACTTTACCGTGCACTAGCTCCGGGAGTTCGGGAAAAACAGGACATCGCCACGTGGGAGGGCTTTAGTGTTGAGACTCAGCATCGCTGTAATTCTGACGCTAGTGTCGTTGCTGGCGAGAGCAACGAATGCGCAGCAAACCACCGTTCAGGTTGGGGTCTCCGCAAATCAAAAAGAGATCGAGGTCCTCGGGTTTGAGGACATGAGATATCCTCCCCTGGCACAATATGCCCCTTTTCAGTCCGAAGGCGTAGTGGTCGTACAGGTCAGCTTAGCGGAAGATGGCTCTGTGGCGGATGCGACTGCGATTTCTGGCAATTTTGTTCTAATACCGGAAACTCTTGCAAACGTTCGGCGCTGGAAATTTAAATCAAGCGGCTCGAAAAATGCCATAGTGGTTTACAACTTTCGGACGATTCGAGGAGATTGTCGAGTAGCCTCAAGCCTTTTTACGTTTCTACATCCCAATTTTGTGACTGTGCTCGGATGTCTGCCCGCGACCGATGCTTGGGTAAAAATTGTGCCAATACCACGGGCCGGAACCATCAGCGACAGCGACATCCAGGTAGTTCACTTCGACTCTGATTTAAAGTATCCTCCGCTGGCAAGGGTAGCCAAAATCGAAGGAGTCGTTCTTGTTCAGGCGAAGCTCGATGATGACGGGAGAGTCAAGGAGGCCCTGCCCATCTATGGCAATGCTTTGTTAAGCAGCGAGTGCGTCGCGAACGCGAAAAAATGGCACTTCCACCCGAATTCGGCAAGAAAAGCTGTACTCGTTTATGACTTTCGATTGACTGGCGAAAACGAAGGCGGGGTAAGCGTGAAACTGCCGAACTTCATCACGATCAGAGATATAACGAGCGTTGTCCAACCGTGATCCATGAGTAGGCGGGCTGGCCCACTTTTCGTGGACCCTCCTTCCGTTGAGTTAGTAACCCTACCAGAGGGCTGCCCCACCCTTCGCGCCTTTCGAAGGGTGGGAAGCAATGTACTGTGACACAGGTGAACGATACATAATCATACTTAGTCATCCGTTGCTACACGCTGGCACCTAAACTGTTTTGGGAACCCTTCATTTACCCACCCTTCGAACACCGCGAAAGGTGGGGCAGCCAATTCTTTGCGCCCCCCAAAGGTGGGCCCAGCCCTCCGGGGTCGTTTAGGATCAGTTCTTTCTTCATGCCATGAGAGGGCCTGAGTTGAGCAATTCACATGTTGAATCACCGAGCGACATATATCAGTTTGTAGACAAAACTTAAGCTTATCCTGCGCGAAAAACGGGGCTGTTGAGCTTCTTGACAAAATCGAGGATGCTATGAACTTAGGGAGTTCGGGGCTTGAGATACTGGGAGCCCTGCAGCAAACGGTCATTAGCTATCGCGGTGAAATAGAGAATCTGCTTGGGCCCGCTAGAAGCCAAGACATTGATGATGTTATCGCGTTTGTGAATAAAGCGTTCGGACGGAAGTTAGGCGCACGGTGACCAAACAATAACTCACCCACACATATGCGCAATTCAGTCTCATAACGTGGATCACATTTTGTTTCATAGTCCTCGCCTGGTGAAAAGAAACACGCTCACAACCGAAGCCGCGTAAGCCTCCGAACTACTGCCGTCTTGCTAAGTGTCCACGAATCGGCTAAGTGGACACTTCGACAGGGTGGGTAGATGTTCCAGAGCAGAAGTTCCTCCATGCGGCTGATGGCATGGTCGGCGATGCGGGTCAACACCTGGTGCAGATAGGCTTCGGGATCAAGATCCTCGCACCGTACGTGCCCAAACGCGGTTCGACCCAAAAGAATGCCGCCCCATTTCTGAGGCGGCATTTAGCAACAGAGGTTCAGAGTTATCCTTGTGTGGGGTGCAACACGCGGAATGTGCTTCCGCCGTTGGACCAGACCAGCACCAGAGCATCTTCGCCGTTCGGCACGTTGGCTAGCTGGTTCTTCACGTCAGAAGCGGACTGCACGGGATGGCGATTCACTTCCATGATGATGTCGCCCTGCTGCAAACCAGCGTCGTCAGCTGAGCTGCCGGGAACCACGCGCTCGATGACAGCCCCATGCACGTTGCTCGGGGCCTGTACCTGTTGCTTCACTTCCGGAGTCAGATCGGCAAGTCCCAATCCCCAACGCGGCTTGCCGTTTTCTGAGCTCGCGGTCTCGGTGCCCTTGTCCCGTGCGCCCATGGCTTCAAGAGTCACCGGAACCTGCATGCTCTTGCCGTCGCGGAGGACCGTAAGATCGATCTTTGTGCCAGGCTGCTTCTGCCCAACTTCGACCTGCAGTTCGCCGGAATCGTTAACAGTCTTTCCGTTGAGCCCAGTAATTACGTCACCGACCTTCAACCCTGCTTTCGCTGCGGGAGAGTCAGGTTCAACCTGGCTCACGACTGCACCGGTCGCGGTTTTCACGTTGAAGAACTTGGCTTCATCCGGAGTCACGTCGCTGATACCGATCCCCATGTAGCCATGCTCAACTTTGCCGTTCTTGATCAAGGCATCGACTGTTGGGCGAACAACCTGCGTGGGAATTGCGAAGCCCATGCCGGAGAATCCACCAGTCTGCGAGATCAGGAAGGTATTGATACCGACCACTTCTCCGCGCGCGTTCACAAGAGGTCCGCCGGAGTTACCCTGGTTGATAGCGGCGTCAGTCTGAATGAACTGTCCGGGCGAACGACGATCTCGCGCGTACGGGTTCGGACGGTTCAGCGCGCTTACAATACCGCGCGTGACCGTGAACCGGAACCCGAGAGGATTGCCGAACGCCAGTACGCTCTGCCCAGGATGCAACTTGGTGGAATCGCCCCATGGCACGCTCGGCAAGTCAGAGGCGTTCACTTTGATTACTGCCAGATCGGTTAGCTTGTCTCGTCCGACCAGTTTCGCAGAGAGAATGCGGCGATCATGCAACGTGACGCGGATGTCGGTCGCTCCGTCTACAACGTGATTATTGGTCACGATGTAGCCATCGGGCGAGATAATCACGCCGCTGCCAAGGCCATGCTCGATCTGCGGCTGGCGTGGCTGCATCTGGAAGAATCGCTTGCCAAATGGCCCGAAGAACTGCTGCATGTCGTTCGAGTCGTCATCGCTGTCGTCATTCTGCTGAGCCGCATCGCCACGGTCCGGCGAGATTTTTGAAGTGACTGTGACGTTCACGATCGCGGGTGTAACCCGTGCGGCAAGCGTCTCCATAGCGTTATCAAGTGCAAGCAGCGCGCTGACGCTATTGTCGTCAAGTGGCGCTGCCGCAGCAGCGGGGGCTGGGGCCGCAGCGCTCGCAGGCTTCGCGAATTCATACGCAGCCAGCGAAGCTGTGGTAGCTACCGCTACAACCGGCACGATCATTCGCCGGGTTAACTTCATTCTTAAATTGTCGAACCACTTCATCGTTTGCCTCTCCTTTGCAACTAAATAATTAGTTATTGCTCACAAAAAATTTTGAATTCAAACCTCAAATCGAATTCATCACGAGCATCTGTTGAACCGCCTGGCCGTTCTCTGAAGTCACGCGCCATACAGACAAAGTCCACACAGGCACGCCGTCTCCTCCGAGCTGAGTTGAACGAATTATCAAGAGAGTTGCGGCACGACTTGTATTCTCTTGTGCTTTTGTCATCATCACTTTTGGCGATGTCTTAGGTTTGCGCGAGGTCGCTTTCACAGGAACCACAGCGGGATTGCCCGAAATGGCACTCGGCGCGGTGGGAACTGTTTTGCCCTTGATGTTCTCGGGCGGCACTGATCGATGCTTTTGTTCCTGTGACAAGCGCAGCGAAACCGGAGTTGCTGCTACTGAAGGCAGAACTTCCGCACCCGCCGATAGAAGCGTTCCAGGTGTCTTCTTTTCGAACGAAACGATTTCTGGCGCGTACGGCGCGGCACCAACGGTGATGACTGCCATCACTGCAATCATTGAAGCCGCAGGCTTCCAGCCAAGGTTCGTGCGTGGCCTCTTCGTGTCCAGAATCTGCGCAAGGCGTTGCGAGAGTTCCCGAACGCGACCCAATACAGTTTGAGCAAGGAGCAGCGCCCTGCCGCCACGCGATTTGTCGGAGATCGCTCTCTCCGCTAACGAGATCAACGATGACGCATAGCCAGCCGCATTCTGCGTGTGCGCAAGCACCATATCATCACACGCCACCTCGCGTTCGAGCGCAAGGCGGCTATCGATCCACCACACGGCCGGATGGAAAAAGAACAAAGCCTTCACAAGCTTCTGTGCGAGGTTCGTCCAGTCGTCCCATCGACGCAGGTGAGCGAGTTCGTGAAGCACGATCACCTTCAGCTCATCCGCGGAAAGTTCGCGCAGTGTCCACGATGGCAGCACAATGGCCGGGCGGAAGAAACCGATTGCGGCAGGGAGACGGACCGCCTCTGAAAGCAATATCCTGATTTGTCCGCGATGCGGAAATTTCTGCAGCCAGTCCAAGAACTCTGGCTGCCATTCGAGATCAACTTCTGTGCACTGCCGGCGCAGTTTCGCAACATGCCACAACGAAATGCCGAGTCGAAGCAGTAGAAATGTCGCGATTGTTGCCCACGCAAGAAACAGATTGACCGCCCATGAACTCGATAGCTGCAGTCCGGGTAGATGCGAACTTAGTCCCGTTCCATCAGAACCGGTCGTTGACATTAGGGGAAGAGAGGCGATCACGATCAAGGTCGAAAACCAGACCGCAAACCGCGCCATCGAATTGCGAACACCGACGTATTTGAGTGCAGCCCAGCTCAGGCCGGCAACGGCCAATCCTTCAAAAATGGTGTTGAGGCCACGACTGGCTGCGATTTGGGCGACGTTCTGCAAATCCAGTGTCATTAGTTTCCTCCGCCTTCCCCAGTCGCAGAATCGGAGTGTTCACGCAGCATCTCTCGCAAGCGCCTTACTTCCTGTTCGTCGATCTCTTCGTCACCGAGGATGTTCAGCAACAAAGCCTCGTGCGAATTTTTGAAGAAACGCCCAATCAGATGTCGGATTTCAGATCGGCTCGCCTCGTGTTGACCAATCAGCGGCTGGTAGACGTGTGCGCGGCCGTCCTTGAGATGGCCGACATAACCTTTCTTCTCTAGAATGCGAATCGTCGTCAGGACAGAGTTGTACGCCAGGGGCGGTTTGTCTGGCAGCCAATCCAGAACCTGCTGCACTGTGCCCGGACCCTTTTGCCACAAAGCATTCATGATGCGCAGCTCGGCATCGGTCAAGGTTGCAGATTGTTTGCGAGGCACCTGTTTCCCCTTATTTCTTAGACCCTTCAGAACCTAAAAGGTCAACTAATTTGTTAGTTGCAAGTGCCATTTCAATTGGTTGCCCAGGGTGGGATCGGGCAGGATCGACAAGGCTACCGTTGGCTGGCTTGGCCGGCCTGTACGCGGCGGTTGAAGTCTGCTGATTTGTTCCTGGGCACGCTTAAAGACTTCCAGGCGGTTCCCTTCAAGTGCTTTGCCAGGAAGACGATCTGCCCGACGTGATAGGAATAATGGGCAATCTGGCGGTTGACGGCCTGCATTACCGAGTGCGGTTCGCCGCGGATAAATACCTTACGCTCGAGATCGGCGTCGGACAAAGGCTCAAGCGCCTCAAAGACCCTCGACCACCCGTCATTCCACATGTGCATGAGTTGTTCGCGCGTCTGAGGCGGTTCGACGAACTCAGAATCACGGTTGCGGTCGGGTTTCTCACCGTCGCTGGTCAGGAAGTCCGTCCAGCGGGACCGCATGTTGCCCGCCATGTGTTTGGCAACGATGGCGATCGAGTTCATTTCCTCGTCGAGCGCGGTGAACAAGTCCTTGTCGGAAACCTGTTCCATCGCACCTTCACCGAGCTTTTTGTAATAGCGGAAGAGTGAGAGGGAGTCCTCGATGTAAGAAGTGCTGAATTGATGCGGCATGTTTTACACCTTGAATTGCTCGTCAATTTCGATCTGATAACCAGCGGAGAGGCGGTTGGTTTCGTTTGCCATGCCGACCACGGCCATCAGCTCGCGAAACATATCATCTGTCATTCCCTTCTTTCTGGCAGATGCCGTATGAGAAGCGACGCAGTATCCACATTGATTCGAGACGCTCACCGCAACATAGATTAATTCTTTCATCAGGGCATCGAGTGCGCCCGGAGCCATGATTTGTTTGATGTCTTCCCAGGTGCGCTTCAGTGTCACGGGATCGTTGGCGAGCGCCTTCCAGAAATTATTGATCCAGTCAGTCTGGCGCGTAGCCATGATGTCGTCGTAAATAGCACGGACTTCCGGGCTGGCGTCTTTGTATTCGATGAGGCCGAGAGTTGCCATTTAATTTTCTGCGTTGATTCTGGAATGACGGAGACCATTATTTTCTAACAACCGTCAGCCCGATGTCATTTCGAAGGCTTCAGCGTGAAGAATCTGCTTTGCCAATGAGAAAAGCAGGTTCCTCGTTGTCTCGCGAGCGAGACACCTCGGAATGACATACCGAGAAGCACTCAAGCTATCCAGCCGCCGCCGACCACAACATCGCCGTCGTAAAAGACGGCGGCCTGTCCGGGAGTAATCGCGCGCTGCGGCTCGTCGAAAGTGACGAGCATCTCGTGAGTGCCAGTCTTCTCGATCGAAGCCGCGGCAGGCTCGTGGCGATGACGAATCTTCACACTCACTCGCATGGGCTCGCGAAGATCGTCAACTGAAATCAAATTGGCACGCCTTGCGAGCAAAGTACGCGAATAGAGACTCTCCTGTTCGCCGACGACGACCTGGCGTGAGTCGCCCTTAATCTGCAGGACATAAAGAGGCGAGCCTGTAGCAACGCCAAGTCCCTTACGTTGTCCTACAGTGAAGTTGTGAATGCCGTTGTGCTCCCCGATCACTCGACCGTCGGTTGTGACCAACTCGCCAGCAGTATCCGGGAGCGTATCGCCTTGCTCAGCGAGATACGCGTCAAGGAACTTTTTGTAGTCGCCGCCTGGCACGAAACAAATCTCCTGGGAATCGGGCTTCTCCGCGAGCGCGAGCCCGTGTTTGCGTGCTAGCTCGCGTACCTCGGGCTTGGTCATCCCCCCGAGAGGAAACAGGGTGCGACTGAGCTGCTCCTGTGTGAGGCCGAAAAGAAAGTACGTCTGGTCTTTTGAGCGGTCTGTTGGCCTCTTCAGCAGCCAGCGATGGCGGTCATTATCAAATTCGACGCGTGCATAATGACCCGTTGCGACGGCATCGGCGCCAATCTGCTGGGCTACTGTGAGCAGCTGATCGAACTTCAGATGATTGTTGCAGAGGCTGCACGGAATCGGCGTCCGGCCCGAGAGATACTCGTTGATAAACGGACGGACTACGTCGCGCTCGAAGCGATCCTCATGATTTACGACGTAATAAGGAATGCCGATCGTCTCGGCGACGCGGCGCGCGTCGTAAACGTCGTCTAGCGAACAACAGCGCCCCTGAACCGACTCAGGCATCCCCTCGCGGCCGGCGAGACGGCGCTGGTTCCAGAGCTGCATGGTGAGGCCCACAACGTTGTGGCCCTCGGCGCGCAGCATGGCCGCGACGGTCGAGGAGTCAACTCCACCCGACATAGCGACGGCGATGGTTCTGGAGTTCAGCATTCAGCACTCAGCATTCAGTACAACATTTGGCAAAAAAACAATTTCGCTTGCACTTTAAACAAGCACCGACGCCAACTTCTATGCACGATTTATATGCTCATTTAATTGTACCTGCGCCCGCGCCCATCGTTTGCTAAGCGCGACCTCCGAAAAATGCGACTGAGATATATTCAAAGCAACTCACAACAAGCCATCAGCAGTTCATCCCTACCAGAAGAGTCGCTGGGCAACTTGGTTCAGCTGTTCTGAGTCAAAGCAGCACATCACACCAGTAAACCCGATTAGCGAAACTCATCAACCCACCATGCAGCGCATTCAGCGCTCACACAGATACTCCAATGGAGAGGCAGCATGTCTCGAATTTCCCGCAAAGTCGCTTACATATCAGCTCTTCTCGCTTCCACCCTGGTTGTCGCAACCGCCCACGCCAAGCTGACGGTCCACGTTGTCGCTCCCACTCCGGGTTCATTCGGCACGACAGTGTTTTACGAGGCTAATGCCCAGAACCCCGATTGTGCGAATGGCATTCATGCAATACGCATCTATTCTGCGCCCCATCTCGCCGCTGTCACAGTTCCTGGAAATCACGTCGAAACATTCATCAATCTGCCGCCTGGCAGCCATAACACCGTCGTGCAGGCCTGGGACAATTGCGGCAACGTAGCCAAGCAATCCGTTGCCGTGACTACAACCAAGGTAAATGGCGTTAGCGTATTCACTCCTTCAGCTCAGCCGACATCTCCGGTGCACGTGACAGCATCGGCGCAAGGTGCTTGCGCAATCACCGCTATGCGGATTTACACCGCGCCGCGGGTAAACGCATATACGATTAACTCCAACAAACTCGACACCTTCATCACACTGAGGCAAGGAACATACAACATGGTGGCGCAGGCTTGGGATGGATGCGGCAACGTGTACAAGCGCGCGTTTTCTGTGACGGTAGCGCCGGGCTCAGACAAATATTTGTTCGCGGCGGACGGCGGTTTGACTGAATTCTTTATACACGATGGAGTTGTTACTAATCCGAACGCGCCGAATCCGCCACCGAAGTACACCGCTAATGCTGGCAATGGTTTTACCGCGGTCGTGGCTGATCCCGGCGGGAATTTCGTTTATGCCATCGGCTCCAACATTATTGCGGGATTTCAGATTGACAGGGCCACGGGCAAACTTTTCCCGATGCCAGGGTCTCCGTTTTCAGCAGTCACGAACGCAACCAGAATCGTCGCGATGGATCCGAACGGCCACTTTCTCTACCTCGCACACGTGAATCCCACGTTTCTGGTGGATTACGCAATCGACCGTTCTACCGGTGCACTCATCAAGGCGGCGGGGTCTTTCGCAATTCCTCGTGGCGACTTTCCACTCTCGGTCGGAACCACCTCAAACGGGGAATTTGCTTATCTTACGACTGGCTCGTTGTCGAAAATGTATGGGTTCAAGGTCAATCCAAGTAATGGCGCATTCATCCCGGTGCCGGGGAATCCATACAGCGTACCCGCTATCTTTGCCGTCACCGTTGCCGCCGGGCCCAAATATCTATATGTAGACGGGACCACTACCGGCCTCTTCGGAGTGGCTGGAATCTGGGGATACCAGATTGGCGCTGACGGTTCGCTGACTGCCGTGCCAGGTTCGCCGTTTACTCCCCCTAACGAAGCCTTTGAGATAGTGCAGGACTGGGCGGGCCGCAGCGTGTGGACCCTGATGTGTGGCGCTGGCCCCTGCTTGCAGGGCTTCGGAGTGACTAGTCTCACCATCGATAAGAGCGATGGAAGCGTTGAAAGCTCTACCGCGGTGGATACCGGCAACTCACAATACTCTACGATCGTTGAGGACCATTCAGGCCAGTACATCTACGTTAGCGGCCAGGAATGCGGCGCCTGCAGGGACTTCGAGCCTCCGCCACCCGGGATTGTAGGATCATTTCGCCTGAGTGGGCCCGGCAATGCCGTGCCACTTTCTGGACCCTTGCTAACGGGCGAAGACTTCGGTCCCAGCGGCATCGCTGTAAGCCCTTGAGGCAATGTGGGCGGGTGTATTTCACCCGCCCACGTTCTTATTTGTAGCGTGTTCCAACCAGAGCAGACGCGCGGCGCTCGCGCATTCTTCCAACATCTCTTGGTCGTGTTCTGAAAATGCGTTCGGCTCCTCGCTTTTAACATCTATTGTGCCGACTACGACACTGGGTGCGGCGTCAATGACAGGGATGATGATCTCGGAACGAGTAGTCCCAAAAGCAATCAGGTAGCGCGGATCCGCAAGGACGTCCCCGACGGCCACAGGTTTCTTCTCACGGATTGCTGCGCCGGGTCAACCCTTTCGTGACTGGAAACCGAGGATAGGCAGGAGCGGACGGCCCGCTGTGAGCGATGAGCGAAACCCACTCAGCTCCGACGTCGTAGATTCCAACCCAACGGTAGTTTCGAATTTGACAGATCGCCTCTGCAATCTTGCGCGCCTTCTCGATGCGAGTGTCAGAACTGCACAAGAGAGATGTAATCAATTTTGTAGCTTCTGCGCTCATGATCTCGACGGACGAGTCAAGCAATTAGAAAACGACCGAGTGCGGGTGTGAACGCGCGCCTCTATACAACCTGCGTAGGCGAGCCCCCAAGACCAGGGCAAGCGGTCTATTGCTTATTTAGATTGGACCACCGCGCCTTTGTTATATAAAGGCGACAGCTCACGAAGCCTCGCTACCGACCCAGGCACGAGCTGAACAGCGAAGTCCACATCCGCCGTGCTGTTCTGCTTTCCCAAGCTGAACCGAATGCTGGCGCGGGCGCGCTCAGGCCGAAGTCCCATCGCCGTCAGCACGTGCGAAGGTTCGATCGCACCGGAAGAACATGCAGCGCCGGTTGAGACTGCGAGCCCCTTCAGATCGAGTGCAATGATCAACGCTTCGCCTTCGATGTGGTCGAAATAAATATTCGTTGTATTGGGAACGCGCGGCGTGGCGTTTCCATTTACGTCAGCGCCATTCACGGCTGCTGCATCCACTGCGTCCAAGATTGCGTCCTCTAGATGATCGCGCAACGCGCCGACTTGGCGATCTTCGCCCGCTTCAAAACCCTTCAACGCGATCTCTGCAGCTTTGCCCAAACCGACAATTCCCGGCACGTTCTCGGTTCCGGCGCGGCGGGAGCGCTCGTGACTGCCGCCAAAGAAGCGCGGCTCCAGCGTCGTTCCCTTGCGCACGTAGAGCGCACCTACGCCCTGAGGCGCATGAAACTTGTGCCCGGAAATTGAAAGCAGATCACAGCCGATTTCGTTCACCTTGATTGGCACTTTCGAGGCCGCCTGGACTGCATCGGTGTGGAAGTAAACATCAGCCTCGGCACAGATCTTTCCGATTTCCGTCACGGGTTGGAGCACGCCTGTTTCGTTATTCGCCATCATGATTGTGACGAGCTTCGTATTCGGCCGCAGGGCACGGCGAACGTCATCGGGATCGACAAGACAACGCCCGTCGACGGGGACAAAAGTGACCTCAATTCCCTGCTGCTGAAGATGCTTGCACGTGTTCAGCACGGCATGGTGCTCGATCGTGGAAGTAATAATGTGATCGCCTGGACGCACCAGGCCAAATATCGCCAGATTGTCGGCTTCAGTTCCGCCGCTGGTGAAAACGACCTCAGCCGGACGACAACCGAGCAGATTAGCAACGGACTCTCGTGCGCGCTCCACAGCCGCTCGCGTTTCCTGACCGTGGCGGTGGATCGACGATGCGTTACCGAAATGCTCGACAAAGTACGGGCGCATCGCCTCGAACACTTCCGGCAGCACTGGCGTGGTCGCGTTGTTGTCGAGGTAAACTCGGCGCATATTCCTATTGTATTCCCCTTACTCCTCGGTGATTTTCCTCCGCAATTACCTACTACGCATTCACTCTGGAGACATTTTTGCGACCAATAAATTACACAAGTGAGTCGTTCAATTGACATCCCTTTCAAATGCCTGAACTAAGTTCAGCGGTACCGTTGTGCCTGGCTCCGGTTCCGGTTCTGTGTGCACGACGAATTTTCTCAGGAGTTGATTCCATGAAAGACCTACTAGATACCTCCCGAAATCCTGTGGACCGGCGCGCATTTATCAGGAAAGGCTTTGCCACAGCGGGCACGGCTGCTGCCGGCGCGGCACTTCTGGCGAATGGCACGCCTCTTTTTGCAGATGGAGACGATCCCGATCGAAGCGGCAGGCTGACTAGGGGAGATGCTGCCCTGCTCAGGTTTGCGGCAGCGGCCGAGATTCTCGAAACCGATTTCTGGGTGCAGTACAACGAGCTCGCAGGAATCCAGGACCACGAAGTTCCAGGCGGGAGCGGCAATTCAGCGTACCAGGAGAAGTTTGAAGCTATCGACGACGACTTTCCGCAATACATTCGCGACAATACCGACGACGAATTCACTCACCAGAATTTCCTGAACAAATACCTCATCTCCAAGGGTGCGGACCCCATCAGTCTCGAGCGATTCCGCACTTTGCCCGGCAGCACGGCCACCGGTTCAAGCGGGAAATTGCGATTGACCAACCTGATGCAACTAACGCTCGATACGAGTTGGTACACACGTTACCGGGCAAGCAATCACAATCCCGATCTCGATCCGAATTTCAAGTTTCCCCAGGCGGTCCCTGACCTGGCGAAAGGGCAATTCACGGCGATCCCGCGCACCGATGACGACCTGACACCCGATGACCACTTGCAGGCTATTGTGAACACAGCTATGTGGCACATGCCAACGATCGAACAGGGTGGAAACAGCCTTTACCCGTCACTCGCACAACGCGCCACCAGTGTTGAGGTACTACGAATCCTGATCAGCATTGGCCCAACTGAAACCATGCATTTTCAAACCTGGTCGGATCTTGCTGGGGACGCGCCTCCGTTGACCGATCCGACAAATGGCCTAACCTTCCCAGACCTCAATTCCCCTCCCTTTGGAGGAGAGTTGTTTACCACCAGCCTGATCATGCCCGAGCCATGCCCGTTCCTGAGCCGGAGATTGCCACGTTGCTCGATCATTCGTCCGACCGACACGCGGGGCGCAGCCAGAGGAGCGCTCAAGTTTCTCACAGACATGGGGCTTTTCATCGGACAGTCGCCGGAGTTTTTCAAGGTAATGCGCGATCTTGCTGAAGATGCGGACGCCGCCCGCCGTGGCGGAAGATAAGCTGCATCGTGTCAGCGCACGGTGCCGGACTACACTGGTTCGGCACCTCTTTTTGTGTCTGCTTGCTTTGTCCGCGTAGGGAGTGCGGGTATCCAAGACATAAAAAAGACAACAGGGCAAGCCTCAAAAGTGCTCTAATTAGAGTTGTACCTTTCCGGAGGCCTTTATGTTCACGCCCGGGTTCCGAATTTCCGGTTTGTCTTTCCTGGTTCTTCTTGCTTTCACTTCTCTGACTGCTTTTGCTGATTCACACGTACGAATTGTGCGCTTGAGTTATATCGAGGGCGGAGTACAAGTGTCGCGGCCCGATTCGCAGGGTTATGACAAGGCAATGACCAACCTACCAGTCACAGAAGGAATGAAACTGAAAACTTCTGACGACGGGAAAGCGGAAGTTGAGTTCGAGGACGGCAGCACGCTGCGCGTTGTGCCTGACAGCATTGTCGAATTCGCCAAACTCTCACTGCAAGACTCTGGTAACAAAGTCTCTGCTATCGAAGTAGTTGAGGGGACTGCCTACCTAAACTTCAATGGCAGCAAGGATGACGAGTTTACGGTAGCGTTCGCAGGTCAAAAAGCTACTCTTGCCCACGCAGCGCATTTCCGCATCGATCGCGGACTCGAGAGCGCGTCGATTGCAGTTTTCAAGGGTGAGCTTCAGATCGAAGCTCCTTCGGGGCCTGTCGAAGTAAAAAAGAACCAGACAGTGGCTTTCAGTGCCTCCAACGATGGCCAATACAAGCTTGCGAAAAGCGTTGCAGACGAACCATGGGATGAGTGGGACGATCGGCAGAACGAATATCACACGCGCTACGCGATGAAGTCGTACAACAGTTACTCGCCGTATGCTTACGGAACGAGCGATCTTACGTACTACGGTAGCTTCTTCAACTATCCAGGCTATGGGATGATGTGGCAGCCCTACTTCGCCGGAATCGGTTGGGATCCGTTCATGGATGGAGCTTGGGCGTACTATCCGGGCTTTGGGTATGGTTGGGTATCGTCCTATCCGTGGGGTTGGACGCCATATCACTACGGATCGTGGGTCTTTATCCCGAACCGTGGATGGGCATGGCAGCCGGGCGGCGTTTGGCATCCGGTGTACACGCAGCCGGTTCTTGTAAATGCTCCGAAAACTTTCACCCCTCCTCGCGCTCCGGTGGGCGGAAGCAGGATGGTCGTAGTCAATCGTGGAACCGCCTCTACATTCTCAGGTGACCGGCTGGTGCTGCGAAATAATTCCGCGGGATTGGGTGTTCCCCGTGGCGAGATTCACAATCTCTCAAAGGTGTCACAAAAGGTCGAGATGAAGGGCGTGGTCAATCAGCGTGTATCAATGCCACCAGCCGCGATGAGTTCGGGGAGCAGACAGATGGGACACCCAGCGGCGGGAATGGGTGGCATGCAACGCAACTCGGCTCCGCGATCTGGAGGGCCGGCATCCGCGCCGAGTTCTCGTGGTGCGTCATCCATGCCGAGCGCTCACAGCGCACCGTCGATGCCTAGTTCGCATAGCGCAGGACCGCCGCCGTCTGGAGGACCGTCGAGGAGATAAGACTGGCGAAGGAGAAGTGCGAGAAGAGCAGTGCTATCGCTGATCGGCAGGCACCCAGTGCTGGGGATAAGCTGGACCAACGTAGTCGGCGCGCGGGCGGATAAGGCGATTATCATCGAGTTGTTCAATGACGTGTGCGCTCCAGCCGCTAATTCGTGAGACGGCGAAAATGGGCGTGAACAGATCGACGTCAATTCCAAGCACGTGGTAAGTCGACGCTGAGTAGAAATCCACGTTGGCGTTCAGCTTTTTCTCAGCCTTGACGAATTTCTCGATCTTTCGTGACATTTCAAACCACTTCGGCTGTCCGCTCGAATTGCAGAGGTCTTCAGACATCTTGCGCAGGTGTGTGGCACGCGGATCTTCGGTGTGATATACGCGGTGGCCAAAACCGGAAATCTTCTTCTTCTGAGCCAGCATCGCTCGAACATACTCAACCGGGTCAGTTCCGCGGGAATCAATTTCTTCGAGAATGTGGAACACTGCTTCATTCGCGCCGCCATGCAATGGACCTTTCAGTGCCCCGATCGCCGAAGTGATTGCCGAGTGCATATCCGAGAGAGTTGCGGCAGTAACACGCGCTGCGAAGGTGGACGCATTCAGTTCGTGATCGGCATGAAGAATTAGCGCAATATCGAGCGCCCGTTCCGCGGTGCCAGAAGGTTTCTCTCCATTCAGCATCAGTAGAAAATTCGCCGCATGCGAAAGCGACGGATCAGGCTTTACGACATCCTTCCCTTTTCGCAGGCGGTCGTAGGCGGCAACGATCATCGCGATTTGAGAAGTCAATCGGATCGACTTGCTGACGTTCGCAGCATGATCGCTCTTCTTTTCTTCAGGATCGTACAGTCCAAGGGCCGAAACTGCTGTGCGCAACACATCCATCGGCATGGCGCCTTTGGGCAATGTCCGCAAAATCTCGATGATGGCAGGCGGGAGGTTACGTTCGGCTGCCAACTGCCCTCTCAGTTGCTGAAGCTGGCTACTGGTCGGGAGGGCCCCATTCCAGAGCAGGTAGCAGGTTTCTTCGAAGTTGGAGTGGTCGGCGAGCTCATGAATATCGATACCGCGATAGGCGAGGACACCCTGGTCCCCATCGATATAGCAAATCTTTGATGTAGTGGCGACCACGCCCTCCAATCCTTTAGGCGCGTGCGTCATGGTCAGGCTGGACATTTTCCCTCACCGAATTGCTGAATTTGTCGCGGGTACATGAGAGATAAAACGAGACGTCGCAACTAACTTTTATACGCCTAAAACCAGCAAGTTTCCAAGCTGCCGGCGTTCCCCGAAAGTACAGGTATCTCTTGAAACGTAGATTTCAAGCGGGTGTTCACAGTTACAATCGTGAGATGCGGTGGGCTGCACTTTGCGTTGTTGGGCTGCTGTTTTCGCCCGCGTTCGGCGAAGAGAAAACTCCCGCCCCACTGTTACCCTGCCCTCCTGCAGCCACCGAAGCACAATGTAATCCCTCCAAACATGACTTGAAAGAAGCGCAAACGGCTTTTGCACGCGGCTTAAAGTTGCAACAGCAGTCTCCGGACGAGGCTTACAAGGAATTCGAGCGAGCGGCAGATCTGACGCCGCGGAACATAGAGTACGTAACCGCGCGTGAGGTCGCGAAGCAAAAGCTGGTTTACAACCATATTCAGCGCGGAAATGCCGAGTTAGAATCCGGAAAACAAATCGAGGCGCTGGCAGACTTCCGAACCGCCCTGAACCTCGATCCGGCAAATCAGTTCGCACAGCAGCGCGCGCGCGATGCATTGGGCGATTCCGCTCCTGATCCGCCTACGGCTCCCTCCATCGTCGAAGAGTCCACCGAGATCCGAATTTATCCTTCGACTAATCTGGCCAGCTTTCATTTTCGCGGTGATAACAAAGAGCTGCTCACTTCAATTGCGCGCGCGTATGGAATTTCCGCGCAGGTCGATGACTCGGTCCAATCGCGGCGGGTCTTCTTCAATATCGATAACGTCAATTTCTTTCAGTCGATGTCGGCCGCCCGGCAGGTGACGAAAACTTTCTGGACACCGATCGCAGAAAAGCAAATCCTCGTGCTGCCGGACAATCCGGAAAACCATCGCCAATACGAGCGCATGGCCATGCGCAAGTTCTACATCCCTGGCATGAGCACAGCCGCGGGTACCGGAACGGATGCGCCCGGCACGATGAGCGGCATCGTCAATCTTCTCCGCAATCTTTTTGAGGTCAGATATGTCGTGCCAGAACCTGCGACCTCAACCCTGGTGGTGAAGGCGCCGCAACCGGTGCTCGATGCCGTAACTCAGTTCCTGGAAAAACTTGATACGTCGCGGCCCGAGGTCATGCTCGACATTCACGTCTATCAGATCAGTCACACATTCGCGCGCAATATCGGCGTACATATTCCCTACACTTTCAATCTGTTCAACATCCCCGCCGGAGCGTTGGCCGCGCTGGGTGGACAAAATATTCAGGACCTGATCAATCAACTGATCGCGAGCGGTGGCATTAACCAGGCTAACAACACGGCGATCTCTGCGCTGCTCGCCCAACTGCAGAACCAGCAGAACTCCATCTTCAGCCAACCGCTGGCAACATTCGGAGGAGGAAAAACGCTGACCGGCATAAGCCTCGACCAGCTGTCAGCACAGCTCTCTCTCAATGAAGGATGGGTGAAAACACTGGACCAGGCGACACTGCGAGCAACTCAGGGCAGCGACACAACGTTTCGCATGGGTTCGCGCTTTCCTATTCTGAACGCCAGCTTCGCGCCCGTATTCAACAGCTCGGCAATTTCACAGGTACTGCAGAACAATTCATTTCAGGCTGCTTTCCCTTCCTTTAACTATGAAGATCTGGGCCTCACCATCAAAGCGAAGCCGGCGATCACATCGGACCGCAGTGTGAACCTGCAGCTGGAAATCAATCTGCGCGCACTGGCAGGCCAATCTATTAACGGTGTGCCGGTTATCGGCAACCGGGAGTACAAAGGAAGTATCAACCTCAGCGACGGCGAGCCCGCTGTGGTCGCTGGCGAGGTAAGCCACAGCGAAACCCGTGACCTGAGCGGACTTCCCGTGATTAGCCAAATTCCTGGATTGAAAAATGTGACCGGGGTGAATCAAAAGCAGATTGACGATGATGAATTGCTGGTGGTGATAACTCCTCGCATCACAAGGCGCAAAATGGGCGAAAACAGCGAAATATATCTTCCAAGATAAATTTCCAGGTGCTCTTACTTTTCTCTTCCAGCGAAATCCACGATCTGTTTCAGCACGTCGTAATTATTTCCGCTCACCCCGACCGGCCGGCCGTTAATGAACAGCGTCGGCGTTGAATTCACATCGAGAGACTTGCCCAAATTGATCGAAGCCTGCACGCGAGACTCAGTTTCTGGCTTCGCTGCGCACGCGGCGATCTCTTGCCCATTCACGCCCGCTTTCCCGGCTAGATCAGTCAGTTGTTGATCGGCGTTGTCGGCCGTAATTTGTGGTTGCGCTTCGTAAACGGCGGAAGTGAATTTCCAGAAAGCGTCGTTCGAAGCCCTCCCGACGCAGTCGGCGTACTGAGCTGCCTTCATGGCCCAGTTATGCATTGGCAGGGGAAAGCTTTGTGCGATGAAATGGATGTTGGGATTCTCCGTGAGTAGCCTCTCGATCGTGGGGTTCGCTTCTTTACAGTGCGGGCACTGCAAGTCGCTGAATTCAACAATCGTCACAGGAGCAGTCGCAGGTCCACGCGCTGGTCCGGTGGCCTTTTGCTTCAACACCTCACGAGCATGTTCAAAGGGATGCGGGCCGAAGGGGATAATCTCGCCCAGTACTGCATGCTTCCGGTCTTCGCTGACAAAGAACTTCTGTTCACCCTGGCCCTGAGGGCCGCTGATAGTCACACTCACTTCGGCAAGGCCCTCCGCCTGACTCGGTCTGATACTGGTGATTTTCCATGTGAGCTGAGGATCGTACCCGAAGGTCTGGTGTAGAAAGGCGTTGACTTCGTCTTCCGAAGGCAAGTTAGGCGTAGCATGGGTTCCGAGTTGGCCTTTTGGCGCGGGTTTGGTCGGCTTCTGCTGGGCAGTGGCACACAAAGATGCAGTCATGAAAAGAACAACGATGAGTTTCGCTTTGTGCATGTTTGTCCTTCGATTTATGTGTGGTCGCCCGCACGACGATTTACACGGGCTGGAATGCTCGTACCCTAAGTAAAAATGTTAGATGTCCGCCTTGGCTGCGATCGGAAAACGCCGCCCGTACCCAAAGGCCTTCGGCGAAATCTTGATACCCGGCGCGGCCTGCTGTCGTTTGTATTCGTTGCGCTCCACCATGCGGATTACATCTTTCACCAGCGCTAGGTCAAAGCCGCGGCTTTTCGAGATCTCCTCGGCCGAGCGCGAATCTTCAACGTAGTCTTCCAGAATAGCATCCAGCACTTCGTAATCTGGCAGCGAGTCGGTGTCCTTTTGTCCAGGGCGTAACTCAGCCGAAGGCGGCTTGTCCAATGTTGGCTGTGGAATTATGGGTTTCCGCGAATTGACGTACCGACTTAGGCGATACACGGCCGTTTTGGGGACATCAGCAATCACCGCGAGCCCCCCAGCCATATCGCCGTACAGAGTGCAATAACCAACTCCTAGTTCGCTCTTGTTCCCGGTACTCAAGACCAGAGCATTGAACTTATTCGAAAGCGCCATCAGGAGCGAGCCGCGAATGCGCGACTGAATGTTCTCTTCGGTCACGTCTTCCGGGCAGTCCTTGAAGACATCGCGCAAGGTTGATCTATAACTTTCAAATATGTCCGTAATCCTTAGAATCTCAAACCGAATTCCTAGATTATTCGCGAGATGTTGAGCATCGCTGATCGAGCCTTCGGAGGAATAGGGCCCAGGCATGCCTATACCCGTGACATTTTCCGCCCCGATCGCATCAACCGCGATTGCAGCTGTTAGTGCCGAGTCGATGCCGCCGCTCAGGCCGATGATTACCTGTCGGAATCCGCATTTAGTGATATAGTCGCGCGTACCCAGAACAAGAGCGGCGTAAATGCTGGCTTCTTCGCCTTCGATCTGCTCGTGGATTTCGCCCGTCAGCTTGTCCGAATCGAAAAAGAGCAAGTCTTCCTCGAACGACTTGCCCTGAGCGATGACTTTTCCTTCGCGGTCGAATACCAGGCTCGATCCGTCGAAAACCAAGCTGTCGTTGCCGCCAACCTGGTTGACGAAAACAACCGGAACGCGGTCGTTTCTGGCAATCGTCGCCAGCATGTCTCGCCGCAGTTCGCGCTTGCCTGCCCAGAAAGGCGATGCCGAGATATTCAGCACAAAATTTCCACCTGCGCGCACCAGCGCTTCGACGGGGTCAATGCTATACAGCTGGCGATTCCAGAAATGCTTGTCGTTCCAGGCGTCTTCGCAGATGGTCAGCGCCATTTGCTTGCCACAAAAAGGAAATAAGACCTGGCTTCGCGCGGGAGCAAAATTACGCATCTCGTCGAACACGTCGTAGGTGGGCAGCAGCATCTTGGACTGAACAAACTTGATGCGCCCGTCCATCAAAAGAGCGGCCGAGTTCATCACCGATTTGCCGGTCTCGGCGTGCGCCGGCGTAACAAGGCCGCAGACTACGGCAATGTCCTGCGTCTCGCGAGCAATGTACTCGGCTGTTTCGCGATTGTGATCTACGAAAGAAGCCCGCTCTACCAGATCACGCGGAGGATAACCGCAGACCGACAACTCAGGAAAAAGAATCAATCCGGCGCCTTGCGACTTTGCTCGGTGCGCATAGTCGATGATCTTGGCAGAATTTCCCGCAAAGTCGCCGACGATGGGATTGATCTGGCCCAGCGCGATCTTCACACTTTAAGTGTAAAGCTCTGGAAACGGAGAGCCAAGTTGAGCCTCATTAGCGACACTTGAGTCTAACGCGCAGTTCAGTGTACGCCGAAATCGCATAATTTCACTGACTTGTGGAAGGACCGAAGTTCGGTGGCGTTGGCGGATCGGGAATTGGCGTGACCGGTACAGAACCTGAGCGGCCCGCGCTGGAATTATTATTCGGAGCTTCTTCTCCAGGTCTTCGCAAGGTAGGAGCATTCGCTGGCTTGTTTTCTTTTTGTGCCGCGCTGGCTACAGCCGTACCGTTTACATCGACTTCCTTCTGAGTGCGGAGAACCTTTTCGCCGTTCACCTTCATGGTTTCGACACGCACCACTTCGTCCCCGACCACGCGGATGAAATCAACGTCTTGTGGCGGCTCGCCGTAGATCCAATCTTCGTATTCGTTCTCCCCATCTTTCTCACGAATCTTCTTCGGCGGGCGTCCTTTTGCGTAAATCACCATTTCGCGGTTCATGCCCACGAGCACCTGGTGGTTCTTGATCGCATCTTTCACCTTGGGAGGGACAGACTCCAAGTACGCATCCACTGGCGACTTGGAATCGAAGTCGAAGACCGGCCACAGCATTTGCTTGACCTGCTCCACCGTCACGTCGGGAACATGGTGATCGAAAACCAGGTCGACGTATGAACCGCGCGGATTGTTGATTGGATCAGTCGCGCCACCAGGAGTTCCGCCTGCACCGTTCACGCCGACTTGGATGTGCTGGTACCACTTTGTTTTCTTCACCGGACCGCCGTTGATCTCAAAGTGCATGCGATCATCTTTGAGATCGAAACGTGTGATGATGGCTTGATCGCCCGGTTTTACCGATGGTCCCCAGAGGGCGAGCAGTTCATTGAGCTTTTGCTCATCCGGAGAGATTCTTCCGTCTTTGATGGTGAGACCGACCTTGCCCATGGGAAATTTTGTGCGGATGTAAACCAAGTCAGAATTGAAGGTGCGGATCAGTTCCATCCGGTGCTGCTCGGTCAGGTGAGAAGAAGGCTTATCCTTGGCACTGCAGAACCAGGCCGAAAGGCAAAGCACGAGCAATACGGAAACCGCACGCGGCCGCATACGAGCACCCCGGGTAATTATAGTCTTGGATGGCAATCCACAGGCGCTTGGTTACCGTGAAACCGAGGCGTCCGAAGAAGAAACATTAAAAACCGCCAGTCGCAGACCCGGGCTGTCCTTCACTACAAAGAAAAGCACGTCCCGGGGACGTGCTTTTCAGTCGCTTTTTTGCTTCAGTAGCAGCTTACGGGGCCGCCGTAAACGTGAGCTTATCCAAGTAGACGGGATAAGGTGTCTTGTATTTGTCGCTGTCCATCTGGTAGTTGATCGTGACTCCGTACCAGCTGGGCCGCGAGGTCGGCGTATCATAGCGATTCAAAGTCGCGGTCTTGCCATTGAGAGTGATGGTCTTGAAGAGCAGGTGATTATCCGATGTGCGCTGCACGTGGATGGTTAGATGGTTCCACGCATTGCTAATCGGATTGCAAGCAATGCCGCTGGGGACCCACTTCGCGGCGCCATTGTTCCAGGTATCCCATTGGTGGCCGCCCTCGATGCGGCATTCATGGCCCCAGATGTAAGACTTACCACCGACGAATTGATTGATGTCGAACTCCAGCGCCTGGGAGTTGTTCACGTTCCCGACCCAGAAATAAACGTCGTACGTGAAATTGTGCAGCGTAGGAACAAGCGTCTTCTTTGTGTCAGGAAGCCCCTGTGATGAGAAATCGCCGATCAGATGGTTGTTCCAGAGAATGTCGGCCCACTGAATTGATCCGCCGTTGTAGGCAGCCTTGGTCGAGGCGCCGGAGAGCGAAGGCGAACTTACATTCTGCGTCCAGGACCACTTTGCCTTCGACCCATCGGAGGTGCAGGTGGTGCAGATTCCGAAGGCTGGCGGCAACAGCGCATAACCGGTCCAGCCGCCGCTCTTCTGCAGATTTGAAAACACCTTTCCGCCGGAAGAACCAGTGACCTTCAAGGTGAGCGCCTTCTTGGCGTAGCCGTTGCAGTTGTCCCACTCCTGGACAACGACATTGTAGGTTCCGTTTCCCATGTTCAGGTTTGTGTTCAGGCTTGAGCCGTTTACCTTATACGCGAGCACGCCAGGGGCAGTGTAGATTCCCATGGCTGAAATGCCTTTGCCGCAGCTCGTCGTGGCAGTGGCTACAAAGTGGACTGGTGAAGTAGAAGTACTACTGCTCGGCGAAGTTACGGTGACTCCCGCAAAAGCAGGCAGCGAGACAACTGCAAACAGACACACTCCTAGTAAGAGCTTCCCAACGTTCATCCCAAGTTCTCCAGCAATATTTATTTGAAAGTTCGCCGCGGAAGGCGCAGCTAAGTTGTGTCGGATTCTAGGGAGGGCACTACTTACCTTCAATAAGAATCGACAGCAACCAAAAATACTTTGGGCATGTTTCTAAGGCGTAAAACTTAGAGACAATGTGAAATTTGAGAGATTGCTAAGAGGAACGTCTTAGGACGTGGCTTGCGGCTCGCAGCAGGATTTGCTGCACTTGGCGTACAAAAGGACAACCGAAGGTGAAAACCACAACACAGTGAGTTTCCATGCGTGGAGCAGCGAGGCAAGGATCTCAGGACTTACGAGGAAACGTTCAGAGCGCGCTTAATCGTTCCGCGCTCCGCTTGAATCTTCTGCTGGAGGAGAGTGATCGAGTAGATCAGTTGCTCGGGACGCGGCGGGCATCCGGGAACATAGATATCGACGGGAATAACCTGGTTCACACTTTGCACCAGCGCGTAGTTATTGAAGACCCCGCCTGATGTGGCGCATGCGCCCATCGAGATGACCCATTTTGGTTCGGGCATTTGCTCCCAAAGTTGCCGGATGACCGGAGCCATTTTGTTCGAAACCCGGCCGGCAATGATCATCAAGTCGGACTGTCGTGGCGAGGGGCGAAAGACTTCCGCGCCAAAACGGGCAATATCGAAACGCGACGCGCCCATCGACATCATTTCGATGGCGCAGCAAGCCAGGCCGAACGTCATCGGCCAAATAGAGCTCTTGCGCATCCAGTTGATAACGTTGTCGACGGTCGTAAGAATTACGCCCTCCGGCGTGGGATTGCCGTAGGTGAGCTCTTTTACGACTCGTTTTCCGTTCTCGATTTCTACGTAAGGCCCAAAGTCGAGTGCTTTCGCCATATTTTTTAATTCTAAACCACGAAGGCCACGAAGTGACACAAAGGAAGCGCCTTCATGGATTCAGCACGATTTTCCCAAACATCTGACTATTTTCCATGTACTCGTGCGCGGATCGAGCCTCTTTCAGAGGAAACGTACGATCGACCACTGGTTTTAATTTTCCGCTGAAAACATGCTTCATAACTTCGTGCAGCTCGGCCATCGTTCCCATATATGAGCCAAGCACTGAAAGCTGCCGCGAGAAGAGGAACCGCAAGTCGATTTGAACCTGGGGACCAGTTGTCGCTCCGCAAGTGACCAGGACTCCTCCAGGCTTGAGTGAGCGCATGCTCTCATCCCATGTTGCCGGGCCGACATGCTCAATGACGATATCAACGCCCTGCTTGCTCGTGATCTTGCGGACTTCGTCCGAAATTTTCTGCTGATAGTGATTGACCACGTAATCGGCGCCGAGTTCGCGCGCTTTGGTGGCCTTGTGCTCATCGCCCGCGGTTGCAATGACTGTGCAGTCAAATAGTTTTGCCACCTGAATGGCTGCAATCCCCACCCCCGAATTCGCGCCGAGCACAAGAACCGCCTGGCCGGGACGAACTTGCGCCCGTCCGACCAACATGTGCCACGCGGTTGTAAATACCAGCGGCACGCTCGCGGCTTCGTTGAAGCCCATTGAATCCGGGACCGTTATGACGGTACTCGCGGCTACGGCGATGAGTTCGCAGTTACCGCCGTCTACTGCATTCCCAAGCACCGTAAATTGCGGGCACTGATTCTGCAGCCCAGCCACGCACTTCACGCAGTGTCCGCAAAAGTGCATGGGCGCGAGCAGCACGCGCTGGCCGGATTTGAGATGAGTCGTATATTCGCCTACCTCGACGATCTCACCGGCCACATCACTGCCGAGGATGTGCGGTAGTTTTACGCCCGGCAGACCTTTGCGAACCCAAAGATCGAGGTGATTCATGGCGCAAGCTTTCACTCGCACCAAGACTTGATCTTTGCGCGGCCGAGGGTCCGGAATGTCCTCGTATCGGAGAACCTCGGTGCCGCCGAATTCGTGAATACGGACAGCTTTCATCTGATCTCCTTAGTTCTTGCGCGTGGAACAGCGCTCATGCTCGATTTGAATGCTATGTGCTGCCTTTGCGTTCTCCAGGATAAAGCGCACCCTGTCTTCAACCGGCGACCGTGGCAATTCCACGAGATCGTAACCCATCTCTACATATGTCGAACTTACGGCCTCATACGTCCTGATCGCTTCAGCGAAGTCTTGTCTGCGTTCTCCATCATTCTCGAAAATCTCTTCCCACGGCGGCGCAATAAATACGAGCCGGTTATAGCGAAATTTCTGCTCAGCAATTTGAATATGCTTTGGAATTTGCAGGTCCATCAGGCGCAAATATCCGAGCACGTCCACCACGCCGCGATCGAAGAAAACGAGCCCGTTCATTTGTTCCGCAACATGATAAGACCTCATGTCCCAGCTCAGCATGGTTTCGGCGAACAGCAAAGGATTGACCCACGGTAGCGCCTGGCCGCCGATTGCGACCTGGTCCTGAATGATTGCCCGGCCGGCCTCTGCCATTGTGGAATATCCACACTTCTGCAGGGATTCAATCAAAGTTGTCTTTCCCGAGCCGGGTCCGCCGGTGAGAACAAAAAATTGGTTCATCTGATGAATACTCCGTGACTTTTGCCGGAAATCCTCGGCAAGCGATAAAGAGCTTTCAGTTTGACTTATCCAGGGCCGAATCCAATAATTTTGTCGTGGACATCTACGAAGAAATCGTGCGCTTGCGCCAGGCAGGACGCCGGGGAGCAGTCGCAACCATCGTAAATGTCCGAGGTTCGATCCCCTCTTTCGAGACCGCGAAAATGCTTATTCGCGACGACGGCTCAATCGTAGGAACGGTAGGAGGCGGTTGCGTTGAAGCGGAAGTCTGGCGCACTGGCCGAGAAGTGATGGAAAGCGAAAAACCACGCACCCTCACATTCAATCTGAACGAGGACCCGCGCTACGATACAGGGTTGGTTTGCGGCGGAACTCTCGACATCTTCGTGGAGCCAATATTACCTCCAGCAACACTTTATATTTTCGGCGCAGGTCACGTTGCGGTAAATCTTTACAGAACTGCTAAGAATGCTGGCTTCGATGTAATCGTGGTCGACGACCGCGAGCTTTACGCAAACCGCGAGCGCTTTTCAGATGCGAAAGAAGTAATTGTGGAAGACTTCGATCACGCAATGGCCCGCTTCCAGCCGAACGAAACTTCCTATATCGTGATCACGACGCGCGGTCACAAGGACGATATGCGCGTGTTGCGCTGGGCGGTGCAGACGCGGGCCCGCTACGTCGGCATGATCGGATCGAAGCGCAAAGCGATCACGATCTCTCGCGAGCTTATTAAGGAAGGCATTCCCGAGCACCTGTTTAGCCAAGTGCATTCACCGGTCGGCCTCGATATTGGCGCCATCACGCCCGAAGAGATAGGGGTTGCAATTACTGCAGAGCTTATCGCAGTACGTCGGGGGGTCGAGCGTTCCCTGCCTCACATGAGCTGGTTTCACTCACGGAAGCCGGGCGCGAAGGATGTCGATCTTGAACCTGAACAGGCGTCCTCGGAAGAGAAAGACACCTTTCAATCAAAGTAGATCCTCGGGCCTTCATTTTCGGCGGGTATGGGCGGCCGCCGCGACATATATTTGTTTCTCTATTTGTTTTTCCGCATTAACGACTCAAGTACATTCATCTCTCTGTAACAGGACGCGCCCCTGCCTTGCTTTACTATCCTTTCTGACGTCGAACTCTCGCTAAACAGGACATACGTTGAACGATTACTTGCTCTCTCTGCTACTCGGCATTATCGAAGGGTTAACTGAATTTCTACCCGTCAGTTCCACAGCACATCTGCGCATCGCGGAATCGCTGCTACACATCAGCCTGAGCGATGGCTATTGGAAGATGTACACAATTGTGATCCAACTGGGCGCGATTCTTTGCCTGCCAATCTATTTTCGTTCGCGAATCGCTAAGTTCCTAAGCACGTTTCCGCGCGGCGAAAGAGGCGATCGTACTCCCCTGACTCATCCGCTGGGACTCACACTGGTGGCGTTCGTGGTAACTGCCATCCCTGCGTTCCTTCTGACAAAGATCATTGGCAAGCATCTGGAGAGCCTGCACATCATGGGCGCGTCGTTGCTCATCGGCGGGATTGTAATGTGGGCTGTCGATGCAATGAATGCGAAATCAGAAGCGATTGGCCCCGACTCCGCTGAAAGTCGAATTCGCACCTGGAGCATGGAGGCAATGAACCTGGGCCAGGCGGTTTGGATCGGAGCGTGCCAAATCCTGTCAGCTGTCTTCCCGGGCACGTCGCGGTCAATGTCCACGATCGCAGCCGGACAGCTCGCGGGTATGTCGCGCGCTTCGGCGCTTGAGTTTTCGTTCTTCCTTTCCATCCCGACCATGGTGGTCGCCACCGGCTACGACCTGCTCAAGTCTCTACGCGGCAAGGGCGCCAACCCAATTGGCGTTTCTCAAATCGATGCGCACGGCTGGGTTGTGTTGGCGATCGGATTCGTGGTGTCGTTTGTCGTCGCTTATGGGGCGGTGGCTTGGTTCATGGCGTGGGTCCGCAGGCGCGGATTCATTCCCTTCGCGGTATATCGAATCATCCTGGGTGCTTTAGTTCTGGGGTTAGCAGTAAGAATGGGGTGAAGACTCTAAGCACGAAAGCTACCGGCAGGCAGGGAAAACAGAGCCTAATAGCGGTTAAGTAAATTGCTAACTTTTTCTGTCAAAGCGTAGTCTAAGCAATCGGATAAGCCTGTAACTAAAGCGAGCCCTGGCTAGCGCCGGGTGCTGATGTCAACGACACTCAAGGAGATCACGATGAAGAAAATGGCAGTCGTTGTCTTGTTCATGCTCAGTCTGAGCCTCGTAGTATGCGCTCAACAAGATAAGAGCCAACGGCCAAGTCCTCCCGCACAGGCGCAATGTAAGTTTTCAGATGGAAAGACAATTACCGTCGACTACTCGAGCCCACGCCTAAAAGGACGGAAAGTGGGCGGCGAAGTCGCTCCTTTTGGCCAGATCTGGCGAACCGGCGCGAATGAAGCGACTACTTTTGTGACCACAACAAATCTGAGCGCAGAAGGACGTGACATTCCGGCCGGCAATTACACAATCTTCACGATTCCCGAAGAAAGCAAGTGGACGCTGATCGTCAACAAGAAGACCGGAGAATGGGGAATACCGTACAAGTATGAATCAGACGAACTGGTGCGCATCCCTATGTCGGTGTCAAAGCCTTCTGCGCCGGTCGAGAATTTCACCATAAGCTTTGACCAGGGCGGAAGCGCGTGCACGATGAACCTGAGCTGGGGCGAAACACAAGCCTCGGTCAAGTTCTCGAAGAAATAGTCACAGCTCTGGATCTTGCGAGCGGCGGTAAAATCCTCCTGAATCCAATCGGGAGGTTTTCCTATGCCCGTGTACGACTACGTTTGCCGTGACTGCAAGAAGAGCTTTGAACAGGTTCTCACCCTGCGAGAGCACGACGGGAATAAGATCAAGTGTCCGCACTGCGGCAGCAGGAATGTTGAACAGGAAGCCGCATCCTTCTATGCGGTGACTTCCAAGAAGAGTGCTTGAAAAGCGGGCTTTAGACTTCAGGTTTCCAGCGAAGAATCGGCTTTCTTGCAGCTGCGGTTTCGTCAAGTCGCGACACACGCGTGGAGTGTGGCGCTGTGCGGACGAGTTCCGCGTCTTCGTCTACTTCCTGAGCAATCGACCGCATCGCCTCGATGAAAAGATCAAGTTCTTCCTTCGACTCGCTTTCCGTTGGCTCGATCATCATTGCTCCGGGGACGATCAGCGGAAAAGCGGTCGTGTAGGGATGGAAGCCGTAGTCAATCAGACGTTTCGCAATATCCATGGTGCGGACGCCTTTTTTCACCTGCAGTTTGTCACTGAAGACAACCTCGTGCATGCTGGAACTCGCGTAGGGTAGATCGTAAGTTCCTTCCAGGCCCTTGCGAATGTAGTTCGCATTCAGCACAGCATCTTCGGTTGTCTGGCGCAGACCGTCTGGCCCGTTCGCCAGGATGTAGGCCAACGCGCGGACGAACATTCCGAAGTTTCCGTAGAAGGAACGAACTCGCCCTATCGATTGTGGACGATCGTAGTCGAAAGCAAGTGTTCCATCCGATTTTGATTTCACCACCGGCTTTGGCAAGAACGGCTCGAGAAATTTCTTGATTGCTACGGGCCCGGAGCCAGGTCCTCCGCCACCATGTGGCGTCGAAAAAGTCTTGTGCAGATTGAGGTGCATTAGATCGACGCCGAAATCGCCGGGACGCACTTTGCCAACCAGTGCGTTCATATTAGCGCCGTCCATATAGAGCAGGCCGCCCTTGGCGTGAAGAATGTCGGCAATCTTGTGGATTTCCTGCTCAAAGACGCCCAGGGTGTTGGGGTTCGTGAGCATCAGCGCCGCAACATCTTCGGTCATTTGTGCTTCGAGAACTCCAATGTCGACGATGCCCGCGGAGTTGGATTTCAAGTTCTCTATGCTGTAGCCAACCATCGCTGCAGTGGCGGGATTCGTGCCGTGAGCGGAGTCGGGAATCAAGACCTTCTTGCGCGACGCTTGTTTCGAGTCGTGGTACGCGCGCACCATGAGCAAGCCCGTGAGCTCACCATGAGCGCCGGCGGCGGGCTGGAGGGTAATCGCGTCCATCCCGGTGATTTCGACCAGGCAATCACTCAGGGTCTTGATGATTCGCAGCGCGCCCTGGGAAATTTTCTCTGGCTGATACGGATGGCCATTCGCAATTCCGTCCAGCCGCGATACAACCTCGTTCACGCGCGGGTTGTACTTCATCGTGCAGGAACCGAGCGGGTACATACCAAGATCGATCGCGTAATTCCAGGTTGAAAGCCGCGTGAAGTGGCGGATGATTTCGATCTCGCTAACCTCGGGCATGCTGCCGAGGTGTTTCCTTTCGGCGGCCCCCAACAACGTAGTCGAGTCGACCTCGGGAACATCGAGCGGCGGGAGCTTCCAGCCAGCTTTGCCCGGTGACGATTTTTCGAAAATCAAGCCTTCATTTTGATTTACGTGGCGAGTGGCCTTACGGGTCATGTGCTTCGACATTATTGAGCCACCTGTTCCACGCTGGCTTCCTCGTCGGAAGTTGCCTGTGAGCGTTCGCTTTCGGCGATCAGCCCTGCCGCAGTATCGATCATTGTGCGCGTGGTCAGCTCCGTACAGCACCAGAGAGAGGCGTTACCCAGTTCTGGATAGAACTTTTTCAGCGGCAATCCGCCTACGATTTTGTGACCGAGCAGGCGCGAGTTGATCGCATACGGATCCTCGCTGGTCTGCACGACGAATTCGTTGAAACGAGGCGCGGCGTCGAACAGTACAGTCGACTGTTTCCCGAATTGCTGTGCAGCATATGCGGTCTTGGCGAGATTGTGTTTTGCGAGTTCCCTTAGACCAACCTTGCCGTAAACGGTCATGAAGATGTTCGCCATTAAGGCGACAAGCGCCTGGTTCGTACAGATGTTCGACGTCGCCTTCTCGCGACGTATGTGCTGCTCTCGCGTTGCGAGCGTCAGAACGAAGCCGCGCTTTCCGTTGCGGTCTGTGGTTTGGCCGACGAGGCGGCCTGGCATCTGGCGGACATAAGCCTCACGGGTGGCGATCACACCGCAGTAAGGGCCACCGAAGGTCAGAGGTACACCAAACGATTGCGCCTCCATCGCAACGATGTCAGCTAAGCGCGGAGGCTCGACGATTCCGAGCGAAATAGCTTCGGCAATGGAAACGACCAGCATCGCGCCGTTGCCATGCGCAATTTCCGCTATCGTCTCGACATCTTCAATCGTGCCAAAGAAATTCGGGGATTGAATCAGAACACACGCAGTTTCGGCGGTGATGGCTTTTTCAAGCGCCTTCATGTCGACGCGGCCGTTTTCCGCGAACGGCACGGTTGCCGTCGGCATGCCCTGATGGAAAGCGTACGTTGCAAGCACTTCGCGGTATTCGGGATGCACACTACGCGCGATCGCAACCGATCGTCGTCCAGTGAGCCGGACAGCCATCATCACGGCTTCGGCCGCGGCGGTTGAGCCATCGTACATGGAGGCGTTCGCGACCTCCATGCCGGTTAGCTCGCAGATCATCGTTTGGAATTCGAAGATGGACTGCAGCGTGCCCTGCGAAATTTCCGCCTGATACGGTGTGTACGCGGTGAGAAATTCGCCGCGCGAGATCAGCGAATCGATGATGACTGGACGATAGTGGTAGTAAGCTCCCGCCCCGAGAAACGTCGCATGGCCATCGCCGTTCTCACGCGAGCGCTCGCGGAACCAATCAACGATTTCTGATTCCGCCATCTGCCGCGGGATCTTGAGGTCGCGATTCAGGCGGTACTCTGCCGGAATTGGCTCGAACAAATCATCAATCGAGCGCGCGCCGATGGCGTTGAGCATAGCGGCGCGGTCAGCGGGAGATTTGGGTAGATATCGCATGGATCAGCTTTTAGCCTTTAGCTACTAGCTCTTAGCTCATCGCTCATGAGTTCGCGACGTTTTGGCTAAAGGCTAAGAGCTAACGGCTCAAGAGCTCCTAGCTTCCGCCTTCCTCGGCCACAAACTTCTCGTAATCTGCGGCTGACAGCAGTGAAGATAATTCGCTTGGGTTCTTCAGATTGATTTTGATCATCCAGGAGCCGTGGGCATCTTTGTTGATTTTTTCGGGAGCGGTTGCGAGTTCCGAATTCACCTCGGTCACCGTGCCTGAAGCGGGAGCATACAAATCGGAGACGGCTTTCACGGATTCCACGCTGCCGAAGGTTTTTCCGGCCGTGAGTTCAGCGCCAACCTTGGGCAAATCCACGAACACAATGTCGCCGAGCGAGTCCTGCGCGTAGTTAGTGATGCCGATCGTGGCGGTGTTCCCGTTCGGCTTCAGCCACTCATGTTCTTTGGTGTACTTGTAGTCTGCCGGATAAGCCATTTCTTGCTCCTGTGGCGTCCCTGAAGGGAGTCGGTCATTCGCGGCCTACCCAAGACTTACGTCATGGGCCAAGTTATTCCGCCCTTTCGGGCCGGTACTGTGAGATTCCCTCGTGCGTTGCCAACCATAAGACAAACTCATCAACTACGAAGAGCACGAAGGAACACGAATGCAAACCGTTAGTTCTTCGGACGCCTATAAAACGGGGTTAGCACTACTCTCGCCTTCACGCCCTGACCGCGAATCTGGACCAGCAGTTCACTGCCGATTTCCGCGTGCTGCGGCGGCACATACGCCAGCGCAATGTTCTTCTTCAAGAACGGCGCCGGAGAGCCGCTGGTCACGTATCCTATTTCGCGGCCGCTCTGGTCCAGCACTTTATATCCGTCTCGGGCGATTCCGCGGTCAACCATCTCAAGCCCTATCAGCGCCCGCTTCAGCTCATCAGCCTTCGCATTCTCCAGAGCTTCGCGACCAATAAACTCCGGCTTTTCCATCTTGCAAAAGCGGTCGAGCCCAGCTTCCCACACGTTGATAGTATCGGAAATCTCGTGTCCATACAGCGGTAGCTTGGCCTCGAGGCGAAGCGTGTTGCGCGCGCCGAGCCCACATGGAACCACGCCGAATTCTTTGCCGGCTGCGAGCGCTTCATTCCACACGCGAGCGCTGGTTTCCTCGTCGCTGGGAATGTAAATTTCGAAGCCATCTTCGCCGGTGTAGCCGGTGCGAGCGATCAAAGTATTTCTCAGGCCGCAGACCGTTCCGCGTGTGACCCGGTAAAATTTCACCGCGCTCAGCTTGGCATCGGTGAGTTTCTGCAGTAGTTCCACCGCTTTGGGCCCCTGGATCGCAAGCTGGGTGAAGTCGTCCGACAAATTCTCAACTGCGCAATTAAACTGACGCGTGTGGTCGCGAACCCAATTGAAATCCTTCTCGCGCGTTCCGGCATTGATCACCAGCAGATATTCTTCTTCACCGAGCCGGTGAACGATCACATCATCGACAAACGTCCCTTGCGGATAGAGCAGCGCCGAGTACTGCGCTTGACCGATCGCCAGTCGCGAAGCATCGTTCATCGAAATGTGCTGCACCGCTGCCAGTGCGTCCGGCCCGGCTAGCCGGATATCACCCATATGGCTCACATCGAAAATGCCGACTCCAGTGCGGACCGCCATGTGCTCGGCAATGATGCCGCAGCCGATCGCAGCGGGATATTCAACCGGCATGTCCCAGCCGTTGAACTCGACCATTTTCGCGCCGAGCTTGCGGTGAACGGCATTCAGGGCGGTTTTGCGCACCATCGGTGTGGTTTCGACTGGGGACAAGAGACCTCGATGACCGGCGGTAGCTGGGCCGCCGATAGGAAACTTATGAGGCTAACATGCGGGCTGCATTCGCTTCAATCGCCTAGCGGCAACCGGTGACGTAACGTTGATTGTGTAAAAAGCGAGAGGGTGTAAGTTGGCTTTGCCTGACAAGCGAAGCCGTTCCTGGAAAGGAGACCTACACCCGATGGCGAAGATAATCCGGATCGAGGA
>Ga0070741_10004292_pt1 | contig 33440 bp, 30 predicted proteins | sample Coa_R1_4_FD_66440 | JGI IMG/M metagenome (GOLD analysis project Ga0070741, IMG submission 66440) | Surface soil microbial communities from Centralia Pennsylvania, which are recovering from an underground coalmine fire - Coalmine... | ecosystem: Environmental > Terrestrial > Soil > Unclassified ... | reverse complement strand
CCGAGCCAGCATGCTCGTTGGTAAGAGCAACCATTGGGCCGTGTGGTGCTTCTCGTGGATAAGGTCGTGGCTCGCCCCAGCGCGGGAATTTATAGCCGATGCGCCGCCTTGCCAGTTTCTCCAGCAGCAGACCTGATACATTACCACCGCCATTCCAGCGCACATCAATGATCAAAGCTGGATAATCATATTCAGTCAGGAAACTGCGATGAAATTCGGCATATCCTTTCGCGCTCATATCAGGAACGTGGATGTATCCTACCTGATTGTTTGACGCCTCATGGACGTAGCGGCGGTTACTTTCAACCCATTCGCGGTAGCGAACCTCTCGTTCGCTGGTCAACGCGGTCACAGTAATCACTCGTGTCTCTTTCGTCTCTGCCGCCTCAATCGTGAGCTGCACCTCACTGTCCGCCTGGTTCACCAGCAGTTCTTGCGGGCTGCAATCCAGTCCCACACGTTGTCCGTTGATTGCCAACACAGCGTCTCCAACGGACACATTCAGTCCGGGTGCCGTAAATGGTGAGGTAGCTGCCTTGTTTGAAGGGTCGCCGCGTATGATCCTGCCAATCCGGTAGCGCTGATTTTCAGTGTCATATGCCCAATCGATGCCCAGGAAACCCTGGCGATAATTGCGCCCTTGACGATATTCTCCGCCATACTCATAGGCATGTGAGGTCCCCAACTCTCCCTGCAATTCGTGAATAAGATCGGAGAGTTCTGACCGCGAGCTAACGCGCTCAAGCAGTGGCACATACTGCTGATAGATAGCATCCCAGTCTACGCCCGACATATCTTCGGCCCAGAACTGTTCGCGCTGTAAACGCCATGCTTCGGCAAACATCTGTTTCCATTCGGCAGCTGGTTGTATCGATACCTTGATGCGGTCGAGATCAAGCCAGCCGCTTTCCTTACTTGGATAATCGCTATCCCTGGTTGGCTTCTCGCCTGCCTTGATCACGCGCAAGCGGCGGCGCAGGCGGTACATGAGCATTTTATTGTCGCGCGAGAGGACCATCTCGTTGGCATTCTCGACGATGCGCTCGACTCGCTGGTTTTCGAGATCATAACTTTCAATCCAGCCCCTTGATGCACCATCGCCTGGTGTCAACATACCCAGTGCAGGGTAGGTCAGGAAGAGAACCTTTCCCTTGATGCCCAGCACTGTGCCGTAGCGCCCCTCCGTCATCGGAAATGGCACAACCCGATCCGTAATCCCTTCCAGGTCAATGACAAACGTGCGATTTTTCTTTCCTTCCTCATCCTTCTCCGAACTCTCCTTCTTCTCGCTTGCCTGTAGGGGTGTCTCCTCTGCTACTGCCGTCTGTTTTCTGACCGTGCCCTCTGGCTTATCTGTCAGCAGTTTGGGCTCGGTAGTAAACGGGGAGCGTAGATCGCGCCGTAAGGTAATCGCATAGGGCATCACGCCACGTGGAAAGCTAAACTCGAATTGCAGGTTATCTGGAATAGGGTTAAAAGTGCGGTACCCCAGGAAGTAGAGGTATTTCCCTTCTGGATCGAACGAAGGGCATACATCTTCAAGTACGGGTTCGGTCGCAAAATGTGTCTTGCCGCTTTCCAGATCGCCGAGTTTGATTGCTTTTTTCTGTGCGGTGCAGGCAAAACTATAGGCGAGCCAGTGTCCATCGGGAGACCAGGCAATATCCTGGATACGTTCGTAATCGCTGTGGTCCAGCACGCCCGAACTCCCACTTTCCAGGTCAACGACGATGAGTTCTTGCCGATGATTGGCTATGGCAACAACATCATCGGTTGGTGAGACGCTCATCTCTACGACGCGCCCAAACTCTACCTCGCTCAGTATCCTGGGATCTTTATCGCTATCGGGGTCGAAGATCACAAGCGCTTCTCTTCCCGGTGCATCGCAGACTGCTACCATCCTTCTGCCATCGTTGAGCCATTCCAGGAAGCGGTAGCGCACGCCATCGCGTTCTCCGTGTTGCAGGACGGCTCCCTCCCAGTTGCTCATCGAGAATGCCTTGCCGCGTGTCGTAGTTGCTACTGCGTGTCCTTGTGGGTGGAGAGCAAAGGTGTCTAGGTAGTAATCTGCTGACACAAATTTGCGATTGCGTTGTGTGCGCTGGCTTGGTAGCACCACATCAAGCTGGCGTACCTCACCCGTCTCTGGGTCGAAGAGGTAGAGGTCGGCCCCGGCCTGGTAGACCAGTCGGCGTCCATCGGTTGAGAGGTGTCGTGCGTAGAAATCCAGGTGCAGCGTATGGCGGTGCAGATCTTCGCCGTTGGGTGTACAGGAATAGATGTTGCCGATGCCCTCGTGATCTGAGAGGAAGTAGATACGTTCTCCAACCCAGCATGGATCAGCCAGATCTCCTTGTAGCCGCAACAGGCGTTGAAATGTGCCGTTGCCGTTAACATCACACCATAAATGTCCTACCGTTCCGCCTCGGTAGCGTTTCCAATATGCTGGTTCATCAATATTGCGCCCAAGCACCATGCCACCTTGCGGCCCATAGGAGATTGCGTTTGCCATCCCAAAAGGAAGTTGTTGGGGTTGTCCGCCCTGGGGACTAATCGCATAGATTACCTGATAATCATGAGTAATTTGCCCGGCGCTACTCGTATAGAGTATAGCATCGCCGCTCGCCGACCAACCCAGCACGCGACAGGGCACGCCAGCTTGAAAGGTCAGACGTTTGGCTGGACCGCCGAGCGCTGGCATCACATATACCTCGCCTGGTCCTTCTTCCCGCCCTACAAATGCCAATAATTGTCCATCCGGCGAAAAACGGGGATAGCTTGCTCTGCCTACTCCAGCAGTCAGACGCTCAGCTCGCCCGCCTTCGTTTGATATCAGCCAGAGATCGTCTTCTGAGACGAATACTATGCGGTCCTGGTGGATTGTTGGGAATCGTACATACCCCTGAGATGGCATTCTTCCTCCTTGTTGTTTTTTGTGGGTTCTTGCGTGAGTGTTATCCTTTGATACGTATGACGTAGTATATTTGAATAATTACATTTATAAGGGAGGACGTATGACATGTGTCGCGTCACGTTGCAGCGTAATACTTCCTTTCCATCTTTGATGGCATTGTAACACAACTTGTTGGCACTGTCGAGGTTACTTAACATAAAAATGAACGACAGAATGTGCAAAATATATAGATGAGCTATTCTGAGTAGAAGTTGCTCTGTCTACTGTTCAGAATAAACGTTTTTTGGTAAACTAATTGCGCTACAATCTGGGAAATATATGGCGTGCCTGATATTGACGCAAAGATAATAGCTATAAGTCGCAGAATGCTCCATATACTTGCTTATCTTGATGGCAATGCAATGAGATAGAAATAGGAAGACGCTGTATTACCTATTTATATTGACGAAAAAGTACCGCCTTTTAAAAATGTATAGGGGGACTCATGTTATTAACCATCACAACGACGCACCAACCTGCAACGGACCTGGGATATCTGCTGCACAAAAATCCTGCGCGTACGCAAACATTCTCATTATCCTTCGGTCAGGCTCATATCTTCTATCCTGAAGCGAGCGCCGAGCGTTGTACCGCCGCGCTTCTGTTGGACCTCGATACCGTTCATTTGGTGCGTGGGCGCGATAAATCAGTAGCGCTGGAACAGTACGTCAATGATCGTCCCTATGTCGCATCCTCGTTTCTCAGTGTGGCACTGTCAGAAGTCTTCGGCTCAGCGCTCAATGGACGTTGTGCGCAGCTTCCTGAGCTGGTCGTGACGCCTATGCCGTTGCAGGCCAAAGTTGCCGTTTTACCCTGTCGTGGGGGAGAGGCATGGCTCAGGCGTCTTTTTGAGCCATTGGGCTACAACGTGACCATCACCGAGCATCTGCTCGACGAGCAATATTCCGCCTGGGGAATGAGCCCTTACTACACCGTTACCCTGAGCGCTACCTGCCGTTTAAGTGAATTGTTAACTCACCTCTATGTGCTTGTGCCCGTTCTTGATGATGACAAGCATTACTGGATTGGCGATGACGAAGTTGATAAACTGCTCAAGCGCGGCAAAGGTTGGCTGGAGACCCATCCCGAGCGCGAGCAGATTGCCTATCGTTATCTCAGGCATAAGCGTAACCTTATGCGTGATGCTCTGGCTCGTCTGATCGTTGAGGAACGCCAGGAGCCGCAGGAACAAGAAAATCCCGCCGATGTTGAGGAAGAGCGTATTGAGCGTCATGTCAATCTGCACGAGCAGCGGCTTAATGCTGTTATGGCGATATTGCAGCAATGTGGGGCCAGGCGCGTCCTTGATCTGGGCTGTGGCGAGGGCAAACTGCTCAAGCTGCTCTTACAAAACCGGCAATTCGAGCACATCCTCGGTCTGGACGTATCATACCGTGCTCTTGAGGTGGCGCGTAATCGCCTGCACTTTGAGCGCCTGCCCGCGAGACAGCAGGAGCGCATCACCTTGCTTCACGGTGCTTTGACTTATCGTGACAAGCGTCTTGAAGGTTATGATGCTGCTGCTGTCGTCGAGGTGATTGAGCACCTGGACGAAGCTCGTCTTGCCGCTTTTGAGCGCGTACTCTTCGAGTTCGCGAAGCCTGCTACAGTTATCATCACGACGCCCAACGCAGAATACAACGTCAAATTCGCGACCTTGCCCGCTGGTAAATTCCGTCACCGTGACCACCGCTTCGAGTGGACCCGCCAGCAATTCCAGTCCTGGGCGTCTCACATTGTCGAGCGTTTTGGGTATACCGCGCGCTTCCTCCCCATCGGCCCCGAGGATGCCGATGTGGGAGCGCCAACGCAGATGGTCGTCTTCTCACTCAAAAAGGACGGGTAGCATTGAAAATAACTATTCCAGAACTCTCGCTTGTTGTGTTAATCGGTCCATCGGGTTCGGGCAAATCCACTTTTGCGCGCAATCATTTCAAGTCCACCGAGATCCTTTCATCAGATTTCTGTCGTGGGCTGGTTGCCGACGATGAAAATGATCAGGCAGCGACAAAAGATGCCTTTGCGGTCTTACATTTTGTCGCTGCCACGCGTCTTGCGGCTGGTAGGCTCACAGTCATCGATGCCACCAGTGTGCAAGTCGAGGCGCGTAAGCCCCTGCTGGCGCTTGCCCGTGAGTATCATTGTCTGATTACTGCCATCGTGTTTAATCTGCCGGAGAAGCTTTGTCAGGAGCGCAATAGCCAGCGCCCGGACCGTAACTTTGGCCCTCACGTTGTGCGCCAGCAACACGCGCAGATGCGCCGCTCCTTGCGCGGCCTCAAGGAGGAAGGTTTTCACAACGTGTACGTCCTCTCGTCCCCTGAGCAGGTCGAGTCTGTTGAGATCGAGCGGCAGCGGCTCTGGTGCAACCTCAAGCACGAGCATAGTCCCTTCGATATCATCGGAGACGTGCATGGTTGCTTCGACGAATTGGTCGAGTTGCTCAAGCGCCTGGATTACCAGGTTGCCACATCCGACGGCGAGCATGGTACAACCTTCCAGGTGAGCCATCCGCAGGGGCGCAAAGTGGTCTTCCTGGGTGATCTCGTTGATCGTGGTCCCGCAACGCCTGCCGTGTTGCGTCTGGTGATGGACATGGTAGCTTCTGGTAGCGCGCTCTGCGTGCCTGGCAATCACGACAGGAAATTGCTGCGTAAGCTTAGGGGGCGCAATGTGCAATTGACGCATGGCATTGTAGAATCGTTAGAGCAACTCGCGCAGGAGCCGCCAGCCTTCAAAGATCGCGTGATAGCCTTTCTGGACGGGCTCGTCAGTCACTATGTGTTGGATGATGGCAAGCTCGTTGTTGCGCATGCAGGTCTCAAAGAATCAATGCAGGGGCGCGGATCGCGTGCCGTCCGTGAGTTTGCCCTTTATGGTGAAACAACGGGTGAGACCGACGAATTTGGCTTGCCCATTCGTTACAACTGGGCAGCGGAGTACCGGGGAAAAGCGATGGTGCTCTACGGTCATACGCCAGTGCCGGAACCTGAATGGTTGAACCGTACCATCAATATCGATACAGGCTGCGTCTTTGGTGGCAAGCTAACGGCGCTGCGTTATCCTGAAAAAGAATTTGTCTCGGTCCCTGCCCATCGTACCTACAGCGTCCCGGCCAGACCATTTCTTGTCAACACAGATTCGACCCCGGTGCTCACTGCGCAACAGCAGCACGATGACATCCTGGACATGGAAGATGTCTCTGGCAAGCGTATCATCTCGACTCGTCTGCATCAGAACCTCACCATTCGCGAGGAAAACGCTATTGCCGCTCTGGAAGTTATGAGCCGCTTCGCCGCCAATCCAAAATGGTTGATCTACCTGCCGCCAACCATGTCTCCTTCTGAAACCAGCACTGAGCCGGGACTGCTCGAACATCCTGCTGATGCATTCGCCTATTATCATCGTGAAGGTATCTCGCGCGTTGTCTGTGAAGAAAAGCACATGGGATCGCGTGCCGTCGTGATTGTTTGTCGTGACGAAGACGTAGCCCGTAAGCGTTTTGGCGTCATCGGTGAAGGTATTGGCATCTGCTACACGCGCACTGGGCGTCGTTTCTTCGATGATAGTGAACTTGAGTCCGCAATGCTGGAGCGTCTACGGGCAGCTCTTGACGCAGCAAACTTCTGGGAGAAGTTCCACACCGACTGGATATGTTTGGATTGTGAATTGATGCCCTGGTCCGTGAAGGCGCAATCGTTGTTGTTGCAACAATATGCAGCGGTAGGTGCAGCTTCACGAGCTTCTCTGGGAGAGGCTGTCGCTGTGTTAGAGCAAGCAACTGCGCGTGGACTTGATAGTGGTATGCTCCTTGACACCTATCGTCGTCGGCAGTCATACGCTGCTCGCTACGTCCATGCCTATCGTCAGTATTGCTGGCCCGTTCAATCCATTAGCGATCTCAAACTGGCACCTTTCCACCTGCTGGCGACCCAGGAGAAGACCTACTTCGACAAAGACCATGTCTGGCATATGGCCACGCTCGCCGAACTCTGCCAGGCCGATGCGCAATTATTGCTCGCCACGCCCTATCTCGCCGTCGATGTCACCGATCCCGTCAGCCTTGAGCAGGCCATAAGCTGGTGGAAGAGCCTGACAGAGCGTGGTGGTGAAGGCATGGTGGTCAAGCCATTTGATTTCATTGCCAGAGGGCAACGCGGCATTGTGCAGCCAGCGGTAAAATGTCGCGGGCCAGAATACTTGCGCATCATCTACGGTCCAGAATACGACGTGTCCGCAAACCTGGAGCGCCTGCGCATGCGAGGCTTAGGTGCAAAACGATCTCTCGCCATGCGCGAATTCGGTCTCGGCGTCGAAGCCCTGGAGCGTTTTGTACACGGAGAGCCGTTGCGCCGCGTACATGAATGTGTCTTCGGTGTCCTGGCTCTGGAAAGCGAACCAGTTGACCCGCGACTCTAGTTGTTTCAGTTTCAATCCGGTTATGCCCACGAGTTGCGCAATGAGATTTTTAGCTGAGCGGTAAGAGGGAAATTGGCGAAAGATCGAAGAAAGATGCCTCCCGAGAGAATATGTCTAGAGATCTATTCTGAGACGAAGAGGGAACAACACGGAAAAGTAAGGAGGAAGCAGCATGACAGAAACCAGTGAAATTTGGACTGGCGAAGCCAGCAAGTACGATCGAACGCGCCCCACACCACCACCAGCTTTGCTCGATCTGCTCACACAGTTGATTCACTCGCCGCATCCCGCTCTGGTGGTGGACTTGGGGAGCGGTACCGGGCTTTCAACCGCGATCTGGGGAGATCGGGCACAGCAGGTGATCGGGATCGAACCCAATGCCGATATGCGTACCCAGGCCATACGTAAGATCGAGCATCATCCCTACGCGGCACATATCACGTATCGGGAGGGAGTTGCTCATCGGACTGGTCTGCCCGACGAATGTGCTGATATCGTTACCTGTGCGCAATCGCTGCACTGGATGGAACCAACTTCGACTTTGGCCGAGATCGCACGTATCTTGCGCCCCGGTGGACTTTTCGCTGCCTACGACTATGACTGGCCGCCAACGCTCAATTGGGAGCTTGAGCAGGTGTACCAGGAGGTTGATGAGCGCTTCGATGAGCTTCTCCAGGAGCGTGGACTTGCTCAGAACCTCAAGAGGTGGTCGAAGGAGACGCATCTCGACCGCATGCGTGAGAGTACTCACTTCCGCTTCATACGCGAAGCGTTTCTTCATCAGATCGAGCAAGGAGACGCTGCACGCTTCCTTGAGATGATCCTGACCAACGCGTTCAGCCACCAGTTCAAACTGAAGACCATCACCGAACAAGAGATCGGTTTTGATCACCTCAGGCAAGCCGCGCTCCAACATATCGGCTCCGAGCCAATCCCCTGGTACTTTAGTTACCGAGTCCGGATCGGCATCAAGTGAGTGCAGGGACTTGAAAAAGAAAGCCCATCACGCTTTGCCCGCATGACGGGCTTTTCTCTCTTCTTTCCTTGCGTTTACCTCGTTGCGCAACCTGTGGGTTATGGCACAAATGTGGTGAATATGGTGGTGATGAAACTACACATCGATAATAAACCTGCGAGCGCGGGCAACCAGCTCATCGCGCTGCTCAATCCAATCTGTCGTGACCACATCACCAACCTGTGCTTCACTAAAGAACTCTATTCCTTCCTTTGCCAATTCAACCAGATCGTTATACTGCTTTTCAGACCAAGCCTGAAGCTGTGCTCGCGTGATCAGCGCCCTCTGCAATGCCTCCAGAGCAACCTTATGGCGCTCTATCTCCACAACTATCTGATCAACGCTCAGAGAGTCTTCCTTTGCTACCATTCCCGATCCTCCACATTGAGCGAAATAGCAAACAAGATAGAATTTGGACAAAATTAGTATACTACAGAATCACATAAATATCTATCAAATAGTACAATATTGCAAGATCAATCAAATGTGTCGGAAATGGTAAAAAGTGCAGGCAATCAATAAAAGAAAGCAACCGTAATAGAGTATAAACAAATATTGCGGCTGCCTTCTCATAATTTGCTTGCACGCGCCAGGCTAATTGCAAGATACCTCTATTTACTGCTCGCTCCCAATGTGAAAATGGTGCTCAATAAGTGTGAAATGCTCCGCGTCGTGGTTGCACATTGATCTAATCAGCAGACATATAGGCCGTTCCTCTGTATCGCTCCAGGGAAGACGCACTTCGTCCGCCAGTCGTGTATCATCCGCCTCGTCGCGTACAAGGCGCTGCAATCGTTCGTGGACCTCTTCCCACGCCGCCTGCACATCTGCTAAGGGGCGCGCTGCATCCTGTTGGCGTTGTTGCGCATTTACCTCATCTCCCTCTGGTATGGCTGCTGGCAATGGCTGATCATGGAAATAGGCCACTAACAGTGCATGCGTTGCTCGCTTCCAATGCGTCATATGCGACAGAAAATCCTTTACTGACCAACCTTCCGGCGTAAATGCTTTCTCTTGATCCGCATCGCTCAGCAAGCCCACCAATGCATTAAAGCGATCCTGATCTGCCCGCAGGGATACCAGCAGCATGTCCCGCGTTGGTAAAGACGTTGCCATAAGAAAACCTCCTTTAATATTGCTGATCTTGTCAAGTTGCCTTCTAACAATGGTACGAATATCGTGAGTCTTTCGTCAATCAACAGCAGATTTGCACCTGCAATGCTAATGCAATTGCCAGATAATCAATTCTTGCTCGTTGCTGGTGCATTATCTCAAAACCTATGGGCAAGACAAAGTGCTCTTTGGAACCAACTTTCCCCAGTTATCCTGGGAGAAGTGTGTCCAACAGGTCCATGAGATGAACTTACCTGAGAAGATTCAGGCGAAATTTTTGAGTGAAAACGCTCGTCGGGTTTTTCAAATCGATTGAGACTCCCTGAGCTAGAAAAATCACTCCTGTCACGTTCTTGAATCTTGCAATATTCCTCAATAGCGGATATAATTCGCTATTGAGGAGGCCGACAATGACACAACCATCCGCACGCTTTTCTAGTAGGCTGGATCTGGCGAGTCTTGGGGAGCGCATCCGTATGGAGCGATTGCGCCGTCATCTCTCGCTGGAAGACCTCTCAGGGCAATCTGGCGTCAGCCGTAGTATGCTCTCCGATATTGAGCATGGTCGCAAAGTTCCTTCTGTCCTTGTGCTCGATCATATTGCGACTGCCCTGGGGACAAGTATTGCGCGTCTGCTCGGCGAAGAAAAGGAGGACAGGATCATTGTGCGGCGACACGATGAGCAGGAAGTGGCCCGCGATCCTTCTGGTTGGGAGCGCCGCATTCTCTCGCCTGTCTTGCCAGGCGTAGAGTTTGAGTTTATGCGCACAACTATCTTACCGGGAGTGGATGCAGGAACCTTCAGCCCCCATGCTCGTGGGTCGCGCGAATATGTCGCGGTCGAACAAGGAACGCTGCAACTTACGCTCAACGGCGAAGTGTATCTGTTGCAGGCTGGCGATAGCATCTATTATGCCGGGGATTGCCATCATGCCTTCGCCAATCCTGGCGAGGTACCCTGTATCTACTATCTGGTCATGGAAATCGCCCCTCATACCGTACAGTCGTCCCATCACTAAAAGGTACACACTCATGCCCGATAACTTCGACATTACCTACTCTCAAGACCTGGAAACCTTTCGCCGCCTTGCTCATCTCGCGGTAGACCTGGCAACTGATTACCTTGCGCAAATCCGCCAGCGTCCCGTATTTCAACCGATGAAACCTGACGAGCGTCAAGAATTACTTGGTGCCAATCTTTCCGAAGATGGTGTTGCACCAGATGTTTTACTGACTTATATCCGTGACCATATTTTCACCCATCCTATGGGCAACGGGCATCCTCGCTTCTTCGGCTGGGTCAACTCGCCACCTGCGCCACTCGGCGTTATCGCCGAGTTCCTTGCTGCTACCCTTGATCCCAGTTGTGCTGGAGGCGATCATGCTGCCATTTATCTTGAACATTGCGTGGTTCGCTGGCTGATGGAACTGCTCGGTTTCCCGGTGGAGGGCAGCACGGGTTTGCTCGTCAGTGGTGGCTCTATGGCCTCGCTCACTTGCCTGGCTGCTGCCCGGCAATGGGCCACTTGGAACGATGGATGGGATGTGCGGGAGGAAGGTCTGCAAGGCCAGCATGCCTCTCTTGTGCTCTATATCTCTGAAGAGGGTCATAGCTGTTTGCGCAAAGCTGTAGAACTGCTCGGCCTGGGAGCCCAATCATTACACGTTATTCCTACCGATGCGGATTTTCATATAGACATGGCGGCGTTGTGCTCCGCCATTCAAGAGGATCGTGCTGCAGGTCGACGCCCGTTCTGCATTGCTGTCAGTGCGGGGACAGTGAACACTGGCGCTATTGATCCGCTTGATGCCATTGCCGACATCTGTGCCGAGGAAGGGTTGTGGTTGCACGTCGATGGGGCTTATGGGGCGATTGGCAAACTCGATCCTGCCGTATCTCCTCTATTCTCAGGACTGGAGCGTGCCCAATCGCTTGCGATTGATCCACACAAATGGTTATCGGTTCCTGTAGAATGTGGGTGTGCTCTGGTACGTGACAGGCAACTCTTGCGTGAGACCTTTAGCCTCGTTCCTGCCTATATCCGTCTGGAGGAGGGAAAAGGCTTCGCTGGATTACCCTGGTTTTCTGAGTATGGTTTTCAGCAAACTCGTGGCTTTCGAGCGCTCAAGCTCTGGATGACCTTGCAATCAGCTGGCCGCCGAGGGTTGGAGCAGCATGTCATTCGTCACAATTCTCTTGCACGTTACCTTGCAGATCTGATAGAAGCGGCTCCAGATTTCGTGCTCATGGCTCCAGTAACGCTCTCCATTGTCTGTTTCCGCTACCTACCATCAACGTTGCAAGGGAACGAACCTGCTATCGACCAACTCAATCGCGCTATTATTCCAAGGGTACAAGAGGGGGGAGAAGCCTTCATAACCGGCACCGTCTTGCGCGATCACTATGTGCTACGTGCCTGTATCCTGCATGATGCGACAACTCAGGAAGATATGCGAGCCCTTCTCGATATTATACGGCGTGCAGGTGAAGATGCATAACCAACAAAAAAATCAGGCGGGCCACCATGTGACCGGCCTGATTTTTTTGTTGGTTATGCATCTTCGCGCAAAGGACTATCGAAGCGGAAGAAGTTGCTCATAGTCCCGTCTTTTTTATGTTCCTGGAAGATGAAGACCAGTTGGCGATCTTTGAAGGTCTTGAACCACTCATCCCAGCTTACCTCTTGCAACTTTTCCCCTCCGTAACCAGGAAAATTGAAGCGCAGCACGCCCAGATGATCGCCATGCTCTGTGCCTGCAACGGTAGCCGGTACGGCCTTGCGTTCCTCGGCCCAGTGCTTGATCACTTCGGGACTGCGTGTAGCCAGCGATTCTCCATGGCTGTCCTCGTGCTCTTGCGGCGTGTGCAGCCACTTTGCACGCTTCGTCGTATCATTCAGCTTGTCGCCATATTTGTTGAGAAAATCGATGTCTTCCTGGTTGACGTTCTTCGCCTTCAGAGAGGTTGAACCTTTTTTCTCACTCATAATTCCTTCTCCTTACTATACCTACTCAATCACATCTACTTCCGTTGTCCCGACCTCACAAAACTTTCCTGTGAAAGAAGCAGAACAGTATCTGCTATCGATCAGATGTATCACGTTATTCATAAAGAAATGGTTTCCAATAAGCTCCGCAGATTCTTTATTGCTGTCTCAAAATTTGTTCCATACCGGCAATGTCGTGAACGCTGCGCTCCAATTGCATGCCCATTGGTGCAAAATCTATGATGGCTTCTCTAGTTGGTGTACTGCTCTGATTTGCCGCGAGTTCGGACACACGTGTCTTCATCAACGTCTGGATCGATTCCTGTACCTCTTGCAGGCTCTCTTCAAGCTGTCTGACCTTGCTGGCGAGTGTATCATGATATTGCCACGCGCGAACAGCCTGCTCTAGCAATTGCATCGCATCCTCTGCCTGCTGTGCCAGGTGCTTCAACCCCGACAGCGTGTGTCGTCCGCTCATGGTAAAACGATATGCTGCCAGAGCTGTGATACTATCGCAAATATGCTGGTTATACGTAATCAGTGCGTAGAACTCTTTTACATTCCTTTGTTGTGATTTCGGTTCGCTCAAGAGTCGTTGAAAAGCCGTTGCCGCGTTGCTATTTTCCAGATGTGCCCGTCTGTCTGCTTGACGAAGTGACTCTGTATCGTTATCTTGCTTTTTTTCTTGTACCAGATATGCTGCCATAGTGCAATGAAAGAACTCTCGGTTTGCGGCAATAGTGTTAGCAATTTGCTCAGGCAGGTGCTCGCTCTCCCATTGCGGCCATAATAGATAGGCTGCCAGCGCCAGAACGCCGCCTATCAGTGTATTCACAATACGCAGCATCGCAATTTGCCAATCGCCAGGGTTGAACAGGTTGATCATGAGTACGACGAAAGGTGTCAGGAACAAGACAAATATTCCGTAGTTGCGTAACCGATGTGAGTAGGCTGCGAAGCCCAGCAGCGCGATCAGCAGATAGATGATGATGTCGCTATGGATGACTGCCACCAGCAGGATTGCCACGATGCTGCCGAGCACCGTCCCGCTCACGCGTTGAATGATGCGTTGGCGTGTTCCTCCAAAATCGGGCTTCAGGATGATCAGCGCTGTGAGTGGTATCCAGAAGCCATGCGCGATGTGCAGTACTGTGTAGAATGCAACTCCTGCACTGGTGGCAATAGCAATGCGCAGCGCGTGGCGAAACATCAGAGAATCGGGTGTCAAGCTATCTAATAGTGTCTGTATGGCTTTCCTACCACTCCTATGATCAGCAGACTTGATCTGGTTCGGTGCTTGCTGTTCCTGCTCTCCCTGACTCTCATGTTGTATTGTATCAACCGCAGCGTGCACAATTCTATCAAGCTGTTTGAGGATGCGTATGACGTGTCGTATACCGGTAAATGTCACATAATCGGTCACGATACGTGGAGGTGTTTTCCATTGTGTATCTATTTGTTCGCTAAGCTCTGCTATTGCCTGATCAAGCACAATTCCATCAACCGTGCTTTTGTGGTTCTCATGTTCAATTGTATCTGCAATTTGACGAAGCACATTTGCCGCCTGTTGTATTGCATTCTTCCATACCGACTGTATCTGTTCCTGGATCTGTTGTGGTGCGATCTGGATGCCTTCAGCCAGTGCAATTGTTATGTCAAACAAGCGGTCAGCCTGTAGCGTCAACAAAACTAATTGTTGTCCAATCGGACTGGCTCCCTGTTGGAAGGAGCGTATCGTCATCAGTGTATCTTGCGCTTTATTCCGCTTATCTATTACCTGTATCCGCTCCTGCAAGATGGCTTCTTCCAGGTAGAGCCCGTTATTCTCATGGCCATCTTCTAAAGAGCTTATCTTGCTGATGAAGCTTGCCAATGCCCGGTAATAGTCGGCCAGCGCATTGCGTGCAGGCTGATAGAGCCTGAGCGGCCAGGACCAGAGCATGACAACGATTCCCCATATGCCGCCAATAAAAAACGCTCCCATGCGTGCGAGCCCTTCTGGGAAGCTGGCCGGTTGACCCAGCAGTATCAGAAACGTTCCGATAACGACGAAACCGACCTTGGAGCCGATGTTTCCATATACTCCCAACATACTCCAGCCAAAGGCACACAGCAAAGTTAACATGATTGCGAGCCAGGGAATTCCACCTGTCACGCTAGCAATCAGCGCGAACACTGTCATACATGCCGTCGCGCTCCCCATTGCGATTGCTCGTGTCTGATATGCTCCTCCCGTATCAGCCGATGCAGCATATAAGCCGCTGAGAAAGCACATGAGGCCAAGTTGGGGTTGTCCTATCAGCGGCCCGATGATCAGGGGTATGACGGCGATCACGGTCATGCGTGCCCCGGCGCTGATATCTTCTCTGCTCAGGTCAAAAACGGGCTGGACAGTAGAGCGTACATGCTCTGCTGCCCATTGTATGTAATGTCGCAGTTGGTTAAGTCTATCAACGAACCTGATCATTATGGGACATGCACCAATCGAAATGCATACACGTTGTGATCGTTCGATCCAACAGCAACCATTCCGGTGGCTACTGTTGGTGAAGAGATAATCCGTCCTCCCGTTGTGTAGCTTCTCAGCGCTCGTCCGGTGTGTGCGTCGAGGGCATAAAGCTTGTGGTCATGGGAGCCAATATAGACAACTCCTTCTGCGACGGCTGGCGAGGAATCAATAATATCGCCCGTTGTATAGCTCCAGACCTCCTTGCCCGTGTGTGCGTCAAGGGCATAGAGCTTGTGGTCATGAGAGCCAACATACACCCGACCATACGCTTCAACAGGGGAGGAGTCAATCACGTCGCCTGCCGTGAAAGTCCATTTCGGTTCACCCGTTTGCTCGTCCAGAGCGTAAAGCGTATGGTCGCGCGAGCCAACATAGACAATGCCATGTGCTACAAATGGTGAGGAATTGACGCTATCACCGCAGGTATACTGCCATACTTCGTGCCCCGTTTGTGCCTCCAGAGCGTACACCTTATGATCACGCGACCCAAAGTAGACAAAGCCATCGGCTATCCTCGGTGAAGAAATGATGCCTTCCCCTGTTGGGCAGTTCCACAACTCTTCTCCCGTCTCTACATCGAGCGCGTAGAGCTTATGATCTTGTGAGCCGACGTAGACAACGCCATTGGCAATTCTTGGCGAAGACACGATGCGACCTTCAGTGCTATATTTCCAGAGAATGGCACCTGTATCAGCGGCAATCGCATACAGGCTATGATCGGTAGACCCGACGTAAACCCTATCGTTATCGACAAACGGCGAAGAGAAAATACTGTCTCCTGTGGGAGTATGCCATTGTTCATCGCCGCTCGCTGCATCGAGAGCGTACAGTCTGCCGTCGTGCGATCCAATATAAACCGTTCCTCCTGCTATTGCCGCTGAGGACTGAACATTTCCAGGGGTCGTGTAACTCCACAGCCTCTCGTTGGTGAAGGCATACAATGTATGATCGCGTGAGCCGACATACACAATCTCGTCGCCGACCGCTACTGAGCACTCAATCGCATCGCCCGTGGTATAGCTCCAGAGCTTCTCGCCCGTCAGTGCTGCCAGGGCATACACGTTATGGTCATCCGATCCGATATAGACCACTTCATCTACCACCACCGGAGTAGACTCGATACTTGCTCCTGTTCGATAACTCCACAGCTTTCTGCCCGAGCCAGCATCCAGAGCATGCAAAACGCCATCATGTGAGCTAACGAACACCATTCGATTCGCTACTGTGGGACTACCAAGCACCATTGCCCCTGTCTCATAACTCCAGAGCTTCACCCCCGTATCAGCGCTAAGCGCATAGAGTCGCTGATCCTGTGACCCCACATACGCAATGCCTTCCGCGACAGTTACTGCCGAGCTAATTCTGTCTTCGGTCATGTAACTCCACACAACGCTTCCATTTGCTGAATCGACGGCATAGACCTTATGATCCCACGAGCCAAAGTAAATGATGCCATCGACCATCGTGAGTGCAGATTGAATGCCATCGCCTGCTATATAGCTCCAGAACTCGTCGCCTGTATCTGCATCCAGTGCATACAGTTTATGATCAGTAGAGCCCACATAGACACCTGCGTCACCTACCGCAACCGGGGTAGAGATAATCGCATCGCCCGTCTTATGCGTCCACAATTTGCCGCCGCTTCTGGCCTCCAGCGCATACACCATGCCATCCATCGCTCCAAAGTAGACCGTATCAGCCGTAACCACCGCCGAAGTAGTAATGCTGCCTCCCGCTCGATAGTTCCACAACATCTTGCCCGTTCTGGCATCAAGCGCATAGAGGTGTCGATCATGCGATCCAACATACACCACCCCATCAGCCACCATTGGAGCCGCTGTAATCGCATCTCCACATCTAAAAGACCAATCTAAGCGCAGCCCTGGAACATTAGCCGGATACATGATCGCGCGACTGGAAATATTCTCTGCCATATTTTTCTCCTATGCTACTCTGGAGTAGGATGTTTCAGCGTCCCCGTCCCTACACGGCAGGACGCTCAGGAATTAGCTCAATAAATGGCCCTATCTAAGCTCACGACAGTGCACCAGAAAAAGTTTCTTGAAGGCAGTATGCTTACACATATATGCGTGTTTATATGCCAGAGGAAATATCACGCTAGTGGAGAGAGAAACGACTGCATTTACTCAATAAAACGTGGTTCCAGACGTTTCATTATGTAACCCATCTGCCCGATACCTCATTATGTAACTCACATACTTAAAAATACACATAGAAATACATTTGACAATACACCTTTAGATGCATGGGTTAGCAGAAAAAACAATGTATACTCATTTTATATAATTATTCCGTGAACGCTTTACAAGGCGTTCACGATTGCATCTTCACCGATTTCTCTCTGCTATCTCTCATGAAATTGGTGACATGCAATCGTTAGCTCAACAATGAAAGAAAGGAAAACATTGTATGCTATCAACTATGCCAGAACTTCCTGAGTGGGAGAAGCCGGTGAAGGAGTATATCCCCTTTTTTAAGCTCTTCGATCCCGTCGCCACCGAGCGCATGACGCTTCGCGACCTGCTGATCCACAATTCGGGGCTGCCGCGCTATGATGCGCTGTGGCACAATGCCTTGCTGACCCGCAAAGAGGTCGTTGAGCGCTTGCAGTACCTTGAGCCGACCCGCGAGTTTCGCACCACCTGGCAATACTCGAATCGGCATCGTGGGCCTCTTGCTCGTTCTGAGAGCACCTGAGGAGCCGCGTTGAACTCTCGCTGATCCCTGACAACATGAGTAGCAAGGAGATGATAGCCAAACAGCAGTTCTTGAACTACGACGATGCGTGGTCATTCCTGCGTACTGACCTGAGCGAGGATGAGCTTAAAGGATGTTGGGATGTGTTGGTGGCTTATTGATAGTCCAATTGTGCGACTCGGTTTGTACGCCTTCAATGTATTCCAGGAGGGTCTCCCAATCCTCACAGTGACAGAAGAGGAATGACGCGAGATCCTTACTGCTACAGGTCGTTACCTCTTCGAGTACCCACGCGTAGCCGGGGGTCGTGCGAAATACCCTGACGGCTACGCCTGTCATGTACTCTTTTCCGTCTCTGACCAGTGGTTGTAGCAGCAGGAGCTCTGCAACATCCCCGCCATCAATCCGTGCTTTCAAGTCATGCAACGCGTACTGTGGTTTCACGGCTTCTTCTGATCCTCCATAGATTTCTTCCCCTGGACTTGTAGTCCACACATCATGCAAATATACCCTTCCTACTCTTGCATCTCTACTTTCTCCCCTGCGCAAGCGCTTTGTTCATGGTGTAAGTATCCACCAGGTCGGAATACGCCAGCGGGACCGCGATCAGCCCCGCCTTGACATGGAAGTCATTGGCGACCTGATATGCCTTCTGATCAACCAGGGGGCTTGCTGGCAGAGCTTGCATCGCTGCTTTTGCAACGGCCACAGTGGTTGCACCATCCAGTTTGAGGAAGGCTTTGAGCAGTGTTGCCGTCTGCTTCGGCTCATCGTGAATGAACGCTTCGGCCTCCGAAATCGCGCGAATGAACGCGGCTACCGCCTCCCGTTTGGCGTCGATCACAGGCGATCTTGCGTAGATGACCCCATAGAGCATGCCTCGCATGGCTGCTACATCGCCAAGCACGGGGCTAATGAAGAGCTTGCCGACGCCTTGCCGATCTGCAACTTGCCCCGCTGGCACGGGCCAGGACACCGCATCAACGCGGCTGCTGGCAAGCGCGGAGAGGGCCATTGTTGGCGTCACATTGCCGAGGGAGACTTTGACTACATCGCGCTGATCGTCATAGCCATATTGTCTGAATAGGTAGGTAATCAGCCCATCCGTCGCCGTCCCCGGCGACGAGATCCCAATCTTTTTGCCAACCAACGCTTTGACCTTGCTTTCAAGAGGACTGGCTTCGGTTAAGCCAGTCTTGGCAAGGAAGGCTGAACTGGCAATGAGATCGATCAAAAAACCATTACACACCGATCCAATGATTTTGATGTGGGCATCGACCCGCGAAATCGTCAAGGCATCGGTGATCGTGCCTATAGCGATCTCGATATTCCCCGCCTCAATGCCTGGCGCGGTTTTCGCGCCATTTCCTGTAATCGGAATAGGGTCGGGATGAAAGCTCAACCCTGCCTTCTTGAAGAATCCCTGTTGTGAAGCTACATACATCGTGAAATAGCTAAACGCCGTGCTGTTCTGTGCTACTGCAAGCTGCACGCTGTTGGTGGATTGCACCGTGCCGCAGGCTGCTAGGCCAAGCCCTGCGGCGAAAGCTCCAAGCAGTGAGCGCCGCGAAACTAGCCTCTCCACGTGAGACCTCCTTCCGCATCGCCAAAGAGCGCAAAGCGAGGCATGGGCTCGCGGTGCTCTGCATCTACGATGGTAATCTTGATGGATTGCAGGCTTACCTTACTTCCAGTGAAGACATTAAAGGCGTCCAACACTGAGAGCGCCGTCTCTTTGCTGATCGTACCGCCGATCTCCACTACATATTCGTCTCTCTCTGACACTCTAGCAAGCCTTGCAAGTTGTTGTGAGGTCAACGGGTTGTTAGGGTGAGTTTCGTTATATTGCCTGCGCAAGTCAAGGAGCTTCGTCGGTTCATGCTGCTCAGGGGAGATGCGGGAGTTTTGATGATGTGATGAGCGCGTCGCTTGCCCACGTGATGTCTGAGGAGATCCATCGTTTCCCACATGTCCCAAAGTCGTTCGATGAGGATCTCCGTTTCCAGGGAGGGGCCAGGTTCTTGCCTGAGAAGCGCCACCATTGCGCTCCTGGTCTGTTCTTCTCTCATCCATGTGCTACCTCTCTTCACTATAATTTCTGGTTCTCACCAAGTACGGTCATCAGATGCCACATGCCACAGAATTCCTCAGAGAGCCATTCAAGGTGCATCCGTGCCACAAGGCGTTCTACATCTTGCTGTGTCGCTACACCGGCCTTTTCTAAGAAGGGATGGATCAGAGAGGAGCCAGCGAGCGCGTTGTTGTACAGATCTTTCCAGAGGTGACAATCTACCGAAAATTCGAGGGTATGCGCCATGCAACGCACATCGTGATACCCGGCCTGACGAAGCATACGAGGCAATCGCGTCGTCATGCCCAGAGTGTACCCATTCATAGAGAACCCATAGCCGCAGCGCCAGAAAGCCTGGCATACCAGGAGGCTCAGGGACTCATAGGCTGTACTGGTGGTGATCCCTGCAGCATCTATGGGTTCCGTCAAGCGTAGGATGCCACCAGGTTTCAAGATGCGCGTACACTCAGCAAGAAACTGCCCCCAGGACTTACGGCGCAAGACACCTACCAGAAACCGAGCATTCACCAAATCAAAGGTCCCATCTGAAAAATCAAGCGGCTGCGTAATGTCCATAACGCCAAAGGAGGCATTGGACAATTGTTGAGTTCGTGCGCATGCATAGGCATACTCAACCATGATCTTACTGACATCGATACCAGCCACCTCGATATCAGGCCGCTCAAAGGCCACATCACACACCCATCCCCCAGGCCCACAGGCCATATCAAGCACTTTGGCCTCCGGTGGCAACTCAGAGACGCCAGCGAGCGGGCCACCCATCGCCTGCGTCACCACGCGATGCAGATCAATGAGACGCGCCATCTCAGTTGGCGATTCCGCGTCCAGGATATACGTATTCGTTTGCTCCTTTGTTACATCGTCAGTCATAAGGTTGAGGTCTTCTGTGTCGTCATTGTGTTCAGGGATGAGCACAACATCGACGTTATCCAGCGTGTAGTTCTTGCCGGTTTCATCGGAAAGCGCAGAAAGAACCAGTTCTGCTTGATACAATTGGACCGGCAGGCCGCTCAGCATCCGATTGATCACGGATTCATTCACTCCTGCGCTCACAGCGAGTGCAGGGACATCAAAATACTGCTGGCCTCGAATATCTGCCAGCATAGGTTTTTTGTTGCTCACTTGCATACCACACTCTCTCTTCATCTCTCCTGTCGTGGAGAGACTGCCTGTTGGTGTCCACACTGGAGAAAGGCAGTCTCTCCACGACACGAACTTTTCACAGTGTAACGCCGAATTGCCCGTTATACTAGTGCGTCCGTTGTCGCTTGTTTCTGTGATTTATCCTCAAGACGCTAGCAGATCTGGTTTTCTTGGGGTTGCTGTATCTCTTTGAGCATCTTGTATATGATGGGTATAGGCGTCTTGAGCACAAGCTGTATAGGCGTCTCGGGCAAAAACTGCGGGCCTCTTGGCGTCTGAGCAAGAGGGGTATACTCGACATATAGAGCGTTACAGAGTATAATTTTCTTCGTAAAAGAAAATGTACCTGGAGATCGTGGAGGTGAGGACACAGATGACACCATCGAAGTTAGCACAAGCACGTATAGAAAGAGGTTTCACGCAGCCACAGGTCGCAGAGTATATGGCCGTCGATGTGGGCACCGTCTGTCGATGGGAAAAAGGGACCCAGCGACCTTATCCACGCCACGTGATGAAGCTGTGTACGCTCTATGACAAGTCTGTTCAGCAGTTGGGACTGATCCCCGAGTCAGAAGAGGTGCGAAAAGCGCAAGAAGTCTTGGAGGAGGTCATCCAGGGAGAAGCCCCAACACTTCCTCGTTTTCCCACCGAGGCATCTCCCAAAGAAAGCGGTGTCTCCCAAACATTTGCGAAATTTTTTCAGCGTGATCTCGGGCTCCGTTTTGACTGTATTAAGTATAACTGGCAGCATCAGCAAGAAGCTCCCAGTTCTTACGTGATATTCCAACATCAGATCAATCAGGCAATAGAGGATACCATGAACGAGCAACAACCCAAACAGAACCACACTGGCGTGGATAGAGCACGTCGTGAGGCGTTGCGCCGCTTAGCACTCTTTCCTATTCATGTTTTAGGTCTGAGTACCCTGGCCGTGAGCACAGCGCCTTCCAGGCCGGAGGACCTCTTAACCCATTGCGCAGCAGGCATTACCGCCTGCGATCATCTCTCCAATGGGTTGCATGAAGATATGACTCTGGCCTCTTCAGTGCTCTCAACGTATCTTCCCTCACTCAAGGCAATGGTTGATGAGTCATCGTTGCATCGCAAAGAGGCTGCACGACTGGTGGCGCAAGCCTCTCTGATCAAGATGCTTCTGAGTGTCCATAGGGAGGGGTCAAAGCAGGCTATCAGCTATGGGCGTCAAGCAGTCACTTATAGCAAGGAAAGCGGTGATTTTTTGTTGTGGCTTGGCAGCTTGAGAAGATTATCGTGGCTTTACCTTTGTGATAATCAGGCGCTACAGGCAAAGAAGACCGCACTGCGAGCACAACATTTACTGGAGCATGCAACAGAATATACAAATATACCGGTTCCACCATTGATGCAGAGTGCTATCTATGCAGGAACGGCAAGGTGCTATGCTGCAACCAGACAAAAAGACGAGGTGCTTTCGGCCCTTCATCAAGCTCATGATACCTTCCCCGATTCCGATTCTTCACGGGATATGCTTGTATACGCAGAGCATAATCGCGCCCATCTCTTTATGTACGAAGGATTAGCTTATTATCACCTCAGACAATACAAGGATGCATCGACCTCCTTTGCTCAAGCCATTGATCCAGAGACGCTTCTTTCTCAATTGCCTCTGTCTTCTGAACGTGTTCGGGTAGAAATCATCAATCACCAGGTCCTGGCGAGCCTGATGCTGCCAAATAAGGATAAAGAGCAGATCAGATATGGCTGGGTTGCTGGTATGCAGGGAGCGCAAGCGCTTCGTAGCGAACAACGCTTCAACGAAGCGATGACCGCCTATCGTATTATGCAGGCACTTTGGCCCGATGAGAAAGATATTGAAGAGTTAGAAGAGTTCACACAACACTGGTAATACGCCACCTCATCAGAAAGCCCAGGAGATACACGGCGCAATGATAAGGTTTTTCAAGGTTACGAGAGCATAAATACCAAAAACTACTGCATTACCCGGCGCAAGGCGCTACTTCACCTTGTGTTCCTGCCCTTTGCAACGCTTGGCGTTGCCGTCTTTGTCAGTGAGGAGATGTTTTTTCTGATGATGAGGGCAAGCAGAGAGGCATGCGACAACCACGAGGATTTGTCGGGCTTATCAACCGCGTCCCTGCGTGATTTAAACGGATTTGATATCAGGAGGGAAAGAGCAATTTAGAAGAAGTTTTCTGCTTCCTCAGTCGGTAGAATATGGGTATGACACCTTTTCAGCATACCTGTCATTCCATAAGGATTGAGGAGTTTTTTTGCTTATGACAACGACAACCCATACAAACAATCCAGCAGGAAACTACGCCCCTGTCAACGGGATCAATCTGTACTATGAGATTCATGGCACTGGCAAGCCTTTGCTCATGCTTCACGGTGCCTTTACCACCTTTGAGATGCTCTCTTCTCTTTCTTCCGTTCTCGAAGAGAATCATCAGGTTGTTGGAGTTGATCTCTATGGACACGGACGCACCGCCCTCACCGATCGCCCCATCCGCCTTGAATACATGGCTGATGATATCACTGGCTTGATCCAATATCTCGGATTTGAAAAAGCCGATCTACTTGGCTACTCTCTTGGCGGCCTGGTGGCTCTCCAGGCCGCTATTCGCCAGCCCGAGCGCATCAACAAGCTTGTAGTGATCTCCGCTGCTTTTAAACGAGTCGGTTGGTATCCCGAAATTCAAGCAGGTCTGGCGTCCATAGCTCCTGAGCACTTTATTGGGACCCCTATGCACGATGCCTATACGCGTGTCGCGCCAAAGCCAGAGGTTTTTTCGCGTTTTATCGCTGCCATGAGCGAAATCACGAGGCAGGACTATGATTGGACGGAGCAGGTTTCCGCTTTGAAAATCCCGACTCTGATTATCGCTGGTGATTCTGACTCGTTTCCTCCTTCGCACGCAGTCGAGTTTTTCAAGCTTTTAGGAGGAGGCTTGAGAGATCCTGGTTGGACTGGTGAGCACCTCATCCCATCGCAACTCGCCATTTTGCCTGGTGCCACACATTACGACATTGATTCCCGAACCAACCTCCTGCTCCCTATTCTTGCTCCCTTTCTTGACCCAAAGCAAGCATAATATCGAATCCGTTTCGGTGTAAATCCAAATACTGTTTGGATTTACACCCCCGACTGACTGACCCACTACAGCATACTTCCCCAACTCACCGAGTTCGGATCGCCCAGCCCCACAATTCCAGTGCCACCAACACTAGAGTCACAAAGATCACTACGCTAACGAAGAGCATGATTCCCCCACACTGCAGGCGCTTGAAGCGCGATGCCATACTTATCCGTGATAACAGAGAAGTCTCTATACTGAACTAATGTAAATTAGATTTCATCATCACTTCAAGGAGGAAATAAAGATGGTTATCACATTTACCACACTGATCATCTGGTTGATCATTGCTGCTCTTGTCGGCATTGTTGGTGAACTGATTGCTCGTAGGCGCGTGCCAGATGGGATTATTGGGGCCATCATCGTTGGTTTTATCGCCATTTTCTTGATTGTTGGTGTCTTCCACTTTGCTATTGCTGGTGAGCCAACCCTTGATGGTGTACCGCTGATTAGCTCGATTATCGTAGCGGCCCTCATCGTGGCTCTCTGGAGCGGTTTTGCCTACCGCCGCGTGTATCGCCCTTCCTACGAGTATTATTATCGTCGAGGGGGCTATGCCCGTCGCCCTCGCCGCCGCTGGTGGTAAGGGACAAAATAAATGTTCATAGAGCAAATTGCGCTGAAGCGCAATTTGCTCTATGAACATTTATTTTACTTCTAAATGTTTCGAAAGGAGGAACGCACTAAAATTCGCCACGCTCTCCAGATCACCCTCATCCAGCATATTGACGATCCGTTTCACCACGGGGCGACGTGGTTGACCCGGTGTATTAGTCAGAGTAAAGCCAATCACGCTCGTAATCTGGGGCTCGCGCTCCCGGCGTATCTCTTCCGCAATCAATTCCAATAGCTCGGCTATATTAAGCTCTAACGCGCTCGCCAGGCTCTCCAGCACCTTCGCCGAAGGATATTTCTGCCCTCGCTCGATTTCTCCCACGTAAATCTCGGAAAGCCCCGCCTTATCTCCCAACTCCTTAATCGTCCAGTGGCGGTACTGCCGTTCTTGCCGTATAACCTTGCCTATTGTCTCCTGCAAATCGGCCATAATGGTATCCTCAGTCTTTCCTGATGCTGACCTATGCTCAGAGCATCACTCGTAAAAAACACATGCTAACAGCATATCTTATCCCTATTAGTATAGGCCATTGGCATGCTATATTCAAGATGAAACAACGGCCCGGCAGGGAAGTCACGTAGGACGACTGTTAAATCGTCTTGAAGACCTGTTGATTAGTCGGCAGGTCTTCGCATAAGGACGCTTGATCTTAGTATATCCCGTTTTAAGGAGGGAATATAGCATGTTTGTTACACGATCCTATCCCGATTATACACGCATGGCAACAACACCAGAGGTGCGTTCATCCGTTCATATTCCTATGGTCTATGAACAGGTAGCTTCTGCGCCTATCAATTGGGAATACCACGTGCTGACCATTGATCCTCGCGAGGCACCCTTACCAGATGCTGAGCAACTGAACGCGCTGGGGCGTGATGGTTGGATTTTAGTAGGATTGCTCGACGAAGCTGCCAGCGGCAAAGGTCATCTCGTTCACTACTACTTTGCTCGTCAGGCAAAAGACTAGATTAATCAAAAAAACAGCATTGCCGTAGAGGAGGATTACAATGGCATCGAGTTTGTTTGTACCAACTGTTCTGGAAAACACCGGGCGCGGTGAGCGGGCCTATGACATCTTCTCGCGCCTGCTCGAAGATCGTATCGTCGTTGTCAACGGCCCGGTCGAAGACAATCTGGCGAATCTCGTCATCTCGCAACTGCTCTTCCTTGCTTCTAAGGATAGCCATCGTGAGATCAACATGTATATCACCTCACCTGGGGGTTCTGTCTATGCTGGCATGGGTATCTATGATACTATGCGCAGCATCCCGTGCCCGATTTCGACCTACTGTGTCGGCTATACCGCCAGCTTCGGTACGATCCTGTTGGTAGCTGGTGACAAAGGCAAGCGCTATGCTATGCCTCACTCGCGCATTCATATCCACCAGCCGTGGAGAGAGGGTGTTGGTGGACAGGCATCAGATATTGATATCATTGCTCGCGAGACTTTGCGTCTGCGCGATGATATCAACGACATTCTTCATCTACATACCGGTCAGCCCCTTGAGCGCATTAGACGTGACTCAGATCGTGATTTCTGGTTGAGTGCTCAGGAAGCCAAAGAATACGGTATCATCGATGAGGTCATGCCTCTAGCCGAAAAAGCTGAGCAATAATCTCAGTCTGATCAAGAGCCCACGAAAAAAGCCTGCAAGCTTGCAGACTTTTTTCGTGGGCTCTTGATCAACTTTCTATCCTGACCCAATCCATCTCAAACCATTCTGGTCCACTGCTCACTGTTCCGAAGCGCAGGTTGCCGCGTGGAGTGGCTACCGCGTATTGATTATCGAGCCACGCGACGAATCCCAGTGGGCGCGTTGGTGGTTGTGGCACGCGCAAGACCTCCACGCCATCAACGCTAAAAACAGCCTCGTTGCTATACCACTCTAATCTATAAATATGCCACGTTGTCATCTCGACGTTCAGAACAGCTTCGTGTGCGCCGCTGAGCCGTTGTAGCCAGCGTGCTGCTGGCCGTGTATTGTTCGTCAGCAGTCCCCATCCAGTCGAGAGTGCTGTAGGAACAGTTGCCAGCAGTGCCCCTGGTCGCATACTATGTACTACCTGTGCCTTCCATCCCCAACCTGGAATACCGGGAACCAGCTCCATATTCGATGGTGGCGATGCATAAAAGAACCAGATCGCTTCTGGCAGCATCAAAATATCGCCGCGCACCGAGAAGGGGAAGTTCCAGAATCCGAAGCCTGCCGTACCACGCAGCACCTCAAGACTCTCCGCCGTACTTGCTGACGTAGCAGCGGGCAAAGACGAGCGTGCGCGCACCTCCATCTGGAGAGGTGGTCGCCACGGAAAATCTGCGCGTGCCAACTTCCCATAGTCATCGATCTGCGCATCAACATATTCCCCCTGCCGTACTCCTGGGATAGCCATACGCAGCGCCGAATCAACAATAGAAAGCGAACCAGCGCCCAGACAGAACTCTGTCCAGCGCTGGTCAATGCCCTGAGAAAAGTCGTCGTAAACTGTCTTGCTTATTGTCGTCTTGTTTCCTCTTTGGCTTTTTTCATCGCAGGAATTTTCAGCAGGTTCTCTTCCAGTTGTTTCCATACCATCATATCCGCCTCCAGGTTGTTTACCGGTGCATTGCGTGTCGCAGCATCCAACATGGTATCAGCTACCAGTTGGCGAAACTGGGCAAAGTATTCTTTCTGCTCTTCGTGAGAAGGCATAACGTTTAATGCGATTTGATCGGGCGTATAGAAATCTTCCGGTTCAAATGCCAGAGCAATCAAATCGGCATACTGCTGGACGAGATTGGTTCTTGCTTGCGAGAGAAAATAATTGTATTGTGTGCTGGAGACGAGCAATACACCTGCAATGCGCCCCGCGTATAAAATAGGATAAATCGCGGCGCTTTTCTCGTGCTCGACGCGCGAGGCAGGCATAATATTGTGTTCCTCGTCAAGGTTCTGAATGATCCCAGGACGGCACAATGTCACCACGTGTCCGGCTAGCGATTCCGCCCCCAGGAACATAGCTGTCTGTTCCAGGTTCCCCGACCAGGGATGCGATCCCAAACCAACACTCTCGCGCAAACTTCGTACTTTATTGTATGGTCCCGATGGTGGCATACAACGCACCACCCAGATCGACATCCCTGCGCGTTCCGAGTCGAGTTGTCCGAGACCCTGTTGTAGAATCAAATGGCAAGTTGACCAGAAGCGCAAATTCTCTGTCGTAGACGCACGTGCGTTAAAGACGCGTGCATAAAATTCGGAAGGAATGTCCTTATCCGACTCTTCTTGCGCCTGGTTAACTATTTCCCCAAAGCCTTTTTCTTCTCTTAGTAACTCAAGTAGTTGCTCGCGATACTGGGGCAATACACCTATCAAATGCCGTAGATTTTGTGAGCGTGGGTCCGATTCTCCGCTTACCCAGCGGTTGAGCGTAACTAGAGTTATACCAAGCTCCTCAATGATACGCTGCTTCTCTTTGTTATCTCTGATTATTTGTCCCAGTAACTCACGCCAGGACCGTGCTTCGTGCATATCTTTCACCCAAACGCTGAAATTTACCAGAAAAGCACTCGTATGTTTCATCATACCAGTTCATAAGAATAACGTCAACAGGTGACGCTAGAAATTTGTCCATTTTTCTAAACAAATGACTGAAATGACTTCCTCTGGAAACGTTTTACGCGTTAAATTGTAGTGTTTGTACTTTTGCTACATTGACAACAATAAACGTTCAGCTTGTTTAGTGGACTTTTTCGTGTATATTAGGTATACTTATAATGTTGAGTAACGATGGAGCGGAAAGGAGACCATGCCTGGGAATATCATAACACATTGCCGTAATGTTCTTCTTCATAGAAGAGATAGTTCCTCTCTTCGCTGGAGTGAGTTTCGTTTACCAAACAAGCGTCTGAAACTATTGCTTTTCACTATCGTCCCTCAACTTCATTGTTGATCTGCTCCATCGTTACTCAACACCCAAACCCCCAAAAAGAGAACGTTTTCCCTCATACACGCATGAGGGAAAACGCTCTCTTAGCCTGCGTATTTTTTCTTCAACGCTTTCCTCGTGCCTCCCGGGTGAGTGTGGCAAACAACACTCCCAGTACGGCGATAATCAACAGTGCTCCTGCGATAGTTTGCAGCGGTGCCAGTCTCACGTTCTCGATCAATGCCAGTACAAGAATAGTGATCACAACACCAACCAGAATGATCATGTCTCCAACTATAAAATCATAGATTGATTTGATCACTTTCATGATCGCACCTCTTCCTGGCTGGCTGGCACGCCCTGGTTCGCTAGTGCCAGTTGCTGTTGCTTCACCTGTTTGAGCCAGCTCACCAGTACGAAGGAGGCCAGCAGATAGATGGCAGCTAAGGCGAACAGAAAGAGGTCGGCGAACGGCCAGGTGACGCCCAATCCTTCGCCAGCCCAGAAGGTGCCAAAGGTAGTTAACATAATTCCTACAACAAATTTAAGGGTGTTCTCCGGTACTTTGGTGAGGGGGGCTCGTACCAGTGCGCCGATCAGAATTACCAGCAGACCAGCGACCGCTGCACCTATCGCTGCAGAGCCAATTCCGCTTGCCTGCGTGCTTGCGTTCGTAGCTGCGCTGCTGCCGAAGGTGATGACGATAAATGCTACCTCAAGGCCCTCTAATAGTACAGCCTTGTAAGAGAGTGCCACGCCAAAGGGTTCGACACGCGGGGTAATTGTTTCGCCACGTGCCCGGATCTCTGCCATTGTCTCCTCAAAGATAGCCTCTTCATCGTGCAGTGCTTTGAGGCCACTGTAGCGCAAAATGGCCTTTTTGAGCCATTTCAACCCAAAAAGGATCAGCAGTATTCCCACTGCCAGGCGGAGTGCGTCCAGTGGTACGAAGCGCACCAGTGCCACTCCCAGCGTAGCTACGATCACTGCCAGTGTTGCTGCCGCGCCAAATGCGCCAACCAGTGAACTCCTCCAATTAATCGTCACTCCGACCACCAGGACAATCGTGAATGCTTCGACAAACTCAACTGCTGAGGCCAGAAATGCAGCCGTTGTGACCGCCCATTGCATGCAACATTCTCCTGTTCTGCCAATGTGGACATCTTATCGATGCCTTTTGCAAGATGTCAAACAGGGAACCCGTCGATTGATCATCACAAGTTGTTGAGGATGGCGGGTTCCCTACTTGTTTTATTGTAGCACATTGCATGCGGCCCCTGCTGCTATCCTTTCGTCGCTACAATTTGTAGCCATGTTCGCTGCACTGCAGTCAATCCCAGTTCCTCTCCTACCTGGTATACAGCCGTCCCTAATGCTGCTGCCCCATATTTGAGGGGAACCCCTGGCAATGCTCCCTCAATAAAGAGCCAGTAATTACCCAGATCTCTCCATCCATCCAATGAAATAGCCACATCCGTTCGTCCTGTCTCTACGTCCACAAAGCTACTCTGCTTGAGCAGGTCGATGTATTGTTCTGGAGTGAGCCACTGCATCGCTACTGCTTTGGTTTCGCGGGATGTATGTGCCTCTGGATGCTCTTTCCTCAGCCACCCTACTGCTCGACGTGTCCACAGACGGTAGAAGCGTTCTGTTCCGGGAACATAGGTCCCTTCGTAGAATGCGCTGTTGCAGCCAAAAATCCCTCCCGGCGCGAGAATCGCCGCCATTTGTTGAAATGCTGTCAGCTTGTCAGGAACGAGATGAATTGCATTACAGAAAAAGGCGGCATCTGCATTCTGCACGAGTTTGGGAAGATCGGTTGCTTCTCCTTGAATGAAGTCTGTCTGCACCTGTAATCCCATCTCGTCCATACCTTTTTGTGCGCGGCGCAATGCTTCTGCCGAGGGGTCAACGCCGATAATGCGTGTCTGCGCTAGCCGTCCTTGCTGCGCTATCTCCTCGGCAATCAGGCGTGTGACTGCTCCCGTGCCACACGCCATATCCACAATCGTCAGCTTTGCATCGTCTGGTCGGTTCTTCAGATGGGCCAGCGATTGCCTGACAAGATCACGATTGACTTCGGTATAGAAACCGTGAGCCGCAAACGCTTCAAATGTGTAGAGATTAGTTTCCTCTGTTTCTGTGAGACCCATTGATGATATCCTCCTTAACAATACTATATGTTAAAGAGTTAGATAGGATTCATCCTGATCTTGTTTCATCAATTTTCTCACACGCGCATGGATATACCACCATCAACACTGAGCACTTGCCCTGTGATATATCCCGCTTCTGGCGAACAGAGAAAACCTATTGCTGCTGCCACTTCTTCAACTGTGCCAGGACGCCCTAACGGTGTGGAATCGAGCATAAACTGTCGTTGTTGCTCTGTGACGGTCGAGGTCAGTTCCGTGGGAATGAAGCCTGGCGCGACCGCGTTTGCTGTGATATTGCGGCTTGCCATCTCGCGTGCTGTGCTGAGCGTCAGGGAGATGACCGCTGCCTTTGAAGCACCATAATTGGACTGCCCGGCTGGTCCTAGCAATCCTGCGACCGAAACAACGTTGACGATTCTGCCCCAGCGGGCTCTCATCATACTCCGCAGCACAGCCTTCGTACACAGAAATGTTGAGCGCAGGTTAATATCCATCACATATTCAAAGTCGGCCAGCGACATTTGTATGATCAGTTTATCGCGTGTGGTTCCTGCGTTATTGACGAGGATAGCAATCGGGCCGAGAGCGCTGCTAGCTTCTGCGAAGAGTCGTGTCACCTCTTCCTCCTGGCTGACATCTGCCTGGATGGCTATGCAACGTCTTCCTAATGCTTCGATGCTTGCCTTTGCAGACGCTGCTGCATCGGCATTGCTGCGATAGTTGATGACAATATCGGCCCCGGCTTTTGCCAATCGTTGTGCTGTTGCGCGACCAATCCCCTGGCCGCTTCCTGTAACCAGCGCGACTTTCCCTGCCAATGGTAGTTGTTGTTCTTCATTCGACATGCTACGATAACCTCTGTATCTTCTCAAAAATAGTATTGTCCAGTTTCATGTCCCTGCTGCAAATTAATTGACTCTTAGCTTTTGTTGGTATGCTGTTTCCCGTCGCCTCTCGACGGGATGCGCGTGCTATGATTTTCTTTTTTCGATCCGGTTTGAGGATACTGCAACAGTATATCATTTCTGAGAAGCACGCGCTTACGGCCCTCAGACAAAAAATTTCACCCCCTTCTGCGCTCCCGCAAAAGGGGGTGAAATTTTTTGTCTGTATATCTCAGTCGTGAACTTTTCCCGACTAGTCGTTTCCATTGCCAACTTTGAGAACGGTTGCCGCTGATCCATTGTACTGCACATCAACTTTGATAGACTGGTTGCTGGCGATACCCTGGTTGTTGGCGAAGTCTTCCATCTGAGTCGTTGGGCCGCTTGTGAAGCTGTAATCCTTGTTCCCAACCCTGAAGTGGATCACGTTATCCGTGCCGACTGCGCTGGTGGTAATTCCGGTGAAATCGACCGTGTTCAACTTTACCGGATTCTGCATATCTTCGGGATCTACTTGATCCAGCTTGTTTGCTATGAAACTGCCATCTGCTGCATTTGCTATCGCGTCCACCTTAATAGTTTGCCCCTGGTTGACCTGCCCATTCAGCAGATCCCCGCGATCGGTTTGAGCAGTAATATTGACCGAGAGGGTGTCGCCATTGGGCATGCTCACTGTCAGGCTATTGCCGTTGGTGCTCTGGACCTTGCCGATAAAATCAATGCTGCCCGACTCATTGGCACCTGTCGTCTGACTATCATTTGACATCGTGGTCGTTGTTGTGTTTGTCGTGTTCGACACTCCTTGTGTCGCATTACTATCTGCTTGCGGATTAGAGCCAGTTGTAATCGTATAACTATTTCCGTTCTGTGTCACCTGGAACGTATACGTCTTTCCTACATTCGCTTGCAACTCTGTGACCTGCACATCAGTCAGACCACCCACGACAAACTGTTGTTGTTGCCCATTTGCACTCACCGACACTGTTACGCTATGTGCCGTAGCGTTTACTGCCTGAATCGAACCGGTAATCGCCGCAGACCCACTACCACCACTACCCGTCCCTGCTACCCCAGAACAAGCTGAGATGACTATCATCAGGAACAAACTACATATACCAATAGCAAACATTTGTACGCGTCTTTGCAGTATAGTATTCATGATCTTTCCCTTTCTCTCTGGGATATGATGTCATATAGGTGTTTATTAGATAACTATTTTTACTTCGTTGTTCAAACTATACCTTCTGATTTCTCCCAATGCCGTATTACACAGCACAATATCTCTGTGAAATAGTTCATAGTGGACGGGAAAATAAACTTCATTCACCAACTGCCTGCAGTGGGCACTCGGGGGAAAACTTCATTCACCAACTGCCGCAGGCAGTTGGTGAATGAAGTTTTCCCCCGAGTGCCCACTGCAGGCGGGATTAAGCATGCTTGAACAACTGGTAGAAAAAAAATTTGGGCCCGATGACTTATCCTTGCTTATATAGCCGAGCATCCTTAATAGGCAATTCTGGCAGGGGTGTCTCAGGCTCCGAAGGCAATGGAGTCTCAAGCTCCGTAGGCTGTGGAGTCTCGGGCTTTTCGAGCCTGCCAGGGGAGGAAATGCTCATTGTTTCAGCATGGTTATGTGTTGTGAGCACTGATGACTTGCATTGCAGCGCGTTAGCGATCTCGCTATCAAACTGCGTACTGTGATCTATAATAGCCTCGTTCAGCTGTTGCCTGGACAGATTACGGGCTTTGCGCAGGTCTGTCCCTGTCAGGATCGCTTGTTTCAGATCACTCACGA
>Ga0070741_10004290_pt1 | contig 33450 bp, 29 predicted proteins | sample Coa_R1_4_FD_66440 | JGI IMG/M metagenome (GOLD analysis project Ga0070741, IMG submission 66440) | Surface soil microbial communities from Centralia Pennsylvania, which are recovering from an underground coalmine fire - Coalmine... | ecosystem: Environmental > Terrestrial > Soil > Unclassified ... | reverse complement strand
GCATTGGCGGATTCGCACAGGTCTATATCGCCAGTGAGATTAAAAACAACAAGTTCAAAATAGCCGGTGGACGTCCTGGCCTGAAGATCTCCTGGCAAATAACCGGCATCCGCCACGATGCCTACGCGAATGCTCATCGTATCCCTGTCGAAGAGGACAAGCCGGCCGATGAGCAAGGTACTTATCTGCATCCAGAGTTATTTCAAAAAACATCGACAACTGCGTCGCACAAAACCAAAGGGAAGAAGAATCCCTAAGATTTAGCGAGCTACAGAAGACCTGTTACTGGAATCCTGGTGGCCTCTCACCTGCCACATGAAACTCTCGTTCGAGTGCCACCCCAACCTGGCCAAGCAATCCATCGTCAAACAGGCGTCCGAGGATCGTGATTCCGTGCGGCACGCGACGTGGGGGATTGAATTTTGGCAGCGGGTGCGCAGGGTCTGGAGCCCAGTCACTTCGTGCTTCGGAAACTTCGACGAATCCGGCGCGCATCGTCAATGACGGATGACCAGTGTGGTTGGTGATTGTGAGCTGCTCATCACGCAACGATGGCACGATCATTAAATCGACATCTTTGAAGATTCGGGCCATTTCCAGGGCCACCTTGCGTCGCAATCGATCTGCTTGAACGAAATCGACTGCGGAAAGAAATCGTGACTGTCGGAATAGATTTGGCCAGGCATCCTTTACCTGTACCTTGAGTTCGCCGAGTTGATTATTCAGCGCAAGCTCCTCAAACGATGCCGCGCCTTCAGCAAACAAGATTGGATTAAGCGAGCTGTACGGCCAATCTGGAAGCGTTACTTCTTTCAGCTCCATCCCCAGCTTCTTCATCGTTTCCATCGCCGCTCGGTCAACATCGGTTGCAGGATTTTCTTTCATCCATTGGGCTACGTAACCTACTTTCAAACCCGCAATGGGTGCCGTCGCATCGAAGCTTAAGTGACTCGGAACGCTGTACGTATCCCCGGCGTCAGGTCCAGTGATCGCCTGGAGGACCAGCATCGCGTCTTCGACACTCCTTGTCATTGGACCGAGCTTATCAAGAGACCAGCAGAGCGTCATCGCGCCCGTACGCGGCACTCGACCAAACGTCGGACGAAATCCGGTTACTCCGCATCGCATCGCGGGACTGACGATGCTTCCGCCTGTTTCGCTGCCGACTGAGAATGCGACTAACGCAGCGGCCGTTGCGGCTCCTGGACCGGCGCTTGATCCGGATGCGCCTTCTTCTAAAAGCCACGGATTCATCGTCTGACCGCCAAACCAGATGTCATTGAGCGCCAGCGCGCCGAGCGACAACTTTGCCAGCATCACGGCTCCCGCATCATTCAATTTGCGCACAACAGCGGAATCGGCCGAAGGCACGCGATTGCGGAATGGCTCCGCCCCGTATGTTGTCGGAATGTCTTTTGTGTCCAGCAGATCCTTGACGCCGTAAGGTATGCCGTGCAGAGGCCCGCGATATTTCCCGGCAGCAATTTCTGAATCCGCAAGCTTCGCTCGAGCGATTGCATGATCTTTGGTTAGCGTGATGATTGCTCGGATCTTTGAATCGAGCCGTGCAATTCGGTCAAGATAAATATTAGTTAGCCGCTCAGACGTTAGTTGGCGCGACTCGATCCATCGCGACAGTTGAGTCACGGGCGAGAAGGCTATGTCGTCATCCGATGATGGCAATGGCGCGCCGCCTTGCTTTGAGCGGACAAAACGATCTGCTGTTACCGACGAGATCACGATTCCTGGCAGCACGGGATTCCATACTGTGGCCGGCGCATCGGTGGCTTCGATTGCTACCTTCTTCGGGCCAGTGCGGCGTTCAAGATAAGGTGCGAGATTTTCGCGCCAGGTGTCCGCCGCCTGCTGGCGCTCAGCGGGCGTCATCGTGACTTGCATCAGTTTCTCGGCCTCAGCGAATGTCGTTGTTGACACGGCTGGACCGGCTCCGGGCCCGGCACCAAACGCAGGCGGAGCGCCGGCTGTTGTGGACTGTGATTGCGATAAAGGTTGTTCGTTGCGACCAGAGGCAGCGGCGACGAGCAAACCAAGGGGAGCGCGTATCAGAAACTGTCGTCTAGTATTCATAGGCCGAAAAGCCTACTATCACCTGCCATCGAGTTGCAAGTCGGCGCGCTCCCATTTGACATTATCGGATTTATTTCATCTGCGTGAGACCAGACATCGCCACCAGCGAAAGCGAATTAGTTTAAAAAGTGGTCTACTCGTGCGCGGCGAACGCAATTACATTTCCGCCGGGTTCGCGAACGAATATTTCCGATGCTCCATAAAACGTCTTGCGTTTTGGAACCACAACTTCGGCATCTTTAAGATGACCCAGCACTTCCTCCAGGTTCGATACCTCCATATAAAGAACCGTTGACGATTTAAAGTCGCTGTTTGCCAAAGACGGAATATCCTTCGCAAGGCTGGCGCGGCTCTGGTACATGACTTCGACGCCGTCCTTCACCAGTATAACGAAGCCAAGCTTATCACCTTCGGGTACTTCTGCGACTTTTTGAAAGCCGAGTCGATCCCAGAAGGGAAGGCAAGGCTCAATTGCTTCGACATACAACACCGGGCTGAGTTTCTTAATCATGGCTTTTTCAGTTCCTTTCTGATCTTGCTGTGACTGCCCACCGAAAATATTGACCAACAACAGAAACATTGCAGAGATAAAAGCAGCAGCTTTGGTCCAGGAGCTTCTCGCGACCGAATGATTAAAACTGTTCATTGGCACCTCGCTTAAAATTGACCTTGAAAACTAGTCTCATTTAGACTATGTTGCTAATCTAAATGAGACTAGCTAGAATGTCAAGGAGAATTTTTATGAAAGACAACAGAAAACTGATTGATCTGGTTTCGGTTGGGCCGGCCACGGTGAAGGATTTGGACTTGCTGGGCGTGCGCAGTGTTGAAGATCTGGCGTATTGCGACGCCTCGGAGCTTTATCAAAAGCTTTGCGAAATTACCGGAGTCCGCCACGATCCATGCGCACAAGATGTTTTCAGTGCCGCGATTGCCCAGGCAAGAGACACCGCATTGCCGGCAGAACAAAAGCAATGGTGGTACTGGAGTCAGGCGAGAAAGCAGAAGGCCAATGGCAGAAAAGGATAGTGGAATACTGACAACGCCGGATCTGGTCGTCCTGAGCCTGTTGGCAGAGCGCGCAATGCACGGCTATCAACTGAATGCAGTCCTGACGGCGCGGGATGTCCGCGACTGGGCGGGCATTTCGCGGCCACAGGTTTATTACTCACTAAAAAAGCTTGCGAATGCAAAGCTGATCAAGCCGACTCACAGCGAAGGATCTGGGGGACCGGAACGACAAGAGTTCGCGACCACACCAGCCGGTTTGCGCGCACTGGCAGAAGCGCTCGAACGGGAAGACTGGGCCAAACAGCGTTCGATTCCGCCATTTCTGACGTGGATGGCGCTGTCGACTCATGCCAGCCGCGCGGCAGTACGGCAACAGATAATCAGAAGGCGGGAGTATCTGACGACCGAACTGGCGCGAGAACGCGAGACCTTGAAATCGTTCGAAAATGAGGTCGGCGAAATGGTTCAAGTCGGAGGATTGATGGTCGAATTGACGATCAAACATTTCGAAATAGAATTAGAGTGGCTTGATAAGGTCAAGAAAAAACTTCTATAAGGGATGCACTGATGGCTGAAGACAAACGACTGAGGTTCGCAATACTCGGAGCGGGCGGAATCGGCGGCTATTACGGAGGAAAGCTGGCGCGAGCCGGTTATCCTGTTTCTATTCTTGCAAGAGGCAACAACCTTGCAGCGCTACGACAGAAATTGGAGGTTCGCGCTGAGGGTCAAACCTGGTCTGTGCAGATTGAGGCAAGCGATCGCGTCGAAGATTTCGGGCCGATCGATTGTGCAGTTGTTGCGGTCAAAACCTATTCTTTGCCAGAGATCGCGGAATCAACCAAATATCTGGCGGAACGCGGAGCCGTTATTCTGCCTTTGCTGAACGGTGTCGATGTTGTCGATAAGCTGATCCAATTAAATGTGCCACAAAAACAGATTCTCGGCGGATTGACCGCTATCAGCGCAGTCAAAGCCGCTCCGGGAGTGTTCGAGCTCAATAGCAGTTTTCAGAGGGTCACGCTTGGTGAAATGCCAACATCGTCCCGCGGCCAGCTCGCAGAACAAGCAGAACGGATTGCGCAAGCCTTTCGCGAATCCGGCGTGGATGCCGAAGTCACGAACGACATCGTCACCGAGATCTGGCGGAAGTTTACATTCATCGCTTCAGGAGCTGCGGTCTGTGGACTTGCCCACGCTTCGATTGGAGTGTTGCGCGAGCGACCATTGGGAAAACTGTTGATCGAACGCGCGCTTCGCGAAGTTGTAGCCGTTGCAAAATCGCAAGGCGTCACTTTTCGCGAGGACGAAGTGCAGAGGATGCTCGGCTTCATAGACAATCTTCCAGCTGGCATGAAGCCGAGTTTTCTGCTCGATCTTGAATCAGGTGGTCGGACCGAGCTGGATGATTTAAGTGGAGCCGTTTCCAGAATTGGCCGGCAGGGAAATGTCGAGACACCTATTCACGATACGGCTGTGGCTGCTTTGGCAGGGTACTAAATTGGGAGGTGGTGCCATTCAGAGGAAGCTAACTGATCCTCGATTACTGACCCCTGATCTCCGGTTCTTCTGGGCGGAGCGCCTCGCGAACCGCCCATGCGTGACATGCATGAAAGAACAAGAAATCAATCTCCTCTAACATTGACCACTCAAGCCGATATTCCGCCTCGCCTGAAATCGGCGCAGTAAGTTCCGCCAAAAAAAACGTTGCGACCATTCTGTAATGGCAACCATCCGATGGAGCGTAAAAATATTGCGTTGCCCGACCGATCTCTCGAATCAATCGGGCTCCTCTTCCCAACTCTTCGCGAATCTCTCGAATCAATGTTTCTTCCGGTGTTTCACCTGCATGCATTCCACCACCAGGAAGAAAGTAATTCTGGCCGCCTTTAACAGAGGCTACACGGTCATTGTTAAAAATGACCGCATAGGCTGCGCACCGGTCCTTATACGCTATACGTGGGTCGTCGTCGCCGAAAACACGTTGTTCGATTGAAGCAGAAGGAGTTGATGATTTGTCCGATCTCAGCTTCACGGTTTTTCCGTGCCCCGGTTTTGTCACTTCTTTGCGGCCGCCCAGGTTCCCTGCGTTCCTTCGGTTCGGAATTCGCCGGACAGTTTACCATCTTTTATCTCAGCGGTGGCTTCGATTGGTTGATGGTTGTCAAAATCCATTCTCAAGGTCAGCTTGTTACCCGTCCATGAGCCTTTGATTTTTCCTGGCCCGGTGTGTTGGGAATCTACATCGCCTGTGACATTTTTACCGTCGAGTTTCAGATTCAGCGTAATCGCGGCCGACATCTCCTTAATGGTGAAGGTAGCGTTCCAGTCCCCGGAAATAGGATCAGACTTGTCTTTAGGCTGAGCGTTACTGATTGCTGCCATCATAATCGACGACGCGAGTATAAGGACCAGAGTTTTTGATCGCACCATGATTTCTCCTTGATGTTTTTGAACAACTAAGATTTTCGAGATCACCCAGCGTTCACATAACTGGGCGCATCATGCGTTTGTTCGGCTATGCGATTACATCTACGATAAAAGACGGAGAAATCCTACAGATAACACCGCGAGGTTTGTTCGGTTTCGAACAAACTGGTTGGATTTGTTCAGGAAAGCTGAATCCCATTTAATGCAGATTTGAAAGTCGGTCTCACGATCTCATGAAATATCTCGTCCATTCGCTCCGGTGTGTAAGGCATGTTGTGATCCAGCCACCATCGCAGGTTGCCGAACACTTCGTTTGACAGATAATGAGCTAAAACCGGCACGGGAACTGAAGATTGTGCCGGAGCAGGCAAGACTGCGGCCAGCTTCTTCTCAATTCCTTTCGCAAGGTAATCGAGGCCTATCTTGAAGATCAAATCTGTCTTTCGTGATCTACACAGCGCCAGATAGAAATTGTGAACCTCCTGTAGATGCTGAAAGAACTCCCGCATCGGAACGAATCGACCTGAGCTGACATTTTTGAAGTTTATAGCTTGTGCGAAATGGTCAAGGAACTGCTCCCAGTCGCTGAGAAAGAGATCGTCCTTGTCTCGGAAATGCGCATAGAAGGTCGCCCTGCCGACATCGGCTCGATCGATGACTTCCTGAACAGTGATGGAGTCGTATCGCTTCTCAAGAATCAATTCCCTTAGTGACTCATGTAACGACTGCCTAGTTTTCGATGACCGGCGATCAGGTTTTTTGCTCTTTGTGGGCATAGATCGTCCTTGATAAAAGCGACTTACCTGGGAAACCGACGTCTTAATTCTAACATAAGGCGGCGTTCCGTTGAGCGCTGCCGCGACAGTCCCTGCAGCCAGATTAGAATGAAACCAGCAGAAAACTATCTTCAAAACACAAGATGTTTCACAGAAGCAAATTGCTTGTAGAGGAATTCAGGAGTACTGTTATAAAGACAATTTGACGGTCTTGCCAGAAACAGCCGTTAGTTTAGTGAACGATTGTTTGTTTTCACTCTGCTGGGACCTGATAACCTCACTTTTTCAACAAGGATAACGTCATGAGCGATGAAAAGAAACCGATAAAAAAAGCAGAAATGCCACCGATCCCAATTAAGGCCGAAGACCAGGCAACTATGGACCGCCTGAAGAGATTTGCAAAACGCTACAGATCAGGAACGTGGATTTCAAGCAAAAAAAGAACGTAGCTTGCAAACGGAGAAAAAATGGTAATCAAGGCTGGCCGTATAAAAGCGATGCGGCAAGGTCGGACATCGCTTGTAAATGTCGAAATGTTCAAAGAAGAACATTGGTCATTGCTTGCCTATATCGACTGTTGTTGTTCAGGATATGTCGGACGGATCGAGCACCGACAGATGCGCGGCAACAGTTCGAAGCCAGGACATTTGGCGACCGGGATAGCCAGCGGAGATCAGCGGGACTCTCAGAAAAGCGAGTATGATGACTGGGATTTCCTTCGAGATTTAGAGGCCGTTGGGTTTGTCCAGCTTGTGTGTTATGCGACCGGACTGGTGCATATCTTTCCTGCCGGAATAAAAGCGGCTGGGGCTCTCCGCGAGCACGGTTTGAGAGGACAGAGCATCAATAACTTCCGTTACCTGTAAAAGAGGTTGATGTCCATATATTCACTGCGATAAGTATCCATCCGGGAAAATATATAAAAGAGGGTTTTCCGAGTTGGCTACTGTCAGGCGCAGCATTAATTCCGCAGAGTTAGTCCCCTCTGGCGCTTCGTTCCCCACGCCGTTCGCCGCCAGCTTTGCGGTTCGAACCCCCTGCGTTAAAAGCTGAACCTGCCGAAGATCCGGATATTGTAGGTATTCGTCCGGGTCCACAGCCGTTGCCGGTAGAATGGCAAGATATTGATACGCGCGAAAACATGGAGTAGCTAGTAATGAATTAAGGAGCCGGTGATGACAATTTGCGACCCGTGTTTGAAACTAAAGGAAAACGGCTACACCCCGGGCCCTTCATTTTGGGCCGTGTGCTATCTTTAAACTGATTCCAAGTCTGGCCTGCCAGCATCCTCAGCGGAGCTAAACAGCCACTCTTAATCTATTGGAGGAACCATGCCAAAGATGCGAGCCGTTCAGGTGGCCGAACCAGATGCCCCATTCCAAATGGTCGAACGCGACATTCCGGAACCAGGCCCTGGAACAGTCAGAGTCAAAGTTCAAGCCTGTGGAATCTGTCACAGCGATGCAATCGTTAAAGAGAACCTTATGCCAGGCATAACCTATCCGCGTATTCCGGGTCATGAAGTCGCCGGCGTCGTTGATGCCGTCGGCCCCGGTGTCGATTGGTGGAAACCCGGACAACGAGTTGGTGTCGGCTGGTTCGGTGGGCGATGCGGCCATTGCGTAAACTGTCTTCGAGGCGATTTCTTTGCGTGTATTTATGGCAAGGTGACCGCGCTGCATTTCGACGGTGGTTATGCGGATTATATGATTGCTCCGGCGGAAACACTCGCGATGATTCCCGAAGAGCTTTCACCTGTTGACGCCGGACCTTTGATGTGTGCTGGAGTTACGACCTACAACTCTCTGCGAAACAGCGGCGCACGCGGCGGCGATCTGGTAGCAATTCTGGGAATCGGTGGGCTCGGTCATCTCGGAGTTCAATTCGCGGCTAAAATGGGATTCAAAACGGTCGCTATTGCGAGAGGCGCGGATAAAGAACCATTGGCGAAACAACTGGGCGCGTGGCATTACATTGACAGTCAAGCGACCGATGCGGCAGCAGAGCTCACCAAAATGGGCGGAGCCAAAATCATCCTTGCCACCGCTACCAGTGGTGATGCAATGAGCGCGTTGATGGGTGGTCTGGGCGTGAACGGAAAAATGATTCTCGTAGGAGCGGCTCCGTCAATGCAGATTTCTCCAATGATGATGATTGGAAAACAGAATTCGGTTATGGCCTGGTATTCGGGAACGGCTATCGATTCGCAGGACACGCTGGAGTTCAGCTCGTTGACGGGAGTGCGGTCAATGAATGAGGTTTATCCGCTGGAACGCGCCAGTGAAGCCTACGACCGAATGATGAGCGGCAAGGCTCGATTCCGAGTCGTATTAACCACGGGCAATTAACAGATTGTATTGTCCGCGGGAATTCAGTAAATGGCCTGGAACGTCAGCCATTGGAACAACCACATTAACATATCCGACGTGAATACTCTGCCAGGCTGCCACGAGCAGCCTTTCTTGCGACCTTTGTTTTCCCGGAACGGCAGATACCGATGGACAGGAGACGGCTAATATGTGAGTTATTGGAAGTCCCATCAAACGCCAATGCCTCGATTTCTTTTGCGAGCTCGAAAGATGTGCAAACACTACAGAGTGTGAGACTGTAATTGGATTCGCGACGGCTCCACCGTTTTGTATTGCAAACGAACACACGCCGGAGTCGGAAACCTGATTCACCTCCTAAGTAATATCCCTGCATTTTATTCATCATCTTAATAGTGAAGGTGTTTCGGACTGGTTCTGTAACCAGCCACAGCCCTGATTCGTTCTAAACAACCCTGATTGCTCGAGTACTCGGAGGAACTGCCATGCGTGATCTTTTTAAAGCGCAGTCGCGCCTTGTCATTACCAGTTTGCTTATTCTGTTCGCATCTATAGTCGCCTCAGCGCAGACAACTGCGTTTACATATCAAGGTCAGTTGAGCAACAACGGCGCGCCGGCCACGGGAAGTTTTGACCTCAAGTTTGCTCTGTTCGATCAGGCGCAAAGTGGCGTTCAGCAGGGAAACACTGTGATGCTGGTAAATGTGCCGGTGGTCAACGGCATCTTTACTGTGCAACTGGACTTCGGATCGAATGCATTCACCTCGAACGGTGCGCAGTTCCTTGAAATAGGCGTCAGGCCCGGCGGCACCAGCGGAGCTTTTTCGGTGCTTTCGCCGCGCGTTCCGATTACACCAACTCCGTATGCGATCAGAGCTCTATCTGCGCAGAACGCCGATACCGCGACTACCGCTTCAACGGCGACGACGGCGACCACTGCTAACACTGCTGCGACGGCAACCACCGCCACTACGGCAACAACGGCCACGAATGCGACACAGCTTGGGGGTGTAGCCGCCGCTCAGTATGTACAGACCTCAGACTCACGGCTTAGCGACTCTCGCACCCCTTTGCCAGGCAGCCCCAACTACATTCAAAACGGAACTTCGCAGCAGGCGGCCAGCAACTTCAACATCAGTGGCAACGGCACTGCGGGCGGGACGTTCTCGGGAAATGCGATTAACAGTGCAACATCTTACAGCATAGGTGGATCGTCTTTTCTGAGCGCTCAAGGAACATTAAATACTTTCGTCGGATTCGGAGTCGGAACGGGCGGCAGCAACAGCACTTTTGTCGGAAACGCGGCTGGCGCAGCAAACACCGGTTTTCGAAATACGTTCATTGGCGTTTCGGCGGGAACTTCTAACACTTCAGGCCAATCAAATACCTTTGTCGGGGAATTAGCGGGAGCGCTCAACACAACTGCTTCCTTTAATTCCTTTTTCGGCGACGGCGCGGGGTTCCTCAACACTACGGGATCTGCAAACTCCTTCTTCGGAGTTAATTCCGGTTCGGCAAACACGACCGCGATTAACAATTCGTTCTTCGGTCAGGCCTCCGGATTAAAGAATACGACCGGACAAAACAATACCTTCTTAGGTAACGGAGCAGGGTTAAACAACACTACTGCCGGCAGCAACACATTTATTGGCAACCTCGCAGGACAAACCAATGTCACGGGTTCAAACAATACAATAATCGGTGATTCGAGTGATGTAACAGTCGATGGTCTGGTCAATTCCACAGCAATCGGAGCCGGAGCAAAGGTCTCTGCAAGCCACACAATAGTTCTCGGCACTGCTGCCGAAACGGTCCAAATTCCGGGTTCATTATCGCTGAATATCGTTAACGCAACTACTCAGTACAACATCGGAGGCAACCAGGTTCTGTCGGTTGCCGGAAATGCCAACACCTTTTTGGGAATCAATGCGGGCTCTTCAATGCAAGCGGCTGGCGGTAACGCTACATTCATCGGCAATGCGGCAGGAAAATCGAATACAACTGGTTTCCGCAATACTTTTGTTGGTGTTAGCGCCGGCTTTAGTAACACCACAGGCAGCAGCAACACGTTTGTTGGAGAACTGGCCGGAGCGTTCAACTCGACCGCATCGAACAACTCTTTCTTCGGCGACAGCGCGGGATTCAAGAACGACACGGGAACCGCAAATTCGTTCTTTGGCACGAATGCCGGACAGAACAACACAAACGGAAGTTTCAATGCGTTTTTCGGTACTAATGCGGGAGCAGCAAACAGTACCGCGATTAACAACGCATTCTTTGGTCAAGGAGCGGGATTCAAAAACTCGACCGGTCAGGACAACACCTTCATTGGTAACGGAGCTGGACTGAACAACCTGACCGCAAATGGCAACACTTTTGTCGGATCGCTGGCCGGTTCGAGCAATTCCACCGGAACAGCTAACACATTTATGGGGCAAAATGCAGGTGCGGCTAATGGAAGCGCCAGCAACAGCTCGTACTTCGGCTGGTCCGCAGGGGCCTCTTCGGCAGGTTGCTGCAACTCCTTCTTCGGTTCGTCTTCAGGTCAGGCAAATACGCTGGGAGTCAACAACTCTTATTTTGGCTTCAATACCGGGGCGACCAACACCAGCGGAAACAACAACTCTATCTTTGGCACCAGTGCGGGAAATGCAAACACGTCCAGTGATAATTCTTTCTTTGGATTTCAGTCTGGTAACAAGAACACGTTCGGAACAAATAACGCGTTTTTTGGATCGCAAGCAGGCTCAAACAATACCCAGGGCAGCTCTAACGCGTTCTTTGGCTTCAGTGCGGGAATCTCGAACACAACGGCCAGCAACAATGCCTTCTTTGGTAATTTGGCCGGACAAAAGAACACGACGGGCGTCAACAATACTTTTATTGGCAATGGTGCGGGATTGAACAGCACTACGACCAGCGGCAACACCTTTGTAGGCGCCGCCGCGGGAAACGGAAACAACGGATCAAACAATACATTCATTGGTATCAATTCCGGTCTCGCAAATGTCGGCAGCAACAACAATACGTTCATAGGTGCTAATGTCGCTGATAGCAATTTGACCGGCAGCGGTAATACCTATATTGGCAGCGGCAGTGATGGCGCGATTCTGGTCACAAATTCAACCGCGATTGGACAGAACGCCTTTGCCGGACAGAGTAATTCCGTGATTATCGGCAGTATCAATGGCGTTAATGGCGCAACTGCTGATACACAGGTTGGAATTGGAATAACTCAACCTTCAGCAAAACTGCACGTCAAAGACAATGCTCAAACGAACGTTAACCTGATAGTTGAAAATGCGGCCGCTGCGGGCGCAGGCATTCAACTCAGCAGCACTCAGAGTGGCGGAGCTACCTGGCAAATCTTTTCGGACAAAGGGAACAACTCCTGCTGCACATTACATTTTGTAAAACAACCCGGCGGGGAAGTTCTTGCAATTAACGCCACTCCTGCCAGCAACGGCAATGGATTTGTCAACGTAAACGGAGATTTCAGCGCATCGGGAACGATATCGGTAGGCCTTTTATCCAGCAACGGCAACACGAGCCTCTGTAAAAACGCCGCTGGTTTCCTTGCGACCTGTTCCTCCAGTCTGCGTTACAAGAAGGACCTGCAGCCGTACACTCCCGGATTGTCGTTAATCAATCGGCTCAACCCGATTATCTTCCGGTGGAAATCAGATAACAGTATCGACCTGGGTTTCGGTGCGGAAGACGTAGCAAAGGTTGAACCTCTCCTGGTAACGCATAACGCCCAGGGTCAAGTGGAAGGCGTGAAGTACGACCGCATCACGGCCGCTCTTGTGAATGCTGTGAAAGAACAGCAGACACAGATCACGGAAAAACAGACAGAGATAACGCAATTGAAGGATCAGGTTCAGCGCCAGCAACAGCAACTCGATTCGCTGAAGAAACTCGTCTGCGCCGAGCATCCAGGCGCCGACATCTGCAAACAAAATTAGAAAGGAGCTAAGTGGAGATCGAGTCATGGAGAAGGTTAGACCGGGAATCTATTTTTTAACAACGGCAATTCTGATTTTGTTTGTGATTACAGTTGCGCACGCCCAGACGACGGCATTCACATATCAGGGACAGTTGAGCAATAACGGAGCACCGGCAACGGGAAATTTTGACCTGCAGTTTGCGCTGTTCAATCTGTCGCAGAATGGTGTGCAACAGGGCTCTACGATAGTTCAAACCAACGTGGCTGTGTCTAATGGAATATTCGCAGTAACTCTGGACTTTGGCTTAAACCCATTTTCCAGCACCAATGCACAATTCATGGAAATTGGAGTTCGCCCCGGCGGAACTGCCGGAGCGTTCACGATACTCGCTCCCAGAGTGCCGATTACATCTACGCCTTACGCAGTCAGGAGCATATCGGCTGCGTCTGCTGACACGTCTACCAATGCAACTACTGCGACCAATGCTTTGCAACTTGGGAATGTACAGGCCAGCCAATATGTGCTGACAACCGACACGCGCCTGAGCGATGCGCGAACGCCAGCTCCAGGCAGCTCGAGTTATATACAAAACGGTACGGCTCAACAGGGTGGCAGTGCTTTCAACGTCAGTGGGAATGGCGCTGTCGGCGGTACGATGACCGCGTCGCAATACAACATCGGGTTTAATACGGTGCTTGCATCTCCGGGAAATGGTAACACCTTTGTGGGAATAGGCGCTGCTAACTCCACCCCCGCTACGAGTGGCTTCAATACTATGGTCGGAAGCTTCGCTGGCAGCGCGAACACCAGTGGCACGCGCAATTCGTACTTCGGTTTCAGCGCAGGTTCCCAAAACCCGGGCGGTTGCTGCAATTCGATGTATGGCACCGATGCGGGCCAGTTGGCGACAACCGGTTCCAATAACTCATTTTTTGGCGACAGCTCTGGCGCTTTTAACAAGGGCGATTCGAATTCTTTTTATGGCACAAATTCTGGCCAGAGCAACTCGACTGCAAGTTTCAATACATTTATAGGTTTCAGTTCGGGTGTTGTGAACACGACTGGAGGATTCAACACTTTCGTGGGCTCGAATGCTGGCGCGGCGAACACAACTGCAATCAATAACGCATTCTTCGGACAGGGTGCGGGTCTGAAAAACAACACCGGACACGACAATACGTTCCTCGGTAATGGTGCGGGAATAAACACAACAACCGGAAACAATAATGTAATGATCGGCAGCCTGACCGGTTCGATCAATACAACCGGGTCGAACAATACTTTTGTTGGAGTCGGTGCAGGACCGGCCCCAGGGAACCCTAATCTGTTTCAAGCAACGGCGATCGGCGTTAATGCTCAGGTATCAACCGACAATACAATAGTTCTGGGTACTAATACCGAGACTACTCAGATTCCCGGCAAACTTGCGGTAGCAACTCTCGGCTCGGCCGGTGCGACCGGATTATGTCGTAATGCTTCGAATCAAATAGCGACTTGCTCATCCAGTCTGCGTTACAAGACCAATCTCGCACCGTACAGCAGAGGTTTGGATGTCATCGATCATCTGCGACCGATCTCGTTTACTTGGAAAGATGGCGGGATGCGCGATTTCGGTTTTGGCGCAGAGGAGGTCGCCAAGATCGAGCCGCTACTTGTAACTTTCAACGGTCAAGGACAGGTGGAAGGTGTTAAGTACGACCGCATCACAGCGATTCTGGTTAATGCTGTAAAAGAACAGCAAAAACAGATCGAAGATCTGAAGAAGTTGGTCTGTGCGGATCACCCAAATGCGGAGGTCTGCAAGTAGCGACAGTTCAGAGTACAAGCTTTAGCTTGCCCTCTGGATGCTGCAGCCTAAACGCTGGACTCTGAACATGAAAAACAGCGATATGGATCCGTTGAATTTCCCACTAATGGGCAAAGCTCTATGTGGGAGGTGTCTTCATGTTCAACGGTTTTGTCGCGCGATTTAGCCGTCCGGGAGTGCTTTTTATTATGTTGATGCTGACCGTCAGCGTTTCAGCCCAAACGACAGCGTTTACTTATCAGGGACAGCTCAGCAACAACGGCGTTCCTGCTAACGGCAGTTTCGATCTGCAATTTTCATTATTCGATTTGGCTCAAAATGGCTCGCAGCAAGGCGGGACAGTGACGCTGACTAATATATCCGTGGTTAACGGCCTTTTTACGGTTCAATTGGATTTCGGCTCAAATGTATTTACCGATAACTCAGCGCAGTTTATGCAGATAGGCGTCAGACCAGGGGGATCAACAGGAGCTTTTACAGAGCTTTCTCCGCGTGTACCTTTTACTCCTGTGCCCTATGCCATCAGGGCCACGTCAGCCGCAACGGCGGATTCAGCGACAACGGCAACTGTCGCGGCTACTGCTAACTCTGCCACTAATGCCACTCAGTTAGGCGGTATACAAGCAAACCAGTATGTCCTCACGACGGACAACCGGTTGAACGCTTCGAATTTCGTTCAAAACGGAACGTCGCAGCAGGCCTCAGCCAATTTCAACATCAGTGGCAGTGGGACTTTAGGCGGTACGTTATCGGCAAACGTCATTAACGCTGCCACACAATACAACATTGGAGGCGCTGCGGTTTTGAGCGCTGCCTCATTGAGTGGTAACACATTTGTCGGAACGCAGGTAGGCACAGGAGGATCACTTAACACAATTGTTGGTGCGTCCGCCGGAAAAACAAACACAGGAAATAACAACGTGATCCTTGGCGCTCAGTCCGGCCAGGTAAATGCTGGAACGGATAACGTAATGATCGGGGTACTTGCCGGCTCCGCTAACGGCTCAGGCGGAGAGAACGTCTTCATCGGGCGGAGCGCTGGTCAGAGCAATACCACGGGCTCGTTCGGAATCTTTATTGGCTCGGGCGCGGGGTCTAACAACCTCGCACCGAGTAACAATGTATTTGTCGGTGGAGACGCTGGGATAGGAACCACTACAGGCGGCTTCAACGCATTTTTTGGCACAAGCGCCGGCAGTCAGAACACGACCGGTCAGAGTAACACCTTTATCGGCGAAGAGTCCGGCCGCTCAAATAGCACAGGTTCGAATAATACGGCACTTGGGCTCAGTGCTGGACCGACTGTCAGCAATTTAACGCAGTCCACGGCGATAGGAGCGAACGCGACCGTAAGCACCAGCCACACCATCGTTCTGGGTACGTCGGCCGAGACGACAAATATTCCCGGTACGCTTGCAGTTGTAACGCTCGGCTCGGCTGGAGCGACCGCGTTGTGTCGGAATGCTTCGAATCAAATAGCGACCTGCTCTTCCAGCCTTCGTTACAAGACCAATCTCGCTCCATACAGTCGAGGATTGGATGTCATCGATCATCTGCGCCCGATCTCATTCACCTGGAAAGATGGCGGAATGCGTGACTTTGGCTTTGGAGCAGAGGAAGTAGCCAAAATTGAGCCGTTACTGGTGACCTTCAACACTCAGGGTCAGGTGGAAGGCGTAAAGTACGACCGCATAACGGCCATACTGGTTAATGCGGTAAAAGAACAGCAGACCCAGATCGGCACCCAGAAACAGCAGATAGAAAGCCAGCAGCAACAGATTGACGGTCTGAAACGACTGGTTTGCGAAGACCATCCCGCTGCGGACGTTTGTAAAAAATAGGCGCCGGCTGGTCTTTACTTTTAAGGAATTGTGGTATGATAATCCGAATACAGCTAAACATTCCTGAGTATCCTCACTCTCGGGAATATCGATTCGGAGGAATACCAATGCTCGATTATTTCAGGCTCTATCAGAGGTTCGTCTCGGTCCCTGTCTTAATGTTGCTGTGCAGTGTTTATGCTGCCGGCCAGACAACTGCGTTTACGTATCAAGGACAACTAAGCAACAACGGAACGCCGGCGACGGGTAGTTTCGATCTGCAATTTTCACTATTTGATTTAGCGCAGAACGGCTCACAGCAAGGCGGAACAGTAGTTCAGACCAATGTGGCCGTCGTAAATGGGATATTCACCGTGCAACTGGATTTCGGGTTGAATGTTTTCACGGGCAACGGCGCCCAGTTCATGCAAATAGGAGTGAGACCCGGCGGCACCAGCGGCGCATTTACTATTTTGTTACCGCGAGTTCCAATAACGCCAACGCCATACTCGATAAGAACGATCTCGGCCGCTTCGGCCGATAATGCAACGCAACTCGGTGGAGTGGCGGCCGGTCAATACGTCCAGACGAATGATTCGCGACTGAGCGACCCTCGCACCCCCACAGCAGGCAGTCCGAACTACATTCAGAACGGCACCTCGCAGCAGGCCAGCAGCAATTTCAACATCAGCGGTAATGGAACAGTCGGCGGGACTCTCTCTTCCGGCACCGTCGATAGTGCCAACGGCTATCAAATCGGGGATGTTCTGGCATTCAGCGTTACAGGAAGCGGTAATGTTTTCGCTGGAAGATCTATAAGCACCAGCACAAGCAACAGCACGATCGTAGGAGACTCAGCCGGATCGGTAAACACCGGCAACAATAATACGTTTGTCGGACACCTGACTGGCAATGCGAACACTACAGGGGGTAACAATGTATTTGTGGGCAATAGCGCGGGGCTTGTAAATACTACCGGAAATGGCAACGTAGTGGTCGGTGAGGCAGCGGGTGTACACAATTCCTCTGGCACCGGCAATTCCTTTTTCGGCACCAGCGCTGGGTCAAGCAACACAACAGGTACAAGTAATACATTTGTCGGTACAAGCGCAGGATTTCTTAACGCGACAGGTTCTAACAATACCTTTATTGGAGTCAGCACTGGATCCGACAGTGGTCATACGGACCTGACACAGGCGACTGCAATAGGAGCTTTCGCATCTGTCAGCACCAGCAACACAATCGTGCTGGGGACAGCGACTGAGACAACCAATATTCCGGGGAAACTTGCGGTCACAGGCTTGAGTACCTTTTCGACGTTAGGCTCGGCAGGATCAACAACTCTTTGTCGCAATGGTTCGAATCAACTGGCGACGTGTTCGTCCAGTCTTCGCTACAAGACCGATCTTGCCCCGTATAACAGAGGGCTGGACCTGATAAACCATTTGCGACCGATCTCCTTTACCTGGAAAGACGGTGGAATGCGCGACCTCGGTTTTGGCGCCGAAGATGTCGCCAAGATTGAGCCATTGTTGGTGACCTACAACCAGCACGGTCAGGTCGAAGGCCTGAAGTACGACCGAATCACTGCTGTTCTGGTGAATGCAGTAAAAGAACAACAAGATCAAATCAGCAAACAGCGACAGCAGATAGAGAGCTTAACGAAGCTGATCTGCGCCGATCATCCCGGCGCGGATATTTGCAAGTAGCGCAAGCTGCCAGCTTGCGCCACCTGGCGGCAACGATCGTGACTGAAAACAAAATGGGCGAGAACGCGACAAAACTTTGTGATATAGTTTTCCGGACTGCGAAAAACCTTACCAATAGTTCCTTCCTGGAAAGGTACTCGTCTGGAGAACAATATGGGGAATCGTCTAAATGCGCGCAGTCGCGTTCTGGCAACGCTGTTTATTGTTATTCTTTTGACATTGCCTGCTTTTGGGCAAACGTCAACATTCACATATCAGGGGCAACTGAGCATTAACGGCACACCGGCCAACGGGAATTTCGATATGGAGTTTACTTTATTTCTTGCACAGAATCAGCAGGGACTTTCAAACATCCTGTCAGGTGTGCCGGTCGTAAACGGAATATTCACAGTGCAACTGGATTTCGGACCCGGCAACTTTGTTGATGGTTCCGCACAATTCCTGGAGATTGCGGTGCACCCAGTCGGCAGTAGCGCGGGGTTTACAACCCTGTCGCCGCGAGTCCCTTTTACTTCTACCCCATATTCGATGCGATCGATATCGGCCGCCACAGCCGATAACGCGGCTCAATTAGGCGGAGTGGCCGCAAACCAGTTTGTCCTGACAACCGATACACGACTCGGCGATGCTCGGACGCCGACTGCCGGCAGCAGCAATTATATCCAGAACGGTACCGCTCAACAGAGCGGCAGCAATTTCAATATCAGTGGCAATGGAACCGCGGCTGGGACATTGTCCGGAAATATCGTTAATGCCGCGAAGCAATACAACCTTGAGAGTAGTACTTTCCTGATTGGCGATTCGGGAACCCACAATGTTTACCTGGGATTTGGGACAGGCACAAATTTTGGGTTCGATAACACATTTTTGGGATCCACCAGCGGCGGATCGAATACGGGCGCCGATAATGTATTTCTTGGACAAGCCGCCGGAGCCGTGAATACATCCGGAAATCAGAGCGCTTACGTCGGCCAAGGTTCGGCCATTTCAAACACCACGGGTTCGAATAACGCGTTCCTTGGATTCGAGTCCGGATTCGCCAACACAACCGGCAACAACAACACGTTCGTGGGGAATCAGGCCGGCTTTTCCAACACTACAGGTTCGAGCAACACATTTATAGGAAATAGTGCTGGACCGCCAAGCGGAACCGGCAATTTGACTCAATCGACGGCAATTGGCGCGAACGCGCATGTAACGACCAGCAATACGATTGTGCTCGGAACAAGCACGGAGAAAACGACTATTCCAGGAACGCTCGCGGTAACGGGATTGAGCAGTTTCACCACGCTGGGTGCGGCCGGATCGACAACGTTGTGCCGCAATGCGTCGAATCAACTGGCTACTTGCTCATCCAGTTTGCGGTACAAAACGAACCTGGCTCCATATCACAGGGGACTGGAGCTAATAGACAAGTTGCGACCGATTTCATTTACCTGGAAAGACGGCGGAATGCGCGATCTGGGATTCGGCGCTGAAGATGTAGCCAAGATCGAACCGCTGCTAGTGACCTACAACTTGCGAGGCCAGGTCGAGGGGTTGAAGTACGACCGCATCACGGCGGTGTTGGTTAATGCTGTGAAAGAGCAGCAGGATCAAATCAGTAAGCAGAAACAGCAGATAGAGAGCCTGACAAAACTGGTTTGCGCCGATCATCCGGGCGCGGAGATCTGCAAACGGGACTGATCAAAAATGGGTACGAACGCGACAAAACTTTGTGATATAGTTTTCCGGACTGCGAAAAACCTTACCAATAGTTACTTCCTGGAAAGGTACTCGTCTGGAGAACAACATGATGAATCGTCAAAGTGCGCACAGTCGCGTTCTGGCAACGCTGTTTATTATTACGGTTTTGACTTTAACAGCTTTCGGACAGACAACGGCATTCACTTATCAGGGGCAATTAAGCAATAACGGCGCAGTGGCCAACGGGAGTTTCGATTTGCAGTTCGCATTATTCAATCTCGTTCAGAACGGATCGCAGCAGGGCGGCACTGTCGTCCTGACGAATGTCCCCGTTGTGAACGGCATATTCACTGTGCAACTGGATTTCGGATCGAACGTGTTCATCAGTAACGCCGCGCAGTTTATGGAAATCGGCGTGCGACCAGGCGGCACTAGTGGCGCTTTTACAATATTGTCACCGAGAGTGCCGGTAACACCGACTCCCTATTCTATTAGGACAATTTCGGCAGCTTCTGCGGATAACGCGACACAGCTTGGGGGTGTAGCAGCCGCTCAGTATGTACAGACGACAGACTCACGGCTTAGCGACTCGCGCACCCCTTTGCCAAACAGTCCCAATTACATCCAGAACGGGACGGCGCAACAGGCAAACAGTAATTTCAATATCAGTGGGAATGGAACCATCAGTGGAACATTGTCGGCAAGTGCGGTTAATAGCAACTCAGGATACAGCATCGGGACTACTTCAGTACTGAACCTTCCGGGCGGCACCAATATTTCAGTCGGAAATCTGGCCGGAACTGGTGGAGTCGGGAACACATTTGTTGGAACCGGCGCTGGCAAAGTAGCCACGAGCGATGCGAATATAATGGTCGGAAATGCCGCCGGAGACAGCCTTACTACAGGAGGCAACAACTCTTTCCTCGGTCAAGCTGCGGGAGCCGGAACCACTACAGGTCACGATAATACCTTTGTCGGACTACAGGCCGGCATAAACAACGTCACCGGTTCGAACAATACATTCATCGGTTCAGGCGCCGGAAGCCCGAACGGAAGTAATTTGACACAATCGGCCGCGATAGGCGCAAATGCTTCGGTTACAACCAACAATACAATCGTGTTGGGCACAGCGACCGAGACAACCAAAATTCCAGGCGCGTTCAATGTTACGGGTCTCAGCGTTTTCGGTACATTGGGTGGAGCCGGCAGTACGACGGTTTGTCGTAATGCATCAAACCAGTTATCTACCTGTTCATCCAGTCTGCGTTACAAGACGGACTTGACGCTATACAACAGAGGGCTGGATATTATTGGACATCTCCGGCCGATAACTTTTACCTGGAAAGACGGCGGCATGCGCGACCTGGGTTTTGGCGCAGAGGATGTTGCCAAGATCGAGCCGTTGCTGGTCACCTACAACCAGCAAGGCCAAGTTGAAGGACTCAAATACGACCGCATCACGACGGCTCTGGTAAATGCGGTAAATGAACAGCAGACGCAGATCACAAGTCAGCATCAGCAGATCACGGAACAGCAAAAACAGATTGATAGCTTAAAAAGGTTAGTTTGCGCCGACCACCCCGGCGCAGAAGTTTGCAAGCAGTGATGCTTGGGGAATGGATGTACGACAATGAAAAATCGAAGTGAATATCTACAATTGGCGCAGAGAATAGCAAAAATCAACTTGATGCGTTTTTTTTCTCTCTCGCTCTTTATCGTAATAGCAGCATCGTCGAGTTTCGCGCAGAGCAATGGCCCTATTGAGATTTCACCATCTGCGATCACTGGAGGCGGAAACACGACCAGCAACGGATCCCAGAGCATCACTGGCTCGATCGGTCAAAGTCCGCTGGGAACAGCGGCAAATGGACCGTTCGTCGTTACGGGTGGCTTTTTCAGTATTCACGCCATTGCTTTCAAATTTGGCGACACCAACAGCGATCAAACCGTAACCATAACCGATCTGGTTCAAGTCGCGAATTTCATAGCGGGAAATATTCCGCAAGGTTCACCCTTCTTTAACAAGGCAGCGGCAGACGTGAATCAGGATGGACTCGTTGATATTACGGACCTGGTGATCCTGGCCAACTTCCTGGCAGGTAACATACCGAGCCTGCCTGTTCCTCACCCATAAGAGCAGCGGTCGGTGGTCGGTTGCCAAATAAGAAGCTCTTATTTGATTTCCGATCACTGACCACCGACTAGTGCTATGGTTGTTTTTTTCAACTGGTGCACTAAGAACCATAATGCTTAACTAATCCCACCAAAATCTCAGAATTCCAATCATCGCCGCTATAATCTCCATTCCACACAAAACCAATGGAGATAAATCAAAGCCCGGATGCGTGTAAATAGTGCTGTATTCGGCCGTCGTTTGGCCATCATTCTTCTCCTCGTTCTGATTGTTTTAATCGCGAACTTTTCTCTTTCACGAACGAAGGCGTCCGCGGCGGCTCAGCCTCCGCAGTTTGCCCACGCTTTTATTGTCCTGGAAGAGAACTACGGTTACAGCGACGTCATTGGCAGTTCTGCGATGCCTTATCTCAATAGCCTTGCAGCACAGTACGGGCTAGCCACAAACTATTACGCGAATACGCATCCGTCGATTGGCAATTATTTCATGCTGACTACCGGGCAAATCATCACCAATGATGACAACTTTGCCGGAACTGTAACGGACGATAACATAATCAGAGAGTTGCTGACGGCCGGTAAGAGTTGGAAATCATACGCGCAAAGCCTTCCATCAGTTGGTTACACCGGCGGCGATATCTATCCTTATTCTAAGCACCACAATCCGGCTGCTTATATTTCTGATGTTATCAACAACCCGGCTCAGGCAAACAACCTGGTTCCGTTTACGCAGTTCGCTACCGATGTGCAGAATAACACTTTGCCTGATTATTCGTTCATCGTTCCGGATAAACAGAACGATGCGCACGACTGTCCTGCCGGGCTTTCGACTTGTACTGACACAGACAAACTGGCCGCGGCTGACAATTGGCTCAAGACCAATATCGCTCCGCTCATATCAAGCGCGGCATTTCAGCAAAGCGGGTTATTGGTCATCGCATTTGACGAGGCTCGCGATACCGACACAACCAACGGCGGCGGGCACATTGCGACTGTTATTATCAGCTCAAAATCAAATCCTGGGTTTCAATCGACGACTCTCTATCAACATCAGAGCACGCTGAGATTATTCTGTGAGGCTCTTGGATTGACCGCATTTCCCGGAGCGGCTGCTACTGCGCCGGATATGACGGAATTCTTTAACACGTCATCGACGCCTCCGCCGTCAGAGATAGTTTTGCTTGCGGATGATTTCAACTCGACAACGCTCGATACGACGAAATGGTCGCTCAACAATATGTTCAGCGGCACGACCGATTCAACCGTCGCAGTAAAAGCGGTAAATCAAAGAGTCGAAGTCGGACCCTTGCTGGCAGGGGTTTCCGGATCGCATTACAATGGATTGCGTTCCGCCAGTCGTTATGATTTCACTGGAGCGTACGCTTACACCCAGGTTCCGCAGGTAACTTCAAGCTCAACCGCTGCGGATGTGATGTTAACGCTCGGCAACGACGTCAACGACTATTATCGAATCTATGTTGAAGCGGGCCAGCTTATCGTCCAAAAGAAGGTTGCCGGCGTTAAAACAAACATGTTGACGACAACCTATAACGCCGCGAGCCAGGCGTTCTGGCGAATCAGACATGATTCAAGTTCCAGTTCTGTGGTATTCGAGGTCGCATCCAACAATGGGGGAAGCCCGGGAGCCTGGTCGCAGATATACAGCGAAGCCTGGAACACCACGCAAATACCGGTTACCGGGATTCTATTTGAATTGAAGGCCGGAACGTGGCAGCCAGAGACTTCACCGGGAACAGCGGCCTTCGACAATTTCAGAGCGGCAAAGCCCGTTGCTAATCAACTTGGGCCTGCGCCTACAGTGAGCGCTGTTTCACCTAACGGCGGATCAACCAACGGCGGAACGGCCGTCACAATCACAGGCACAAATTTCGCAAGCGGAGCAATGGTCAGCATCGGGAACACCCCGGCGACCAGCGTGACCATTGTCAATAGCACAACAATTACTGCTACGACTCCGGCGCATCTGTCTGGCACGGTGAACATTGTTGTCACCAATCCCGATGCGCAAGCGGGAACGCTGGTGAATGGTTTCACTTATGTGGCCTCAACAGAAACTGTGTTGCTTGCCGATGATTTCAGCACGACTAGCGTCGATACATCAAAGTGGGCGACGGGAAATCTCTTCAGCGGTTTCACTGACACGAACATTGCAATGAATCAGAGCGGCCAAAGCCTTCATATCGGCCCGCTGCCTCAGGGCACGAGCGGATCGCATTACAACGGCATTCGCTCTGCGACTCAATATAATTTCACCGGAGCGTACGCCTATGTGCAGGCGAGCCAGGTCGTTTCGAGCGCAACCGCGGCTGATGTAATGTTCACGCTTGGAAACGATGTGAACAACTATTATCGCATCTATTACGAAGCGGGAAATCTGATCGTGCAGAAACGCATCAATAACCTTAAGGCTACGATGTTGACGATAGGCTTCAATCCGACAAATCATGCGTTTTGGCGTATCAGGCACAACTCGAGCGCCAATTCGGTTGTGTTTGAAACCGCTCCGAACAGCGGCGGTGCCCCAGGAGCTTGGACAAGCGTTTACACTGAGCCTTGGAGCTCAAACGTTAATCTGGCATCGATCCAGTTCGAATTAAAGGCCGGCACCTGGCAAGCGGAAACATCCGCGCCTGGCACGGCCATATTCGATAATTTCAGGGCCGCGAAACCTTAACTTAGTGGATTCAGACTTTCCAAACTTTCACATTATTTCTCTGTTAAGACGGCCGAAGCCTTTCGGCCGTATTCTATTTGTGGCGTTCAAAGCAATCCTTTCGATACCCTGATTCCTCAAGCATTGAACGAGGAGAGCCTGATGTTCAGAATTATTTTCGAATACGCACGCTGGCTTTTTCTAATCACAAAGCAGCAGTGTCACGGCCTGAAGCTGCGCTGGATGGTGAGCCGCTATCCCGAAGAAGCGCGCCGCGCCGCGGTACGTGCCCGATGGTTTGGCACGCAAAACCAGGATGTAGCCTTGTTGAACGGCGCTGAAATCATCGAAAGGCTTCTTGCAAAGAATAATAGGTAACCCGTCATTGTAGTATGCTAGCGCAGCATGCTAACTCAAAAACCAATTCTCGAAGTCATCGCCTGTTCCGTTGAAGATGCGATAAACGCTGAAAAAGGCGGAGCCCCGCGCCTGGAAGTTATCTCTGACTTTACCAGAGACGGAATGACGCCTCCGATTGATTTAGTCGAGAGGATTCTCGCTTCGGTCTCGATTCCAATTCGAATCATGATCCGCGAGACCGAAGAATTCACGGTTACAGACGAGAGGGTTGTTGAAAAGCTCTGCCAATCAGCAAGCGCTTTTGCAAAACTGCCAATAGATGGCCTCGTGCTCGGTTTTGTGAAGAATGGAGAGGTAGACATCGAACTGACGCGACGAGTTCTTTCCCAGGCTCCAAATTTGAAAGCTACATTCCATCACGCCTTCGAACACGTCGACGATCCGTTTAAAGCTATCGAATCATTGAAAACCTGCGATCAAATTGATCGAATACTGACAATGGGCGGGCAGGGGAGCTGGCCGGAAAAGATAGCGCTCCTCAGTGATTACGAAAAAGCTGCTGCTCCGCAACTATCCATTCTCGCTGGCGGAGGACTAACAAGTCAAATAATAAAAGAAATTCGAACATCAACTGATGTTCGCGAGTTCCACGTTGGTCGAGCAGTTCGACAGCCCAGCACTATTGATGGCGTGGTTGAATCGAGCCTGGTGAAGAACCTCGTTAATTTGATCAATACTTTTCAGCAATAACGAATAGTGTTCTGTAACTTCGCGCGACTGGGATAGAATGTTGCCGCAAATTCCGCAACAAGAAACCAGGGACGCCAATTATGTCAGACATCAAGACCGAAAAGATTTCTCTAGACGTTTCCGACGGCACCCAGATGGGTGCTTATGTTTCGCGACCCAACGACGACAAAAAACATCCGGGCATCATGGTGATTCAGGAGGCCTTCGGCGTCAATCATCACATCCGCGATGTTGCCGATCGGTTTGCTAACCTTGGCTATGTTGCGATAGCTCCCGAAATGTTTCACCGTAGTGCGCCCGGTTTCGAAAGAGGATACGAGAGCTTCGATCCCGTTCTGCCTCACGTTAAGGCATTGACCGTTCCCGGGATTGAGGCCGATGTTCGCGCCGCACATAATTGGCTGGTCAACGACTCTGCAACCAAACCTGACAACCTCGCCTGCATTGGTTACTGCTTGGGCGGAAGGGCCGCCTATATCGCCAATTCCGCGCTGCCCTTGAAGGCAGCAATCTCATACTACGGCGGCGGAATTGCCGAAGCTTCACTCGGCGACGGCGGAAAAATACCTGGAATCCTGGATCGAGTTAAAGACCTTAACGCGCCGATGCTCTTCTTCTGGGGCGGGCTGGACAATCACATCCCTCCGCAACAGCGCCGAGCCGTTGCCGACGCTCTGACCGAAGCCGGCAAGAGCTTTGTAGATGTTGTTTTTTCCAAGGCGGATCACGGATTCTTCTGCGACGAACGCCCCAGCTTCAACCCACAAGCGGCATCGGAATCATGGGCTCTGGTACTTGCATTTCTCAAGAATAATATGCAGTAATTTGAGCCAATATTCTTCCATTTAGCTCTTTGCGAGAAAAAGCGTGCATTGTTTCCATTCCTTTTTTCCTTGGTTAATCTCGCTTGTCTCGTTATTATATGTCCCGTCATGAATCAAAGACTCCCCACAGTCGATGCTTTACGGGGCATAGCCTCGCTTGCCGTGTGCTGGTTTCATTTAAATCTCAATTCAGCGTTTATTCCGAATGGAGTGGTGCGAACGGTTGGAGATCATGGATGGCTCGGCGTCGAAGTGTTCTTTGTCGTCTCAGGTTTTGTCATCCCTTACTCGCTTTATAACGGCAGGTATGAATTACGATTTTTTAAAATCTTTGTAACCAAACGAATCGTCAGGCTCGATCCCCCGTATCTGGCATCCATAGTTCTGATGCTGGTTCTGGGTGTGCTGACGTTGAAGCTCCTTAATTATAGGATCGAAGCTTTCAACACCTCATCGTTGGGATTGCTGCTTCACCTCGGCTATCTGAATGTTATTGCTGGTTATCCGTGGCTTAATCCTGTCTACTGGACGTTGGCAATTGAATTTCAGTATTACCTGCTGATCGGATTGATCTATCCGCTGATTGCCAGCCCAAACCGTCTCTATAGATACACCACATTTGTGACGTTGGGAGTTGCTGCGGTTCTGATCAAGCCAGAAGCTTTCTTACCACACTGGCTGCTTTTGTTTCTTCTGGGCATCGCGACGTTCAATTTTATAATTAAGCTGATCGGACGGTTCGAATACCTGGTTATCGTGACTAGCCTGTCGGCAGCTCTGTTCGCTACCGCGCTTTTACCGATTGCCATCGCGGGGATTGCGACGGCGTTGGTGATCGCATTCGTCAGGATTAATTCGCGAGTGCTGGGATTTTTCGGGGCTATTTCTTATTCCTTGTATCTTCTGCACACTGCATTTGGGGCAAAGCCGCTCAAGCTTATCAGCATGCGGACGGGTCACTTGTACTCGGTTCCTCTCAGCGTCGCTATAATGATGTTCTTCATGGTGGTCTGTATTGTTGCGTCTTATCTCTTTTACCGTTTTATAGAAAAACCTTCGCAACAATGGTCGGCAAAGATCAGATACAGGACTTCGGAGGCAAAGCGTCAAGCAGCGTTCGCAGCTGCCAGCGCCACCAGCGTACCATAGTTATTCCTGCACGTTTTGCCCGAGCTAGATAGGCTCTGTGTTGCACAACGGTTGACATAGCCGGCCGGATCGTTCAATATCTAGTGTCGGTATTGGCCCAAACAACACTATATAGCGGTAACTTCAATCAAATTCCTGAAACTGCTCAGAGCATGAAAAGAGTTGTTGATTTTTATGCGCGAGATTCTCGATAAGCACGGCATAATTGTTAAGGACGGCGACACTGTTCGTATCAGCACTATCCAGATTCGCGGTGAATATCTGGTCCGCATCGAAAAGTACCGCGAGCCAGAACTCGTAGTCGACATTCCATCCGAATCCGGACGACCATACACGCGACTGTACATGTTCCACCCCTATTCGTTCGAGTTGATCAAAACAGTCACAATCCCTGCCAAAACCGGGCCGCCTGGCTCCACGTGTATCTGCTCAACGTTCGAGCGCCGGTCTTATGACCGCTCGAAACCGCATCATCCGGATTGCCTGATGTTGAAGGCTACAGGCTCGATTATGGTATCGGCTGCGGTGGCAAAGATTCCTTCGGCAATGGGACCGAACGTACGAGCCTACTTTGAGGTCAAGCGGATTTCCGGCTGGTCGGATGAAACAATCCTTTCGGTGGCGACCGAGCGCGACCTGACCATAGAAGAATTGCGGAAAGAAGTCGTCGCGGGCAAGCTGTGACGACGGTATGAACAAATGCGTAATTCTGTAGTATCATTGACAATGATAGAGGCCTGAGCAATCATCTGAGGATAGACTGAGCAGTCGAGTGAAATTAAGTGAGCAACGAAGATAAAACAACCGAACCTCTGTTAGAGATATTGGCGAAAGTTCGATCAATCGATTCTCGCCTGACTGCTCTTGAGCAGAACTTCAGTGAGAGTCGATATGATACTCGGCCGATTTGGCAGCAGGTGCTACAGCGGCTCGAAGCAATCGAGAAAGAACTCAAGAAACATTCTCGCCAATTCGATCTTCTTCATGAGGATATTTATAAGCTGCGCGAAGCAGACAAAGACCTCAGCGAACGAATCGACGCTCTGGAGCAGAATTCATCCACCGGACAAATACCTTAACTACCTGAGACACTTGGAACTGTTTACGGTCAATTGATTATCATGCTTGACACCGGCGTCTGCCTCGGCAATGATTGTCGCCTCAGGTAAGGCAGTATTTATCGGATTAAAGTAATAATGGTCGATTTGGCAATCAGAGCCGAAGGTTTGGGCAAACAGTTCCGCATCGGCGAAAAACAGGAAAAATACAAAACCTTCAGAGACGCTATCCTCGAAACAGCCCATAAACCATTCAAAAAGCTGGCTTCTGCTCTGGGTAAAAGTAAAGGCGAACATTCCCGCGGATCCAGTATCTGGGCTTTAAAGGATGTTTCGTTCGAAGTGAAGCAGGGCGAGATTGTCGGGGTTATTGGCAGGAACGGCGCGGGAAAGAGCACTCTGTTAAAAATTCTGTCGCGCATAACCGACCCGACCAAAGGTTTCGCTGAGATTCATGGCAGGGTCGCATCGTTACTGGAGGTAGGCACAGGTTTTCATCCTGAGCTAACTGGCCGGGAAAACATCTTCCTGAACGGCGCAATATTGGGAATGCGGCGGTTCGAGATTAACAAGAAATTTGACGAGATAGTGGATTTCGCAGAAGTCGAAAAGTTCATCGACACTCCTGTTAAATTTTATTCCAGCGGAATGTACTTGCGCCTTGCATTCGCAGTTGCTGCTCACCTTGAACCTGAGATTTTGATCATGGATGAAGTGCTGGCCGTCGGCGACGCCAAATTCCAACGCAAATGCCTGGATAAAATGCAGGATGTCGGTAAGGGCGGACGAAGCGTCATATTCGTCTCCCACAACATGCCAGCCATCACACGACTGTGCGAGCGCACCATTCTCCTCGACGCAGGTACTGTATTGAACGACGGACCATCACATAATGTTGTTGCGTCGTACCTGAACTCGGGTCTCGGCACCACTGCCGTGCGAGAGTGGCCTGACTTAACGACCGCTCCCGGCAACGAAATTGTACGGTTGCGGGCGGTCAGGGTTAGATCTCAGGACGGACAGATTTCCGAGGCGGTTGACATAAGGAAGCCAGTTAATATTGAAATGGAGTATGAGGTTCTGACTGACGGACACGTTCTTGTTCCTAATTTCCATTTCTACAACGAAGAAGGGGCCTGCGTTTTCGTCTCGGCCGACCTGGAACCCAGGTGGCGAAGATTTCCCAGATCGGCAGGATATTACAAAAGCACCGCCAGAATTCCCGGCAATCTTCTCTCTGAGGGAACACTTCTTGTCGAAGCAGCAATCAGCACAATGAATCCGGTTACCGTTCATTGCGACGAACGCGAAGCAGTTGCTTTTCAAGTTATAGACACAACCGATGGTGGTTCAGCGCGCGATGATTACGGTGGACACATTCCCGGAGCCGTCAGACCTATGCTGGACTGGCGTACTGATGTCATTAATCTCGCAATTCCGTTAGAAGAGGTAACGACAGCGGAGGGTGTCAAATGAAAGTCGTAATCCTCGCTGGTGGTCTGGGCACTCGTCTGGCCGAAGAGACCGAAGTTAGACCAAAGCCAATGATTGAAATCGGCGGTCGCCCTATTCTGTGGCACATCATGAAGCATTACTCCTGTTTCGGCTTTAAGGAGTTCTTCATCGCTTTGGGCTACAAGGGCGAGATGATCAAGCACTATTTCATCGACTACTACAGCCTGAACTGCAATCTGTCTATCGATTTGAGCAACGGCCAGGTAAATCCCGTCAAACGCGAGTCTGAAGATTGGATCGTCCACCTGATGGATACCGGTCAGAACGTTAACACCGGCGGCCGAGTCCGAAATCTGAAACCCTGGTTGAAAGATTCGACCTTTATGGTCACCTACGGCGATGGGGTCAGCAATATCAACCTGCAGGAGCTGCTGAAATTCCATAAATCTCACGGTAAGATCGGTACCGTTTCGGCCGTCAGACCTCCCGCGCGTTTCGGCGGTCTGCTCTTCGACGGAGATATGGTTACGAAGTTCACGGAAAAACCTCAGAGCGGCGAAGGTTGGATCAACGGCGGCTATCTCGTGTTTGAGCCCGGCATTTTTGATTATCTTGACGGCGATGAAAGCAGTCTGGAAGCTCACGCATTAGAGCGACTCGCGGTTGATAAGCAGCTTTTTGCTTATCGTCATCCGGATTTTTGGCAATGCATGGACACGCTTCGCGATAAAAAATATTTAGAAGGTTTGTGGGACGAAAACCGCGCGCCGTGGAAGGTATGGGAATGAGCGCTTTCTGGTTGGACCGGCCGGTATTCGTCACTGGTGGAACAGGCCTGGTCGGCAGTTGGCTGGTCCGCAGCCTGATTGATGCCGGCGCCGATGTCGTCTGCCTGATCCGTGATTGGGTACCGCAAAGCGAGCTGGTCCGAAGCGAACAGATAGAAAAAGTCAAAGTGGTTCGCGGCGACGTGGGCGATCAGGCTCTGCTCGAACGTACGCTTGGCGAATATGAGATCGACACGGTCATTCATCTTGCGGCGCAAACGATAGTCACGATCTCTAACCGCAATCCGGTTTCGACGTTCGAGACAAACATCGGCGGCACGTGGGCTCTGCTGGAAGCCTGTCGAAGAAGCCCAACTGTCAAACAAATCATTCTGGCGTCATCGGACAAAGCTTACGGCGATCACGAAGTACTGCCCTACAACGAGGACACGCGGCTTCAAGGTCGCCATCCTTACGATGTCAGCAAATCCTGCGCGGATTTGATTGCTCAGTCGTATGCGGTAACCTATGGGCTTCCGGTTGCGATTACGCGTTGCGGCAATTTTTATGGCGGCGGCGATCTGAACTGGAATAGGATAGTTCCTGGAACGATCCGAAGTCTGATTCGCGGACAGCGACCCGTAGTTCGTTCTGACGGTCAATTTGTCCGGGATTATTTCTATGTCGAGGATGGCGCAGCCGCATATATGCTGATTGCCGAACGTTTGGCTGAAAACCGAGACCTGGCGGGCCAAGCGTTTAACTTCTCGAACGAAGAGCAAACGACAGTATTGGAACTGGTCGATCGGATCAAATCGGCTATGGGATCGAATCTGGAGCCGGTCGTGCGCAACGAGGCTTCAAACGAGATCAGGCATCAATACCTGGATGCGAGCAAGGCGAGAAAAGTATTGGGCTGGAAACCACAGTTCACTTTAGAGCAGGGAATCAAACAAACGATAGACTGGTATCAGTCCTTCTTTGGTAACACGCAATGAGTACTTTTTCGTGTCGTTCGTGCGGCGGACCGGACCTGACAACGTTCCTTTCATTGGGACGCACGCCGCTCGCGAATGCCTTATTGAAACCGGAGCAGTTAGGGAACCCAGAGCGAACATTTCCGCTCGATCTCGCTCTCTGCAACGACTGCAGTCTGGTTCAGATTACCGAGACCGTGCCGCCCGAGGAACTTTTCAGCGAGTATTTCTATTTGTCATCGTTTTCCGACACGACCCTCAAAGATGCGGAAGAGCTGGTCAATCGCATACGCACCGGTTGCAGCTTGAACGGTGACAGCCTGGCCGTTGAGATCGCCAGCAACGACGGCTATCTGCTGCAGTATTACAAACGGAATGGAATAGATGTTCTGGGCATCGAGCCCGCATCCAACATCGCCGCTATCGCCGAGCAAAAAGGGATACGAACTCTGAATGAATTCTTCACGGACGATCTTGCGTTGCGGCTTTCGGAAAGACAACGAGCGGACGTAATTCACGCAAACAACGTAATGGCGCACGTGCCCGACCTGAACGGATTCGTCACCGGAGTTGGAGCGCTGTTAAGAGATGATGGGTTTGCCGTCGTCGAAGTGCCATATATAAAGGACCTGATCGACAAGACAGAATTCGATACAATCTATCACGAACACCTTTGCTATTTTTCCCTGACCGCGATAAAGAATCTGGTCGAGCGACAGAACTTGCAGGTTCAGGGTGTAGAGCGAATCCCAATACACGGCGGATCGCTTCGCGTTTTTATTGCCAGAAATGATCGAACGCTGAGTAAAATAGGTGTGTCGCCTGAATCGGCGCAAACTCTGCTCGATGAAGAAAAGAGAATTGGGATAGATCAACTGAGTTTTTATCAGGACTTTTCGAGAAAAGTCGGATCCTTGCGCGATCGGTTAAAGTCTTTGCTGAGCAAGTTGAAAAAAGAGGGTCACAAGATCGCGGCGTATGGAGCTTCGGCAAAGGGCAGCACGTTGCTGAATTACTGCGGGATAGGTTCGGACTGGATAGACTTTGTTGTTGATCGGAGCACGATCAAACAGGGCTGTTTCACTCCGGGAGCAAGGCTGCCGATTTACAGCCCGGAGAAACTGCTGGAGGCGAAACCGGATTATGTATTGTTGTTGACCTGGAATTTTGCTGACGAGATTTTGCGTCAACAGCATCAGTATCGCGACGCGGGCGGGCGATTTATCGTGCCGGTTCCGGACCCGGTTATTGTTTAGCTGTTTGTAGCGCATTCGTCTCGATTGGGTTACATGAAATAGACTGCGGCGTATGATTTTCACGGAAACGAGTTTGAAGGGAGCATACATCATAGAGCCCGAGCTGCTGGAGGACGAGCGCGGTTTTTTCGCCCGAGTCTGGTGTCAGAAAGAGTTTGAAGATCACGGTTTAAACCCGCGACTCGCTCAATGCAGCATATCATTCAACAAGCGCAAGGGAACATTACGAGGCATGCATTACCAGGCAAAGCCATTTGAGGAAGCGAAGTTAGTCAGGTGTACGAGAGGGGCTATATACGACGTGATCGTTGATTTGCGGCCAGAATCAGAGAGTCGTTACAAGTGGTTCGCGTGTGAGCTTACAGAACAGAACCGCCGAATGCTGTATGTGCCTGAGGGTTTCGCCCATGGGTTCCAAACCTTAGAAGATAACACCGAGGTCTTTT